>Ga0182007_10000303_pt1 | contig 31833 bp, 29 predicted proteins | sample Sormic07211113_1_FD_123023 | JGI IMG/M metagenome (GOLD analysis project Ga0182007, IMG submission 123023) | Rhizosphere microbial communities from Sorghum bicolor, Mead, Nebraska, USA - 072115-113_1 MetaG | ecosystem: Host-associated > Plants > Roots > Rhizosphere | place: USA: Nebraska...
AGTAGTGCTCTTGGGTGCCTTGAGCCGAAGTGCGGTACCACTGGATAACGATTTCGCTCATGCGCTCGCCGGAGGTCAGCGCCGCTTGCAGCAGTGGCGAGGACTTGTCGTAGACCTTGGTGATCACGACGGGCTTGTGTACGCGCTGACCGGTCGGTTGGCCGGACTGTGGGTCACGCGGGATGATCACGTCGTGGCTGAACGCCTGAACCATGACCTGGTCTTCGTGACCTTCCTGGTAGGTGTTGCCAACGGAGTCGGCGGTGAAGGCGCCGGCAGTGATCAGGCCTTGTTTTTCGCCGGTAACGGACATGTACGCTGGTGTAGCCATGGATGTGCTCCTTGCTAAAAGTTAGGGTGCCCGGGAGGCGGTATCGCCCGGTGGGTGCCTGACTGTTATCAAGGAGCGTGCCATAAATGTTTTTTGTCATATAAATCAGGTGGTTGAGGATATTTTTTAAACGTGGAGAGGTTGTTCGGCAGAGATCACCTGAAAAAGTGCGCAACTTCTTGCGCAGTGGTGCGCAAGAAGTTGCGCACTCGGCTGGAGGGCTTGATCCACCTGGCGTTCAGCGATGTTGAGGTGTATTTGGGACGAATAACTGCGCAAGAAGTTGCGCATCAAGGCTACGAGCGATCATCCCGATAGACCCAGCCGTCTGTCCGGGCAATTCCAGTGGCGATGGAATTTTTTTCCGGACCTGTCGCTCTGCTGATGTAGAGACGTGCCGATTCAGCGTCCGCCAGCGAGCACCCGGTAAGCCATGAACAAGACCCTGGACGATTACAACCGCATGCGTGACTTTGTGGCGACTCCGGAACCGGCCGCCGCCAAGCGTTCGGGCAAAAAAGCGGTGAAGGATCATGCGCTGCAATTCTGCATTCAGAAACATGACGCCTCGCAGCTGCACTATGACTTTCGCCTGGAGCTCGATGGCGCGCTGAAAAGTTGGGCCGTGCCGAAAGGCCCGTCGCTGGACCCCAAGGTCAAGCGACTGGCAATCCACGTCGAAGACCATCCGCTCGATTACGCCACGTTTGAGGGCACCATTCCCGAAGGGCATTACGGCGCCGGCGAGGTGATCGTTTGGGACCGTGGGGTATGGATTCCCCAGGACGACCCGGCCAAGGCGTACGCCAAGGGCCGGCTGAAATTCGAGTTGCAAGGGGAGAAGCTCGGCGGCCTGTGGAACCTCGTGCGCACGCACATGCCGGGCAAGCAGGAGCAATGGTTTCTGATCAAGCATCAGGACGGCGCGGCCAGGCCCGAAAGCGATTACGACGTGGTCGCCGCCGAGCCCGACAGCGTACTCAGCGATCGCACCATTGTCGCCAAATCGAAACCCAGTCCCGTAAAAAAGCCAGCGGCGAGGGCGCGCAGAGAGCGTTCATCACAGCTGACAGGCGCTCGTAAAGCCAGACTGCCGGAGCTGCTCAAACCCGAATTGGCGACACTGGTGGAGTCCGCGCCGGACGGCGAATGGAGCTATGAGATCAAGTTCGACGGCTACCGGGTCATGGCGCGCATCGACCATGATGAGGTCAAACTCTTCACCCGCAACGGTCACGACTGGACTCACAAATTGCCGGAGCAGGCTGCAGCGCTAGCGGCGTTAGGCTTGGAATCGGCCTGGCTCGACGGCGAAATGGTGGTGGCGGACGAGCAGGGTGTTCCGGACTTTCAGGCGCTGCAAAACGCCTTCGATGCCGGTCGTAGTGCCAGCATCGTTTACTACCTGTTCGATTTGCCTTACCTCAACGGCGTGGACCTGCGCGAAGTTCCTGTCGAAGCGCGCAGGGCGGCGCTGGCGACTGTGCTCAAGCCCAATGAAAACCCTCTGTTGCGGTTCTCCGACACGTTCAACGAGTCCCCGGAGGCGTTACTCGACAGTGTCTGCAAAATGCACATGGAAGGGTTGATTGGCAAACGCCTGGGCTCGCCTTACGTGTCCCGGCGCAGCAGTGACTGGATCAAACTAAAGTGCAAGCATCGGCAGGAATTCATCGTGGTCGGCTTCACCGATCCCAAAGGCTCGCGCAGTGCCTTTGGCGCGTTGCTGCTGGGGCTGCACGACCGTGACAGCGGGGAATTGCGCTATGCGGGCAAGGTCGGCACCGGATTCAGCGAGGCGAGCCTCAAGCGTCTTTACGAACAACTGAAACCGCTGCAGGCGAAAAAGCCTCCGGTGGTGAACCCGCCCACCGGTGTTGAAGCCAAGGGTGTGCATTGGCTCAAACCCGTTCTGCTGGCGGAAGTGGCGTTTGCCGAGATGACCAAGGACGGCTCGGTGCGCCAGGCCGTGTTCCATGGGCTGCGCGAGGACAAGCCTGCCACCGACATCACCGAGGAGCGTCCGACAACCGTGAAAACCTCAACCACTAAAACTAAAACCTCCCAAGCGACACCGTCACAAGTCGGCCTGGAGCAGGGCAAGGTGCGCATCACGCATCCAGATCGGGTGATCGATGCCAGCAGCGGCACCACCAAGATGCAATTGGCGGAGTATTACGCCAGCGTCGCCGAGTGGATTCTGCCGCAACTCAAGGACCGGCCGGTGGCGCTGGTGCGCGCACCGGACGGTATCACCGGCGAACTGTTCTTTCAGAAGAACGCCGAGAATCTGGCCATACCCGGCATTATCACTCTGGACAAGGCACTGACCGGCCAACCGATGATGGTTATCAACAATGCCGAGGCCCTGATTGGCGCAGTGCAGATGAGTACCGTGGAGCTGCACACCTGGAACGCCACGTCGGTCGATCTGGACAAACCCGACCGCTTCGTCCTCGACCTCGACCCGGATCCGGCGTTGCCCTGGAGGAGCATGGTCGAAGCGACCCGGCTGATCCTCACGGTGCTGGATGAGCTGGGGCTCAAGGCGTTTCTCAAGACCAGCGGCGGCAAGGGGATTCACCTGGTCGTACCGCTGACCCGCAAACACGGTTGGGACGAGGTCAAGGACTTCAGCCACGCGATTGTCAGTCACATGGCCAAGCTGCTGCCGGAACGATTTTCCGCAGTGTCGGGGCCGAAAAACCGGGTTGGGCGCATCTTCATCGATTACCTGCGCAACGGTCTCGGCGCCACCACGATCTGCGCTTATGCCGTACGCAGCCGCGAAGGGTTGCCAGTGTCGGTACCGATCTTTCGCGAAGAAGTGGCTGAGCTCAAGGGCGCCAATCAATGGAACCTGCACACCGTGCATGAGCGCCTGGCCGAGGTGGGCGATGAACCCTGGGCCGAGCTGAAGAAAACCCGGCAGACGATTACCGCCGATATGCGGCGACGGATCGGGATGTAGGAGCCAGGCTTGCCGGCGAAGGCGTCCTTAAGAGCGCCTTCGCCGGCAAGCCTGGCTCCTACGAAAAGCTTGCATTGGGCGGCGAGGGGCACCCGCCGCCTCGACAACTATTGCTTGCCCACTGCGGCAGCGAGCAGCGGTGCCACCTGTTCATCGGTCAATGCGGCGTGGACTTCCATGTTCATGAGGTCGCTCCATTCCAGCACCCACTTCTGAATCGCCACTGGATCACTGGCCTCGGCAATGCCCACGCCGCTGGAGCCGCCGACGGCATGCCAGCGCCCCAGCATTTTGACGCCTGCGGGTGGGGCGCCACCGGTCTTGAGAAAACGTTCGATCGCGCTGTTACGTTGCTGCGGACTGATGGACCAACGGACCATGAATAACATCTGCCACCTCCTGCTACGGACTGGCACCTTTGATCTTCGCGTTCCTGGCTGGCGCCGGGGCCACGGTCACGCCTGAGTTTCCAGCGACGTCCTGGCTGGCCTGAAACCTGTTCTCCCATGAGAAGGCATAGCAGCGGACCGTGTCGTGCGTACGACCGCTGATCCTGTTTCAGGGCATTCGAACGAACGTATCGGGATAACGGTGCAAGCCATCAGGCATCACGCAACAAGTCGTTGGCATTGAGCAGCTCGTAGGCAACTTCCGGGTGCTTCTCCAGCCCTCGGCGAATGGCCGCCGGGATCGACTGACGGGTTTTGCGGCACAGGCCCGGCAGTTCGCCCAAGGTGATATTGATACCGCGCATGGTGCGCACTTCATTGAAGCCCGGAGCGATCTCCACGCGCAGACCCAATTGCTCATACATTCGCCGTTGCAGACGCTCCAGGTCGCTCAGGCTCTGGAGGTTTTCCAGGCGTTCGATCAGGCGTTTCTCTTCCGACTGGGTCAGGCTCAGGATGCGCAGGTCCGTGCCGGGGGTTTCCAACAGCTGCTCACGTTCGCAGATGCAAGCACCGGGAGGGCAGGGTTGGCGGATCGGAAGAGAGGTCGTCATGGGGTTCAATCATAGAGCGCTATGATCGGGTTTGCCCATGGGGTTGTTGTGGCGTTGAGAGTGGTGTTTCCGTCGATGCAACACGCCGCCTGTTTACACAGTGCCTAGTGTGTTGCATCGACCGGTTGAATCTATTTTATCTGCACAATCACCGGACCTTCCGTCACGATCGGCGGTTTCACTTGAATATGCGAAGCATTTTTCTGAATCCAGTCGCGCGCCACTTTCAAGCTTGCATCGGTGCCGGTCTTGTCTTTGCAAACCGTCACCGCCGTGCCGCCATCACCCGTGTTGAGCAGTGTGTAGCTTTCGATGCCAGGCACTGTCCGCAGGGCCGCTTCGACATCGGCATTGCGCTTTTCCAGAAACTCGAAAAGCTCCTTTGCGCCAGCACCCAGGTAGGTTCTTATAACTGCATACATAGTCGTCTCCTTCGGGAGTACCGTCTTGATGCCAATCCAGATCCGCTGATGGCCGCCATCACTCCGGTATCAGTTCACCCCCGATTTATTCAGCTTAGCCAAACGTCGGTGACAAGCGAAATGTAACGACCATCGGCGACATTTGACCGGATGGGCGACCGTCGTTGGGCGGATTTACCTCTCTGTCGGTTCTCAGGGGCTTTACTTCTAGTCAGGCCCTGTATGTACAGAGAGGAGAGCACAATGAGCAACGAACAGGCGGCACCCGAAACACAAGGTGTGGCGGTGAAGTTACTGGCAACGGTTGACCTTGGCCCCGAGATCGAAGGCATGGCAGGGCGCCAACTTAGAATGCGCATGGTGACCATCGAGCCTGGAGGCGTCTTCGGGCCGGTTCACAACCATAAAGACAGACCCGGTACCGTCTACATACTGCAAGGAACCATCACCGACCATCGAAATGGCGTCGCCACGGACTATGGGCCGGGCGTGGGTTGGCCCGAGGACAGGAACACCACGCACTGGCTTGAGAACCGGGGCACGATCGCTGCGGTGGAGATCTCGGTCGACATTGTCAGGCAGGAGTAAGTTCAGGTCCGACATCCAGCACGGTCGGAACTAGAGTCGATTCAATCCGCTAACGGGGCTCCATAATCCGTAGTACCGGGTGCCCGTCGATATCCTTGAGCGGAAAATACGAGCGGTGTGTCGCGGCATCCACGGCAACGACATGCGCACGCGGGCCTACGCTGCCATTGCCGATTTTCGTGACCACTGCTCCCTTGACGTGGAACATCGACACAATGCCAGCCTCTCCAGCGACATAAAGTGTGTTCAGCACTGGATCGAACGCAAGCACATCGGGGGCTCCCCCGGTATCGAACGCCTGGATAACCCGCATGGTGTGCATGTCCAGTACGAGGAGCTTGTCATTACCTTCGCACGCGATAAAGGCAAGCCGGTCACGCGGATTGATCAACAGGCCATGGTTGCCACGTGCCCCCGGCAGATCAATGCGCGCCACGATGTGGTCGGTCACGGGATCGATTTCGATAAGTTGCCGACGAGTCTGGATATTGACGAAGACGTGTCGTGATATGGGGTCATATTGTGTATTGCCGACTTCACCTCCCAGTGGAATCGTCGCAACACGAGTGTTCGTGTCCACGTCGATCACCGTTTCGGTCTCGCCGTTTTCGTTCGATACGTAAAGCTTGTGAAGGTCAGGCACATAAGCCATGCCGTCTGGATAGATGCCGCCCGGTATGCGACTGACAATTGCCAGGGTCGCTTCGTCTATCGCAACGATTTCGTTCGTGCCCGTCGCCGAAGCGTAGACGCGTGACAACTCAGGAATAACGAGCACGCCGTGTACCGACGAGACGTTCGCAATGCGCCCGACAACGCGGGACTCGCGCATGTCAAAGGCGATAACTTCACCGTCACCAAGATGAGCGATGAACATCAGGTTGCGCTCTGGATCGTAGCTCTCGTAGTCGAGCCGAGTGGCGCCACCGGGCAATGGAATGTCGGCGACGTGCTTCAGAGGCAGGTCGTTAGCCGGCAACTCGTCGGCGGCCTGACAGTAGCGAAGGCTTGCGAAGTCCATGACGGCTAGCGCAGTCAGCAGGATCGCGAAGACTGGCAGAGTGAAACGTCGATTGTCTCGTATGTTCATGAGGTCTTCTTCTGCTCGGACAAGGCGGGTTCAACCGCCTCGCCCAAGTCTCAGCAATGCGCAGATCAGAATATGCAGTGTTTCACTGATCATGAGCCCAGTTCCGGGCTGGACCGCCGTGTAGACGCCTCTCACATCTGAGGAGGCCAATTATGCGACTCGCCCTGACATTCCTTGCACCAGGCATACAGGGCGTCATACAGGATCAAACCATGTGCCAGCATTTCGTGGTCATCGGCATAACTATGCGATAGTCCCAGCGAAATCGCATAGAGCCCAGCCGATTGCGGTGTCAGATCCAGGCGGGAGGTATCTGCTCCGCGCACGATTTTGGCCAACTGCTGCAAGGCAGGATCACTGAGGTGGTACTTGTTCAGGAACGCATCAAAGCTGCACAGCTCACCTACGTGGGAAAGCTCAACGCCCGGAATGTCATAAGGCGTTGCATCTTTCTCAGCGGCAATCTGCAAAACCTCTCTGCTGGGCACGTACAAGAACTCGGCCTCAGGGTCGATAAAACGGGTGATCAGCCAGGGACAGGCAATGCGATCAATTTTGGGTCGTTCACGGGTAATCCACCTCATGGAACACCTCCTGCCTAACTCAGTAGGCTGGGTAATCTGGCAGGCCCGGTGCCCGCCAGAAAATAGTTGATCATTGCGCGCTCTAGCGCAGTAAGTGCACAGTCAAACCAACGAGTGCGCAGGCCATCAATACTTGAATCACGCCGCGCTTGAAGCGGAACAAGGCAATCGCCGCCGCAATCGCGATCAGCGCGGAAGGCCAGTCCAGGTTGCCGCTGAACCCTTTGGGCCAAAGAACGTGATAGCCGAAGAAACACGCCAGATTGAGAATCACCCCAACCACTGCGGCAGTGATCCCGGTAAGCGGTGCGGTGAACTTGAGTTCATTGTGAGTCGACTCCACCAGCGGGCCACCTGCGAGGATGAACAGGAACGAAGGCAGGAAGGTGAACCAGGTCACCAGCGTGGCCGCGACGGCTCCGGCCAGAAACACCTGATCGGCGCCGAACACCTGCGAGACATAGGCGCCGACAAAGCCGACGAAAGCCACCACCATGATCAGCGGCCCCGGTGTGGTTTCCCCCAGCGCCAATCCGTCGATCATTTGTGTCGGTGTCAGCCAGCCATAATGACCGACCGCGCCTTGGTAGACGTAGGGAAGCACCGCATAGGCGCCGCCAAAGGTCAGCAATGCGGCCTTGGTAAAGAACCAGCCCATCTGAGTCAAGGTGCCTTCCCAGCCAAAGAGCACGGTCAAGACCCCCATCGGCAACGCCCACAACGCTGCGCCGATGAGTGCCAGCAGCGCCAGTTTCAACCAGCTGAACCGGGCATGCTCAGGGGACGGGGTGTCGTCATCGATCAATGCTGGGCCGAAGGACTTTTTGGCGGCGCTATGGCCCCCGGTCCTGAATTTCTCGGGCGCCAGGCGGCCTCCTGCATAACCGATTAACGCGGCTCCCAGCACGATCAGCGGGAACGGCACATTGAACGCGAAGATCGCGGTAAATGACGCCGCCGCCATAGCCCACAGCCAGTTGTTCTTCAGCGCGCGCGAGCCGATTCGATGGGCCGCCTGCACGACGATGGCCGTCACGGCGGGCTTGATGCCATAGAAAAGCCCGGCCACCACCGGGACTTCGCCGAAGGCGATATACATCCAGGACAGCGCGATCAGGATGAACAGTGAGGGCAACACAAACAGCCCCCCGGCGATCACCCCACCCCAGGTTCGATGCATCAACCAACCGATATAGGTTGCTAGCTGCTGAGCCTCCGGCCCTGGCAACAGCATGCAATAGTTGAGGGCATGCAGAAACCGCCGCTCGGAAATCCAACGCCGCCGCTCTACCAACTCCTGGTGCATGATCGAGATCTGTCCTGCGGGCCCGCCAAAGCTAATGAATCCCAACTTCAGCCAGAACCAGAACGCCTCACGCAAACTGATCGGTTCAGGCCTCGACAGATCCTCTTCAACAGCTGATGGGGAAGCCTTAATCATTGGGATGTTCCTCTTTCACGAACTCGGCGAGCAGGCCGTCAAAGATGGCGCTGGCAGCAGCCAACAAGTGGTCGTCATGGGCAATGGTTTCGCGTAGCCCTGCCAGCACCCGTTCGATGCCGGCAGCCTCCACCGGCTGAATGCCACCGATATCGAGGTAATGCACCAGTGCAGCGATGCGGCTCAGGCCCGGCTCTTGAAGTTCAAAGCTGGCTTGCAGGGTTTCAAAGGTCACGCGATTGCCGACATGACTGAAAGTTGCGTCATCGAAGTCGAAACCCAATGCATCGGCTGGGCACTCCTGTGGAGTGTTCAGCCAAAGGATCTGAGCCTGCGGATCAATGAAGCGTCGAATCAACCAGGCGCAAGCCAGGCGGTCGATCCATGGGCGTTTACGCGTTGCCCAGACACGACATTGATAATCGCCAAGGCTCAGCGCCGTGATTGGCTGGTCGTGGCTATGCGGCTCATCCGCAGACAGCGCTCTGCTGACCGCTGTCTCAAGCTCCTGCAACGCCAAGTCGACCTGCTGCTTCGGCTTGCCTGAAAAGTAATCGATGCTGGTCAGCTGATCGTAGGCTTTACGCAGTTTGCGAATTTGCTTGGTGGTGACCAGCGCATTCTCGGCATTGAGCTGTGCCCGGCATGCTTCGATCTCGGCGCCTAGCTTGCTGTAATCATCGCTACGGTCGAACAGCTCAATAAAGCGTTCACCGTCAGGATCAACGACAGGCAGGACGTAGGCGGTGCCATTGATGGCCAGGATGTCGCGCTCGACAGACGTTAGCGCTTCTCGACAGGCAGCGGTATCCGGTAAAAGGTAGGCGCCATCGCGTAAGACCGCCGCTCCGGAGGCTTTTAGTGCGCGCCAGGCACGCATGCGTTCGGTGGCATTGGCAGTCGGCAGACCTAATATCAAAGCTAGCCAATTTTTCATGTAGCGTTTTCTACGATTTATGTAGGTCTTGCTACTTTATTCCTGATTCAGGCCATGGGGAAGCGCTCCTTCAGAAGTAGGGCGGCAAACGCCCCTGAACGGTCATTCATTTTTGTTTTTCACCGTGCGAGCTAACAGGACCTGCCCATCCCAATACGCATCCGCCATTCCTTCGGTCCGGGAAACGAGCCGCCCATCGTCCAGAACGGCCGCTAGCATTCTGCGCGGTGTATTCGCATCGGGTTGTGTTGACGTTAGCGTGACGAGGGCCAGGGGATGATAGAAACGCTCCTCGACAACCGAGCCAATCCACAGCGGCATAGTTCGCCCGTTTGTGAGCTCGATATCGACGATCCACAATCGAAGCACCAGGCGCGAACCGGCAGATCCATCATCGTTATACGTTCGAATGAGCGTCAGACTGGGAAGGCGACCACTGGCGAAAAGAGGGATGACCGGAAGATCGGCAGGGTCAGCCTGGACGGTAAACCAGTTCAGGGAATTCAACAGTGTCCATGCCGCTGAGGTGCGCCATCCGTTGCGCTGCAGGACATCTTGCAACTCCGGCAGACCACCGGCCCACTGAAACGTCAGTGGCTCATTCGTCTCGCCAGTGAGGTCGATACGCCGCACCGGCAGTTGCTGCCAATCCGACGTCCACCAATCGGTGGCAGCTAAGGTCAACGTTCCCACCTTGACGGCATAACGACTGCTGTCCGTCGTATGGTTACGATAGATATTGAAGCCGCCGGCGAGCAGAAGTGTCACACATCCGAGGGCGAGCAGCCCCGCTGAGCCAATGTGCTCGGCCTGCCGCCGCAGGTAGAAGAGGCTGAGTAGCGCCAGCCAAGCGGATCCGAATGCCAGCCCCCCGAGCACGTCGGAAAGCCAATGTGCCCCGAGGTAGAGGTGCGAGAATGCAATCAGAAATATCAGGGTGGCTGCGCCAGGAGCGACCACGAGGCGCCGTGCCGGGCGGGTATCACGCGCGATAAGGAAGGCGAGAAAACCGTATAGCACGACATTGATCGTGCTGTGGCCGCTGGGGAAGGAAAAGGCACTCCACCCGGAATAGAGAGGTTCCGCAGGGAGAGCTCGATACAGCGCTACCTTGATGACTATGGTGAGCCCCGAAGCGCCGGCGATTGCAATCAGCCAATAGGCAGCCGTACGCCAGGCGCGTTTCCACATGAGCCACAGCAAGACAACAATCGTGACCGCCAGCACGACCTTGGTGTCGCCGAGTTCCGTGATGGCGATCATCACCGCATCGCCCGGTGCAGTGCGAAGATCCTGGAGCGCGCGGTATATCGCGCTATCTGCAAGCAGCAACGGGTCACCGTTGATGATGTCCTCAAGGACACCGAAGAAAAGCCACGCGGCACCGACGAGCAGGACCGTCGACAGTGCGAGAGCCCGTGCTTCGGGCCGTGAAGGATCGAGAAAGTGAGTGAGACTGCGGCTCAGCCAGGTGTCGTGGGCGCCGGTCCAGCCCCGCAACCGCTGCACTGCGACGATGAAGTAGGGGATGCCGCGATGCAGTGCCCAGCGCACGATATGCAGGACCGCCCAGCCCACCGCGACTAGAACGGTCAGCAAGATCGCGAGCGGCTTTGCAGCTGCACCGAGAATGCTGAACGTCGCGCCGACGAGCACACCGGGCAGGATATGCGACGGAGCCCAGGCGAGCGCCGACACGACATTGACGGCATAGAACCGACTGACCGCCATTCCCAGCGTGCCGGCGAGGAGCGGAACGAAGGCGCGGACGCCCGGTGTGAAGCGCGCGAAAAAGATACTTTTATCGCGATGACGGTTGAAAAAGGCTTCGCTGCGCTGAATCAGCTCAGGATGCCGGTTCAGTGGCCAGAGGCCAAGAATCTCGCGGCGGTATCGGTGCCCGAGCCAGAACGAAAGACCATCCCCCGCAATGGCGCCTGACGTGGCGGCGATCAGCAACGGCCAGAGCAATAACACGCCGCTCGGCACCAGGGTGCTGAGCGCAAGAATCACGGCGGTGCCGGGAACGACGACACCGATGATCGGGATTGACTCGGAAAGTGCCAGGAGAAACACGGCCAGATACACGATATGCGGGTGCGCCGTGAGTAACTCGATGATCGATGAGACCAAGGACGTCATGTTTCGCGGCTGCCTATGGAGGACCAGTGGGGCGGCGATCGACACGGGTGTCTGCAATACCCGTCTGCACAATCAGTTTGCACAACAGACTAAGCATAGCTACTCATTAACTATCGCTTCGCCCACCGGCTGTTTTTGGTCCAGCGTCGAGACTCTCGGGGTCTGTGATGGAGAGCAGCAGACGGCAGGATTGCCTGGCCCTTTGAACTCAAGGATGTCGAGGAGGTTCTGACTGGGCCACGCTGGCCCTTAGCGCTCTGGCTACCTTGGCTTGAATCTCGTAAGCAGGCGCCTCGACGGCTGTGTAATCACGGGTATAGCGAGTGGAAAACTCCCGAACTCCCCATTGCTGGTACTGCTGCACGTGCTTCAATTCATGGGCCCACAGCGCGACATTGTTAAGAGCATCATCGGCACTGCGAAAGACGATGATGTCTATCAGGGTGACCGCAGTGACATCGGGATTCTGCAACATGGTGTTTGCGGCGTTCAGCTCCTCATCATCGCCTACCTTGTAGCGGACCGAATCAAGCACTTGAATGTCATAGTAGGGTTCGAGTTGGGCTCGGATATTCAGCGGGATTGTCTGAATATCGCCATTTGCCGCGGTGTTGCGCGATTGCACAATCCAACTCTGTAATCCAGTGGAAGCCATTTTGTTCATGCTTTCAAAGATCGGCCCCATTTCCTCTTTGGAGCCTGGAGCACAAAAACAAGTGACCACGCAGGCTTCGTACTGCCCTGCTGGGCAGGCGTAAACAGAAAACGAAGTGCCAACGGAAAAGAGCAGTGCCGATAGCCGGAAAGCTTGACGTAAAAAGACAGCTGACAATTGGTTCTCCCAGAGGTAGTGGCGGTCGGCAGGTGATGCTTCTGGTAGCTCGCACCTGGTGTTCAACCGCGCGTTGGACCGTTGCGGCCACCGTTTGTTGCCTTGGCCCGGGTTCATTCCTCTATTTGCGTATTCATGCGCCGTAACAGGCAGCGATGACAATGAGTGCGAGAAAACAGGCCAACTGAACGCAGAAGAAGGTAAACCGAACCGTTACGAACGTATCGGTTTGCACATGGGATACGTGAACCAGAGACTGGCACACGCGAGCAATCAGGACGCATATGGACAAGTAGTTCACTGCTGGGCTGTCGACACCAAGGGCCGAAATCACCAACACGATGGCGCCAAAGACAGGCAGGTTTTCCACGCAGTTGGCGTGTGCTCTTGTCCCGCGACGATACCAATCCTCGCCTTCGAGCTGATCGCTTCGGAAAGAGGCAATCGGAACATGCGAGAAGAGGATTCCGACCCAGCGATACACCCCGACGGTTGCCATCAAGAGCAGCAAAGTCCAGGTCGCAAATCCAAGCAACATCCACATCGGTATCGTCATGGCTGCCATCCTCAATCAATCATTTTCAGCAGGTCATGCCACAACCGCGCGGCCGACAAACGGTCGGTCGCGCGCTGTCGATCAATGGCTCATGATGGGGGCCAGTGCGGTCTGAACCCTGGACATCTGTGCTGGCGTTGTCATGCGCGTCAGCAGCCGGCCAAAGTGTGGATGCTGCACGCCCGAGATAATGTATTGCCAGCGATAGGCGCTCAGCACGCAGACATGGATCTGCGCTGTCTCATCGACACTGAACGATCGCGAGACACTTTGAATAAAGTAGTCGGCATCGGATGCCGATTGTGCCTGCAGGATTGCATCGACGGCCGCCACCAGCGCAATCAGATCGTTCACTGCCTGGTCACACTCGGCTGGCGACAGTTTCGCATGCTCCGCCTTCCACTCCAGTTCATCGAGTACGACGTGCCGGCTTTCATCCTTCCAGTGAAATTTGAAGACATCCTTGAATAGAGGGCACAACTCCTCGCGCGGTGCGATGCTCTGTGTGTAGTGCGCCTGAACAAACAGCTCGATATGACAGGTCAGCGCCAGCACCGACCAAGTGCTGGCTGCAAGTACCGCACGCGCTACATCGTTTGGATCGGCAACTTGACGATATCCCGCTGGCAATCGCGAACCAATCATCGTCTCCATGCGCCGGAATAATTCCTGGTGCTTGATCTCGTCGTTGGAAAAGCGCACCAGCGCTTCGAGTGCGAGCTGATCGTCAAATACATGGGCTCGACCTTGATCGAGCATTTTGGCACTGATAAACCGCTCGACCAGGCCAAAGATGTACGCATAGGTCCGGCCCTGAATCTGACTGAGCAGGCGCGCCTCGGCCTCGGTGAGAAAGGTCAGGCGGTCGATCTGCGAGAGTCCATCGGGCAAGAATTTGCGCGAGAAGTCGAAACTCCGGTCTTGTAGCAAATCGCGATCGATCTGCCATTCGGTTTTTTTCGATGATCTGACCATTTGAGCATAGCGGGCGGCGTTGCCTGACTCTGAGCCGGGTAGGGTAGCGATGGTGTTCATATAGATCTCCTGCTGCCTTGGTCGAGTTGGAATGGGGCAATTACGGTTGACGTCGGAGCCAATGACCATCGATCTCTGAGTCCGCGTTGGTGCTAATCTAGGCATCGCAGTTCAGGTGGTGAATGACCGATGCGCCTGAATACCTGCTCCGGAGTCCGGAAAAGAGGACGGGCAAGTGTTGGATGCGCTTTCTGATGTCTTGCGTGTGATCAGGCTGTCTGGAGGGGTCTTCCTCGAGGCGGAGCTCACTGCGCCCTGGTGCATCAACGGCAGAATCTCGGCGGATGATTGCAAACCGTTCCTGGCGGCCCCTCGACATATCATTGCGTCGCATTTTGTCGCCGCGGGGCACATGCAAATACGAATAGACGGTGGTGCCGCCCTCGACGTGGGGGCAGGTGAACTCGTTCTGCTTCCTCGCAATGACGCCCATTCCTTTGGCAGTGACCTGAGCATTGCGCCCATGCCGGCGAGGGACGTTATTCAGCCGCCGGAAGTCGGCGGCATTTCACGAATCAAGTATGGCGGGGGCGGCGAGGCCACGCAGTTATTGTGCGGATTCCTCGGCTCTGAAACACCCTTCAGTCCGTTGCTTTCGTCGCTGCCATCCTTATTGAAACTGGACCTGCGCGCGACGGCTTCGGGCACCTGGATCGAAAGCTCATTCCGTTTTGCTGTGAGTGAAATCGCGGCGGGACGCGTCGGCTCGACAACGGTTATCGCCAAGCTATCCGAATTGCTATTCGTCGAAGCCGTCAGCCAGTATGTCGCAAGTCTCCCCGCTGAGCGGCGCGGGTGGCTGGCGGGGTTGCGAGACCCGCATATCGGGCGCGCACTGGCGCTACTCCATGCTCGTCCAACCGAGGGCTGGACTGCAGAAGCCCTGGCGCTTGAAGTGGGCATGTCGCGCTCGGTATTCGCGGAGCGATTCACGGCATTGGTCGGACAGCCACCGATGCAATACCTGACGCTCTGGCGTATGCACGTGGCGGCTCAACACCTGCGCGAAGGTCGCGGCAATGTGGCGCAAATTGGCTTTGCAGTTGGCTATGAGTCCGAAGCCGCGTTCAGTCGCGCATTCAAACGCCAGTTCGGCACGTCACCCGGCACTTGGCGCAGACAATCAGCATGAGAAGATCCGGAGCCGATGGAGACTCACTCAGCTAAATCGAAAGACCAAACCGACATTCGTGCTCTGCACCTTCTCGATACACATGTTCGATCAAGAAGCCGCACCGTTCGAGTACTTTTGCCGATCCGATATTTTCAGCGTATACGGTGGCCACCAGTTGTTTAAGGTTCCAATGCAACTGCGCCTGCTGGATCAGATGCCTCACCGCCAGCGTTGCCAGTCCCTGTCCGCAAGCGTTTTGGGCAATCCGGTAGCCGACTTCTGCCGACCGCTCGGTCATGTCGATGCCTTTGAGGTTGGCTCGACCCACTATATTTCCAGCGTCATCTTCGATGACGAATGGGTGCCAGGTTCCGGCGGCAAAATCAGCTAAATAAGCGTCAATGTGGTCGGTGACGCCCTGCATCGAGTAAAAGGCAGAACCGCGCGCGTCAATGTGGCGCTCGAACCATTCGCGATTGTCCAGCTCGAACGCCAGCAACGCCTCGGCATCAGTGCTTTGCAGGGTACGAATTCTGACGGGCTTCATAAGGTCGCTCTCCTTGCTGGTAGCACTACTTGAATAATTGCTCGATTCAATCCCGGGAAGGCGCAGACTATCACTTCAACCCGCAGTGACGGGTCGGCCAATTTTGCCTCGCCACAGGACCGGGCGGGGGGCATAGCCTGTCGGTATCCAGGAATCGCATTCGGCATGCCATGATCTATACTCGCTCGTTAGTTGAATTCCTCATGCCTAGAAGTTTGCCGTTGGGCGGATTGATCTCTTCCTTCAGGAGAGTTTCGTATGCCAGATGACGCCAATTTTGAAGCGCCCGTCGCGCCCGATGTAAGCGGTGTAACGGACTTGCCCCCGGAAATGATTCAACAGTTGAAGGTGCGATTGACAGACGCGGCCAAGTTGCATGATGTCTTGGCCGATCCGATCATGTTTAACGGCGGCACTATCCTGGTGCTGCTGTTGACGACGCTGGCGACGCTGTTACCTGCTACAAACTTTACTTGGGTGGCACCTTTGTGTTCTGCGCTCGCCGGGTTGTTCGTCGCAATGGAGCGAGCCCTCGGATTCGGTGCCCGTTGGCGTTATCACCGTGAAATGCGTTTTGCCTATGAATCAATTATCGACATGCTGGATTTTCTTCCGGTAATTCCCGCCTCCGAGCGCCCGAAATATATCCGCGATATCTTTTCGGCATTGTATGCGGTTCGATCTCGGGAGTCGGCGATCCCGAATGCAGGGACTAATTCGGCACCTACTTGATTACGATTCCAAACTACCTGCTTCGCTGCGGCTCAACCGGGGGGGCTTCAGTCGGCTTCATATCTTTTAGGCGTCGGTTAGCCACGACGTTATAAATGGCTGCTTTGCGATTCACCGCACCAGTTGCTCCAGCAACTCAGGCGTCACGTAGTGCGGTCCGTCGAACAGGTAGAGCGGATAACCGTCATAGGCCGCGAGTTGCGGTTTGAGTTCGGCCGCGGTCGCGGAGCGGAATCCGCCGCCGAAGTTGGGGCGAAAGGCTTCGACGATGATTCGCACACGGTCCTTGCCCAGACGCTGGCGCATGGCGTCGGCGTAGGTTCGGGCCACCGGTGCGGTGCGGGCGTAGACGCCGACGCCATCCTGGAAGAACACGCCGATGTCATCCGGCAGCCATTGCTTGAGCCAATCGGCGGTGGCGGCGGGGCCGATGTTGGCGCCGTCGTAAACACTGATCCATAACGGTCGCGGCAGCTTGGCCAGCAGGGCGGGCAATTCTTTGGCGCGGGTCCAGCTGGGGTCGACTTCGGCCGGGAAATACCAACCGGTGACGTGTAGCGGCGTAGGCAATTTGGCGATGCGTTCCGAGACAGCGGCCAGTTGCTCGATGTTGTCCCGTGAGCGGTTCTCGCTGAAGTAACCGGCCAGCCCGAGAATGACATCCTGCGCCCAGGGCGCCTTGGCGATACGGGTCCAGTCAGGCAACACCGGCACGGTGGGCAGGCCGGTACCGGGAACGAATGCCTGATCGTCGACGACGGTCCATTGCACCAGCAGCTCATGGGCGCCGAGTTTTTCCCAGTGGCCGTTGATGCCGACGGTCTTGTTGTCCGGCTGCCAGACGATGCCGACAATCCCCGGGTCAAGAGCCTTGGTGTGTGTCACGTAGAGCATGCCGGAACCTGCGCCGAGGGTAGCGATAAGCAACAGGGCGACAACGGTCGCGCGACTGGCGGTGTAGCCAAAGATTTTCACAGGGCTGCCTTTTTCAGGGGCGGGGGATATGCCCACGTCGAGGGCAGGTTAAACCCCAGGCACAAATAAACTCGAACGTTCATACCAGTCCTCAATAGGAATACGTCAGGCGAGCGAACACGCCTTGAGCGCGGTCATCGCCCAGCACCTTCACGCGGTACTGCAGAGAAAAATCCACGTAGGAGCGTGGGGCGTTGTAGGCATCTTCGCGGAACCAGTACCGGACGTTGTTGCCGACGCCGATGCCTGCGGCCTTGCCGGATGATGAGCTCGTGCTGCCGTCGGTATCGGTCTCGCTGTTCATCTTTGAGTCATAGTCGAATGCGGCCACGACATGGGGGAAGCTCACCCAGTGTGAACCTGCGCCGCCGATGGCGTAACTGCGGCCGACCTGCCATTCGCTGTTGAAATAGTCACGCGAGTCATTGATGTAATGACCGCCTTCAGCGAACAACTGCGAGGTCCACCAGCTGGAGGTATCGACCCGCAAATCGGTCCCGATACTTGAGCTATAGCCCAGGCGCACCAGCCAGTCACCGTTGACGTCTGACGACCCCAAGGGGAACGTGCGCTCAACGGCGGCCATCACGTTCAGCGCCGTGAACGGCTTGACCCGCACACCAACAGCGCCTTGCAGGGCATCGATACCGCTAGCCGAATCGCTGTTCTTGCTCCATAGCGTGTCGGTGACGCGGCCGTAGAGTTCGACAAAACGTGCATTGCGATAGCCCAACGGGCGCCAGGACAGTTCGGTGCTGTTTTGCAGGCTGTCGTTGCTGTTACTGCCGCTGCTCGGCGCTGAACTCAGACCGCTGCTGGAACTGTTGCCGCGATAACTGGTAGTGCTGATCAAGCCCCAGGTACGCGACACATCGGCCACCGCGCGACGGGTGTCGAAGAGCTGCTGCGGGGACATGTCGAGTTCACCGGCATTTTTTGCGTCGATGACTCGCTTGAAATAGGTGACGGCTTGCTCATCGTCATTGACCCGCATGGCGTTGTAGGCGGCATCCTGCGTTGCCGTCGGTGAGAGTCGGCTGCCAGCATCGGCCTTGCGAAACGATTCACGGGCGCGGTCATCGTCGCCGGCCTGGACCGACAAGTAGGCGATCTGCAGGTCGCTCATCGCTTCCAGTTCGCCGGTGTCCCGCGCCTGTTGCAGCCGTTCGCGCGCAGTTCTTCTCTGGCCGATGGCGGCATACAGACTGGCCTCTTCGTAAGCCGGCAAGCTGCCCAGGGCCAAGGCCTGGGTAAAATCCTGGCGTGCCCCGGTATCGTCCCCCGATTGTTGACGCAAGAAGCCGCGCTGGCTCAGCAGCCGGGCGTCATCGCCATTGGCCTTGAGACCATCGCTGGCCGCCGCGATGGCTTCGGGCACATGCTTCTGGTCGGTCAGGGCTCCGACCAATAGGCGTCGATACGCCGGGTTGTGCGGCGCGCGGCCGACGGCTTGGTTCGCCTGGGCAACCGCCGTTTCGAAATCCTTGCGGGCCAGGGCCGCATAGGCCTGGGCGGCGAGGTCGGTTCCGTCGTCGCGTTGGTTGCCAGGCCAGATATCACACACCAGGCCGAAGGCCGTTTCCTGACAGTTCAGGGCTGGAGCAGGGACGTGAGCGGCAGTGTTCAGATCCCGATTGTTTTTCTGCCGCAGCGCCACTCGTGCGGCGCTGCGTCGGCGGGCTATTTCGCCACCTTCATCGTCGACCAGTGGCTGCAAATCATCGAGCGCCTGCTGAGGCTCGCCATGGGCCAGTGCGGCGTCGGCGGCGAAGAAGCGAATGTTGCGGACTTGCGCTTGCGGCAGGCCATCGATGGCCAGGGCCTGCTTCAGGTCAGTTTGAGCGGCTTGAGTCTTACCCTGCCGATCAAGGGCGTAGCTGCGCAGAATCCACGGTGCGATTTCCCCGTCATCCTGTGCCAATGCAGCGGACGCGGCTTGCTCGGCCCCAGGGTAATCGTTGGCGGCGAGCAGGGCGCTGATGAGCAGTTGCTGGTTGGCGCCGATTTCCGGGGCCCAGGCGACGGCTTTTCTGGCCTGGTCCACAGCCAGCGGCACATGGCCTTGCTGCAGGGCGCGATAGCCCTGAACCGCCAGCGGCACCGCCAGTTGACGACGAATCGCTGCGCGACGCGTCAGCAATGCGTCGTCGTCCGGGAACATCGCAAGCGCCTGGGTGGTGGCTTGATCCGCTTCCTGCAGATGCGGTTGGCGCTGCAAGGACTCGATCAGCAGCAGTCGATAGTCCATGCGTTTAGGCGCCTGAGCGATGGCCTTGCGTGCGGCCTGGGCAGCAGCGCCGAAGTCATCGCGGTCATAGGCCTTGAAGGCCTGGGCAGCAGCACCGAAGCCCGGAGTCTGACGTGATTGCGGGTAGCGCCTGGGATGATCGCGCAGGTCCTTGTCGCGCTGAGCCAGCACAATCAGCGTGTTCAAACGCTGGATATCGGCGCGCTGACGTAGCGCTTCGCGAGCCTTGGCGATGGCCAGGTCATAGTCTTTGCGCTCGTAAGCGCTGTACGCCTCGTTGGCGGTTACATAGGCCGGACCGGTCAATGGCAATGGCAGCGTCTGGGCATGAGCAAACGCAGGTATCAGGCTCAGCCCCGTGGCCATGAGGGTCAGTAAGGGGCGATTCATGCAGGAAGCTCCGCAGGGTAGTGGCTGTGCTGACGTGCCACGGCTTTTTCGATGGTGGCGCGAGGCAGCACGCCGCTGTCGACCAGATAGTCGCCAATGCGGCCGTGATGCTGCGGGCGGTACTGCAACATCGCGCGGCTGAACACATCGCGATCAAGCAGGCCCATTTCGATCAACAGGTCGCCCAGCAATGGCGCTCGGGCATCCGGCACGGATTGGCCTTCGCGCACGTTCAGTTGACGCAATTGCGCGACGATTTCGCTCTCCCGGGCAATCAGCTGCACCGGTTCGCTGCCCAGTTCGTCGCTGACCTGTTGCAGGCCTTCGGCCGGCAGTGGGCTGGCCACGGCGACTTGCGCACGGCCGTCGGCATTCAAGCCAAGCGGCACCACGCGCCAGCGCAGGGCGAATTCATCGTCCAGCGTCTGGTTCGAATCCCGCGCCTTGGCGGCCACATCGAACACCCGCGGCAAGTCGTTCTGAAAGGCGATGGCTTCCGCGAGCGTTTCGTCGTCCAGCCAGCCGTTGCTGAGCAAAATCCGCCCCAATGGCATGTGCCGGGTTTTCTGTTCGACGAGAGCATTTTGCAGGTCGGTTTCGTTGATCGCCTGCCAGGACAGCAACACGCTGCCCAGTTTGCGCGGTGCGGCAGCGACCAGGTCGGTGGACGGGAAGTCGTGCATGGTCTTGTCCCACACCAGTTTGCGGTTCAGCGCCTTGCCAACCAGGAACATGCGCCAGGCCCGTGACGCGGCCATGAAGTTGACGAAGTTGCCCACCACCATGCGCGGGATCGACAGCAAACCATGCTGCCAGCCGTATAGCACGGTGGTGAAATAGCAGCGATGCGCGATGCGCCAGGCCAGCGCGAGACCGTTGGCCAGCAGCAGGTACTGGATAAAACCGTTGGTTTCAAACGGCGTCGGGAAACTCACGTCCCACAGTCCGCTCTGGCGCAAAACAATCAGGCCCAGCAACTGCACCAGAATCACGTAGGCGATGATGCTGACGAACGCCGTCACTACGCCTTTGCGGTCACGAAACAGTAGATAACGGTTGGCCAGCGAGCCGCTCCAGCCCATTTGTTCCCAGCCTTGCAGCCCGATGCCCAATGTCCAGCGGGCCTTCTGGCGGAACGCGGTGCGGAAGGTGTCGGGAAAGAATTCGCGCACGCACAACGGCATCCTCAGGGTCGATTCGTAAGGCTTGCGAAACCATGATTTGCGCAGCACGCGAAACTGCACCGGGAAGCGCACGAAGATCGCATTCATACCGACCTTGGCCAGGCGTGCGCCGACGTCGTAGTCCTCGGTGAGGCTGTCGGTGTTGAATGGCTGGTTCTGGGTTTCCCCGGCCAACACTTGCAAGGCACGATGTGAAAAACAGGTGCCGACCCCGGCAGATGGCACGGTATCGGTCATGCTTTCTCGCACCACCAGATCCTTGCCATGCCATTCGGCGAATTCGTCCATGTAGGTGCCGGCCACCCATTCGTACCAGTTGCGCTCCAGCGAAACCACGGGCAACTGGATCATGTCCTTGCGCGGCAGCAAGTAGTTGAACAGGCGCAATTCCAGCGGGTGCAGCACGTCTTCGCTGTCGTGCAGCACGACGCCGGCGAAGGTCATGCCGTGGGTTTTCTCATGCAGGAAAATCGCCTGGATCACCCAGTTCAGGCAGTCGGCCTTGCAGGTCGGTCCGGCATGCGGGACTTCCACGCGATGCAGCTGCTTGTAGCGCCGACGCATGCGCTCCACTTCATCGATGGTGCGTTGGTCGTTGATGTAGGTGCCGACAAAGACCACATAGTTCTGGTAGTCCAGGGTCGACACCATGTTCTCGATCATCGGCGCGATGACGTCGTATTCCAGCCAGGCCGGAACCATGATTGCCAGCGGTTGTTCATCCCGGGCCATCAGTTGCTCCGCGGTCAGCGGCCGGTACTTGCGACCCACGGTGAATTTGCGAAACAGGCGACGAGACCAGTACCACAGGTCAATGAACAGATCGTCCAGGCTGGAAATCAGAATCAGCACCGCGACCACGATGGTCGAGGTCTCCAGGAAACTGTAGTAGTGGGCCAGCCAATAGGGCCAATAAAGCGACGTCATCGAGGGTTACCGTTACTGGCGATTGCGACGGGCGTTACGGCCGGCCAGCAACAGGATGAGGACCAACAGGATGCCACCGGGAATCAGCCACAACAGCGACGGTGTGCGCCAGGCGTCCAGCCCCTTGGGTTCTTCGTGGTCGATCAATTGGCTGCCACTGGGGTCCTGGGTGTCGAAGGTGGTCAGCGTGCCGTTGTCACCGAGGATGGCGACGTCGCCGCGACTCAGCAGAACCTGCCTGGCGAAGCGGGGGGCGTCGGTGCCCAGTGTGCGATAAACCAGACCGTGCTGGCCGCCGCTTTCCACGGCTTGCAACGAGGCCAGGTGGTTGAGGGGATGCACGTCGAGCAACACCTGATCCTTGTGATTGATACGCAGGCGGCCCTGCTCGTCGACCTGCACCGACTCTTTGCTGTCCTTGATCGGCAACTCGAAGGCCAGGAAGGCTTTGTCTGGCGTGACTGAGACTTTCGGGTCTGCGCTGATATTCAATTGCGCACGCAGCGGCGAAACACCGGCGGCGTCAGCCACCGAAATCACCTGCGGCAAACTGCTTGCCGGGTGTTCGAGGTAGGCCTGCGGCACGAGGATCTGCGCGTTCACGGCAAAGCGTGCAGCCATGCCGGAGAAGTCATCATCCAGCGCAGTCTTTTCCAACACGATATGGCTGGTCGGCAGCACCGAGACCGGGAAGGCTTGTGGCGTTTCGAGGCAGCGATCACTGACCGGCTGGCGCTGGAACGACACACGCAGCACGTTGGTCGAGCCCACGGCGTAACGTGGGATCCGCGCTTCAATGCGTTGCTTTTCTCCGTTGGCCACGAGCTGTTGTGCGCCAATCAGATAATCGTTGAGAAACAGCGAGGCCACCGGCGCGGTGTCCGAGGCGCCGGGTGCGGCGGACACATCGATCACCGCCTTCACCGGCAGACGTCCGTCGTAAGCCACGCTGCCCAGAGGGAACGAGGTGCTCCAGTCGGATTTGGCCAGCACGTCGATCGCACCGGGTTTGCCGCCCAGGCGCGACAAGGCCACACGGCCGTCGGCGCTCAATGGCAACTGTGCTTCGCTGACGGTCAATTGGCGGCTGCGTGCCAGTGTGTTCCAGGCCGAGCTGAACAAGGCCAAGGCCTTGCCGGTCGCTTGCGGCGCAATCGTCAGCACCGGGCGTGTCCCCAGCAATGCCAGTCGCACATTGTCCGTGCCGGTGGCGGCCAGGCCTGCATTGATATGCCGTACACGCCATTGCGCGAAGGCGCTGGCTGCGGTGGCGTCGAGACCTTGAATCTGACTTTGCAGCGCATCCAGAGACTCATTGACGGCCTTGAGCAGTTGCGGGTCGTTGATGGCCAGATCCGCCTGGACGTTCGGGGTTTGCCCCAACATCAGCAGCGCGCCGATTTGCGCCGGGTTCCCCAGGACGTGCGGGCCTTTGCCGTTGAGGCTGGCGAACGCTGGAATAGTTTGCAGCTCGGCCGGGATACGCAGGCCGGTCAGGTCAACGCTGTCCTGTAGGGCAGGATAGGGCAGGATGTGGCTGTGCTTGCCGATCCGTTCCAGTGCCACGCCCAGACGCCAGGCGGCGTCGTAGCTTTCGGCGGTTAGGGTGCCCGGCGCGACCATGATCCCCGGTTTGCCGGGCAGTGCCGTCCAGGCTGCACCAACGTCCTGTAACTGGCTGGCGTCGTAGCTGTAGTTGAGGCGGGTGTCCGGTTCGATACGCAATACGTTGCCGATGGCGCGTTCGTCTTCGCACAACACGCGGGACACGATCGACGACCAGGCAATACCCAGGCGCACCGAACCGCTGTCACGCGCGGTCTTGTCCACGCCCAGCGTGGCGCTGGCGTCACCTTGAGCTTCGCTGAGCCCTTCGGCGCGCACCGGATAACCGTCCAGCGACAGCAGCAAGGTGTTGCGGCCGCCTTCACCGTTGAGGTAGCTGGCGTCGAAATTCAGCGTGGCATCGGTCAGTGGTACGCCCGCCGGCACGGGTAAATACAATTCGCGCCGGGCATCGGTGGAACCCAGGATGATGGGGGCGTCGATCCCCAGATCGCTCAAGCGGATCTCACGCTCCTGCCGAGTGTCGGCGTTGAGTCGGTTGATCGCCTGGGTGAGCGGGCTGTCCGCGGCCAAGGCGAAGGTCGGCATGAGCGCGAGCAGGCTCACGCCACAGGCAAGGGCGCTGAGCGCCCCCGTATGGATGGCAACGGAAGACTTCATTCAGGTAGATCTCGAGCTGATAAGGGGAGGAGCGGTTCGGTTTAGAGAGAGGTGAAAGCCGGGTAATTTTCCTCGGGCACAGGCACCGCTGTCGGGTAATGCAGGAACTTGGGCAATGACTGCCGAGCGACGACGAACTCATCGACCGGACGACCCATCAGCGCGTCGACGATGCGCGCACTGGCGCAGCCATCGCCGTATGGGTTGGCCGCCTGGGAGCATCGGCGCCATAGCAACTCGTCATCGAACAACGCGTTGACACCCGCGATGATCGAGTCCGGCGAGGTCCCGACCAGGCGCACAGTGCCCGCCGCGACCGCTTCGGGGCGCTCGGTAACGTCACGCATGACCAGCACGGGTTTACCCAGTGAGGGGGCTTCTTCCTGCACGCCACCGGAGTCGGTGAGGATCACGTGTGCCCGTTGCATCAGGCGCACGAAAGCCAGGTAGTCCAGTGGCTTGATCAGGTGCACATTGGGCAGGTCGCCCAACTGCTCGGTGACCGGGCCCATGACATTGGGGTTCAAGTGCACCGGATAGACGATCTGGATGTCGGCACGCCGGGCCAAATGGCTCAGGGCCTTGCAGATGTCGAGGAAGCCTTCGCCGAAGTTTTCCCGACGATGCCCGGTGACCAGCAATACCTTGCGGCCGGGTTGCAGGAACGAGAATTGCTCATCCAGGCCTGCACGCAGGTCAGCGTCCTGTTCGATGCGCTGCGCGGTCATCTGCAAAGCGTCGATCACCGTGTTGCCGGTCACGAAAGAGCGCCCCTGCAAACGCTCGTCGAGCAGGTTTTTTTGCGACTCGTGGGTCGGCGCAAACAGCATGTCCGCACCCAGGTCGATGCAGCGACGATTCATTTCTTCCGGCCACGGGCTGTAGATGTCACCGGTGCGCAGGCCAGCTTCCACATGGCCGACCGGAATGCGTCGATGGAATGCAGCCATCGCGGCCACCATGGCCGAAGTGGTGTCGCCATGTACCAGCACCCGGTCCGGCTGGGCCACTTCCAGCACCGGATCAATCGCCTCGTAAAGCGCCGCGGTCAGCGAATTAAGCGTCTGGTGCGGCGTCATCACATCGAGGGTGTAATCGGCCTTGAGGTTGAACAGATCCAGCACCTGTTTAAGCATGCTTTGATGTTGGCCGGTGATGCATATCTGCGAATGAATGCCAGGTTCCGCAGCGAGGGCTTTGACTAAAGGCGCCATCTTGATGGCTTCAGGACGGGTACCGAAGATCGAAAGGACTTTAAGCCTTGAATGATGGCGGACGATGATGCCTTCCTCGCGCAGTTCTAGTGCGCAACACAAAAGCTGCCCCAAGTTATATTGAAACTTGAGCCACGCTAGCGTTATTTGAGTTTAGTAAAGGCCGGGATAGTCAGCGTGAGCGCTGATGTTCACTTCATGTGAGAGGGGACGTCGCCTGGAAACCCGGAAGCTGCCGGATTATTAGCATCAAAGGTGAATATTTTAAAGCGTTATGTGTGGGTTTTTATTTAATTATAAAGTTTGAAACTTTTATATTTGTGGTTGGTCACTTATGGTTTTTAATGATTTCATGAGGTTTTTATTTAAGTGTTGTTGAAGTTTTATATTATTGATTTCTATAGCTATTTTATATTTTTACTCCGTTCGTCAGTGCGTATGAATTATTCATGGGTTGTAACGGTCGCGTCGGCGCTGTTAAGGGGCTGTTTCTCTGAAGAATGGTGGTTGTGGCGGTCACTTAAATGACGCCTGAATATTGTCGCGATGCAGTAGGGTAATAAGTTTTTGTGAAAGGGTAAATAACGCATTAATAGGGGATGATATTTTAAGAAAGTGTTCGCCAGTGTACTTGGCCTGTGTTTCAACAGAATCAGCCGATAGCAGTTCCTTTGCCATCAGCGTTTTCTGCGAGTCGAGCGCAAGTCCGCTCCAGGCCTATCGCAGCCTGCATAGCTGACCAAAATAGACCTTGGCGGACAGTCAGGACACTAGCGTCAGGTTTCGGATTGATGAGCCGCCCAGTGTTTCATCTCTTCGGCAATGAAGTGGTTCACCAGGTCGCTGTACATCTTCTCGATGGCATCCGGGCTCAGGCCCTCGGCTTCGGCCCATTCGCGTCGAGTTACCAGCATGGCCTTGAAACGCTCCGGAGCGCGCACCGAAGTCACCGAGGTCTTGAACTTCGAGGCGGCCAGCACGTAGTGAAAACGCTTGCCCAACAGCTTGATAACGGCCTGGTCCAGGGCGTCGATTTCGCGTCGGATATCTTCCATGCCTGCACACTCTGCGGGCTGCAACTGATTGATGACTTCCATGTAGGTGACTCCGTTTGTTGAAAAAATCGTGGGATTCAAGTGCCGATTTTACGACGGCTACGCAGCCTCGCGAGCGCTGATAAATTCGATGAGCGCTTTCAAGGCGGGTGGCACATGCCGCCGGCTTGAGTAGTAAAGAAAGAACCGGCTGGGCGGTGCTTTCCACTCCTGGAGTATTTCTCTGAGATGCCCGTTCCGGAGATCGTCGCGCACCAGCTCCTCGTAGACATAGGCAATACCAGCGCCGTCTTTCGCTGCCTGGATCATCAGCGCATCGTCTTCCAGAATCAGCGGGCCGGTGACGGATAACCGTATCGGTTGACCGTCGGCTTGATACTCCCAGGCGTAAAGTTTGCCACTGGGAAAACGCCTGGCAATGCACGCATGGTCGAGCAAGTCGCGGGGGACGTGCGCGGTTCCCTTCGCGGCCAGATAAGCATCCGCGGCTACGGTCACGAACGATTGAGGTGCGCCGACAGGGACTGCGATCATGTCACCGGCCAGGCTTTCACCAAAGCGGACTCCAGCGTCAAATCCCTCATTGACGATATCGGTCAATCCATCATCGGTGATCAGGTCCAACTGAATACGTGGATACCTGGCCACGAAGGGCGCCAGCACTTTCGCAAACACGATGCGAGCCGCCGGACGCGCCACGTTGAGGCGAAGTTTGCCAGTGGGCACTTCCTGCATCGAGGTCAATTGCGCCAATGCATCGTTAACCTGGTGCAGGCTCGGGACCAGCGTCGCCAATAGCTGCTGGCCGGCCTCGGTCGGGGTCACGCTACGAGTGGTTCGGTTCAGCAGTCTGATGCCCAAACGTGCTTCCAGCGCTCGCATTGCGTGACTCAACGCGGAAGCCGAAACGCCACGTTCGTCGGCGGCCTTGCGAAAGCTGCGATGGCGAGCGACGGCGGCAAAGGCGTCGAGTTCAGAGAGATCGGGGTGATGACTCATGAGTTTTGTTCAGTAGTTCAAATACGATTACCTATCTTATCGTCATGAGACCTCTGCCGGATACTTCCTCCATCATTCGTGGAGAGGTGGCTATGCAAAACAATCGTCTTGGATCATCGGATTTTCTGATTTCACCGATTGGCCTGGGAACCTGGGCAATCGCCGGCACCGGCTGGGAGTACAGTTGGGGAGCGCAGGATGACAAGGACAGCCTGGGCGCACTTGAATATGCCGTCGAACGCGGCGTGAACTGGATTGACACCGCTGCGGTTTATGGCTTGGGCCATGCAGAGCAATTGGTGGGGCAATTGCTGCGGCGGGTGCCGGCGTCACGGCGTCCTTTGGTGTTCACCAAAGGCAGTTTGGTCTGGGACCCGGTCACGAAGAAGATTTCGCATTCGCTGGCCCCTCAATCCTTGCTCGCCGAGATCGACGCAAGCTTGCGCCGGCTTCAAGTCGAGACCATCGATCTTTATCAGATCCACTGGCCTGCTTTTCCTGCTGATGCCAGCAGTGAAGGCATTGAAATGGCGCTTTCGGCTTTGGCTGCCGCGCGCGATCAAGGAAAGATTCGCGCGATCGGTGTATCGAATTTCGATGTCGCTCAACTCAAGCGGGCGCAGGCGGTGACGGAGATCGTTTCGCTCCAGCCGCCGTACTCGGCCTTGATGCGGGACATTGAGCAGGACGTTTTGCCATTCTGCGAGCAGGCCGGGATGGGTGTCCTTGCCTATTCCACGCTTCAATCAGGGCTGCTTTCCGGCAGCATGACGCGCGAACGCATCTCGCAACTGCCCGAAGACGATTGGCGCAAGGCTCGAAGTGCTGATTTCCAGGAGCCCCGTTTGAGTGCGAACCTGGCATTGGTTGACGTCATGGCACGTATTGGAGAAAGGCACGGGGTGAGCGCTGCGGCGGTCGCCATCGCCTGGGTACTTCGCAAACCGGTCGTGACGGGCGCCATTGTCGGAGCCCGCCATCGCGCACAAGTAGACGGGCTGATTGCAGCCTTGGAGTTGCGCCTCAGCGCTGCGGAAATCGATGAAATTCGACCGTTCCTGCCGGCGGGCATGGGAACAAATGTCCCTGGTGCCGCCTGACACTATTGAGAAGAGGATGAGTGTTCAGTTTTGCATACTGAACGCAGGCGTTCGATGGGTAGCAGAGCGGTCGATCAAGATCGCAATGCTACCCATCACATCACCGATCAAGCCCGGCGGCGCGGTCAGCACCACCATCCACATGCGAGAGAAGTTCTGCAGTTGCAGCATAAGTGACGGCAGTTTCGCTTCGATCTCCTTGAGCAACGGCTGGATCTGCTGCGTCACCGATACACCTTGCTATCAGTTTTTGCACTCCGCCATCACCACATGACAGGTCGTCGGCGTGCCACCGGATTGGCCGGCATAGCGTATGCAGTTATCCATGGACTTTTGACGAGCCTTGTCCAGGGTGGAGCCCCAGGCCAGGCCGCCCTCGCCAGCAGTGGGTAGCGCTTTTGCATAGCAACTTGAGCCTGTGCTTGAGTCTGCACTTGAGGCCGAGTAGCGGGCCGTGGAAGTTTTGCCCGCACAGCCCGCGGTCAGCGCCAGGTTGATGGCGAGCAGGGAAGGGAGGATCCATGACGAGCATTGGCGTGCTGTTTTGCCGATCATCCCGTTTCCCCTGTATCAAGAGGCTGGAGGCGTGTTTGTGGTCGTGTTCTATTTAGATTAGACGGTGTTGCGCCTGCCTTGGTTAAAACGGCTCGTTAAATAAACGAGCCGTTGTTGTGAAGGTGTTCAGCGGGGCAAGTGCATGGATGTCAGATCACCTCAAAGGTGATCCGCATCAATCACAGCCTTGGCGAACGCCTGCGGATCTTCCTGCGGCAGGTTGTGGCCGATGCCGCCGCTGATCAGCCGGAACTCGTATTTGCCGGTGAAGCGCTTGGCGTAATCCTCGGGGGCCGGGTGCGGCGCACCGTTGGCATCGCCTTCAAGGGTGATGGTCGGCACGCTGATGGAAGGCGCCGTGGCCAGTTTCTGCTCCAGCGCTTCGTATCGGCTCTCGCCCTGGACCAGGCCCAGGCGCCAGCGGTAGTTGAATACGGTGATGTCGACATGGTCGGGGTTGTCCAGCGCCTTGGCGCTGCGGTCGAAAGTGGCGTCGTCGAACGCCCATTTCGGCGAAGCCAGTTGCCATATCAACTTGGCGAAGTCGTGGGTGTTTTTCTCGTACCCGGCGCGACCGCGATCGGTGGCGAAGTAAAACTGATACCACCACTGCAATTCAGCCTTGGGTGGCAGCGGGTTCTTGCCGGCCGCCTGATTGCCGATCAGATACCCGCTGACCGAGACCAGCGCCTTGACCCGTTCTGGCCACAGCGCCGAGACGATGTCGGCCGAGCGTGCGCCCCAATCGTAACCACCGAGCACGGCTTGTTTGATCTTCAGCGCATCCATGAAGTCGATGACGTCACTGGCCAGCGCAGCCGGTTGGCCATTGCGAACGGTTTTATCGGACAGAAAATGCGTATCGCCATAGCCACGCGCATACGGCATCAGCACTCGATAGCCCTTCGCGGCAAGCAACGGGGCGACCTCGTCATAGCTGTGAATGTCGTACGGCCAGCCGTGCAGAAGAATCACCACTGGCCCATTAGCCGGGCCTGTTTCGGCGTATGCCACGTCCAGCAGGCCGGCGTTGACATGCTTGAGCGGGCCGAACGGGGAGGGTGTTGCATGAGTGGCGCCAGCATTGACCGAGGTTGGCTGCGCCGCGGTGGTCGTTTGTGCGTGGGCCGCACCGAGAGCGCTGAACAGGGTAAACGCGAGGATCGACGAGCCGAGCAGGCGGTGGCGGGTTTTGCCGGTTTTGTTCTGCAGTGCCATCTTCATGTGATGTCTCCGTTGCAAGTCGTTGGCCAGGGGATCTGGCTGAGCCCCTTGAAACCTTGCTTGCATTTGAACGTAGCGACGTATCTGGTCTGTGTCGAATCGCAGGCCTGGTGAAAAATCATGTATCGAGAGGCTAATCAGACACACTGTGATACATAAGGAGAGATCTCGGTATCAAATCGCATGTCTGAAAAAGGTGGGGCCATTGAAATTAAAGTTCAGCCACGTCGATGTTCTCGTCAAAGACCTTGAGGAAGCGTGCAAGTATTACGCCCGTGTCTTCAGCGCCAGAATTTCAAAGACACTTGATTGGCAGCGCGACGGTTTGCATGTGCGCTATGCGATCGTCATGTTCGGAACGGAGCGCCTTATGCTGGTGCAACCGTTTACCGGAAATCTCAAGGCTCTGATGGACGCCAACGGCGAAGGCACCATCTACCGGCACTGCTATTCCACACCGGACATCGAGGCAGCCTACGACGAATTGATCGACGCAGGCGTCCAGCCGGAAGATGAGAACGGCAAACCGCTGTCTCGCGATAACCTCCAGACGCCAAGTGGGACACGCATACTCTGGTTACCGAAACGCTTCGGGCATTTTTCTATTGAGTTGCTTGAAGAGAAAGAGCTGGAGGCATTTATCAAGGAGGCATTTGCCGAGGAGGGCTGAGGGAGGGCGCTCGGCATTGCCATGCTGACTGCCGATTGATCCAGGCTCTACGTGGTCACTGCGAGCGGATGTCGAGACTGACCCCCATAAACCGTGGCGCTAAGGAAGAGCGTGGGCCATCGACTGTCGTAGAGTGAAATGTTGCTGGTTAGAGCCATGGTGCTTCTTCATTGTGTCCACTGGCAACAAACTATGGTCGCTTGCTCCCGACAAAATAAAAAACAGCGCTGAGCAGGAAAAACACTATGCCAGCGATGATCAAACCGTACAAAAAGTAATGCTCATGGGGCGTTAGGTATACAACCGAACCGTGCGTATCCAGCGGGTAGGTTTTTCCACTTTGAAGATCCGGCGTTCTCAGTCCGTGAGCATCAAAGTATTTCCAGGCAAAAAATGAAGAAAACCAAAAGCCTAAGGCCAGTACTCCCACGACGCGTTTAAGTGCATTCATTCTCTCACCTCCCAGATTTTGTATCGCCAGATTGCCTCTGATTACAGATTGATCTTGTGAGCCGCTATCGGTATATCCCTCTCCTTCGGTGGTTTCGTCTTTTAATTACAGTGTAGAAGATAAAGAAGATGGACGCAGCGTGCTCGATGGAGAATGCAATAAAGAAGAAGTTGTCAGTCATTGGGTGCGGCATAGAAGTGATTATTGTGTAAGCTTCCATTTGTCCGAATGTCACTGCGAAAATGGTCGCAATAGATACGGCTCCTCCTATTAATCTTTTCAGAAAATTG
>Ga0182007_10000304_pt1 | contig 31724 bp, 27 predicted proteins | sample Sormic07211113_1_FD_123023 | JGI IMG/M metagenome (GOLD analysis project Ga0182007, IMG submission 123023) | Rhizosphere microbial communities from Sorghum bicolor, Mead, Nebraska, USA - 072115-113_1 MetaG | ecosystem: Host-associated > Plants > Roots > Rhizosphere | place: USA: Nebraska...
AAGATCACCGCGCAGGCGTTGTGCTGCAGGCACGCCCGCACCACCTCGCGCGGATGCACGCTGGCGCCATCGACGGTGCCGCGGAACAGCTCCTCGAACGCCAGCACGCGGTGGCGGTTGTCCGGACAATTGTGGCCTTAGTAATCGTTACTGACTTAGAGTGACAGCGGCAAGGCCCACCCTGCTGCCGGCGAGGGGTAGGATGAAGATTCAGAGGCGGCGGTCCTGCTGAAGGCCGTGACCGCAAATTCACGGCATGAATGAGCTGCCCCAGGACGTTGCACGTGCATCTCAGGCACGTCGGGAATCCACGACGTCGGGAGCGTGCAAGCAGTGTCTGATCGCACACCAGTTGCTCTATACGATGCACCTGCACCGATGGCCGGCTTCCAGCACGGGACGCCAGACCCCGGCGCGCACCCGTCGACAAAACCCAGCCTGGCCTGCCGACTGATAGCCGCGTCGTCCAAGTTGCGCGGCCACACCACCTCAAGCTTGAACTCGCTGCCGAATGTTCTTCTCGTTGCCATGAACTACCTTCGTTTTCATCATCACACCTAAACGCGATATCTGTGAAGCCGGCGGCAGTCCATCGAAGTGATACGCAATTGAAGAGGAAAACGATAGAAGCGGCGGGAGAATGTCTCGGGTGAGTGCTCCTAGCCTGATAGATTGCAACCCCGTTGATCAAGGTTCAAAAGGTGGGTTGTGAGGCCGGCAGTGGCGTGCCCCACGCTCATTAGCTATGACTATCGTTCTTCCAACCGATCGCCTGGAAACGCGGTTCGCCAGCATGTAGTCGGCACTAGGTGCCCCAGTTGATTGCGAATCTCGCAGTAAGCAACACCAACCGGCGTAAAGCCAAGGCGCGTGGCTTCCTCCTTCCTGTAGTCGATGTGCTCGTGGTGATGCCCGTGAAAGGCCAACCCTACGCCAAGGCTGGCCGCCAGATCGTCAATCACTTGAAAACCGTGGGGGTGGCAGCTCGGGGCTTCGTGCGTGACCAGCACATCCGCCTTTTCCTGCAGGAGCGGGTCGAACTCGCTCGGGAAAATACTGCTGCGGTGCTTGCGTGGCAAGCCACCGCGCCAGCGATTTCCCTTGCCGCACTGGGCAAGAAATGCTTCCGCCGACGGATAGCGTGGTTGGCCGGACGCGGACCAAATCTGCTCACGAAAAATCCCGCCCAGTCCAGCGATGCGAACACCGGCGACCTCGACCACGCGACCATGCAGATTGCGATCAGCTAAGGCTGAGCCAAACAAATGATCGTAGTCGGCATCACTATCGGTGTCGTGGTTGCCGTGGATCCACCAGACCTCGGTAAGAGCCAAGATGGGCTTCAAGGCCTGCTCCAGCGGCTCCTTCGGCTGCACGTCGCCCAGCAGCACGATGGCCACAGGCCGATGGGCATGCACCGTCTCGATGATATGTTCGAAGTGACCGTGGGGATCACCGCAGAAGAAGATCCGCTTCACGTCTACTGGCTCGACCAAACCGCGTTTGAACGCAGGCGCCGCATCCATCGGTCGAAGTCCTCGCTGGTGGAATCGGTGAGCAATTCCCGATAGCCGCAACCGCATGCGCATTCGACTTCCAGACCGGTCGGGCAATCCCGTGATCGCCGCTGTGTTCCTCCACCCCGCTGGCAACGATCCACGGAGGTGATCGTTCGCCAGTCGGAATAGGAGGCAAATTGCTGGGTCATGGCAAGAACCTTGATTTGCTCACGATTCACATCCCCGCTGAATCAAATAGGCCCCGCGCAATGCCATCGCATCGAAGCGGGCATGGTGCCGTTGTGATCGATGCTCCGGATGCTCTTTCCACCACCGCTCGTACGCCGAGGCCATGTCATCGAGACGCTGCCAGCGCACGTCGACCATCGAGCCTTCAGGCTCGACCTCATCCATGCCATCGATGACGAATTGGCAAAGGCCTCGATCGTGGCCTGAGTCGTAGCAGATCGACGGTTCCGCGATCGTGGCCAGGAACTCGCGCAAGTAGCGGATAAGGGCAGCATCGTCCATCGCTGACGCCCCACGTTCCAGCAGTGGATACACCACCGCGGCCACCCACGGCAGAGGTTCGGTAGGCAACGGGTCTCGCTCAGCATAGAACTGGTGATGGCCGTCGTCGGAGACCAATGCCATCGACACAAGCTCACTGGCCAGTACATCCGCCCATTCCACATCGAGAAAAAGTTTCACAGCGAATCCATCCGAGTGCAGCATGCCGACGAAAGCGAGATAGATAACGTGATCGACCCACTACCATTTACTTGTCGAGCGGACTCGTTCCGCCGCGTCAGCAAGCATTCTCAACCGATCTAAGAAACTGATCTTTCTCGGTGGATGAGAGCTGTTCGAACGCCAGGATCATCCGTGCCAGTCTCTCGTCTTCTGCGAAGAGGTAGGCAGGCGGCACCTTCAGAGCCGCAGCTAGCCGAGCCACTGTCGCCATATCTGGCTCATGGATACCTTTTTCATAGCGATTGACGCGTGTCGATGCCACAAACGGGTCCAGTCCTGCTTTGATCCCTAGGTCCCTTTGGGACAGCTCTTGAACCAGCCGGGCCTGTTTTAGGCGCCGTTGGAACAGCAGTCGCACATCTGTTCGTTGCGGCATGTCGCGAACCTTCGCAGGGATAGCACCTACGAGATTCGTAACTTTGCCTTGCTCGCGATACTACGAGTTTCGTAGTATTGGCCGCAAGCGACTCCGCAGAGGCTAGGATTTACGGTATGCGCCTGGTGCTCGACGAAGAGGGCGATATCCCTATCCCTCTGGATGATCCCATCCAGGAGGCTTGGATCCTTCAGTACGGCCGCGCGCTCCATTCCGGCAGTATCGACAGTTTCAGGGCCCGGTTAGCCCAATGCTTCGCCGTTAGCCTCACTGAATGTCTAGACGCCGATTTGAAGCCCCCCACCCCGGCCCAGGTGCAGTACGCGACAGACATCGCTCGTCAACTTGGCATTCCGTTGCCACCCGGCGCGCTCCGATTCCGGGGGCCGATGGGCGAGTTCATTGACCGCTTTGCCGAGGCTCTTCGCCAGAAGAGGCGAGGGCAACCGTGAGGACGAGACCTTGGCGCCGTTCGGTTTCACCGTTGATGCCGAGCGCTTCTGATTGCGCGCGAAGGTGGACCACCGAAGCAACGCCAGCGCGGAGCGGACATCCATCAGACCGTAGTGGGTTGGAATGCTGTAATGCCGGTGCCGTAGCCGTATGCCCGTGCGAGGACCTTCTCGCCGTGCAGTGCATGATCCACGATAGGGCTATGAGAATGTCGTCGTCCCATTCAAGCTCTAACATGCTTCGTTCTCTAGCGATCTGGCCTTGACCCCAACGTGAACGGCCGTGCACTGCTGTCGTAGCAGCTCTCAGCGTATTGCATCCACCGGTTGAATGCGCCGCCAGAAGCGGCCATTGGCGAGCGCTCAATCTGCTCAGTCCCAAGTCCAATCACCACATCACGGTCCGCGGCAAAGCGTGCCTATCGTTCGAGTAACCTCGAAAAGTACTCGTCCAAATCAAATTTACTCAAGGGATCTGGCGATTCGTCGGCGTGATCGATTGTGACGTGCTCGGAACTAGCTTCCTCCTCTTCGTTATTTTCGAGCTCTTCAATCCGCTCCTCGATGCTGCTGATCCCTTTCGGAAACGGACAGCCCATCGTCCGGGATATGCCCTTCAATTCATCGAGCGTCGCTCGAAGGTTATCAAGATCATAGTCAGAAGCAGCACGGATGCCGCATTCAACAGCTGATATGAGCGTCGAGTCATCCGATTCTCTGATGAATGACTGGTCCGAGAAAAGGTGCAAGTAAAGCGTGTGCAGGTCGCCAAGCGAAACGTCCGGCCAGTCCATTGCCATGACGCAATCCAAGGCGTCCAGCAACGCGTGAACACAGCGTCGAATGGTCTCCTCTGGCCACTCGCTGTCTTCGACGATCCAGCGCAGAAGCCTAGTTCCTGATCCGAAGTCCTGCTCATTGGAGACGAACTCTAACCACGTTTCACTCTTGAACAGAGTCTGCCTGGTGCTCTTCGCTTCCTCAGTTTCCGGCCCAATGGAGGTCACCTGGACATCTATTCTCAAAATCTCTAGCAAAACATAGGCCGGGCGTGGAAGGGAATACATCAAAACCCGCGCGAACTCGCCGTCCAAATACCTGAAGCTTGAGCGGGAAGCGGGCGCTTTTTCACTGGCGATGGCCTTCGTACGAAGCACGGACCAAGTTGCCGGTGGAACGTCGTCGCGGCCGCTTAGCGCCTCTACAACGACAGAGATTTGGCCGAGTTGGCGCACGACTGTACTGAGGCGCGCCAACCAAGAAATGCTGTTCTTCGCACGCGAAGACACATAGTCCTTTACGGATGGATTCTGAAATTCGATGAGGGTGAAGTTCTTAGAACCACCATAGTCAGTGATGCTCGAGGACGTTACGAAGTTTCCATGCAACTGCTTAAGCGCCCGCCTGAACTGAAGCTCCAATTCCTCAGGAGCGGTCGACTGGTTCAAGGCAGAAACTGCTGACTCAAGCTCCATTAGCTCCGCCTGACCGTCGAACGTCCACAAGACCACAAGCAGCTGCCGAGCAACCGCACTTATTTCTTGCTCGAAAGGCCCCTCCCAGATTGCGGCCGGGTCGTGGAGCTTGTCTTCGATAAAGGCTAGAAAAGCCTCATCTGCGTAATCACGACTGTTGGCGTCTCTGCAAATCGTCTCTATGACCCGGGGATTGAAGTTCTCGTTTTCTACGATCGTTCTATAAACTTTGCTGTTAACAATGAGCTTCAGTCTTGAATCTGGTAAGTCCGAGAAGTACAGATGATTGAAGAGCATCTGTGCGCGATGACGGGTTGTATAGACCTTCAACGAAAGTACATATCCAAGTATCTCTTTAGCCCTCTCACCAAAGGCTAGATGCACCCGCTTCGCGTCTTCAAAGATATATTCACGCGTGGTCATGATAAAGATCACGTTCGATGTGCTGGCGGCCTTCCGCACCAAGTTTAGAAGCGAGTACTCCTCGTTCTTTTCGAGCCGTTTGGTATCAAACTGCGCTTGCCCAAGAAAATCGTCGTAAACGATAACGTGCTTGGTTTCAGAATCGGAAGCGCTTTGTAATACCGACCAAGCCTCAGCGATATTCGAAGTGACCCAGACCGGTTGATATTCAGCCTTCACATAGTGGCAGAGCAGCATCCTCGCGAGAGTTGTTTTCCCGATACCTGGGTTTCCAACGATCAAGAGCTGGCGATGCTTTTCTAGTAGCTCAAGCGCTCGGGCCAAGCCGTCGTGGGCAACGAGTCGACTAAGCTCCGATTTAGCACAGGCAACGGTATCCTCTGTCAACGCAAAAATGTGAGCGTGAACGATTTGATTTAGGACCGCGGCGCTCGACATCCACAACTTGAAATGGCTTCGCTCGATGGTCGGATTGGAGCGAATTAGCTTGTTGATCTCTGCTGGCCCCTTGATGTCGCCTGGCAACTTACACCAAGGATCGAAAAGCTCTAGCAGCTTCGACTTGTTCCCAGGCGTGAGCCCGACAGAAGTAGCCAGGATGTACCGCCCCGGCTTTAACGCCTGCACCTTTGGGAGCTCAGCCTTACACGCGACTAACAATTGCGGAAACTTTGCTGGCGCATAGCGTTTGCACTGAACGACTAGCTCAGGATCTCCTTCCGCGGTGCTTGTCCAGCGAAGATCGATGCCTCCGTCCTTCCCGCTTTTGAAGGCTTCTATAGGAACCTTTAGTTCCGCTGAGAGTAGGTCCATCAAGAGGACCTCGAACTCCTCAGGGCTCAGCGTCATGAAGTCGTAGTTCATTGTCTTTCCCTAGCGTTCCTTTAGAAGCGCTCCCGTTGTTTTCCTAGGTGGAATCGGTGGGCACTTAATCGCCCCTCGGCTGGCTAGGTGGGCCTGCGTCGAAGTCTGGCTTACAAGAAAATGTTTGGCGTTCGCTCGGCATCAAGTGACATTGGAGGCGAGCAACAACACATCACCGCCATCATCGTGATCCTAGGTGCAGGAAGAAGCTCGAGCCAAGTATTGCGTGTCACCATCCCAGGTCTCACCACGTTGCCTGATTTGTCGGTGTCCGCTTGGGTCGATCTCCGCCTGTCGTAGTTTGCTTGGCGCCCATCGGGACCGCAAGGGCAGCCCACGGCCAAAAGCAGACATTCACGAATGGCCGAACGAACCACACGCATTGCGCCGAAGCCACGGGTTTGTCGGTGCTTCCCCAATTCGGTCTGCAATCGGCTTGGGGTGTGGGTCCGCGTTGGCAGGTTATATCAGTATATGGCCTCGTTGTTGGTCAAAGGCCGGCTTGCAAAGAGAGCAACATTCGCTAGTAGTAGTATCTTTGGTTCGTGCGCACGCCAATATCAATCTCTGACGCGGTAAATCTAGACCATGCTTGAAGACGATGGTGTCTATCGAATCCTTGCCTTAGACGGAGGAGGCGCCAAGGGCTTTTATACCCTCGGGGTCCTAAAAGAGATTGAGGCCATGGCGGGGTGTCCGCTCCATGAGCGATTCGATCTAATCTTCGGAACGAGTACGGGAGCGATCATCGCTGCCTTGATCGCGCTTGGCTACGAAGTAGATCAAATCCACGAGCTCTATAAATCGCATGTACCTAGAGTCATGGCGAGCAAGGGGGCTTCTGCTAAAACTTCCGCTTTGCGGAGCTTGGCTGGAGAGGTGTTCGGGAACAAGACCTTTGACGATGTACGGACCGGTCTCGGCATAGTCGCAACACGTTGGGTCACCGAGAAGCCGATGATCTTCAAGGCTGGCGTTACGCAAGCGCACGGCCGCAAGGCGACGTTCAAGCCAGGCTTCGGCGTGAGCATCGCGGATGCCGTCCAGGCGTCGTGTTCCGCGTATCCGTTCTTCGAACGGAAGGTCGTCACGACCTCCGACGGGAAAAGGATCGAGCTGATAGATGGCGGCTACTGTGCGAACAATCCGACGCTCTTTGCGATCGCCGATGCGACGGCTGCCTTGAACAAGGAAAGGAAGGATATCCGCGTCGTGAATGTCGGCGTCGGCATCTATCCGGAGCCGAAGCCGGGTCTGCTGATGAAGATCGCGAAGAAGTGGCTCGCGGTCCAGTTGCTGCAAAAGACCCTGGAGATCAATACGCAGTCGCTGGACCAGCTGCGCGAAGTGCTGTTCAAGGACGTTGCGACGATTCGGATAAGCGACACCTTCGAGCGCCCTGAAATGGCAACGGACCTCATGGAACACGACTTGGACAAGCTGGACATGCTTCGCCAGTGCGGCAGCGAATCGTTCGCCGCCCGCGAATCGCAACTGAAAGAACTCTTACTCTGAGAAAACCAAGGGACATGGGGATTCCTGAAAATCAACTCGACACCTGGGGCCATCAAGGCTCGGTCACGCAATCCGCGGCGACGTATAATGCGATCAAGAACGCTTTGGAATCCGCCAATGCCGCATACGACGCCAAGGACTTCAAGGTCTTCCTTCAAGGGTCGTACGGTAACGACACCAATATCTTCGCCGAAAGCGATGTAGACGTCGTTATCCAGCTCAACGACGTTTACTTCAGCGACGTGACCTTGCTGACGCCGGCGGACAAGGCGGCCTATGACCAAGCTTTCGTTCCAGCGACCTATTCCTACGTCCAGTACAGGAGCGATGTAGTCAGCGTCCTCACAGGTCGGTTTGGCGCCGACGTCAGGAACGGCCATAAAGCCATCGTAGTAGCGGCGAACGGCAACCGCCGCAAGGCCGACGTCATTGCGGCAACGCAATACCGTCGATACTCGAAATTCAGAAGTGCCTATGACTCGTCGTACGACGAGGGAATCTGCTTTTTCACTTCCGAACGCCAGCAGATCGTCAACTACCCCAAGCAGCACTCCGAAAACCTAACCATCAAGCACCAAGCCAGCAACGCGTGGCTGAAGCCGATGATCCGCATATTGAAAAACATGCGAAGGAAGCTGGTCGCCGATGGCGTTCTGAGCGTGGGCATGGCCCCTTCGTACTATCTCGAAGGACTGCTCTACAACGTGCCTTCCGGCAAGTTCGGTCTGAGCTACGAGGACAGCTTCGTCAACGCGATCAATTGGATACAGTCCGAGGCCGACAAGAGCAAGCTAGTTTGCGCGAACAAACAATATTACCTGCTCTGGGAAGGAACCCCCACGTCATGGGAACCGTCCACCGCGGAGGCGTTCCTCCAAGCCGTCATCAAGCAATGGAATGAATGGTGATCCCCAGGCATTCCACCCGAGCGACTTCACGACTGTTCGATCTGATTTGCGAAGAGGCTGAAACATGAAAGGACGCACGATCTACCTTTTCATGTGGGGCTATCAGGACAGCTACAGGATCAGTCTTCAAGGCCTGGCCAGAGATGTCCTCTCCAAACTCGGAGTAGTGGACGATGCCTACGTCCTTCTTGTAGGTGCACGCGCTCCCGGGAGCAGTAACCCCAACCCCGTCTGCGTTGAGCCGGAAGACGGCCAATGGCCGCTGTCTCTCTTCGATGGTTTGCTCGACGAAGTGGAATCGAAGTTCAAGGGGCATCACCTACAGACCGTGTTCTACGGCGATGCCCCCAGCATGAACGACAAGCCCGAATGGATTCGGCGCGACTCGGCGAGAATGGCGGTCGCCGATGCGCTGGAGCCCTACGGCAAGGCCAACGAGGTAACGTCATTCTGCGGTGGTCCGAGGCGAGTAGGAGACTACTACGTCACCCCTGTCATACAAGTCCCGACAGCTATCTTCGCCCAGTTTCCGCCTCTATCGCCGCGACCGGTGGGAGCGTTCGAACAAGGTTATGGATACCGCAGCCTGATCCATGCAGCGATCGATACCATCCTCGAAGAAGCGACCGGGAAGCTTCAGGATCCGGAACCTGGGCGCTTCTTCCATGATGGCGTGAGGAACGCGGAGGAAATTGTTCGGGTAGCTGCAGAGAAGTTCATGCACACGCCGGGCCTGTCGATCGACCGGCGATACATTCGCACCGAGCTGTTCAAGATCCTCAATCTCGTCTCCTCGCTTCTCTACGAAGGGTCGAAAGGGATCGGCGACCTTATAGTCGTCGATCCAACGAACGCAGCGGTCGATTTTTCTTTGAAATTCGCCAATCCCGTGCCGCTCCGCGAGCTGCGCTGGGTCAGGAAAGTCCTGCAGATGGCCGCGACTGGTACTGGGATCGTTGCGGATCATCAGAAAATCTACGGCCTAGGCAGGTTAAACGAATCATATGATCCTGCAAAACAGGATGCGTTTATCGTCTCCTTCATTGACCACTATCACTGGGAACTGCGTTGCGGCGACCAGATGCTGATGCGAAGCCACTATGGCGTACCCAGACTTCCGCAGGAACCCTTCGACAAGACGGCCTTTCTCACAAGCTACGCGCGGATCTTTCCGCTATCCCTGCCGGAAGATGGGCTGCGTGCTTGGAGCCTACTGAATGCACAGACCCGCCTGCAGCATGGCAGCATGATTGTGTTTTCGGAGGACGCGGCTAGCGAGGCAGAACGACTCAGCAGGCAAGGCACGCCGATCACGCCAACCATTCTTACTGAAGAGTTGCTTCAAAGCGTCAGCGGCATCGACGGAACGATACTCGTCGCTCCCAGCGGGTACTGCCACGCTATCGGCGTGATTCTGGACGGAGACGCAAGCGAGGAATGCATGCCATCAAGAGGGTCCCGATATAATTCTGGAGTAAGGTACGTGGGGTCCGAAGGCAGAAAGAGACTGGCCGTTATCGTTTCGGATGATCGCACTATAGACGTCATTCCCGCGCTGAGACGATTGGTCAGTAGGACATTGATCGAACGACACATCGTCACCCTCGAATCCGCAACGCTCGATAACTATCATGATTCAAGGAACTGGCTCGACAAACACCGCTTCTACATCAGTTCCTGGCAGTGCGAGCAGATCAACGCAGTGCTTTCCCGCTTGGACAGTCTCCCGAAGGAAGCAGGCCTGCTCTACTTCGAGACCGAGAGATTCGAAGTTCACCCAGAGATGGACGAAAGCTACCTAGTCAGTTAGTGAATGTCGGCTTTGGGTCGCGGCGCGACGGCCGGGCGCCGTCCCTTAAGGAGGAAATGTTCTGAGCGTCCATGCAATCGACCCAGAGAATGCTCTGGTCCCCTTGTTCGCAGCGGATCCGAACAACGGGACTTTGCAGCACGTCGGCACAGGGATCTTCCTCGAGTTCATGCAGCAGCCGTTCTTGTTCACGGCCGCCCATGTGACAGACGCACTCCAACACACCGAGCTTCTGGTCCCGGGTCATGCCGGGATTGATCCGATCGAGGGCTATGTCGGCTACATCGATCTGTTGCCAGAACAACGGCGCGAAGAGGATCCTGTCGACGTCGCCTACTATCGCTTGAGCAGGTTGTGCTCCCGATCACTGTGCACGTATTTTCGGCCGCTACCGCAATCGCGATGTCGACTAATGACCACCGCCCTGGAGCTTGGCGTGTGCTCCGTCTACGGGTACCCGGCAAGCAAGCTCAAGAAAGCGGCTGGTATCTACCAGTCGGAGACGGCGGCTTATCGCGGCGTCGCCGCGCACGCTCAGGTATACGAGGCCGAGGGTTTGGATCCAGAGTCGAGCATCGTTATTCACTTCCACAAGAAGCGGGCCGTGAACCGCCTTACGGGAAAGTCGATAAATCCTGTGGCGCACCGTGGCGTAAGCGGGGGAGGGATCTTCGCATGGCCATTGGGGCATGAGCTCTCCGAGGATTGGTCAGTGCCGGAGCTCGTCGGCATTTTCCACACCTATGATCAGTCCAAAGGGCTCATGATCGGCACGCCGCTGTGGGTCCTCGCGATGGCGGTCCACCTCGGACAGATGAAGGATTTTGGCGGCGTGCGTTGAGAAACTGGTCCGACAGCGCCTCAAGCCTCGCTACGATATCAGGTGAGGCCGGCCAACGTTTCCCCGTAGAAGTGCCCTAGCTTTCCGCGTACATCTTCCTGATCGACAGTGGGCGAGACGCCGCACAGTTGTTCAATCGCCAACGTCCCTTCCATAAGAACAAAAATCAGGTGCGCGGTGGCCTCACACACTGTGGCGTCGGATCCGACGTATCGCTTCAGTCCCAGCTTACCGTTGTCGAGGCTGGCGTGCTCCGTCAGGACATCCTCTATGTCGGCATGTGTCGGATTGCTGTGCAGCGCGTAGTCGCGAACGTAGGTGTCTAGCATCGATGCGGCGACAGCGACGTCACGCACTTGAGTGAGGCAATGATGTGGGCTCGCGGCGAGTCCCCTCTGGAGCTCAGCGACTTTCGCGTCGCATTCCGTGCGCTGCGCGGACGAGAGTGACTTGTTCTCTTTGAGGTAGCGTTTGAGCGCTTGCATTCGCGCGTGTTTCGACTTGTGCAGAAGGCGGAGAAAGAAATCCGCGCCGCCGGCGAAATTATGTGGATCTCCCAATGCGCGAAGCGCGAACAAGGCCTCCAGCGCTGATCGCATGAGGACGCGAGCGCTGATGACGTTTCCGCAGCGCACCGCATCGAGCGCACAGTGCGCGAGCTCAAGGATACGGCTGGCGTATGCGATGCCGGCGATCTGCGAGCGATCGGTCGCATTTATGGGATGTTGAATTACCGTGACGAACTCATTGAAGGCGTCCCCGAGGGCTTGGGCGCACTCGGGATAGGTCGACGCGAACGTCTCGGAGCGCTGTCGCGTTTCATGTTCCACAGCGTCGAAGGTTGATCGTTTTGTCGTGCTCATGCGGGAGTTCGTTGATTCATAGAGGTGCCGTCTGTGGCGCAGCGGCGAAACGGGCCGTTGAAGACCGATAAGTCGTGCGTACAGAACTCCTCGAGTATGACGTCGCCCGCGTGTAACGAAAAGTGCGATGCTACGGCAGCCCGAGGCCAGTGATGAAGGGGTTCAGAGCGCGCATCGGAATATGTCCGGAGCCGACTTGTCGGCCGAGGCCAATGGCTACACAAATAGCTGTCGGCCGCGACTGGCAGCTTCGGGTCGAAAGCGGACATTTCTGAGAACTCGTGCCAGGTGGTCATCACCACGATACAAAGCCCGCCACCATTTGCGAGCGCCCTGATGGACTCAGCCGAAAGTAAGGTTTGGCGGCCAAATTCTATTGACTGAGCCTCCTGCTTGTCCGGACTCGCAAACCGACTGTCACGATGATCCCCAGCAACAGCAGGACCAACAGAGCCGCAGCTACCAAGGGATGTCTGTTCAGACGGACATGAAAGGTATTCATTTCGCGCTGCCACGTCGGCCTGGACGCCTCATCAAAATCGGGGTCGGGGCACCGGCGGCCAAATGACTTCGCCCAGGGCACGTACGCGCCGTTCTTCAAATAGAGTCGCCAGGCTGCTTGGAACGCTGAAGAGGGATCGTGCTCCCCGACGGGTGGCGCTTGATACATCCAATGCGCGGCATGACACAGGATGGCCGCGTAGGCTTGTGAACGGGCGGGCACAAGCTGCGCGGCTTTCAGCGCGTCGTCATAGGCGATATACCAATGCAGGTTGTCCTGATCTGGAGATGTGTAGTTGCTCTTCAAGCGGACAAGCTCACTGTTCGACACGCCCGGGAACTCCGGCTTGGCTTCCTCCTTGTAGATCGGGAAATCGTGCCCCGTGATGACGTAGTAGTAGATGCGAGTAAGCAAGGCCAGTTGATACCACGCTGCAGCTTGGTCAATGGCTGATGCCGCATGCTCTGACTGCCGCTGCGCCACTTGGTAGGCCTGAATCAGATCGTGCTGCGTCTTGAGGTTCTTGCTGAGGCCGGTGTCGATTGGTTCAGGGATCCCGGAACGGTCAAGCTCGATATCCGCGTATGGGACGGCTTCAGCGGCACGCCCTTCCCTGACTAACCGTTTGGCCAGTTCGGACCGCAACTCACTTCGACCGAACTTGGCCCCACTGAAGAGTGTTTTTGAATTGGGGATTTGTGACAGAGCATCTACGAAATCCTTCAACTCCTTAGTTGTCAACACGCGTTCAGCCATGTAGGCCAGTGCTTCCGTGCGCATTCCAAAGCCGACATCGTCGTACTTCGGGTTGCAGGTCAACTTGTCATGCATGGCTTGGATGAACTCGCCACGAACCCTTTCTAGTTGAACCAATTCTGCGCAGGCGCCTGCACCATTGAATGACGTCAGGCGACCAAGGTCGTCGGGCCTCGATGGCTCCTCGACAACTTTGTGATAGGCCTTTTCGGCTTCTGCCAGCTTGCCATCGGCGATCAAAAGCTTGGCCCGGATCCACCAGGCCAACGCGGAGTCCTGGTCGCCAATGAGCGAACGCGCAAACTCGGTATCACCGGAACGGTAGGCCAGGGCAGCCAGACGATCGGGCCACGCGATCGCTTCCCTGGGCCAGCGCTTTGCAATTTGCAGAATGGGAGTGATGCCCGCTGGGCGGTTCAAAATGTTGTTGAAGGACACAGCACCGGGCACATAGGTGTAGTCCAGTACGCGGCCGTCATCATTGACGTCGAGGGCATAGGCAATCAGCACTCTCTGCACACGCGGCAGATACTCTGCCTTGGCCATGCCTTCCGGATCGTCGTAGAGCGCCTGTGCGACCCACTTGAGTGAATCCACACCCTCAGCCGAACCGCGGACTGCCTGTTCCGCATACAGATCCACGGTCGAGGCCAGATCACCCTGCGCCCGCCTCAAGCGAGCCTGTTCGCCAAAGCTGGCTACGGCAAGTCCATCAGGATCGGGTAAGCCATTGCGTGCCATCGTTCGCGTCAATACGAAGGCTTTCTCCGCCTCCGGCAAGTCACCGGGCAACGCACGCAGAGCGTAGCTACGGCCGAGCATATAGGCCACTGCCGCCGCGCGTGGAACCTTTTCTGCATCGGAAAGACCGAGTACTGCCTGGAAGCGGGTAATGGCGGCTCCCAACGCAGCTCGCTGTTGCGTGTCCAGCGGACCTGGGGCAGGCGGAGACGACCAAGTCCCCCACGGGGTAACCGTGGGATGCGCGATGTGGAAATCGACGGCAGCCGCCGTGTAGAGGCGAATAGCCTCTGGCAAGTCCTTACCTACCGCATAGGCAGCATCTCCGTTCGCCGCCGACTGCATGGCTTTGAACTCCGCTTTGAGCTGGTCGGGGACGGCCGTTAGCTTGGCTTCCCTCCTGCGCGAATCGTCTGTCCACTTTTGCGGGCTGTTCGATAGCAGCTCTCGTTGAATCTGATACGCGTCGACACGATCTTCGACCACGTTGAGGTCGTCGTGACGCGCTGGAAACAGGTGCGTCGCCTCGAACTCGAAGTTGTTGTAGGGAGGATAGGCGAGAAACCCGGGGGGAATCGACGGATCGCTTCCGGCCAGAACCGCGCTGGTGTAGCCAGCAGCGGCCAACGCCAAAAGAATGGATATACAACACCTCAGGCCACCACGAAAAGTGACACGCTGACGATCCATAGCCTCCCCTTCCCAACTCCGTTGTACGGCACTAGGAACAATCTCGTCAACGAAGAATGACGGGAAGACCCGAAGGATCAAGGGCGATCCTGAGCACATCCCGGACGATGCCATGGTGACGTGTTCTTGTGGGGCTTTTGCGACAGAAAATGAATTTGGTATGACAACGAAGGGTATGCCAGAGGGCACCCGCACTGTCTGCAAGTCAGCGTTTCAATCTGCTTTGAAGGAAATAGGCTGCTTTGGGTGGCGACCTCCGCCTGTCGCAGCTTGCCCGGGCGTCGTCGCGCCTGGCAGGACAGCTCACGGCCAGGAGCGGACGCTCAGTTCAACGAACAAAAGCTCCCACTGACCGTTTGCATGTGGCGTTAGACCCGCCAAGGCGCCGATCTGGCCTTCTTCTCGAACTCCTGCCGCTTTTCAGGAGACAGCGGTCTGAACCAGCCCAAATAGACCCATCGAGAGTCGGCCGTCCAGGCGCTGCCAAGGGGGCCGGTAGGTGACATCGCGTACCAGAAGAAAATGTGCAGGAAGGAGAAGTAGGTTGACCATGCGTATGACCGCTCGTCGTTGACCTTGGCATCCGACGGCCAAAAGTTCATCTCACCGATGCCGACAGGACAATGTTGTGGGCCAGCAAAAAGAAACTTGTCTTCATTGACCGCGAACGTGATGCGCAGCCTTGTCTTGAAGTGTTGCTTGTCGAGCAGTTGCTTCAGATCTTGCGGAACAGGAAGGCCGTGACTGCTGAGGTCGCAGCCGAACAGCTTCACAAAATACTTGTAGAGATCTGTCTGCTGCCTCGAGAAGGAGCTGGCGCCGTAAACGTCCGCAAAGTCAATGACACGGCGCTCGACAATCTCGGCTTCATGGCTGATGACGTATTGAAAGAACTTGTCGTACGCGCGATCGAACGGTTGAGACCTATCGTTGTTGCATGAGCTGCACAAGCACTTCCTGTACTTGACGAGTTCAGATCCGGGGCCCTGCAGATAGCGCACCTCGCCGTCTCTGACGTGAGACACCGCGTTGGCGCCGGTGTAAGGGCCGTTTCCATGAATCTCTACAAGAAGTGACTTCTTGATCTTGTGTTCGGCCGTATCGGCTGGTGCGTCGCACATCCAACAGTCCATGAGACTAACTCCTCCGCGGCTCGCGGCCACGTTGGCCAGCAAACCGTATCAGCGATCGCAAGCAATGATGTCAGGGCCAATATATGGCTAGCCGCCAGAGAGCATAAATTGTCCCTGACACCTTTTCTCGGTGAGCTCTCCCCCGTTGATTATGGACGGCGAAATAGTGCCCCCGCGTTTGGAAGAGCACTCTGCCCGGGTTTTGTTGGGCTAAGGGACGATCGGAAGTTCCCCATTCGGATCTGAGGCGCACGGGAGACACTTGGGTCACGGGAACTGTCAAATGGCGACAATTTTGCGTGTGGGCGCTCAATCGAGCAATCGCAAGCTCTGTCCAGATCGCCAGAACAGATATGCAATCTCCCTGCTCGGACGGATCGCACCGCCGTGCAACTTCTTCGCGAGCAAATTGCTGACTTCGGTGGCATACAAGCGATCTTGCGTGCCTTTGCCCCGCAACTGCCATTTGAAAGAGCTGTGGCGGAAGAGACTCAACAGGTTCGTGACGTCACCCGTCAACGCAAAATGCCTCCATAAGACTCGGTGCGCAAGTCCGAACAATCCATCCATCGTCTCATTAACCAAATAGTGGTAAGCATCGATGACTTTTGCGAGATCGAGGTCGCTCAGTGGCGTGGCGTTGGATACGCTCATGTGGCAGATGTGCAGCATGGCGCGCATTGCGTTGTATTCGTCACTACCATTGATCCGAGCGTCCTCAAGCACCTGTCGCGCAAGCTTGAGTTTCTCCTGCTTATCCTCCTCCTCTTGCATGCACTGCAGGCGTAGGTTACTGGCAATGGTGGCTGCACCGCGTTTGTCCGCTTCGCGCGCGAGCCTCAGAAGCTTCTCTTTGCGTTTGGGATGGTCTTTGCTTTCGATGCTGGTAACGACAGATCGTGCCTGCAGAGCCTCCCGTGACGCGCCATCAATCTCAATGCATTGTTTTGCGTAGCGAAGCGTTTCATCGTCCAATCCGAGCGATTCTGTCGCCAACACCAGGGAGATCAACACACTGTTCTTGGCAGAATTTGAGAGTTTGGCATCAACGATCTTGGTCAGGACCGAAATCGACCTTTCATGATCGCCACACATGCGTAGGGCGCGTCCAAGTAGCGACTCAATATTCGTGCGCCGGTGTTCATGGCCTTCAAGGTCGCGATAGATCGCGAGAAAGTCGTTGGCCGCGCGCACCAAACTCTCGTAGTGCGCGCCGTTGTAAAGCGCCGTACAGTAGGAGTCCGCCAGAGTGGCAGCATTGGCGATGCGCAATTCGACACCGGTATCAATAGCATCTTTGGCCTCACGCATGATAAGGAGGGACGCGTTATCGATCTTCCAAGACTCGCACGTACGCTCGTCGAAGCGAGTGCCTTTGGGGGGTTTAATGGCGCCGGAGGTCCATTGCTCTCCAAAATAGAGCACTAATGCTTGGCGATTCAATTTCTCTATGACATCCAAGGGCAAGTGCCCGGTCAGATACTCGCGGACCGGGCGCTTCGCTACGAGGGATTTTGCGTTGGTGCGCACCGAGTCAGAACCAATGTTTGGAACTTCGGTCGTGTCAATCAATCCCAATTCGATCAGGCGATGGGCATCCTGCGCATAAAACGGATGGCTGTGATCGAAGCGCCGAACCGAGTCGAGATACTCGCCACGGGGAAATAGCGACAAGACCGAGAGAAGCCGCGCCGCCCGACGTGATGCAGGATCTTCGGTCTCAAGCTGAGCGACCGCTTCGGCCAAGCCGGGCGGTGGGGCTTGGAGATGTCCTGCCTTGCCAGCTACGTCCGGGTTAACAAGATGCAAGCCGTCGACGCCGAGTAACGCGATGTCGCGAAGTGCTTCATCGATGCGCGAGGGTAGCCCGTCGGTGTGGCCCATGATCTTGCGAACAAAGCTCTCCGTCGCGATGCCGACACTGCCAGCCGGGTGGTTCTGGATGTAGAGCATCGCGTCCAGGTCATTCAGGGCAGTGAGTTCGACTACACAGATGTTCGTCTGCAACGGCCGCCGGCGCGAGCGAAAGATGAGGCGTGCGTCTGGGCAATATTGGAGGACAGCGCTACCCACATCCTCTAGCGCATCGAGGAACTCGACATTTGGTTCGCTGGCACCGCGAGTCACTTCCACATCGTCGAAAATCAGTACACATTCGGGCTGCCGGGACAGTGCTTCGCAGATTTGCTGAAATCCTGCACCCAGATCCCGGTGGATGCCGTCGAGCATCTCATCGCGTCCGCGATAACCGCCTACGTCAATTTGAAATACCAGTTGCTTGGCTTGGCTTAAGCGGCCGATCATCGCTTCGAGAAACTCGTCGGCGCCTAGGCCCCAATCCGCTACCACCCATGCCATGCGGTGTTTCAACAAAAGGTCGAGGCATGCTTGCTGTTCAATGGATCGCACATGTCGTGCTGGCTCGGAGCTGGGGAGCACCCGGCGCAACGCGTCCAAGGCTTTGCCGCTGCCGCCCACGGTGAGGTTGGCCACCTGCGGCGCAGGCGCCCGGAGAGCCACGTCTGCGTTGTATTCGATGTCGAAACAATTACCCTCGGTCAGATTATAGTCGTGGTTGGGGATAAGCTTTCGTGTACCGTCCGCCCCGACCGTGGCTTTTCTCGGCCACTGCCGCAAACGTCGCCCATGTTCTTGCTGGCTAATTTGATTTACCGAGTAGCCGTGAATGCGTTCGATCTTTTGGTCGCTCACTCGTTCCAGACCGAACAGAGATGCGCCTTGGAGAAGTCGCTGCCCTTCGTAGCCACCGAGTGCTACAACGCTCGATTGCTGCTCATGCATGTGCCCATATAGGTGGCAATCAAACCGCGTTCCGCAATTGATTTCGGCTTTCCAGGCCGCTTGGCTTCCGAGGTGCAGCCACGACTCCGGATGGTGGGTCACTAGCAAATTGGCCGCATTCTGTCTGCACCATACATCCGGGTCATTGTCGACCACGGCCATTAGCTGCCGGGGGTCCACATCAAGGCGTCCTTTGAAGTCTCCCTCTCCGACCTGGAGCCACGCACTGTTGAGCCCGATGACGCCAATCGTGTGATCCCCCACTGCAATTTTGGCGGCGATGTCGCCAGGAATCAGGCCATGCGTGACCACCTGAGGCATGGGAATCGAGGATTGATGAAGCGATTCCACGAACTGCTGATAATGGGCGAAAGAGTCGCGGAGGAACTCTGGATAGCCTTTGACGCCTGTCCAAAATGCTATCGGTACGCGAGGGGCCGTCCACCAGTCGCGCAGGGCATTCGCGGCAAGATCGTCTTCCGGTTGTCGCGTCAGATCGTGGTTGCCGGGTACCGGCACAAGAATCGGGTTGCAGCCAAGTTCGCGAAACACCCCCCAAAGTTCGTGGAGTATCTCTGTCAATCGGTCGTATTCGGTGACGGAGGCCCGCTGGACCAAATCGCCTGAAAAAACGACGACATCAGGAAGACCAGATGTCGGCAAGAGGCGCCTGAGGTCAGCATAAAACGCCGATTTCACCGTGGGCCAAAGCCAGCGGTCCTGACTCATACCGACGTGGAGATCGGATAGGTGCAAGAAGGTCACGAGGCGACTGGCGGACGACTGCGGCTCGGGTCCATTCGGCATGGCATTGAAATCCGGTTCTGAGGGGAAATCGGACACTAACAAGAGCCGGTGCAAAGCGGTAGATCCAGATCTGACTACCGACTATCGGGGGGCAGGTTCAATTACTGCCGTGAGAAAGTGAACCTGACAACCTGACCCCGATTTCCTCGGTAAGCGGACGTGAGTTCCTGCACCGGTTTCGCTTCTAGTCAATCGCCCAGTCGGGCGGATCATTGCAGTATTGCCGAACCAGCGACTTAATTTTCGCCTTCGCCGCTTCTGTTCCTGCCTGCTTTCCGAATCGTGCATCAAGCGCGTTAAACCCGATCACCAAACCTGGCATGATGAGCCGGTAGATTTCATCTTTCGGATAACTAGGGCTTCGGTAGAGGCCGGCAAAAAACATAACGTCTCCACCGGCTTGTCCCGTCTGTCGGAAGGCCAGCTCAATTGCAGTGAAGAGCAGGCTGGGTTTGATGCCAATTTCAACGGCTATCTTCTTTCCAGCGCGCCGGCAGTCTCGCCAGTTTTGAAAACGAGCTGACGAAAAAATCCACGCGATGAAGTTGCCCACAAGCCAAGCGAGCGGTCCGCGCCTTAGACCCATCAATACGCATGACAGGACCAGCATTCCGAAAAGCGCAGCCCACCACCAAGTGGGCTTGAAACGCAGTCGATATAGGGACCAAGCTACCAGAGCCACCGTCCCGGTGAACCACACGACGATCCAGATCATTGTGAAGATATGTCTATCCATTACGCGGCATCGGCTGTGCAGCTTGGCTGCGAAACTATTGGCACTTCAGGAAGACGGTACACCACCTTGTACGCGGCATGTCGGAATAAGAAAGCGTTGGGAGCCTCAAAGTAGTCGAGTTCACCTTCGGTGTTCCGTCCCTCATCGATTTTCATTGTGTCTGCCTCCTTGCTGAAATGTCAGTGTCCGCTTCGGGTCGTCCTCAACCCTACACACCTTCCCCGACTGTCCTCTAGCCCGCAAGAACGAAACTCAGCCAGTCACTATCCACCGCTTATGAGAGCAAGTTGTGTAGGTGCTGTACGTGAGGCGTTGACATTGGTTCCGAGCAATTCACCTGCTCATCGCTACAAGCGGCCAGAAGCGGTCGTCCTAAAGCCGCGGCGTCCCATGGCCCCTAGACATTGCGACGAAAAAGGCCCGCGCGCGGGCCAAGTGAGGGTAGCAATAGGGATTACCCGTGTGCTGTGTTTGGGTGACTCCGGATCAATGGAGCTCAAGGACGTCGCTAAATAGCTTGCGTAAGTGGCGGTCCGACATATCTAGGATGGGTTCGTACATGAACGAGTTCAAGTGAATGTTCTCTGGCGTCATCAACGCTACACGCTGCAAGATGCCATGCGTGTCGCCTTCGGCAGGAAACAGCTCCTGAAACTTCCGAACCAAGACGCCTGTCTGAGCGGATGAAATTCCCGCCAGGAAGCTCGGATCATTGATACGGGTGGCCATGAATCGTTCCGCGACCAGACGCGTGGCAATTGCGAGCACGACCTTATTAGGAAAGTTGATACCTTCAGGTGCTATAAGGCAGCGCTCCGCCTCTTGTTGGATGACGGTCACCACGGCCTGCGACGGATCCGTCGACGCGCCGTTTGTGCCGAACAGTCCGTTGTAAATAGCGTCCAAGTCCGACACCAAAATCGCCGACGAATCGACTTTCCAGTGCAGCAACGAGGTCAATTTCAAGAACTCAGGGTCGTTCTCGCTGCGGGTGTACTCAATTAGGTTCCGCATGAATGAAATGCAGGCGACCTTTTTGAGTGGGCTGACGAAGAATGCCGCCTTCCAGTCCCTGATAAAGACGTTCTTGACGCCTTCGGCGGGTACCAGTGCAACACCCATACCGGTTTTGGCCACCATTAGGCAGTTGCGATAGCCGACGAAACGACTCTCCACGGTGCGGTAGAAATCGAAATTGTGGGTGAGCAATATCTGTTTGAAGTGCGGGACATCAGCGATATCCATCAGATACTGGACGATCGCGTACTTGTTCTTGTAGTCGAATGAGTCCGCAATATCGTCGACCACTATCAGAGTGTCCTGCCCTGCCTTCTTCCTCGCCTCGATCTCGAACAGTACGTTCAGCACATAAAGGGCCTTCTTTTCGCCGGTGCTCAACGTCTGAAGTAATGTCGCGCGATCAACCGGGGCCTGCTCCGTTCCGTCGTCGAAAACGAACCCCAAATTGAGCATCTCCTCCTGACCGAAGATCATATCCAACCTGTTCGATACCTCGAGCCGGAATGGAACGAAGAATCGCTCGTTGAAAATATCGATCACCTCGTCCCACTGTGTCCGTTCGCGCCGAGCCTGCTCCTCGATTTCCTTGCGGCGAGCTTCGGCCTCCTGGTATCGGTCTATCAGTGCCCGATACTCGACGTAACAGCTTTCGACGTATGCCTTCCACACCTCTTGTCGGAAGTCCGCCATGTTGGAAAACTTCGTCAACAGCTCCTCGTGGTCGAGCAGATACCCTTCGAACTCACGTACGGTGACGTTCTTTTGGATCAGCTTTTCGATCTCAGCGAACTTCTTGCGAAGCTCCTTGTCGTTGCTGATCGCCTCTTTCTCCGCGGTGACCAGGTCCTCTAGCTCCTTCTGCGTGGTGATATCCATCTTCTCGCCGGCATTCAGGTTGAGCGAATGCTGGGCCTTGAAGAAGCCGTTCTCGGCGAGCTGCTTGGCTACCTGCGCCGCGTTGTAATAGTTGAAGACGCCCTTTTTGAAATAGGTCGAAGCGGCCAGCAGTTCATTGTGCTTCTTGATGAAGCCGTCGATAGCGATCTTGAAGTCTTTGGTTTCAAGCAAGCCGACGACCTTCTCGTCAAAGATCAGGTCATATGGCACATTGCACAACGGCGAGTCAGGCCGGTTCGCCACCTCCTCCTTGATTCGGTTCAACGCGACATAGAATTTGTCCGGAGATGCAGTGAAGGTGACGGAGATCTCCCTGGCTAGATCGCGTTTGGACTTGGATCGCTCCCGTACCGCCTTCAGAAAGCCTGCTTTTGCCGACTCGATGTCGGCGTAGAGTTGCTCGTACTCCTGACGCAACTCTTGGTTCACCAGCAAGGTGGAGGTTCGAGGTGATTGCCCCATGGTTTCGTCGTAGGGGCGGATCACCAGCACGCTTTCCCGCGAGGTATCGACGCCGGCCTGATCCTTCATGACCCTCTTGCACACCCTGGCGGGGAAGATGCGGTCCTTGGAAGGCTGCGCGTTGGCAATGTCGTGGAACGTTTGCGCCAACGAACTTTTCATCGAACCGTTCGGGGCATAGATGGCGATTGCATTGGTCTTCGAAAATCCAAGGTCGCTTCCAGTTTCCGAATGCCGTAGCAGTTCTCCAGATCCATGGTAAGTACGTTCACATCGCCTCCTATCGCCCAGCCCGTGGCCAGGCACTTCGAATCCGTGAGTGTTTTGGCCGGCTGCTAACCAACCTACCTGAGCGGCAGTTCCCCAATAGCTGCCGACCCTCTGGAGATTAGAGGGAATGTGCGTCTCAGGTCCTGCGATGCTTTCCTCGCTGCCGAACAGCCGGGTGCCCCAACGGCCATGGCTCCTATTCGAACTTGACGTAGTGAAGGCTGATTGTCCGTTACGAGTCGCCCTCAATCCAACGCAACTTTCCCGACTGTCCTCCAGCCAGCAAGGACGGCACGCAACCAGTCACTACCGCACACGCGAGCAAGTTGTGTAGGTGCTGTACGTGAGGCTCGTCGACAGTAGTTCTGAGCCATTCAACTACTTATCGCTACTCATACGGTGAAGTAAGCAGGAGATGTGTAAGGAAATGTCCATTTCTTTTGTAGGTGAATTCTTATTCGCTCGGGTAGACTCCTACTCTTGACCCATTGCCGAAGAGCACAATCATGGCCATTAACCTCGAAACGCTGTCTCCCACCGAACTCAAGGCACTCATCGCCAATGCTCAATCGCAGATGCAGGCTGCTCACGCCAATCACGTCAAAGAGGTACGGGAAAAAATCGAGCGTTTGCTGAAAAGCAGCAGCCTCACTCTAGCCGACGTGTATCCGACACGTAGCGCCAAAGGCGCCAAAGGTCCGAAATCGGTCGTAGCCCCTAAGTATCGCAACCCTGCGAACGCTGCTCAGACATGGTCAGGTCGTGGCAAGCGACCATTGTGGTTCGTGCAGGCCTTGAAGAAGCGCGGTACCACCGCCGAGGGCCTCCTGATCGATGGCGCACCCAAGGCGGCTCCGGCGAAGGCCGTCAAGAAGGGCGCAGCTAAAAAAATTGCAAAGACCGCGGCTAAGAAAGCGGCCTGAGGCCCAGGCGAGCCACGTTCCGCGGCGCAGATGAAAACCTGCGCCAGGAATGCGGGCATCTTTCCAGCCCCGAAAAGTGGCTGATTGAGACCTGGTTGTCGGCAGGGCAGCGTCGAAGCGGGCTTCTGCAGCAAGTGTCTATAACCGGCGGCGGAAGCAGGCATCCGAGCTAGCTTGCCCAAGTTGGGCTCGAACAGAAAGCCGGAATGCGGCTACCAAGACTTGTACCAGGGCCTCTTGTTCTTCGGTGACGCCGCGGCTGGCCGCAGGGAAGGAGGGACTGTCTTGCAGCCCTCGATGAAACCGTAGACCGCCGCATTGAAGCCGACTTCGCCACCGATGTCTTTTGCGCACTCGCGGACGATGAAGGCTGTTGCGAGGGCTGCAGCTTGTGCTCCTTCCTCGAGCCCAAGACCACATTCTTTCGCTAAGCGCACCGCGTCGTCCTGCAGCAAATCCAACGACTCCACCAGTGTGAACCTGGGTGTCTGACCGCGCATCGAGTTCTCGCCCCCGAGCTTGGTCTTGTCCAGCGCTACCCCCAAGCTCTGCAAGACACCGCCCAGAATGCCGATGAGCTGCGGACCCCGCTCGTTCGCCTCATTGGAAAGCAGGACTGAGCCCGGCGCAAAGTCATCCAGTTTCAGGCCGAAGGACCGTAAGAGCAAACTCCCGGCGAGCCGAGCGGCGCAAGCTACAGCCGTCTCGGGATGGACCGCGCGTTCGGAACCGATGCGGCTCGCAACCAAGTCTACTATCGCCCCAGCGGCCCTCTGCTGGCCTTGGGAAATGTGCAAGAGCTATCCCCTCTTTGAGCCTAAGGCTGCAATGAGTGCCAGCTTATTTGATGTCCGCTTTGGGTCGGAAGCCCACGGCGCGAAGCCGTCTGCCTAGAACAACTGCGGGCAGTCATTCGCTGTAACCAACTGAGCGACGCCCCCTATTGGAACCATTAGTATGCCAGCGGCACAGCATTAGGTGCCCACTGTTGCAGCTTGGCATGCACGTCCGCAATCAGGAGCGATGCGATCATCTCATCCGCTTCCGCGCGACTGGCGAACTTGATCACGGCTTCGCCGGCGTCGGTGTCATACACCGTGAAGCCGTCGGGTGCGGGATGGACTTCGAGCATGGCCGTCGCTCCAAAAAAAGACAGCGCCTGATATTCAGGCGCGAAGAGTTGAGGCTCTCGGGGGATGAAAAGCCTCACCATGAAGAGTGCCCCGGTTCGTCGGTTCCGCCTGACCTTGTGATGTCGGCAGTGCCGGACGTCCGGTCGGTTTGTTCCTGACTCACGGGGCGCTAACAGATTGCACGAACGGCGGCTTGGCCGGCATCGGCGGCGAGCGTCGGCGCGTGTAGGGGATGGCTTATCTAGTGGCCCGAGGCTGGCGTTGGATGCACTTCTGGATATGCAGGCGCCGTGTCCCAACCTGGAACACTCTTGGAATGGATCCCCTCGTATATCTGGATGCGTTCCCACATCCCTAGCTCGCGGACCTCGAAGTGGCCGATCGCGATCCCGAACCATCCTCGCCGATGCGCCAGCGCGCCAGTGACCCCCTCAAGCGTCACTGTGCCGCAGTAGGTCCAACCGAACACGTTGCGTGCCTGGTCCGGTGGCACGGCATACGGCCGCCAGTCGGCGAGGAGATCGTAGCTGAAGGACTTCGCGCGGAGTTGCCTGCGGGCCATGGCTTATGCCACCAGCTGGTGTTCGTAATACGGCCGCTCGTCGAGAATGGCCATTAGCGCCGACAAGTTCATCGGATCCGGATTTAGCCAGGCGTCGATGTTCTCCTCCCGGATCGGAACGATGCAGCGGTCGTGCCCCACCGCGGCCACCTCCGGTGGCGGATCGTCGGTGACGGCTGCGAACGTGTAAAACTCTGGAGCGACCGTTTCGACCTCCAGAGTGCCGCTGGCGGCTTCTGTGATGGCCCGTCGCATGGCCTTCGGTACGACCTTGATCCACGAGCCCTTTCGCTTGGTCCAGCCGACCAGCTTGGCGAATTCCTTGATATTGGGCTTGCCGCCGGATCGTGCGTACTTTGTAAAGTCAGCCAAGATTTGCGCTGAATAACACATGCGATTGCCCGCTTCCGGAGTTGGCGATCAGGATAGCGATGGTCCGTCTCACAGGCTTGGATTTCGACGCGCTCTCGAATCCGCCCGAGAAATTGTGAATCCCGCGCTCCGGCGACGCCTTGGGATCGACGCAATTCTAGAGGGTCCCGGTGCGACAGGTGGACACGGATAGCGGCCTGCGATCACTGTGGTGGATCAAGGCGCTGTCCCGCTCCGGGTGGCGTGCGTAGAAGGGCCTGCTCCAGGGCGTTGAGCACGAAGTCGGTCTTCATCGAGCTGCTGACGCGCCAGCCGACGATGCGGCGGGCGAATACGTCGGTGACGAGGGCCACGTAAAGCCGGCCCTGCCAGGCAAGACATTGGTGAAATCCGAGACGCAGAGCTGGTTTGGCTGCTCGGCGGGAAACTGCGGATTATCCCGATCCAACGGGCGCCTTGCCATCGCTGACAGTGGTGCGCACCACCATGCGCTCCGCGCGCTCGCGGACCTCAGGAGAAAACTTGATGGACTTGTTCAACGCTCCATTCTCTCAAGAGTTGGAGCTCCGAACCCACGGCGGTCAAGAAATGATTCCGCAGGATTTGTAGATTGCGATCGGACGAGGACATCATGCCATGCATTCGGTATCTGATTGGCGACATCAATTGCGTGGCTTCAGCAGCAATACCGAGCTGCGAGTTTCTGTGGCATTCGCGCGTTCATCGTGGAGCATTCGCCTAAGCCTCGCGCACTCTTCCGAAGCTTCAGAAAGGCGCGCCTGAGCGTCCCGTAGCTCATGCGCCATCCGCGCATTAATCGAGGCAAGCTTGGCGAGGTCCTCTCTAAGTTGCTTAGTGGACGGTACATCTTTGCCCACGTTCCTCGCCGAACAGTCCTCCGCCTTGGGCTTCAAGCCGCGGATCAGTGCAAGTATCTCGGGGTACCTGTTGTAAATCAGCGCTGGCGTTACGCCCGCCTCTGTTGCTACCGCCTTCACGGACATCTTGCGATTCGGACTGGTGCGCGTTGTACGCTCGAACTTCACCGCCAAGTAGGCCTTACGCAAGTTCACGAGGGTGGACTCTCTGGTCATAGGTTCTGGTTGCGCAGATCAGCGATCACGGATTCGCATGCCGCCAGTTGTTCCGCGGCGCGTGTTTGGAGACTAATCCCAAGCTCACCGCTCTCTACGATATCGCGCTGTTGGTCGCGCAGACCCTCCCACACTGGCAGGAACTCGTCATCAATAACCGCTCCTGAGCAGTTCGCGCACCTGATGGCATCGTATAAGCCCTCACCGCCACATCCTTCGCCCTGGCAGGTGCAGTAAGAGTGCCCCGTGCCGCGAATGCGCATGTGGTCACCCAGCAAAGTTGCCAACCCTTTGCGATCGACAATTGTGTTGATCGCGATTCGGCGGGATGCGATCTCACGCCCACGACCACCGCTCAGCGGCGACTTTGGATCAAGCCAACGGTCCATTAAGGCGCTTTGAAGCTTGCGTCTCTCCTCCGCCACCTCTTCGGTCAAGACATCGTCTGTCAAAGCTCCCGTGCAGTAATAGATGGTCGTCTCAACGTCAACATGGCCGAGGTGGTGGCGAAGATAGCGGACATCGCCGAGCTGGTGTCGAGCTATCAGGTAGGCAAAGGTGCGTCTGAATTGGTGGCATGACAACATCCATGGGTCACCATCTTCGTTTTTACACTGGGCCGCTATCGACAACAACTGCAGATCGGCTCTTACAACGTGACCAGTCATCACCGTAGCACGCCCCTTACGCCGCTTGCGGTGGCGCGTTACGAGCAACGCTCCTTCTGTACGAACGATGTCGGCATTCGTTTCTCCAGTCGTGGGCTTCCGAAGTTGGCTGAGATTCACCGGTGAGATGGTGCTGTCTTGCCAGATAAGCGCTGTCAAATCCATCAATCCACGCACTGCAGTACCGACAACCGTCGGCACAGACCACTGGCATCTCTCTGGAAGCTCGCGTCCCTTAAACCGGAACCCGGTAAGAACACCGTGTTCTGGCATCCCGTCGAGGTGTCTCGGGCGGTAGCAATCGCGCTGAAGCGATACAAGCTCCGATTCACGGATACCGGAAAAAAAAAGGATGACGGCAATGCAACTGGCACGGCAGAGGTGTTGCTCCCGTTGAAAATCGGACCCGTTCGTATACCCAAAGCGATGATAAATGGCACGTACTTTTCTCTCGCTAATGCCGAGATGGTCCTTGAACCGATCTTTTATGGAATAAGCCAATTTCTGAATCCTAATCACCGTGGACAGCCGGTGATCAATCAGATCAAATGCAAGGTCAAGCATGACCCTAATTGCCGGCTCTGGAATTATGGGTGTGCCGGGTTCAAGACGTTTGCGGACTCCGTAGTATTGCCTAAGCCGCCTTTCCGTCCATGGCTCCGCCATGTCTGGAATCCCGACGTCGACGCGAGCGGCCCACAGTTTGTTCGTGATGGACGCATATTGATACATCGTGACTGGGTTAATCCTAGTCCCGATACGGGATCCGGCTAGTGAGGTCGCCTCGAAGAGCGTTTGGTAGTATGCGCACAAATGCTGAGGCGTGACGTCTCGAAGTGAATTCAGACCCATCGTCGTTATGAAGGCGGCGAAGCGCCTAAGGGAAACCCATTGGCTATGGAACACCGTTTGTGGTTTGGGCTGACGACAAATGGTCGGTCGCGATCTAGTAAGAAATGACAGTGCGGCGCGTTTCAATTCAAGAAGAAGCTTCTTGTGCTCGCCGTTGACGAGTACGACTCCGTTGATAAGAGGTCGAGACCAGTCGATTCGTGCCTCCACCGTGTATTGATTCCGTCGGTCCATTTGATGCGCGAAATCCCAGACAGAGTCGCGAAATCGCGAGACCACCGTCGATCCGCGAAACGTTACAGGCAGGCCCATCAGCTCAAAGTCTGATAGTGCCGAGAAGTGGCCAGACGGCGCCTCATCGGGTTGGGTATCGCTCTCGGCGGAGTTCATCTCGTCATCTCATAATGCTTCCACGCCCACATGCGGTGGGGTGATTCCTGCGCTCGCTTTCTTGCGTCGGCGACAAGCTGCTTCGGAAATTTCGGAGCGATCAGCTCGTCAATGATGTAGATGACGTGCCTGTATGCCCTCTTCCATGCTTTCCCGCCTAGCCGCAGGCGTTCATGGACAAGGAAGTAGTAGAAGGAAAAAAGCCGGTACAAATCATCGGGATGGCCAAGCACCACCATGTTTGGGCACCGGAAGCAGTGCAGAAACTTGGTGCAGGGGCTACCGTTCCGAGGCGCGAATCGGCCAGTGAGAGGGTCCGAGCACCGAGCGACGCCGGTGTTCCAATGGCCTTGAAGTAGCTTTGCGGCGTCAGGTCGGTCTAGACCGGTTTCTGTAGCCAAGCGATCGATGTACGCGTCGTCGTTGGTGCGCCTACGTCCGAATGCCTCGAGGGCTAGTCCCACGAAGGCAAAGGTTCGCTCCATATGGGTCGTCACAGGTACATAGTGAGATCCATAGACTCGCGGAGAGTTGTTTAAAGCCGCAGCTGTCCTATGGATGTCACCGGTTTCGTGGTAGATCCGATCTGCCTCTGTAACCCGAAAGCGCGAGACGCGCAGGACCATCGGTGCGCCTCTGTCGTCCCTGAGTTCGTGACGTACTACGATAGACCCCATCGATCTGGAAATGTATTTTTCAAATCGCTGAATCTTTCCGGCCCCTCGGGCGCTGCGGTCCACATAGATGAATACGTAGCTTTTGAGCTCCTCGGGTGCCAGTTCACGTGCCTCCTGTGATAGTGCGATGATTTCTATCAAAAGCCGATGAACCGTGCGGTCAATTGGCAGTGGCCGAGCGTTGTTCGCGGCTTGCGGGAAGGCAGTTTGAGTCGGCATTGCGTTTCCGATGGTGCGGCGCTCTACTTTTTTTCCATCCGGCTTTCTTCTTTTAACCGTAGTTAAGAGAATCCAATTGTCGCCGAGCGGATTTTGCTGTATCCCTGAAAGGGTAAGTTCAGCTAACGAAGTTGTGTTAATACCGGTATATGCAGCAATAAGCGCGAAGTAAACCCCTATGACGTAGTTCGCGCTCTTTACTGGAAATTTTCCTGCACGGATATTCGTTAGATCCTTCCGTAGCGCTACGAGGATGCACTTCATTTCGGAAGAGCTATACGGAACGTTATGCTTTTTTACGGCGTTGACTGCGCCCGGGAACGGGTTTGACGGAAAGACGTCGCGCGCCAGTATTCCCTTATCTACAAACCTTCTAAGTATATTCACTGCACTCTTGTAGATGCTGTTTGCGGATATGGGGGAGAGCGTTCCGCCCCCCTTTTGCGTCCTTTGACGCTTAAGGTATTCAATGAATTTTATCATTAGGGTGCGATCTATGTCACTGACCGCGGTGACGTTTGGACTGCCACTGATCGACAACTCGTCGATAAATTCGAAAAATACTCGGATCCCGGTACGTAGATATTCGCTGAGCGAATGTCCAAGGACTTCTTGACTTACTTGCACACTGATTTCGTAGAGTGCACTGACTAGCTGGTTGCGGCCAGCCAATTGAAGCTGCGACCGACTAGATGAGGCCTCTATCTCCGCTGAAGTCGGCCGCCCTATGTAGAGCCACCTTCGAAAGTCGACTTCGTAAGGACTAACGCGGTCTCGAGAGACTGCGGTCAAGATGAGCTCTCGCAGAGCGCCAGGGTCGTTTCGGGTTACCGTTGAATCCTTGTAGTTCTTCGGCATCGCACGCTCGATTTCTAAATCAATGTGCTCAAGTAACTTTGGTAGGTGTTGGCTTCGTTGGGAAGCAGTTCTGACAGCAATGAGGTATATATCTGGGTTGTCGCGATATTGGCGTGACCGAGCCTGTCCCTGACCCACATAAGTGCCTTGATTTGCGGGCGACGCATCGATTCGACGAGCAGCTCATGGGTGGCGAAAGTATGCCTAAGTAGATGCGGCCATACGGCAAAGCCCACAGTGTCAGTCACTCGCGAGCAAATCCGATTTAAATGTGTATTGGCTAGCGGGCGCCCCGTCTCCGAGAGAAATAGACGAGGGGGCTTGGCACCATAGGTATCTTCATATTTACGCGCAGCGACCACGCCGGAGCCAATTGCCTTGTAATGAGATAGGGCTTCGATAATTTTGGCATCGACGTAGATCCGCCGTCGGACGTTTCCTTTGATGTGCATGACTGACTCGCCAGCTGGTCCCTTGGGACAGGGCGAGATGTCGATCGATATGCGATCGATGGCGCTGGTGCAGGGGACGTGATCCGGAATCAGGTGTGCTGGAAAGCTGATGATTTCAGAGCGTCGTAGTCCCGAACCGAGCGCGAAGATAACCATTAGGCGGTCGCGCGCGTTTTTGATGGAACTATTGACTGCCTTGATTTGATCGAGCGACATGCACTTTGGGGCGAAACCGCGCTGGGGAGGCAGTCCCTTTGCCGGACTTCCGGCGTTGGGAGACGAGGCCTGCTTTGATTTTCGCTTGGTGGAAACGCGGACCAAAGGTAGTTCGGCTGAGAGTAAGCCTTCTTTGCTGGCCCATTTGTAGAAGCCTCGACAGACGGTTAGGTAGTGGCGGATCGTTGCAAGGCTGGGCTGTCCGCTGCTCATGGACAGCTGCGTTTGCCAATTTCGGTAGCGAGCAAGAAGAGGGGTGGCTAGCGGATTGCGAGGGTCGCTGGGGCGTGTCCAGTCTTCCCGGTTGGCTTCTACCCAGGAAAAGAAGTCGTAGAGACCCCAGGCGTAGGTGTTGACGGTACTGGGCGAAAGCCCCTCATGACACCGAAGTGTGTAGAGGTAGTCGTTGGGAGCTGGAAGTCGCTCCAGTTGGGAATTCAAAAGGAGTGGATGCCCTTGGAGAGGCACCCCCTCGACGAAGTACTCCGCTGTGGCATGGACAAGACGCACGGATTGCGTGGTCCCCTCTAGAGGTGACATACCCCCAATCAGCCTACGCCTGAAAAAGTATCGTTACAACAGTCACTTAACCAGATACAGGCAGCCGAATACCTCGTACGGCAGGTGGCGCAGACGCGCGCGCAGGTAATCGCCGCTGTCGCGTGGGTTGCCCAGGCTGGGTCTCTCCAGTAACTGTTCGGCCAGGCTACGCC
>Ga0182007_10000305_pt1 | contig 31676 bp, 21 predicted proteins | sample Sormic07211113_1_FD_123023 | JGI IMG/M metagenome (GOLD analysis project Ga0182007, IMG submission 123023) | Rhizosphere microbial communities from Sorghum bicolor, Mead, Nebraska, USA - 072115-113_1 MetaG | ecosystem: Host-associated > Plants > Roots > Rhizosphere | place: USA: Nebraska...
CGCGCCGAACGGGCGCACGAAGAAGCCGGCCGCGAACGCCAGCAGGGCGAAGATCATGCCCGTGGTTTCATTGACGCCGCTGAAAAACTGCTTGGCGATGATCGCGGCGAGCGAGCCGTACAGGAAGAAGTCGTACCACTCGAAGACGGTACCCAGGCTGGACGCGAAGATGACCTTCTTGTGTCCCTGGGTGAGTTGGGCTTTCGCCGGTGCAGGTGTTGTTGACATGGGACGCTTCCCCTCCGAAGCAATCGTGGTGTTGTGCCGGCTGTACGCCGACACGCGTTTTCTGTTTTAGAAGCTGTATTTCGTGGTGAACTGCAGGCGGCTGATATCGCCCTTGCGGCCATCCTCGATCTCGCGCACGCCATACATCAGCTCGGCGCCGACATCGACCTTGGGCATCGGTGTGTAGAACACGTTGCCGCGGATGCTCTGCACGCTCTTGGTGACCAGCGGGCCGAGGCTGCCGTCGTTGTCGTAATCGCTGCGCGCGTAGATCAGGTTGGTGCGCAGTTTCGGCGTGAAGGCATGGCGCCAGCCCACGTAGCCGGCCAGCACGCCGGTCGGGTTGAGTTCGTCGCGGGCGATGTCATACGCGGTATCGGCGGTGACGCCCAGGCCGATGTAGCGCGCGATGCCTTCGCCGCCGGTGACCTGGTAATGCAGCGTATCGGTCGGGCCCATCACCCACTTGCCGCCCAGGGTCAGGCCGCCGGCGATCTTGTCCGCATCGGCACCGCTGGTCTGGTTGTCGACCTTGAGCTGACGGACCACGCCGCCGACGCCGAAGGTGCCCCAGTCGCCCTTCCAGCCATAACGCAGGGTCAGGTCGGGTAATGCGCCGCGATCGGAGTTGCTGGCCACGTTGGTCCACGCACCGGTGACCGGATTGCGGGCGCCGGTGAGCAGCGTGGTTTCCGGGTTTTCCAGCGCGACGCTGAAGCCGCCCTGGGTGTAGCGGATCTGGGCCTGGCGCACGAAGATCACGCCGTCGGTCGGGCCGACGAAATCGGCCGCTTCCGGCAGCGAGGCCGCGTCCATGAAGTTCGACCAGGTCTGGCCGGCCATCCAGTTGTTCCAGTACATATAGGCATGACGCAGGGTCACACCGTAGGTATTGGTGGCGGTCTGGTTGCCCAGCGAGTTGCCGAAGAAGTCCATCTCGAAGAACGCGCCGGCCTTGTTGCCGCCTTCGCTGACATTGTCGATGCCCAGGTTGAAGCGCGAGAATTTGGCGTGGGCGTTGTAGTCCACGTCCGAGCGCTTGCCGCTGCCGCCGGCACCGGCCACCGGGGTCTGGCCCGGCAGGTACAGCGCGCGGCCGGTGGCGTCGTCGGCCAGCTGGCCGTCGCCGGTCTGGGTGGCCAGGAAATCGGCCTTGATGAAGCCGCCGATCTTGACCGTGGTGCCCGGCGCGGCGCCCGGGGTGATGGTGGTGACCTGGATCGGCTGCTTGCCGGCCGGCACGCTGGCCGCCACCGGCTGCTGCGCCTGGACCGTGCGCACGGCGCTGACCTCGGTCTGGGCCTGGCTGATCTGGGCCTGCTGTTGCTGCTGGTTGGACAGCAGCAGCTGGACCTGGCGCTCCAGCTCCACGACGCGGGCTTCCAGTGCCTTCTCTTTTGCGGTTTCGGCGAACGCCATGCCTGGCGCGATCAATGCGACGAACATGGCGGCGGCCAACGGCCGGCGTGTCGTCCTCAGCAAACGGTGGCTCATGTTGCCCTCTCTCCCGGGTGGCAAGGTGATGCCGCGCATGGGGCACGGTCGAGCCGAGGGTGCGGCGCGTTGACGCACCGAATCTATTGGCCATTAGTCGTACTCGCACCCCAGGGGCGAGTACGACCCGGGCGCCGACAGGCGACCGGCAGGTGCCGAAGGCACCGTGCAGGTACCGACCGTTGGTCCGTACGCAGTGCCTCACGACCAACGGTCGTGAGCTGCCAGGGTCAACGGCCGTGTCCCATCAGGGCGCGCGGCGTTCGACCATGGTCTAACCACCCTGATACCGCGCAGGCGGGTGGATACGGCAAACTGAGGGGGAGAGGTCGTCACTTATGTTGCGACCGCACAACCCAAGTCAACGTGCAAGTGAGGGTGCCATGGCTGATCTTTACCCCGTCGACGCCGCGTTCGCCGCGGCATCGCGGATCGACAGGAACACGTACCAGCAGCTTTACCGCGAATCGGTGGAGCATCCGGATGCCTTCTGGGGCAAGGCCGCCGAGCGCCTGGACTGGTTCAAGAAACCCACCCGCATCAAGAACGTCAGCTACCAGCTCGACGATTTCCGGATCAAGTGGTTCGAAGACGGCGAGCTCAACGCCAGCGTCAACTGCCTGGACCGCCAGCTCGACACGCGCGGCGACAAGATCGCGTTGCTGTTCGAACCGGACAGCCCCGATGCACCCGCCCAGGGCGTCACCTACCGCGAGCTGTATGAGCGCACCTGCCGCCTCGGCAACGCGCTGCGCAACCTCGGCGTCAAGAAGGGCGACCGGGTCACCATCTACCTGCCGATGATCGTCGACGCCGCGGTGGCCATGCTGGCCTGTGCGCGTATCGGTGCAATCCATTCGGTGGTGTTCGGCGGCTTCGCCCCGAACTCGATCGCCGACCGCGTCATCGACTGCGGCAGCAAGCTGATCATCACCGCCGACGAAGGTCTGCGCGGGGGCAAGAAGATTCCGCTCAAGGCCAATGTCGATGCCGCGCTGAAGCTGCCCGGCACCACCACCGTGGAAACGGTGCTGGTGGTCCGCCACACCGGCGGTGCGGTGGACATGCAGGCCCCGCGCGACCGCTGGTTCCATGACGTGGTGGATCCGCAGCCGGCGCAGTGCGAACCCGAGCGCATGAATGCCGAGGATCCGCTGTTCATCCTCTACACCTCCGGGTCCACCGGCAAGCCCAAGGGCGTGCTGCACACCACCGGTGGCTACCTGCTGTACGCGGCCTACACCCATGAAGCGGTGTTCGACCTGCGCGAGGACGACATCTACTGGTGCACCGCCGACGTCGGCTGGGTCACCGGCCACAGCTACATCGTGTACGGCCCGCTGGCCAATGGCGCGACCTCGGTGATGTTCGAAGGCGTGCCGAACTACCCGAACACCTCGCGCTTCTGGGAGGTGATCGACAAGCACCAGGTCACCATTTTCTACACCGCCCCCACCGCGATCCGCGCGTTGATGCGCGAAGGCGATGCACCGGTCAAGCGCACCTCGCGCAGTTCGCTGCGCCTGCTCGGCAGCGTCGGCGAGCCGATCAATCCGGAGGCCTGGCGCTGGTACTACGAGGTGGTCGGCGACAGCCGCTGCCCGATCGTGGATACCTGGTGGCAGACCGAAACCGGCGGCATCCTGATCTCGCCGCTGGCCGGCGCGGTCGATCTCAAGCCGGGCTCGGCCACCCTGCCCTTCTTCGGCGTGCAGCCGGCCCTGGTCAACGCCGACGGCGAGATCCAGGAAGGCGCCACCGAAGGCAACCTGATCATCCGCGATTCCTGGCCGGGCCAGATGCGTACCGTCTACGGCGACCATCAGCGCTTCATCGATACGTATTTCCGCACCTATCCGGGCAGCTACTTCACCGGCGACGGCTGCCGTCGTGACGAAGATGGCTACTACTGGATCACCGGCCGCGTGGACGATGTGATCAACGTCTCCGGCCACCGCATCGGCACTGCCGAAGTGGAAAGCGCGCTGGTCTCGCACCCGAAGGTGGCCGAAGCGGCCGTGGTCGGCTTCCCGCACGACATCAAGGGCCAGGGCATCTATGCCTACGTCACCCTGATCGCCGACGAAACGCCGAGCGAGGAGCTGCACAAGGAACTGGTGGCCTGGGTACGCAAGGAGATCGGTCCGATCGCCGCGCCTGATCATCTGCAGTGGGCGCCCGGCCTGCCCAAGACGCGCTCGGGCAAGATCATGCGCCGCATCCTGCGCAAGATCGCCGAGAACGCACCCGATCAGCTCGGTGACACCTCGACCCTGGCCGATCCGTCGGTCGTGGCCTCGCTGGTGGAAGAGCGGAAAGTGAAGTGAAGTAGTCCTTCGCCGTGAAGGCGCAGGATGGGGCCGCGTCATCGCGTTCGCGCTGTCGCTTCCACGATCCGCAAGCGGATCGTGGGCCCCGCCTCACCAGCACCCACACCCCGCCGCTTCGCGGCAGCCCCCTGACTCAGGGGGCTGTCACCTCGATAGACTCGTTCGTTGCGCCGCTGCACTCCTCCGCAACATGGCCCCCACCATGACGACCCTCCTGATTGCCGATGACCATCCGCTGTTCCGCGAAGCCCTTCGCGGGGCCGTGCAACGCGTCATCCCCGGCGTGCAGCTGTACGAAGCGGACAGCGTGGAAGCGCTGTACCAGCTGGCCGACCAGCACACCGACGCCGACCTGGTCCTGATGGACCTCAACATGCCCGGTGCGCAGGGCTTCAACGCGCTGGTCCACATGCGCGCCCTGCACCCGCAGCTGCCGGTGGTGGTGGTGTCCGCACGCGAGGAGCCGACGGTGATGCGCCGCGCGCTCGACCATGGCGCCTTCGGCTTCATCCCCAAGTCCGCCGATTCGGACACGATCGGCCATGCGCTGGGCACCATCCTCGATGGCGAGACCTGGGCGCCGCCGGAAGCGCACAACGTGCCGCCGACCGGCCGCGAGGAACGCGAGATCGGCCAGCGGCTGCGCGAGCTGACCCCGCAGCAGTTCCGGGTGCTGCAGATGCTCGGCGCCGGTCGCCTCAACAAGCAGATCGCCTACGACCTCAACGTCTCCGAAGCGACGATCAAGGCCCACGTCACCGCGATCCTGCGCAAACTCGGCGTCACCAACCGCACCCAGGCGGTGCTGATGGCCGGCAAGCTGGCCATCGATGACGAACAGATCGTGTTGCCGCCCGAAGAAGAGTAGGTCCACGCGCGCCGTCGTTATAGCCGGAGCTATGAATTCCAGCGTTACCTGCGCAATTCGCGGTAAGCGCTCCACGCTGCAACCCCGGTGCTAAGCTTCGCGTCCCCTTGGGGAGTAGCCGGATTCCTGCTGAAGGAATCGCCCGCATCAACATGCTCGGCCAGTGCGCCGTGGTGCGGGCAACCATCTTGGTTGGCGAGACCAGCGGTCCGCGTGCGCAACGACAGGTTGGGCGCGTTCGCGGTCCGTTGCTCGCAATCGCCCGACCTGCCACGTACCCCCATGTCGCCTGTTTCGATCCTGCTGATCGGCTTTGCCATGTCCACCGATGCCTTCGCCGCGGCGATCGGCAAAGGTGCAGCCATGCGCAGACCGCGCTTCTCCGACGCGCTGCGCGCCGGCCTGATTTTCGGTGTCATCGAAGGCATCACCCCGGTGATCGGCTGGCTGCTCGGCCGCGCCGCACTGCAGTACGTGGAGGCCTTCGATCACTGGATCGCGTTCGGCCTGCTCGGCGCGCTGGGCGTGCACATGATCATCAACGGCCTGCGCCCCGATGACGGCGCCGAGGACGAAGACACCAGCAGGCACCACGGCTTCTGGCGCCTGGCGATGACCGGTTTTGCCACCAGCATCGATGCGATGGCGGTCGGCATCGGCCTGGCCTTCCTCGACGTGCATATCGGCGTGATGGCACTCATCATCGGCCTGTGCACCCTGACCATGGTGACCGCGGGCATCATGCTCGGCCGCGTGCTGGGCGGCATGGTCGGCAAGCGTGCGGAGATCATCGGCGGCCTGATCCTGATCATCATCGGCTCGACCATCCTGTACGAACACCTCAGCGGCGCCATCGCCTGACCGGCCTCCGTCACGGACCCGCGGCTAGAGATCGCCGCGGGTGTCGTGGAAGGCGGCCAGGAAGGCGCGCAGCGAGGCCGGCTTGATCGGCTTGGTCAACAACCGGTACCCGCGGTCGCGTGCCATCCGCTTGAGCTCGTCGCGCCCATCGGCGGTGAGCAGCGCACCCGGGATCGCACGCCCGGCCTTCTGGCCCAGTACCACCAGCGTGTCCAGCCCATCCAGGCGGTCGTGCAGGTGGTAGTCCACCAGCATCACATCCGGCCGCTCGACCACTTTCTCCAGCGCCTGGTCGACCGTGCTGGCGGTGATCACCTGGACCTGCCAGCGCCCCAGCAGCGCGCGCATGCCGTCCAGAATCTCCTGGTCGTTGTCCACGCACAGCACGCGCATGCCGGCCAGTGAATCGGCGCGGGTGACCGGGCTCGGTGCCGGCAGCGCGGTCGCTGTCGGCAGGGCCGGCGCGGCCACCCGCGGCAGCAGGATCGAGAACATGCTGCCGCTGCCGACCCGGCTGCGCGCATTGAGGCGGTGATCGAGCAGGCGCGAGATGCGCTGGCAGATCGACAGCCCCAGCCCCAGGCCCTGCTCACCCCAATCGAACGGCTGCTGGTAGCGGTGGAACTCATCGAAGATCTGCTGCATGTGATGCTCGGGAATGCCGGGGCCGGTATCCCACACCTGCAGTTCCACCTCCGGCCCGCGATGGCGCACGGCCAGCACGATGCGGCCCTGGCGGGTGTAGCGCAGCGCATTGGCCAGGAAGTTCTGCAGCACGCGGCGCAGCAGGCGGCGGTCGCTGCGCACCCAGGCCGGACGCGCGAACAGGTCCATGCGCAGCCCGCGCCCAGCGGCGACCGGCGAGTACTGCGCGGCCAGCTCGCGCATCAGCAGGCTGACATCGAAATCGCCGATCACCGGGTGCAGCCCACCGGCGTCCAGGCGGGAGACGTCCAGCAGGCCGTCCAGCAGCTCCTCGGCGGCGCGCAGCGATGCGTCCACACGCTCGGCCAGGTGCCGCTGCTCTTCGTTGTTGTGGTGGCTCTCGCGCAGCGCCGAGGCGAACAGGCGGGCAGCATTGAGCGGCTGCAGCACGTCATGGCTGATCGCGGCCAGGAAGCGCGTCTTGGACTGCTGCGCCACCTCGGCTTCGTGCGAACGCTCGGCCACGCGCTGCTCCAGGGTTTCGTTCGCCTCCAGCAGCGCGCGCTCGGCGTGCTTGTAGTCGGTGATGTCGTTGTAGCTGGTGACGTAGCCGCCGCCGGGCAGGGCCTGCCCACGCATCTCGATCACCTTGCCGTCGCTGCGGGTGCGTTCGAAGATGTGCGGCGAGCCGGCGCGCATATAGCCGATGCGCCGGTTGATCTGCAGTTCGATGTCGCCCTCACCGAGCTCGCCGCGCTCGGCGTTGTAGCGGATCAGGTCGGCGACCGGCCGGCCTACGTAGAGCATCCCGTCGGGGTACCCGAACATCTGCTGGTAACGGCGGTTCCACGCGGTGAGACGCATGTCCGGATCGACCACGCTGACCCCTGCGCTGATGTTCTCCAGCGTGGTCGAGAGGATCTCGCGGTTGAAGCGCAGCTCCTGCCCCGCTTCGTCGAGCACCGCGACCACTTCGCCCAGGTCCATGCCCGAGCCGCGCAGCAGGCTGGTCAGCAGCAGGCGTGCGGAGGCCGCACCGATCGAGGCGGCCAGCAGGCGCTCGGTGAACTGCACCCAGGCGCGGTCGGCCGGCGCGGAGGCCTGCAGCTCGCGGTCCATGGACTGGGCCTGCTCGAAGAAGGAGCGGCGGGCATGGCGGTCACCGACCACGCGCGAGGCCAGCGCCAGCAGGTCGCCCACATGCACGTTGCCGGGCCAGGCGCCGGCCACCGAGGGCCGCTGCGCATACGGGTCCAGGAACGGGGCGGCGCGCAGCCGCTCGTCCACGCCCGGGCGCCAGCGCACCGAGACCAGCACCATCGCCGCGACATTGACCAGCAGCGACCAGAACGTGCCGTGGGTCAGCGGGTCCCAGCCGCTCATGCCGAACAGATGCTGCGGTTGCAGCCAGCCGATCCCGAACGGCCCCTGCACCAGCCAGGCCTCGTCCATCCACCCGGCGTGGGTCAGCGCGGGCAGCAGCAGCGTATAGACCCACGTGGCGAAGCCGAGCAGCATGCCGACCTCCACGCCCCGGCGGCTGGCACCGCGCCAGTACAGCCCGCCGATCAGCCCGGGCGCGAACTGCGCCACCGCCGCGAACGCCATCAGCCCATATGACGCCAGCGTGCTGTCGTTGCTGCTGCCGCGGTAATAGCTGTAGGCGACCAGCGCCAGCAGCAGGATCGCGGTACGCCGGATCCACAGCACGCGCGAGGCGACATCCGCCGCTTCCTGATGGTCGCCACTGCGGCGCAGCAGGACCGGCATCACCAGGTCGTTGCTGACCATCGTGGCCAGCGCGATCGAGGCCACGATGACCATGCCGGTAGCCGCCGAGAAGCCGCCGACGTAGGCGACCAGGGCCAGGAATTTGCGGCCTTCGGCCAGCGGCAGCGCCAGCACCATGCTGTCGTCGGCGACACTGCCACCGGTGCCGAACAGGGTCACGCCGGCGGTGGCGATCGGGATCACCATCGCCGAGATGATCACCAGGTAGGCACCGAACATCCAGCGCGCGCGCCGGACATCGCGCACGTCGCCACACTCGACCACGGCCACGTGGAACTGGCGCGGCAGGCAGATGATCGCCAGGAAACTCAGCAGCGTCTGCGAGATGAAGCCCACCGGCGGCAGCCCGGTGAACAGCGTATGCGCCGACTCGATCACCGCATCGGTGCGGTCGTTGAGCCACAGGTAGGCGAACAGGCCAAGCGCGACCATCGCGATCAGCTTGATCATCGATTCCAGCGCGATCGCCAGCATCATGCCATGGTGGTGCTCGGTGGCATCCACCTGGCGGGTGCCGAACAGCGTGGCGAACAAGGCCATCAGCAGCGCCACGTACAGCGCGGGATCGGTGAAGAAGCCGGTGGGACCGACGTTGCCGGTCAATACCTGCAGGCTCATCGCCACCGCCTTGTACTGCAGGGCAAGGTACGGGACGATGCCGATCAGCGCGATCACCGCCACCAGCGCGGCCAGGCGGCGCGAGCGCCCGAAGCGCGAGGAGATGAAATCGGCGATGGAGACCACGTTCTGGCTGCGGGCGATCAGCGCCAGGCGCTCGATGATGCGCCAGCCGAACACCCACAGCAGCAGCGGCCCCAGGTAGATCGGCAGGTAGCCGATCCCGTTGCGCACCGCCGTGCCCACCGCACCGTAGAAGGTCCACGACGAGCAGTACACCGCCAGCGCCAGGCTGTAGACCACCGGTCGCAGCCACGGCCGGTTCGGATACATCGGGCGACGGTCGCCCCACCACGCCACCGCGAACAGCAGCGCGGCGTAGACCACTGAGACCAACAGCAGGATCCAGCTGGAGACCACGCGGGTGTTTCCGTGAGAGCAGCCCGCAGTGTAGGCCACGACCGTGGGTCGTGGCGTTCAGGGCGGGCCGCCGTGCCTTATTCGGCCGGGACGCCCATTTCCTTCAGCAGTCCGGGTGCCGGGTAGACCTTGGCCAGCAGCCAGCGCAGGTAGCGCATGTCCACGTGCACCGCGCGCTTGAAGCGCGGATCGAACCACCAGCTGGCGCTGACCGACTCCCAGTTGCTGTCGAAGTTAAGGCCGATCAGCTCGCCCTTGGCATTGAGCACCGGCGAGCCGGAGTTGCCGCCGGTGGTGTCCAGGTTGGTCAGGAAGTTGACCGTCTGGGTCTTCAGCACCGGATCGGCGGTGGAGCCGAAGTCACCCTTGGCGATCGCATCCAGCAGCGGCTTGGGCGCATCGAACGGATAGGCGTTGGTGTTCTTCTCGACGATCCCGGCCACGGTGGTCACCGGATCGAAATGCACCGCATCGCGCGGGGACAGCGCTTCGACCTTGCCGTAGCTGATGCGCAGCGTGCGGTTGGCATCCGGGTACACCGCACGGCCCTGCTTGGCACGCCAGGCGAACAGCGCCTGCATGTAGGCCGGGCGCAGGCGCAGCTGCTCGCCCTCACGGGTCTTGCGCTCGTCATCCAGGCGCAGCTGCGCGGCGACCAGCGGGCCGGCCAGATCGATCAGCGGATCGCGCGCCAGTGCCTTGCCCTCTTTCGCCGCACCAAAGCGCGACAGGCGCTCGGCTTCGTCGCCCAGCTGCGTGCTGGCGTACAGCGTGTCCAGGGTCTTGGCCAGCGCGGCCGGGGTGCGCCCGAAGGCGGCATCGAACTCGGGCACGCGCTGCGCCTCCGGCAGCTGCTGGTAACGGGTCAGCAGCGTGGTCAGCAGGGCCTTTTCGATGGCCGGATCGTACCGGCGCTGGACCTGCTTGAGCACGCCTTCGATCAGCGCCAGGTCGCGCTGCTGGTAGCCGCTGTCACGCTCGGCATCGGGCTTGGCCGATTCGATGCGCAGGCGTTCCAGGGTCAATGCCGAACGCAGCAGCTGGCTCTGCGCCGAGAGCAGGTCGAGCAGCAGATCGCGCTCGCCCACCGAGGCGCCGCTGGACAGCGAAGTCAGCAGTGACTGGATATCGCCCTGGTACTTCGCATCGGTTGCCTGCAGCATCGCCGCTTCATCGGCGGCACGCTGGGCCTTGGCATCGCTGCGCAGCAGGCCTTCCAGCTCACCGGCGGCCCGCTTGCGGTTGTTCTTCAGCGACTGCAGCTGTGAGGCGTAACGGGTACGTGCCTGGGCGTCCTTGGCACTGGCCGACTCGATGGTGTCGATCATCTGCTGGAACACCGCCACGCGGCGCGGCAGCACCGCGTCGATCTGGCTGGCGAACTCCGCCGCCGTGCGATGGCGGTAGGTGATGCCCGGATAGCCGGCCAGCATCGCGTAATCGCCGGTCTTCGGGCCGTCGGTCGCCATCTTCAGGTGGGCCGGCGGGTGGTAGGGCACGTTGTCCACGCTGTACGGCGCGGGCTTGCCGTCCTTGCCGACGTAGGCGCGCAGCAGGGTGAAATCGCCGGTGTGGCGCGGCCACATGAAGTTGTCGATCTCATCGCCGTAGTTGCCGATCGCGCGCGGCGGCGCATAGACCAGGCGCACATCGCTCAGCTCGAGCTGGCGGATGCGATAGAAATCGGTGCCGTAGTACATGTCCGCCACGCTGCAGCGGATGTTGCCTTCCTTCTCGCAGTCGGCCACCAGCTGCTTGCTGGCGCGATCCACCGCGTCGAAGTACGCACGCCCGGTCTTGCCGCGGGCATCGCGCAGCACGTCATCGGTGACCTTGTCGAACCCGACCGTGACCAGCACGCGGAAATCCGGGTTGGCCGCGCGCTCATCGCTGCGGTCCTTGGCGATGAAACCGTCGTTGATCAGGTTGTGCTCGGCCGAGCTGTTGTACTGGATCACGCCCATGGCGACGTGGTGGTTGGTCAGCAGCAGGCCGTCGTCGGAGACGAACGAGCCGGTACCGCCACCGGCCCGCACCACCGCACTCAGCGGCGGCGCGGTGACGTTGGCGAGGTCGCCCGGGTTGCCCTTGAAGCCGGCCGCCTTCAGCGGTTTGGCCAGGTCCGGCAGCTGGGTCGGCATCCACATGCCTTCATCGGCATGGGCGCCGGCGGCGAGGGTCAGGCCAAGCGCCAGCGCGGCGGTGAGGGGTTTGCGTGAAGACATGGGCACATCCGGTACGTCAGAACAGCCCGAGACCTTAGCCGCTGCGCCCGGCAGGGGCAACGGCCGATGGTTGGGCAAGCACCCGCATCACGACCAACGGTCGCGGGCTACTTTTCCCTTCGCCAGTTCAGCGACCCCCGGTTTTCCACCGTGCTCGATTCCAGCTCCACATCGAAGCCGCGGCGCAGCAGGTACTTCAGCGTCAGCACCGAGCCACTGCCGACCAACGAGACGCCGTAGCCGATGTAGAGCTTGGGCGAGATGTACTTGCCGAAGCCGATCACCGAGCCGCCCAGCGCGCGCGACTGGCTCACGCCGGCGTCGTCCAGGCCGAGCTTGGCGCCCAGCTGCGAGGCGAGCAGGCCGCTGCCGGCCGACAGCGCCGCCGAGGCCGCGTTGACCTGCTGGGCCTGGTCGCTGCTGGCACCGGTGAGACTGCGGCCCAGCACCAGATAGGCCAGTGCTTCGGACTGCGACATCGCCGGTTCCGACCACACATCCACGCGCGGGGACTGCGCCCGCCCGGTCACGTCGATGCCGGCGGTGACATCGCCGACGGCGCGCTGGGCACGGATGTTGATGCGCGGATCGGAGACCGCGTTGTAGTTCCAGTTCAAGTTGCCGCGGGTGATGGTCAGGTCCTGTCCGTAGGCCTTGTAGCGGCCACTGACTTCCAGTCCGCCGTTGGCGGTCATCTCGCGGCCGGGGCGCGCCCAGACCTGCATCTTGCCGGTCAGCGCACCCTTCAGGCCGAACCCGGCCATCTTGACCTTGTCGCCCAGGCTCACGGTCAGGTCCATGTCCAGCGGCGAGCTGGGGCCCTCTTCCGGATCGACCGGATCGAGCACCACCACGTCTTCGGACACCGAGGTGCCACGATCCAGGCGTTCCAGGTCCAGGTCCGCTTCGGGCACATGCACGGTGCCGCGCAGCTGCATCGCGCTGCCGGCCAGGGTGAAGTCCAGGTTCGGGTTGGCGATCACGCGCAGTTCGCTGGTATTGGCCAGCAGCACGTTTTCGCCGTGGATATGCAGCTGCAGCGGCTGTGCATCGCCGAACCAGGACAGCCCGCCATCGACATACAGCGTGCCCTTGCCGGAGTTGGCCTGCGCGGTGATCTTGGCCGAGCCATCCGGCTGCGCGGTGAAGCTGCCCTTGCCTTCGGCGAAGGTGAGGCCCAGCGCGGGGAATTCACCGTTGAATTTGCTCAGCGTGGCTTCGCCGCCCAGCGACGGCGTGCCGCGCGTGCCGCGCAGGCTCACGTGGCCTTCGATCAGCCCGGTCGGCCGCACGATGTCCGGCGAGAACAGCTCCAGCCAGTACAAGCGCGCGATGTTCATGTACAGCTCGCCGTTGAGGGGTGCGTTGGCATCCCAGCCGGTCTGCACCTTCGCATCGACGAAGCCGTCGCCCTGGAAACCGACACCGAGCTTGGCGTTGATCTGCTGCGGGGTCATCTCCAGGTTCACCGAGAACTGGTCATAGCGCACCAGCTCGCCACGCGCGTTGTCGCCCAGGCGCACCCCGCCTTCGCGCGAGGTGACCGAGGCGCTGCCTTCCCATGCGTTGCCGCGGGGACGGATGCGCCCATCCAGATTCACTTCACCGCGCAGGAAGATGCGGCGCCCGGACTGCGGGGGCAGCCACGGCTGCACCAGCGCCAGCGGCAGCGCATCGCCACGCACCAGCAGGCCTTCGCGCGGCCAGTTCGCGCTGGCGCACAGTGCGCCACCGGTGGCGGACCCGAGACAGGCATCGCTCAGGGTGACGTTGCTGCCCTGCACGCTGAAGGCAGCCGGTGCGCGCAGGCTCCAGGCATCGCCTTTCATCGGTGCGATGCGCAGCGCGGTGAGGTCACCGCGCCAGGCCTGGCCCTGTTGGCGCACGCCGCCCTGCAGCGCGATGGCACCCAGTTCGTTTCTGGTCTGTGCATCCAGGCGCAGATTGGAGAGACTGCCGCGGGCGTCCACGTTGAGCGTGTCCAGCAGCATGCCGACCTGCACCTTGCTGCCCTGCACCGCCAGCGTGCCGCTGTCGCCCTGCCACAGCAGGCGCCCCTTGATGCTGATCGCCTCGGCGCTCCACTCATCCCAGTGCAGGCCGTTGCCGACCAGATCGGCGGTGATGTCCGGCGCGGTACGCGCGCCCTTGATCAGCACGCGGCCGCGCAGGCTGCCGCCGCTGTTGGGCAGCAGGTCGGCCAGCTGCACCGGATCCAGCTGCGCATCGATATCCAGGCGGTCGCCGACCGAGCCCTTGGCGGTCAGTCGGCTGCTGCCCACCGCGAGCCTGAGATTGCCTTCGCCCTGCTCGCCGCGCAGCGCGAACCTGCCTTGCGCATCCAGCGCGCGTTTGCGCAGCGTGCCCTTGATGCCCGGCACATCGACCATGGCTTCATAGCTGCCGGCGGTGCCGACCGGACTGCCGGCCGGCGGCGGCAACTGGCGGCCCTTCGATGCAAACGAACCGGACAGCTTGCCGTCCCAGCCCGGGGCGAAGTAGCCCGGATCGAAGCCGGCCAGCTTGGCGGCCACGTCCCAGTCCAGCTGCGGTGCCCAGGCCACCTGGCCGGTGACATCGAGCGAACCGCCCGGCGTGCTTGCCTGCAGCTGTTTGATGATCGCGGCCTGATCGTTGCCGCGCACGTCGAAGGTCAGGTCGGCGACCTGTTTCTCGCGTTCGACCGAGGCACGGCCCACCGCCGCCCATGCCTTCAACGTACCGGCCAGGCCCATGCGTGCTTCTTTCAACGTCACCGGCACCGGCGCCGCGGCGCCCGGGGTGGTGGTATCGGGGGCGGGTACGAAGGTCAGGTCGTTGGCGACGATGGAGAACCGCAGGCTGGCGTTTTCCTTGTCGGTGAAATCGGCGACGCCTTCCAGCCGCGCCTGCCCACCGAAACCCTTCACCTGCAGCGGCGAGACGGTCAGCACCTGGTCGGCCAGGCCGACCTTGGAGGGCGCCAGTTCCACCGCGATGTCGCCCTGTTTGAAGCTGCCCTGCAGATTGGCCTGGCCGCCCTTGCCGTCGGCCTGCACGTCCAGCGCCATCGGCGTGCTGGTACTCGCGTCCATGCCCGGCACCAGCAGCGCCAGGTCCAGTTCCCTGCTGCGCGCGGTGAGTTTCCACACCGGATCGGTGCGGCCATCGAAGACCAGGCTGGCCTGCAGCGGCGCCGGCGCGTTGCCGGCGATCGCCACTTCCATATGGCCCAGATCGCCGCGTGCGACCAGGCCGAGCCGCGCCGGGGTACGCCCGCGCGGGGCCGGCATCAGCGCGCCGATGGTGATGTCGGTGTCGTAATCGCTGCGCGGCAGATAACGGCCGTCCACGCGGAAATCGCCCATGTCGCTGTCGACCTTGAGCTGGGTCGCGCGGAATTCGCCATTGGCGATCTCCACGCCGCCGCGCACCTTGGCGATGTCGATCAGCGGCTGCTGCGCCTGGGTGATGCGGAAGCCATCGATGATGATGGTGTCGGCCTGGATCGCCAGCGGCATTTCGATCTGCGGCAGCGAGTCCGGCCACGAGGGCAGCTCGAACGGCTCATCGCTCTTGGCCAGGTTCAACGTCGCGTTCTTGATCTGCAGGGCATCGAGCTGCAGCTTGCGACCCAGCAGCGGCCGGATGTCCGGATCCAGATAGGCGCGCTCGGCGGTGAAATGGATGTCGTCGTAGCGGAAGTCCAGATCGTGCAGCACCAGCGGCCCGGCGACGGGGCCATCCACCTTGCTCCACGTCAGCGACGCGCCGACCGGCAAGCGTGCGACCACCTGGGCCAGCAGCACATCGCGGCCGGCCACGGTCTGCAGCAGCCAGTACACCAGCAGCAGCGCGAGCAGCACCAGGCCGAGCACGGTGAAGCCGGACCACGCCCAGAAGCGGCGCTTGCGGTAGAAACGCACGCGCGGCGGCGGCGGGGTGGCGGGTGCGGAAGGCGTCGGCGTACTCACAGGTCCGCTCCGATGTTCAGGTACAGCTGGAACTGCGAATCCGGGTTGTTCAGGCCGTGCGCAACATCCACGCGCACCGGACCCACCGGCGATTTCCAGCGCACGCCGAAGCCCACGCCGGTGTGCAGGTCGATGGTGTTGTCGAACGCGCTGCCGGTATCGACGAACACGGCCGCGCCCCACGGCCCGCCCTTGAAGTAATGCTCATACTCGGCCGAGCCGACCACCAGGTTCTTCGCGCCGAGCGCGAACTTGTCCGGCGGTGCGGTGCGCGGGCCGACTTCGCGGAAGGCGTAACCGCGGATGCTGCGGTCGCCACCGGCGAAGAAACGCAGGCTCGGCGGCATCGCCACCAGATCGCTGGTCCAGGTCGTGCCGCCCTCACCGCGCAGGATCAGGCGGTCGGTGTCGCCGATCGGCACATACCAGCGCAGCACCATGTTGGCCTGCACGAAGCTGGTGTCCGAACCTGCGCCCTCGACACCGCCGCGCAGGGTCGCGCTGCCGCTGAGGCCGCGGCGCGGGAACATCTCATCGTCCACGTTGACGTAGTCGGCGACCAGCTGCGGATAGACCAGGGTGGAGGTGTTGTAGACCGCGTCGGTGAATTCGGTGCCCGAGGCATAGCGCCAGCGCTCGCGCAGGGCGTTGATCGAGGCGATCGCGGTCCAGTACTCGTTGATCTCGCCACTGCGGCTGGCCGACAGCTTGAAGTTGCGCAGGTCGATGTAATCGGTCTGCTCGTCATAGGCGCTGGCGGTGAACGCATACCAGCCATCGAGCCACGCGAAACCCGGGATCCGGTAGCTGGTGACCAGGCTCTTGCGCTTCTGCGCGTAGTCGAGCTGGGTGTTCATCTTGTGGCCGCGGCTGTTGAGGAACCGCCGCTCCAGGCCCCCGCGCACACCGGCGCCGCTCTCGCTGCCGTAGCTCAGGCCGGCGGTGTAGATCGTGCGCTTGGCGCGGGTCAGGCTGACGTCCACCGGCACGTCGCCGTTCTCGTCGGCCTGGTCCGGGCGCGGCTGGATGTCGATCACGCTGAAGTAATCGAGCTTGGTCAGCGACTCGCGCAGGCGGTCCAGTTTGCCTTCGTGGAAGTAACTGCCTTCGTCCCAGTACACCAGCGGGTCGAACAGTCTGTCGACGAAGTAATCCTGGTGGAAGCGGATCTCGCCCATGTTGTAGCGGCGCCCGCTGTCCCAGGTGAGATCGACGTCGGCTGCGTTCTCGGCGCGGGTGATCTGGACCTGGCGCTGGGTGAAGTCGGCATCGAAATAACCGCGTTCGGCCAGGCGCCGGGTCACCCGGATCTTGCTGGCCTCGTATTCGGTGTGCTCGAAGCGCTGGCCCTTGCGCGGCTTGAAGTTCTCCAGGTCTTCCTGGAGGTACTGGTCCAGCTGGGCCGGGCCGGTGATGTCGATGTGTTCGCGGCGGACCAGGGTCGGCGGCCCCTTGTCGACCTGGATCACCACGCGCAGGTTTTCACCTTCGCGGGGGCTGTCCACGGTGATGGTCGGGTTGTAGTACCCGAATGGCTCCAGCGCCTCGCGGGTCTGGCGCTCGGCCTGGGACAACAGGTACTCCAGGCGCGACTCGCCCTGGACCTTGCCGATGGTGTCGTACAGGGACAGCGAGACCTCGATGTTCTCGATCATCTCGGCGTCGTCGCCCTTGTCCAGTCCTTTGATGTCCACTTTTTCGATGGTCCCCCGCGCATGTGCCACCGAGGCGGTGGCAAGGGACAGGAACATCAGGGGAAGGGCGAATTTCGTTGGCTGCATGGCGACAGCATAACGGGCCATCGCGGGCATGCGAAATCGGCGTGCCTGTTTCAGAACAGCAGTGAAGGCGCCGTTAAATTCCGCGAGAAAGTCGCTTGCGTCATATGCGGTGTGATCGATGACAACACGTCATCGGACAGAAGCGTCCGCGACCTGGTATCGACATCGAATGACGCTTCCGCCAAGGGTGTCGGAGCGTGCCGCCCTTCCGGAAACGCAGAAGGCGCGAACCGCCGAAGCCGTCGCGCCTTCTGGTGCGCCTCGGGGCATCCAGCCCCGCAGCGTCAGTTGGACAGGTGTTCGATCGCCGCCACGCTGCCCAGGCGGTCGCCCAGGCGCTTGAGCAGGGCCAGGCGATTGGCCCGCAGCGCGGGATCCTCGGCATTGACCATCACCGCATCGAAGAACGCGTCCACCTGCGGGCGCAGGCGCGCCAAGCGGTTCAACACGCTCACGTAGTCCTTCTGGTGCAGGCTGGCGTTGCTGTCATCGATCGCCGCTTCCACCGCTTCGGCCAGTTCGCTCTCGGCGGGTTCGGCCAGCAGCGCCGGGTCGATCATGCCCGGGATGTCGCCCTCGGCCTTGCGCAGGATGTTGCGGATGCGCTTGTTGGCCGCGGCCAGCGCGTCGGCTTCCGGCAGCGCGGCAAAGGTGCCGATGGCATCGATGCGGCGATCGAAATCGTACAGCGAGGCCGGCTTCAACTCGGCGACCGCGTTGAAGTGCGTGGCCGGCACGCCCTTGTCGGCGTAGTAGCCGCGCAGGCGGTCGATCACGAAGTCGTACAGCTCCTGCGGCAGCGCCTCGGTCTTGCGTTCGGCGCTGGGCTGCACGCCCGCCGGCAGGCCGGCGATGGCGGTGGCGACCAGCGCGCGCAGGTCCAGGTCGAACCCGCTCTCGATCACCGTGCGCGCCAGGCCCAGCGCATTGCGGCGCAGCGCGAACGGATCCTTGTTGCCGGTCGGCTTCAGGCCTGCGGCAAAGCCACCGGCCAGCGTGTCCAGGCGCTCGGCGATCGCCAGCACCTTGCCCAGCGGCGACAGTGCGATGTCATCGCCACCGAAGCGCGGCTGGTACGCCTCGTCGATGGCCAACGCCACCTCCGGCGACTCGCCGCCGACCACGGCGTAATGCCGGCCGGCGATGCCCTGCAGTTCCGGGAACTCGTTGACCATGCGCGACTGCAGGTCGTTCTTGGCCAGTACCGCGGCGCGCCTGGCCAGCGCCGGGTCCACGCCCACCTGCGGCGCGATGGCCTCGGCCAGTGCGGCCACGCGGGCCACCTTGTCGGCCACCGAGCCCAGCCTGGCCTGGTAGGTAACGGTCTTCAGGCCGTCGCCCATGGATTCCAGGCCCTGCTTCAGATCTTCGTCGAAGAAGAACTTGGCATCGGAGAATCGCGGACGGATCACGCGCTCGTAGCCCTTGGCCACTTCGGCGACGTCCCTGGACTCGATGTTGGCGATGCCGATGAACTTCTCGGTCAGCTTGCCGCCGGCATCGAGCACCGGGAAGAACTTCTGGTTGATCTCCATCGTCTCGATCAGCGCTTCCTGCGGGACCGCCAGGAACTCGCGCTCGAAACTGCACAGCACCGGCGCCGGCCACTCGACCAGGTTGACCACCTGCTCCAGGTTGTCCGGGGTGATGCGCGCCTGGCCGCCGGCCTGCGCGGCCGCCGCGTTGACCTGCTCGACGATGCGCGCGCGGCGCGCGTCGGCATCGACCAGCACGTAGGCGGCCTGCAGCGAGGCGACATAGTCCTCCGGCGCGCTCAGCCACACGGTCTTGTCATGCATGAAGCGATGGCCGCGGCTCATGCGGTCGGCCTTCAGGCCCAGCACCTCGGCCTCGATGATGTCCGGGCCGTGCAGCAGCACCAGCCAGTGCACCGGGCGGGCGAAGCCGTAGGTGTGGCTGCCCCAGCGCATCGGCTTGGGAATCGGCATCGCGGCGATCGCCTCGCGCAGGATCTCCGGCAGCAGGGTCGCGGTGCGCGCGCCCGGCGTGGTGGAGCGGTGCACGAAGCGCTCGCCCTTGGCATCGGTGGTGCGCTCCAGCGCGGTCCAGTCGATCCCGGCCTTGGCCGCGAAGCCCTGCAGCGCCTTGGTCGGCTGGCCCTCGGCATCCAGCGCGATGTTCAGGTACGGGCCGAGCACTTCGGAATGCTGTTCCGGCTGCTCAACCGCCACACCGGGCAGCAGCACGGCCAGGCGGCGCGGGGTCGAGAGCGGCTTGGCATCGCCACGTTCGATGGCCACGCCACGCTTGCCCAGGCCGTCGACGATGCCATCGAAGAAGGCCTGGGCCAGGCCCGGCAGCGCCTTGACCGGCAGTTCTTCGGTCCCCAGTTCAATCAGCAGCGGCTGCATCGTGCTCATGCCTGCACCTCCTTGGCGGCGACGGCTTCCAGGCGCTTGGCCTCGTACAGCCTGGCCACGGCCTGGGCCAGCGCGCGCACGCGCAGGATGTAGCGCTGGCGCTCGGTCACGCTGATCGCGCGGCGCGCATCCAGCAGGTTGAACGCATGGCTGGCCTTGCAGACCTGCTCATACGCCGGCAGCGGCAGGCCGACATCGACCAGCTTCTGTGCTTCCTTTTCGCAGGCATCGAAGCGGTGGAACATCTCGTCCACGTCGGCGTATTCGAAGTTGTAGGTGCTCTGCTCGATCTCGTTCTGCAGGTACACATCGCCATAGGTGACCGGAGTGCCGTCCGGACCGTAGGTCCAGATCAGGTCATAGACGTTGTCGCAGTTCTGCAGGTACATGCACAGGCGCTCCAGGCCGTAGGTGATCTCGCCGAGCACCGGCTTGCACTCCAGGCCGCCGGCCTGCTGGAAGTAGGTGAACTGGGTGACTTCCATGCCGTTGAGCCAGACTTCCCAGCCCAGGCCCCAGGCGCCGAGGGTCGGCGATTCCCAGTTGTCCTCGACGAAGCGCAGGTCGTGCACCAGCGGGTCGATGCCCAGCGCCTTGAGCGACTCCAGGTACAGCTGCTGGATGTTGTCCGGGCTGGGCTTCATCGCCACCTGGTACTGGTAATAGCGCTGCAGGCGGTTGGGATTCTCGCCATAACGGCCGTCGGTCGGGCGGCGCGAGGGCTGCACGTACGCGGCATTCCAGCTTTCCGGACCGATCGAGCGCAGGAACGTGGCCGGGTGGAAGGTGCCGGCACCGACCTCCAGGTCCAGCGGCTGGATCAGCACGCAGCCCTGCTGCGCCCAATACTGGTTGAGGGTCTGGATCAGGCCCTGGAAAGTGATCGGAACGTTCGAAGTGGCGGACATGCGGCGGATTCTTGCCTGCAGAAGGGGTGCGCTAGTATAGCGACCGACCGCACGGGCCTTCCGTGCCTGGGGAAATGGAGGATGGAACCACGCCTGCCCGCGGCTTTTGCCAGCGTCCCTGAGGGGGGGCTGCCCCTGCCATACGGCCGCCTCGATTTCGACCAGGTCGCCGCGGCGCTGGTCGCCGATGGCCTGGTCGCCGCCGCGGACCTGGAGCGCATCCGTTTCTCCGCCCAGGGCGCGCGCAACGCCAGTGAGGTCCATCCGCTGGTGCTGCTGGCCAACCTGAAGCTGGGCGCCAGCGCCGGCGGCGAACTCGGCCTGGAGCGCCTGAGCGAGTGGCTGGCCCAGCGCGCGGGCGTGCGCTACCTGCGGGTGGACCCGACCCGGGTCGACGTTTCGGCGGTCACCGCCCTGGTCTCCCACGCCTACGCGCGCCGCCACCGTTTCCTGCCGCTGGCCGTGGACAGCGAGCGCGTGCTGGTCGCCACCAGCGAGCCGCTGGCCCAGGAATGGCTGCGCGACCTGCAGCACCTGAGCCGCCGCAGGATCGAGCTGGCGATGGTCAACCCGCTCGACCTGCACCGCTACACCATGGAGTTCTACGGGGTGACCCGCTCGGTGCGCGGCGCCCGCGGTGATGTGCGCAGCGAAACCAGCAGCACCCTGCCCAGCTTCGAGCAGCTGGTCGAGCTGGGCCGCGCCGGCGACGTCAATGCCGACGACCAGCACATCGTGCACATCGTGGACTGGCTGCTGCAGTACGCCTATGAGCAGCGCGCCTCGGACATCCACCTGGAGCCGCGCCGCGACATGGGCCGCATGCGCTTCCGCATCGATGGGGTGCTGCACAAGGTGTTCGAGGTGCCGCCGGCGGTGATGACCGCCGTGGTCAGCCGGATCAAGGTGCTGGGCCGGATGGACCTGGCCGAGCGCCGGCGCCCGCAGGATGGCCGCATCAAAACCCGTTCACCGGGCGGGCGCGAAGTGGAAATGCGCCTGTCGACCATGCCCACCGCGTTCGGCGAGAAGTGCGTGATGCGCATCTTCGACCCGGATGCGGCGTTCAAGAGCATCGACCAGCTGGGTTTCAGCCCGCAGGAGGCGGCCGGCTGGACCGCCCTGGTCGAGCGCCCGCACGGCATCGTGCTGGTCACCGGGCCGACCGGCTCGGGCAAGACCACGACCCTGTATTCCACGCTCAAGCGGCTGGCCACGCCGGACGTGAATGTCTGCACGGTGGAAGACCCGATCGAGATGATCGCGCCGGAATTCAACCAGATGCAGGTGCAGACCAACATCGACCTGGATTTCGCCAGCGGCGTGCGCACCCTGCTGCGGCAGGACCCGGACATCATCATGATCGGCGAGATCCGCGATCTGGAGACCGCGCAGATGGCGGTCCAGGCCTCGCTGACCGGCCACCTGGTGCTGTCCACCCTGCATACCAACGATGCCCCCTCGGCGATCACCCGCCTGCTCGATCTGGGCGTCCCGCATTACCTGCTCGCCACCACCCTCAACGGGGTGCTGGCCCAGCGCCTGGTGCGCACCCTGTGCACCACCTGCAAGGTGCCCACCGTGCTCTCGGCCGAGCAATGGGCGGTGCTGACTGATGCCGATGCGGCATTACCTGAGGCGCCCACGCCATATGCACCGGTCGGCTGCATCGACTGCCGGCGCACCGGTTTCCTTGGCCGCGTCGGCCTGTATGAGTTGCTGCCATTGGGTTCCAGCCTGCGCCGACACATCCGCGCGGACATGGATCTGGCCGCCTTCAACCGTGCCGCACGTGCTGAAGGGGTACGAACCCTGCGCCGCGCGGGGCTTGAAAAGGTAGCGGCAGGGCTGACTACAATCGAGGAAGTCCTCTCGGTCCTGCCTCCCCCGGATGAATTCCGCCCCGTTCCTGATTCTTGAAACCGGCCAACCCGTCGCCTCGCTGCGCCGCTACGGGCGGTTTTCGCACTGGATCCGGGTCGCGGCCGGGCTGGATGCCGATGAGACCGTGGTGGTCGATGTGGAGCACGGCGGTACCCTGCCCAGCCACCGCGATTTCGCCGGGGTGATCGTCAGCGGCTCGGCCGCCTACGTCACCGATCGCGCCGAATGGAGCGAGCGCAGCGCGCAGTGGCTGCGCGATGCCGCCCACGACGACCGCCCGGTGTTCGGCATCTGCTACGGCCACCAGCTGCTGGCCCACGCGCTGGGCGGCGAAGTCGCCTATAACCCGGCCGGGCGCGAGTCCGGCACGATCGAACTGGCGCTCGACCCGTCGGCCGTCGACGATCCGCTGTTCGGCGGGCTGCCGGCGCGATTCCCTGCGCATGCCACGCACCTGCAGACGGTGCTGCGCGCCCCCGAGGGCGCGGCGATCCTGGCGCGCTCGGCACAGGACAACTGCCACGCGTTCCGCTGGGGCGCGCATGCCTGGGGCGTCCAGTTCCATCCCGAGTTCGCCACCCACCACATGCGCGGCTATGTCCGCGCCCGCGCCGAGTGCATCCGCCAGCACGGCGGCTGCGCGCGCAGCGTCGCCCGCGGGGTCAGCGCCGCGCCGCTGGCCCGCCAGCTGCTGCGCCGTTTCGTCCGCCAGGCGCGCAACGCCTGACGCCCGCACCGGTACCGCCTCCGGGCGCAACGCAGCGTCCGCGCCGCGCATGCCGGCCTTCAGGTCACGCGTCGGGAAAACAGGGATAATCGACCGCACTCGGGCGTTCGCGCCTTTTCCCCTGTCCCGGAATGTTATGAGCGAGATTCGCAAGCTGCCGGCCTCCGCCGGCGCGGAATGGCTGGTGTCGGGTTTCACCCTGCTGCGCAAGGCGCCGTTGGCGCTGGGCCTGCTCGGCGTGATCTGGGCCGTGGCCGCGTTGCTGGTGATGTCGCTGGCGATGGTCAGCCCGGCGCTGAGCTCGCTGGCGCAGCTGTTGATGGCGCTGGCCGGCCCGCTGTTCTTCGGCGGCCTGGTCTGGGCCGTGCGCGAAGTCGACCAGGGTCGCGTCGCGCAGCCTGCGCACCTGCTGCAGGGCCTGCAGGAAGGCCGCGCGTTGAACCTGCTCGCCTCGCTGTTGCCGCAGCTGGTGGCCGGCCTGTTCCTGGGCGTGTTGTTGCTGGTGCTGATCGGCAGCAGCGGCCTGCAGCACCTGAGCGAGGTGATGGTGCAGCTCAACGCGATCAGCCAGTCCGGCGCGCAGCCCGACCCGGCCCAGATCGAAGAGTTGATGGCCAGCCTGCCTGCGATGCGCATCCTGCTGTGGCTGGCGCTGGTGGTGGTGACCTTCCTGGCGATGGCGCTGGCATTGTTCACCCTGCCGCCGCAGGTGATGTTCGAGCACCGCAACGGCCTGCAGGCGATGCGCCTGAGCCTGCGCGCCTGCCTGCACAACGTGCTGGCGATGGTGGTGTTCTTCCTGCTCGCCTTCGTGGCCGTGTTCGCGATCTACTTCGGCGTGATGCTGGTGGCCCTGATCGCGCAGCTGATCGGCGGCACGATGATCGCCCTGTTCGTTGCGCAGCTGCTGCTGATGGGCGTGGTGATGCCGGTCTTCGCCGGTGCCATCTACACCGCGTGGAAGCAGATGTTCGGCCAGCAGGGGCCGCAGACCCCGCCGCCGATGCCGGGCCCGAACAACGTGTTCGCGGCCTGATCACAACACGAAACCCCGGCCTTGGCCGGGGTTTTTGTTTGCGCGTCACTCCGGCTGTTCTTTCCCGCCCGGGCGCGGTACCAGCCAGCGCGCGGCATGGATGCCCAGCTCGTAGAGCAGACACATCGGAATGGCCAGCATCAGCTGCGAGACCACGTCCGGCGGCGTCAGCACCGCGGCGAGCACGAAGATGCCGACGATCGCATAGCCACGACCTTCCTTGAACTGCTGCGGCGTGATCCAGCCCAGCAGCACCAGGATCACCATCGCCACCGGCAGTTCGAAGCTGGTACCGAAGGCGAAGAAGATCGCCAGCACGAAATCCAGGTACGCCGTCGCGTCCGGGGTGATCGCGATCACTTCCGGGCGGAAGGTGGTGAGGAAGTGGAATACCGCCGGCAATACCAGGAAATACGCGAAGGCGCAGCCCAGGTAGAACAGCAGCACCGACGAGGCCAGCAAGGGCACCGCCAGGCGTTTTTCGCGGGCATACAGGCCCGGCGCCACGAACGACCACAGCTGGAACAACAGCCACGGCACGGCGATGAACACCGCCACGAAGAAGGTCAGCTTCAACGGCGCGAAAAAGGCGCCGGCCGGATTGGTCGCGATCATCGTCTGCCCGTTCGGCAGCTGCGAGATCAGCGGTTCGGCGATCATCGTGTAGATCTGCCGCGAGAACGGCATCAGCCCCAGCAGCACCACGCCCAGGCCGATCAGGGCACGTACCAGGCGCGCACGCAGTTCGATCAGGTGTTCGACCAGCGAACTCTCGCTGCTTTCATGTTCGCTCATCGCGGCGTCTCCTCGCTCGGCGGCGCAGGCGTGCGCGGCGCGGTGTCCGCCAGGGCCGGTGAGGCCGTGGGCGGCTCCGCACGGGGCGCGCTGCCGTCGATTCCGGGGGGCGACATCGCATCGCGCGGCGGCTCGCCCTCGTCGGGCGCCATCACGTGCTGGGCCACGCTGGCCGGGGAGCCCGGTGCGGGACCGGTCATCACCGGTTCGTCGTCGGCCCCTGCGGCAACGTCATCGCCCTGCCGGGCCACGTCCTGGCGCATCTGCTCGGCTTCGCGGCGGACCGCTTCGCCACTGGCGCGCAGCTGCGACTCGGTATCGCGCACCGAAGACTTCACATCGTCGAACTGCCGCTTGATCTCTTCGGCATGCAGCTCGCGTTCGAGCTCCTGCTTCACCGAATCCCACTGGTTGCGCGCACGGCGCACCCACAGCCCGGCGAAGCGGGCGGCCTTGGGCAGCCGCTCGGGGCCGAGCACGACCAAGGCCACCACCGCGATGACCAGCAGTTCACTGAAACCGATATCGAACACGCCAAGCCGCCCGGATCAGCGCGGGTCGCGGTCGTGCTCGGTCTGCGACGTCGTCGTCGAGTCCTGCGGACGCGAGCTGTCGCTGAGCTGCGCGTTCGGCTTGTCCTCGTCGCGCATGCCCTTCTTGAATTCCTTGACGGCGCTGCCAAGGTCCTTGGCGCCGCTGGTCAGTTTCTTGGTGCCGAACACCAGCAGAACGATGACCAGCACGACCAACCAATGCCAGATGCTGAAACTGCCCATGACTCGCTCGTTACGTAGTGATCAGACGGTTGAGCATAGCGCACCGGCGGTAAGCCGGCGCGCGTGACAAAAGTCAGTTGCCGTCCAGCGATTCGGTCCGGACTTCACCGTCGCCGACCGGCTGGAAGCCCTGCTGCGGGGCCGGTTGCGCCGGCACGGACTGCAACGGGGCGGTGGTCGCGCCGGCGGCGGCCGGGGCCGGTGCCTGTTCAGGTCGGACCGGCACGGCAGCGGCGCGCGGCGCCGGGGCCGGTGCAGGCGCGCTGCCGGCGGTGCCGCGCTTCTCGCGGGCGGTGTAGGTGGCTTCTTCCAGGCGATCGCGGAAGGCGACCACGTCGACCGACGGGGGCTCGCCGACGCGGCCTTCAAACACCATGCGCGGCGTGGTGTTGCTGCCGTAGGCATCCAGGTTGGCGGCATCGTCGATCTGCAGCACGGCGCCATCCAGCGCCACACCGGCGAACAGGCCGCGGGCGCGCGACCAGGACCAGATTTCGGCCTTCAGCTGGCCATCGGTGGCGGCGGCGGCGTTGCGGCCGACCGGGCCCGCGGCGACGCCGGCATCGGCGCCCAGGGTGAATTTGCCGTTGACGAGATTGTCCAGGCTGCGGTCATTGCGGAACACCAGCACCACGTCGGAGGACTGCACGCCGGCCTGGAAACCAATGCTGCCGCCGGTGAGCTTGACGAACACCGGATTGGACCAGCTGCCGTCCGGCGTTTTGACCGACATCAGGCCGTGGCCGCGACGGCCGCCGATCACCAGACCGGCCTTGATCGTGTCGGGAATGACGATGACCGCGCGGCCCTCGTCGAGCAGCTTGTCCGGAATCCCCTGCTCGGGGATGTCCTGGATTTCATTCAGGACGCGCACGGCATTGCGGGCGCGCTGGTCCTCCTGTGGCCCGGCCATCGCCTGGGTCGACAGCAGGCTGGCGGAGATCAGCAGTACAAGGCTGAGGCGGCGCATGGGTGGGCTCCAGAAAGTCGATTCATACAAGATAGCGGCAGGTACGACCGGGGTCGATACGCTTCTCGACGTTAGAAGGCCCGCGATGAATCGGCAATGAGTAATCCGGGCTATCGATATGCCTGCTGGATCACGTTCATCATCCAAATCCATCCCGCCAATCGCTTAGACCTGCGAGAATGGCGGCATGCTCGACGCACCCGACACCGCCGTGCTGGCGGTCAATCTAGGCACGCCCGAGACGCCAACCGCCCCGGCGGTGCGTCGCTACCTGGCTGAGTTCCTCAGCGATCCGCGCGTGGTCGCGATTCCGCCGCTGTTCTGGAAACCCTTGCTGTACGGGCTGATCCTGCCGCTGCGCAGTGGTCGCTCGGCCGCCAAGTACGCCCAGGTCTGGCTGCCGGACGGCTCCCCGCTGATGGTCTACACCCGGCGCCTGGCCGAGGCCATGCAGGGCCTGATGCCCGATCTGCGGGTCCGCCACGCGATGCGCTATGGCAGCCCGGCGCTGCCGGCCGAGCTGGATCGTCTGGCCGCCGAGGGCATGAAGCGGATCGTGGTGCTGCCGCTGTATCCGCAGTATTCGACCACCACCACCGCCTCGATCGAGGACCAGGTGCGCGAGTGGCAGCCGAAACATCCCGGCGTCACCGTGACCCTGGTGCGCGATTACGCGGTCGATCCGGACTGGGTCGCCGCCGTCGCCGGCAGCATCCGCCAGTGGTGGGACCAGCATGGCCGTGGCGAGACGCTGGTGTTTTCCTTCCACGGCATTCCACAACGCCTGGCCGACGCCGGCGATCCGTATCCGCAGCGCTGCGAAGCCAGTGCGCGGGCGATCGCGCAGGCACTGGAGCTGACCGACGATGCCTGGCAGCTGACCTACCAGTCGCGCTTCGGCCGCGAGAAATGGCTGCAGCCCTACGCCGAACCCACGCTGTGGGCGATGGCCGAACGCGGCGTGCGCAGCATGGACGTGGTCTGTCCCGGCTTCGCCACCGACTGCCTGGAAACCCTGGAGGAAGTGGCGATGGGCTTCACCGAGACCGTCGCCGAGCGCGGCGCGACGATGCGCTACATCCCCTGTCTCAACGACGCGCAGGCGCATGCCCTGGCGCTGTCGCGGCTGAGCATCGCGGCGCTGGCATGACCCTGGCAGGCTTTTCGATGCCGGTTGCCGGCACCACGGTAGCCGGCCTGCGCTCCCCCGGCACGGGTGGCCAGCGTGTGCTCGCCCTGCATGGCTGGCTCGACAACGCCGCCAGCTTCGTCCCGCTGGCGGCGCAGCTGCCCGGGCTGGAGCTGGTCGCGATCGACCTGCCCGGGCACGGCAACAGCGCGCATCTGCCGCCCGGTACGCAATACAACACGCCCGGTGCGATCTGCCATGTCCTCGAGGTCGCCGATGCACTGGGCTGGGACCGCTTCGTGCTGCTCGGCCATTCGATGGGGGCCGGCATCGCCAGCCTTACCGCGGCCGCCGCACCGGAACGCGTGGAACGCCTGATCGCGATCGAAGCGCTGGGCGGCCTGCGCGGGCCCGAGAATGAAACCGCGCAGCGCCTGCGCGAGCATGTGCGTGCCGCGCGTGCGCTGCCCACCCGCAGGCTGCGTGTGTTCCCCGACCTTGCCGCACCGATCCGCGCGCGCATGATGACCAACCAGCTCAGCGAGCCGTGCGCACGGCTGCTGGTGGAGCGTGGCGTCAAACCGGTCGACGGCGGCTACAGCTGGTGCAGCGATCAGCGCCTGATGCTGCCCACCGCGATGCGCCTGAGCGAAGCGCAGATCGATGACCTGCTTGCGGCGATCGAATGCCCGACCCAGGTGATCTACGCCACCCCGGCGCAGGCCTATTACCCCGAGCCGTTGCGCAGCGAACGCATCTCGCTGCTGCGCGACGGTCGCCTGGCGGTGTTCCCGGGCACGCATCATCTGCACATGGAGCATCCGCAGCGGGTGGCCGAGGTGATCCGGACCTTCCTGGCCGGGTAGTCCCGGCGCGGTGCGACACACGGTCGCACTCAACTTCTCCCGGCAGCGACCGATACCGATGATGCAGCCCGATTTTCCTCGGCTGCACTGTCGTCGCTTGCTCCGCCGTTGCGAAGCCGCGCATCACCCAGGCTTCCAGGGAACGTCGTCGCAATGCCGGATTGGCCGTGCCATCGCCCACAGGACCGGGCCATGCCGGCGGTGATCGCCACCGCCGACGCGGCGTCCGCCGCTGCCCGTTCCCTGCGCGCCCATCCGCTGCTTCCCGCTGCCGCACCCACCGCTACGCCGGTGACGGGTGCGGCCTCCGCCTGCGTGCGTACGCGCCGCGGGCACTCTGCTTTCTACTGATCCTGGAGCCGCCATGTCCGCCCTTCCTGCTGCCACCTCCCGTCCCCCCGACCAACTCCGCGCGCGACCGCCCCGGGTCTCCTTGGACACCGCGTATCTGTTCGCGACGGGCGTGCTGCTTGCCGCGGCCGCGACCACAGCGATCTGGCAGCGGCAGCCGTGGGGACTGCCCTTCATCGCGGTCGCCGCCGTGCTGCTGGGCCTGGTGGCGCTGCGCTCGCGGCGCCAGGCCCACGCCCTGCGGCAGGCCGAGCAGCGATCGATCGCGGTGGCTGAGGAAGCGGCGCGCGACCACGCCCGCGCCGACATCGGGCATGCCCATGACGCCCAGGTAAGACAGGCACTGGATGTCTCGCGCACGGCGATGATGATCGCCGACAACGACCACGTGATCCGTTACGTCAACCAGGCCGTGGTGAGCCTGCTGCGCAACCAGCAGGCCAGCCTGCGCGAGGCCTTCCCCGACTTCGACGCCGAGCGCCTGGTCGGCAGCAGCATCCACCGCTTCCATGTGGATCCGGACCGCATCCGCGGCATCCTCAACACCTTGATGGTCACCCACCACGGTCGCGTGCGGATCGGCCCGGTGCACTTCGCCCAGGTGGTGACACCGGTGTTCGATGCGCAGGGCCAGCGCCAGGGCTTCGCGGTGGAGTGGCATGACCGCACCCACGAACTGCTGCTGGAGACTGCGGTGGCGGACATCGTCGAGGCTGCCAGCAAGGGCGATCTTGATCGGCGGCTGCAGGCCACCGAGGGGGGCGCCGGTTTCCTCCATGCCCTGACCGGCGGGATCAACCAGCTGTTGGACAGCGTGGGCGGCACGGTCGGCGAGATCCGCCGCGTGCTGTCGGCCCTGGCCGATGGCGATCTGGACCAGCGCATGCACGGCGACTTCCATGGCTCGTTCCAGGCCATGCAGCGCGATGCCAACGCCACGGCCGAGCAGCTGACCGCGATGGTGGAACGCATCAAGCAGTGCACCGGCTCCATCTCGCTGGCCGCCCACGAGATCACCAGCGGCAACGATGACCTGTCCGAGCGCACCGAGCGCCAGGCCGCGCATCTGGAAGAGACGGCCGCCTCGATGGAGGAGCTGACATCGACCGTGCGCCAGAACGCGGAACACGCACGCCAGGCCAGCGCGCTGGCGCACGGCGCGCATGATGTCGCCACGCGCGGCAGCCAGGTGGTCAGCCAGGTGGTGGCCACCATGGATGCGATCCAGACCGCGTCGCAACGGATCGGCGATATCACCCGTGTGATCGACGGCATCGCCTTCCAGACCAACATCCTGGCACTCAATGCAGCCGTGGAAGCGGCCCGTGCCGGCGAGCAGGGCCGCGGCTTTGCAGTGGTCGCCAGCGAAGTGCGCATCCTCGCCCAGCGATCCGCCGACGCGGCCAAGGAGATCAAAGGACTGATCGATGCCTCCGTGGTCCAGGTCGCCGAAGGCGCCCGCCTGGTCCAGGACGCAGGGCAGACCATGGGCGAGATCGTCAGCAGCGTGGCCAGCGTCAGTGGCATCATGGCCGAGATCTCCTCGGCCTCGCAGGAGCAGGCGGCGGGCATCGACCAGGTCAACCAGACCGTGGCACAGATGGACGATGCGACCCAGCAGAATGCCGCCCTCGTCGAAGAAGCCAGTGCCGCCGCACGCCTGCTCGAAGCCCAGGCCGCCGACCTGACCCAGGCGGTGGCGGTGTTCCGTCATCAGCAACCGGCCTACCGCGCAGCCGCGTAAGCCTCATCTGCCCCAATGCCCAGCGCCCCGCTGCGGCGCGCGCCCTGCAGCCAGGCGGCGACATGCTCGTCCCTGGCTGACACGCGATGGTTGGGTTGGCTCCGGGCGCGATGCAGCGGACGCGCTGGCCAAGGAGCGTTGCGACAGCGATACCGGGACTGCATCGGTCGGAGCTGACACCCCTCATTTTCCGGCAAACAGCAGCTGTTTTGCCGCAGCCAGCAGCACGTCTGTGGCGTCTGTCGCCCCGAAATACGCTCGCTTCCGAGACATACGCTCGCTTCCAAACGCCGGGCCAATCCGCGCCACGCGTCGACTTTTCCTGCCCCGACCATGCAGCCCCGGACGCACACCGTGCAGGGCGTGGTGTGGCCGGTGCCCTGCCGTCAGCACCCGTTCCCCGCGCAGCGTGGTGACCACGCGCACCAGGACCACGGGCGCCAGCGAAAGCATCACATCAGGATCAGCCTCCAAGCTGCCGCGACTGCCAGCTATATCGGGTCGGGCATGCCTGTCGGTGCCGTCCACTGGATCAAACTTCGCACGATGCACGAGGTGCACCCGCTGGCGCCGCGCAGCCGCCTAGAACCAGTGCAGCCTCCAGAAACCAGTGCACCATCCGGAAACCAGTACGGCCCTGCTGGATCCGCAGCGATCATGCGCTGCACCTTCGCCGCGGCGGTCTCGATTTCCCGCGTTGCGATCGCTGAGTCTCGGAATCGCTGAATCGCGGACAAAAGGAAAACCCCGCTGCGTGAGCAGCGGGGTTTTCGGGTAAAAACCCTGGCGATGACCTACTCTCGCATGGCTTAGGCCACACTACCATCGGCGCAGCTGCGTTTCACTTCCGAGTTCGGGATGGGATCGGGTGGTTCCACAGCGCTAATTTCACCAG
>Ga0182007_10000306_pt1 | contig 31526 bp, 30 predicted proteins | sample Sormic07211113_1_FD_123023 | JGI IMG/M metagenome (GOLD analysis project Ga0182007, IMG submission 123023) | Rhizosphere microbial communities from Sorghum bicolor, Mead, Nebraska, USA - 072115-113_1 MetaG | ecosystem: Host-associated > Plants > Roots > Rhizosphere | place: USA: Nebraska...
CAGCCCGAGGGCGAAGAGCGCCTGCGCAGTGCGCTGCACGGCTACCTGCGCCGCGCGCGTGGCCTGGCCTGCACGGTGGACCAGATCCTCATCGTGCACGGGTCGCAGCAGGGCCTGGACCTGTGCGCCCGGCTGCTGCTGAATCCGGGTGACGCCTTCGTCTTCGAAGATCCGGGCTATCGGATGGCGCGCTACTGCTTCGAGGCCACGGGCGCGCAGGCCTTGCCGGTGCCCGTCGATGCGTGCGGCCTGGACACGGCGAGCCTTCCGACCGACGGCCGCGCGCGCCTGGCCTTCGTGACGCCGTCGCACCAGTTCCCGATGGGCGCTGTGCTGCCCATCACGCGCCGGCTTGAACTGCTGCAATGGGCAAGCCGCCACGGCGCGTGGATCATCGAGGACGACTACGGCGGGGAATTCCGCTACGGCCAGCGACCCATCGACGCGCTGCAATCCATGGACACCGACAGCCGCGTCATCTATGCCGGCAGCTTCTCCAAGGCCCTTTCGCCGCAGTTGCGCCTGGGCTATCTGGTGCTCCCGCGAGAACTGAGGCGGGTCTTTGGAGAAGCCAAGCGACTGACGGACCGCCACTCGGCCCGCTGGGAGCAGAACGTGCTGGCCGCGCTGATCGAGGAAGGCGCGTATGAGCGCCATGTTCGTCGTCTGCGGCGCGAGAACGAAAAGCGCCGCAAGGCGCTGCTGATGGCTGTCGAAGAGCAGCTTGCGGGTCGCGGGCAACTGATCGGCACCGCCGCAGGCCTGCATGGCGTGCTCATGCTGCCCGCACTGAGCGCCCGGGACGAACCGGCGCTGCAGGCGGCCGCGCTGGCGCGTGGGCTTGGCGTCTATCCACTGTCGCCGCTTTTTGCCGAACCTGAGACTCGAACGCGCAGGCGACCCGCCGGTCTCATTCTTGGCTATGCCGGCCTGACGGTGCCTGAGATCCATGAAGGCGTCGGCATTCTGGCCGCAGTGATTCGTCAGTGCCTGGCTCTGCCGCCAACGCGGTGACTATTCCGAAAGCGTGAAAAACGGATTGCGGCAAAGCGGCTTTTTCTCTCGCGGTGCCTCTCCTACAGTGCGTTTGTCGTCTTGCGAGACGCAACCCGTCAAACCTCCGAGGAGCCACCATGCACCCCCTGCGCAAACTACGCGAATCCGGTAGCGCCACACCCGCCCAGGTGAGCACGCTGCTGGCCGAGAACGTCGTATTCAACAGCCCGATCCTGGTCCGCCCGATCGAGGGGCGGGAACCCGTCGCAGCGATCTTTGCCCAGTCGAGCTCCACGCGCGGCAGCGGCACCTACACAGCGGAGGTCAAGCTCGATGACCGCACCACCTTCTTGCGCTGGGAAGGGACCATCGAAGGCCGCAAGCTCGAGAGCCTGGAGGTCATCGTGGACGACGAGCGAGGACTGATCGTGGAGCGCACGATTGCGCTGCGTCCGTATCCGGCGCTGAAGCTGTTCCGCGACGCCATGTACGCATCGCTCAAGGACAAGCTGCCGCCCGATGTGTGGGACTACCCGACGCCTTAGCCGCGTCGTTCCTGCCGACTCCCCGGACAGGCACAGCATCAAGACGCAGGCTGCAGTTGATCGAGGCCAATCCAAAGATAGTTCGCTGGCCGTCGGGCCTTGCGGTCACCGTCATCGCTGACCATGATGATTCCCGCAGCCCTGTCAATGACCGCCGGGCTCACCCCCTCGACGCGCGCCAGGTCCTTCAGGCCCGGAACCACGAGGCGGCCCACAGCGTTGCTTCGCCAGCCATTCCAGAGCCAGAGAGAGAACTGGCCAGGCGCGCGGGAAACGGGTCCGCCGATGACCAGGTACTGTCCCAGTGCGGGAAGGAAAGACAAGGCGCGGATGCCATGGCCATCGAGGTCCAGTTCGTCGAGTTGGGGCGAAAGGCGGGGCTCTTCCCCCGCCTCGAAGATCGCCGCCGGATTGACGATCGCGGCAATGATCGCGCGGCCTTCATGCAGCGGGCTGCGAAATCCGATCAACAAATGATGCTCGATCGGATCGAATTCCAACGCTTCGATGTTGAGACCGCCAGCGGCTTTGACCTCCCGGATCCCGGCGGCTGAGGCCAGCACAGGATGCTGCTTCGTCAGGGCTTCCTTCAATCCTCGAACGACCCTCGGTGCGACGACCCGATTCCCCTCGACCCGGAAGCGCACCAGTCGCTCGCGCGATTTCTTCGCGTGGCCCTCGTCGTCACGAGAATGCGAGGTGATGGCGTAGAAGAAGCCCGCTCGATCCAAGGCAAGGCCCTCAAGATCGTCCAGTTTCCAAAAGTCACTGAAGAGCTGGAGCAGGGTGGCGGTGAGCGCAACGCTGTGGACATTGCCTGCGTCGATCGTGACCAGAGTGAATGGATGGTTCTTCTCGTCTTCGACCACAAGAAGACGCCCATCCGGCAATTGCCGGATCGCAGACGGCTCGTAGACGCCGGTCAAGGGTCGGAAATGCGGTGGTTCGAAGTTGGCCACCGGGCATTGTCTACCCATAGGTCGGCTCCCCACAAACATGGCGCTCGGAATTCCAATCGGCTCTCCCAGCATCACGATGTCTGAAAAGGGGGGGAATACGGCATTTGAAAGTCGGCGAGGACACCTATCTTCGAAATGCGAATGCTTGGTGGGATCGACGGGTACAGGCATTGACCAGGTCCCGTCGAAAACCGACCTGCACTGAATCGCTGCGAATGACTCCCAATCTCCCATCCATCTGAAGGAATGATCATGATCAATGAGATCGACAAGGTTCTCTACACCGCCAAGACCCACACCACGGGCGGACGCGATGGCGCTGGAAAGTCCAGCGACGGCGCTCTCGATGTGAAGCTGAGCAGCCCAGGCAGCAACAGGCCGGGCACCAACCCGGAGCAGCTGTTTGCCGTCGGGTGGTCGGCTTGCTTCATGGGTGCCATCGGCCTGGCGGCAAAGGCGCGGAGCATTGCCTTGCCCGCGGATGTCGCTGTCGATGCCGAAGTTGACCTTGGCATCACTGATGGCATCTTTTCGCTCCGGGCGCGACTCGACGTCCACGTGCCGGGATTGAATCGCCCGCTGGTGGAGGCCTTGGTCCGCGAGGCGCATCAGACCTGCCCCTACTCGAGAGCGACCCGCGGCAACCTCGACGTGACCTTCAACATCATCTGAGGGGGCTGTCATGAACACACCCACGACCGCGCTTCGAACCCTGCAGAACGCCTGCCTCGCGCTTCTGTTCGTCGCCGCCGCCTTGCTCCATCCGGCCGCGCACGCGGCAGCGCCATCGCCAGTACCGACCATCGTCCTCGTCCATGGCGCCTTCGCCGAGTCCCTGAGCTGGGAAGCCGTCATCGAGCGGCTGCTGGCGAAGGGCTACCCCGTCGTGGCCGTGGCCAATCCCTTGCGCGGGCTGCGAAGCGATTCGGCCTACGTGGCCAATCTGGTGGACACCATCCCCGGGCCCGTCGTCATGGTGGGCCACTCGTACGGCGGTGCCGTGATCTCGAACGCCGCCGAAGGCAAGGCCAACGTCAAGGGCCTCGTGTTCGTGGCCGCGTTCGCGCCGGAAAGCGGCGAGGCGCTCGGTGAACTGGGGGCACGGTTCCCCGGCAGCACGCTGGGCTCGGCGCTGGTTCCGGTGGCCCTGCCCGGCGGCGGCAAGGATCTCTACGTCCAGCAAGCCAAGTACCGCGAGCAGGTTGCAGCGGACGTTCCCGAGCGCGTCGCGGCCCTGCTCGCGGCCACGCAAAGACCCGTCGCCGAGGCTGCGTTCGCCGACAAGGCCGGCGCCCCTGCGTGGAAGGCTCTGCCGTCGAGGTTCATCTACGGCACGGCCGACAAGGCCATCGCGCCGCCACTGCTCGCGTTCATGGCGCGACGCGCGGGCTCGAAGCACACCGTTGCGGTTCCGGGCGCGTCGCACGCCGTTCTGGCCTCTCACCCCGACGAGGTCGCCGCGTTGATCGAAGAAGCTGCCGCCGATTGAAAAAGACGGCGCTGCGCTCAGCGCAGCGCCAGCTTCCCACTTGATCTTCAAATTGAAAGCCCATCCCCATGAATTCCCTCGAAAAAACACAGTCCTCGCCGCTGTCGCGGCGTCACTTTCTTGCCGGATCGACGGCCGCGCTTCTGACCAGTCCCTCGGCGTTCGCCCTGGCGCAATCCCGCCCCGATGAAGTCGCCGCGGCGCCCGTTGCGGGTCTCGTCGGCGACGATGCCCGGATCCGCCCCTTCGCCTTCCACGCACCGCAGTCCGAGCTCACCGACCTGCGCCGCCGGATCGCCTCGACGAGATGGCCTTCGCGGGAACTGGTGACGGACGCGTCGCAAGGCGTGCAACTCGCAACGATGCGCGAACTCGCGCGAACATGGCAGACGGACTACGACTGGCGCAAGTTCGAGTCGAGGCTGAACAGATGGCCCCAGTTCATGACGACGATTGACGGGGTGGACATTCATTTCATCCACGTTCGTTCGAAACATCCCGACGCGCTGCCGGTGATCGTCACGCACGGTTGGCCCGGTTCGATCGTCGAGCAGCTGAAGATCATCGATCCGCTGACCGATCCGACGGCGCATGGCGGCACGGCATCGGATGCGTTCGACATCGTGATTCCGTCGTTGCCGGGGCATGGATTCTCGGGAAAACCCACGACTCTCGGCTGGGACCCCATCCGCGTCGCGCGCGCATGGGTGGTTCTGATGGAGCGCCTTGGCTACACGCGCTACGTGGCACAAGGTGGCGACTGGGGCAATGCAGTCACCGAGCAGATGGCCTTGCTGAGGCCTCCCGGGCTGGTCGGCATCCACACCAACATGCCTGCGACGATCCCCGACGAGATCGCCAAGGCGCTGCAGTCCGGCGGACCGGCGCCGACCGGCCTCGCGGCCGACGAGAAGTACGCCTACGAACAGCTCGACTTCTTCTACAAGAATGGTCTGTCCTACGCCCAGGAGATGAGCAAGCGTCCCCAGACCCTCTACGGGATCGACGATTCCCCCATCGGGCTCGCCGCCTGGATGCTCGACCACGACGCCCGCAGCTACGCGCTCATCTCGCGTGTCTTCGCCGGTCGGCCCGAGGGGCTCACGCGCACCGACATCCTCGACAACGTCACGCTGTACTGGCTGACGAACACGGGCGTGTCTTCGGCTCGTCTCTACTGGGAAAGCAAGCTGGCCTTCTTCGCACCGAAGGGCGTCGCCATCCCTGTCGCGGTCAGCGCCTTTCCCGACGAGATCTACACGGCGCCGCGCAGCTGGACCGAGCGGGCGTATCCCAAGCTCGTCCATTACGGCAGGCTCGACAAGGGCGGGCACTTCGCAGCGTGGGAGCAACCGGAGGTCTTCGCTGCGGAGCTGCGCTCGGGGTTCAGATCGTTGCGCGGTTGAACCCGGTCGATTCAATCGAGGCGGATGTTGCTGATGTCGATGAACACCATTTCGGCGTCGAGCATCGGCCGCCCTTGGTCGTCTCTCATGTACGCGCGCCGCCGGGTCGGGAACTTGATACCGGCGGATTCCTGTATTTGGTCAACGTACTGCGCTGCTGCAAACCCGCCGGCGACATCGACCCGGTAGTCATGCCGCCGCAGCAGGCCGTCATCTCCAAAATAGAACTCTTGCGTGGTGCTGTGACTGGCGATCGCGGCCGGAAAGGTCGCGCGCAGTCCGCGCCAGCTTTCCTTGCCTTCCTGCCAGGGTTCGATGTCTTCGACGACGAATCCGGGCATGGCAAGGGCAAACGGCGACGTGAGATAGATCCACAACGCGTAGCCGTTGAAGTAGGCGCGCTGCAACGGGTCCCAGGGTGTCGCCAGCGCGTGGCCGGCGAAGGACGAGCGCGGGTCGCGGCGCTCGGCGACCACGGTGCCGTCCAGCTTTTCGATGGCGACGCGATCGGCTGTGAATCTGGTGCGCTGGTCAGGCGCCCCGAAGGGCGCAAGCGATGCCTGCTGCACGTGCAGCGAGACGGTCATTTCTCGCGGCGTCGGGTCCTGGGGCATGCCCTTGCGGATGAACAGCTGCCCGCCACTGACGATCGTGGCCCGGACACTGTTGAAACTGTGCCAACGGTCGAGTCCGCCATGGGCGTCCACGGCCTCTGACAAGAGCTTGTTCATGGCTTTGCTCCTTGCTTGGATGAAAAGTCTCAAAGACGGGTCACGTCGAGCACGGCCGCCGCGAAGGCTTCAGGTGCCTCCTGGGGCAGGTTGTGTCCGATGCCGCCGCTGACGAGCCGGTGCTCGTAAGGCCCCGAGAACTTCTTCGCGTAGGCGCTGGGCTCGGGATGCGGCGCACCGTTTGCATCGCCCTCCAGGGTGATCGTCGGTACCGCGATGACGGGAGCCTGCGCCAGCCGGGCCTCGAGGTCGCGAAACCTCGCCTCGCCATCGGCGAGGCCGATGCGCCACCGATAGTTGTCGATCACGATGCTGACGTGGTCCGGGTTGTCGAAGGCGGCCGCGCTGCGTTCGAAGGTCGCGGGATCGAAGCCCCACTTCGGAGACGCGGTCTGCCAGATCAGCTTGGCGAACTCCTTGCGATTCCGCTCGTAGCCCAGCCGGCCCCGTTCGGTGGCGAAGTAGTACTGGTACCACCACTGCGCTTCAGCCTGCGGTGACAAGGGAATTTGGCCGGCCTGCTGGCTGCCGATCAGATAGCCGCTGACGGAGACCAGCGCGGTGACCCGTTGGGGCCAAAGCGCCGCCACGATGCAGGCCGTTCGCGCGCCCCAGTCGCAGCCGGCAAGCGTCGCCTTCTCGATCTTCAGTGCGTCCATCAGGGCGATGACATCGGCTGCCAGCGCGCTCTGCTGACCATTGCGAGGGGTCTTGTCCGAAAGAAACCGGGTCCCACCGTACCCGCGCAGGTACGGAACGATCACCCGGTGGCCGGCCGCGGCCAGCAAGGGGGCGACGTCGGCGTACGTATGGATGTCGTAGGGCCAGCCATGCAGAAGAATCACAGGCGCGCCGTTGGCCGGGTCGATTTCGAAGTACTCGATGTCGAGGACGCCGGCGACGATGTGTTTCAGCGGCTGGAGGCGCTTCAGCGGCGATGCCTGCTGTCTGCCGGGCGAACCCGCGGCTTGGGCGAAAGCGGTCCCGGTGGCGAGCCGGGTGGCGACGATTCCGATTGCCGTGGCTCCCAGGAATGAGCGTCTGGGCAGGGAAGGGGTGTCTGACATCGTGAAAGTCCTGTCGAAACTGTGAGGAGAGATTTCTGGATCCAGGATGGCGTCGATGTCGTCCGGACCCGTATTCATGTCACGGCGTGAGCGCCAGAAAACCGGCCCTCGGCGCGCACGGCAACGCTTTGCCTGGTCATCCTGCGCATGCTTTGCGGTGGTTGGCCCAGCGATCGAACGAAGGCCCGGCGCATTCGCTCGGGGTCCCCGAAGCCCGCCTCCTCGGCGATGACTCCGAGACTCAGATTGCCCGCGTCGATCATCACGCGGGCCGCCTCCACGCGCAGGTTCTCGATGGCGTGCGCGGGCGATTGCCCGGTTTCGGACTTGAAGGTCCGGCTGAACTGGCGCGGGCTCAGATGGGCGACTTCGGCGAGATCCTCGACAGACAGCGGCTTGCGCAGATTGGCGCGCGCGTGCGCCAGGGTCTGCTGGATGCGATCGGATTTCGGTTCCAGTTCGAGCAAGGCCGAGAACTGGGACTGCCCACCTGCGCGGCGGTGATACACGACGAGCTTCTTCGCAACCAGGCGGGCGACGTCGACCCCCAGATCGTCTTCCACGAGGGCGAGCATCAGGTCGATGCCTGCGGTCATGCCCGCGGACGTCCACACCGGGCCGTCGTGGACGAAGATGCGGTCCGCCTGCAGCTTGACCCGTGGATGGCGCTGCTCGAGTTCGTTGGCGAATGCCCAGTGCGTGGTGGCCAGGCGCCCGTCGAGCAAGCCGGCGTCGGCGAGGCCGAATGCGCCTGTGCAGATGCTCGCGATGCGCCGCGCACTGTGCTGGCGAGACCCGAGGAAGAGACGCAGCTTGTCCGATGTCAGCTGAGGGGCCAATGATCCGGTCATCACGATGGTGTCGAACTGCGTCGAATCGAGGGGCGTCGACGCGACCTGCACCCCCGACGAACTCTCGACCAGGCCACCCTCTTCGGACAGCAATGCGACCTGGTAGAACGGCTGCTCCAGGGACGCGTTGGCAAGTTCGAAGGCAGCGATCGCCGCCAGATCCAGGATCTGGAAGCCGGGGAAGATGAGGATGGCGACGCGTTTCATGATGGGCCGGCGTGAAGAAGCTGTGCTGTCGAACATGCGCGATCAACGTGGACGCCCGCTATCTTCCCAACCACCCCCGAGCGCAAGAAACACGTTGACCTGGTCCGACGCCAGCTTGCTGTCGGCGGCCGCGACGGATTGCTCGACGACGGTCAGCGTGCGCGTCGCATCCAGGACGGGCAGGAAGCCTTGTCTGCCGAGGGCAAACAGTTGTTGCGTGTCTTCGGCCGCACGGCTCGCCTTCTCGCGGGCCGCCTCGAGCAGGGCGCGCCGCTCCAGGTCGCGGGCGTAGGTCTCCAGTGCACTCTCTGCTTCCTTCAACGCGTTCAGCACGGTGCCGTCGAAGCGGGCGAAGGCAATCTGCTGGTCGGCATCCGCCGCGCGGATTCGGGCCTGGATGCGAGACCGATCGGGAAACTGCCAGCTGATCAGCGGCCCCAGCGAGAACTTCAAGGTGTCGGTATCGAGGAAGTTCTTGTTGAGCCCGACCGAGCCGATCGATGCGCCCAACGTGATCTTCGGGTAGAGATCGGCGGTGGCGACGCCAATGCGCGCAGTGGCCGAATGCAGTTCGTACTCGCTGCGCCGGATGTCGGGGCGGCGACGCAGCAGGCCGGCGCCGTCTCCCACCGGAATCGGCCGCGCCAGATGCGGTTCTTGATCACACGACTGCACCGCACGCGGGAAGTCTTCGGGCGCGTGGCCGGTCAGCACCGCGAGCCGGTAGAGCGCCACCCGCTTCTGTGCGTTCAGGACCGGAAGGGTCGCGCGCACCTGGTCGGTCTGGGCCGACGCGCGGGTGACGTCCAGCGTGCTGCCCCGGCCGGTCCGGAACAAGGTCCGGGTCAGTTCGGTGCTTTTCTCCTGCAGGGCCACCGAACGCTCTGCCACCGCGATCTCGCGTCCGAACGAGCAGACGTCGAGGAAGGCACGGGTGGTCTCGGCGACGACCGTCACCCGTGTGGTGTCGTAGGCCGCGCGTGCGGCACCCGTGTCTGCGTTCGCCGACTCGATGGTCCGCGCGATCTGGCCGAACAGGTCGACCTGGTAAGACACGCCGGCGCCCAGGCCGTAGACGAAGTTGTTCGACAGAGGCTTGCCGGGCCTGAGTTCTTCCTCTGCCGAACGGCGCCCATAGGTGGTCGTGGCCAGCAGGGTGGTGGTCGGGTTCTTGGCAGCGTCGGCGTAGTCCAGGCCGGCGAGGGCGCGTTCGATGTTCCCCGCCGCGGCGCGGAGGTCGGTGTTGGCGACCAGGGCTTCCTGCACCAGCCCGTCCAGCGTGGCGCTTTCGTAGAGTCGCCACCAGTCTCCGGGGACGGGCTCGGGATCGAAGGCGGCATTGCCTGCGCCGAGGAACGGCCCGTTCGCGACCTGGCTGTTGGCGACCGCGCCGGCCGGACGTTCGTAGTTCGGCCCTACGGCGGCACAGGCCGTCAGCACGGCGGCGGCGACGAGCATGAAGAATCGACGGATCATTTCAGTACCCCTTGGCCACGCTGACGTCCTTGCCGCGCGGCGCCTCGACCACCTCGACGGTCGCGGTGCGGCCCATGATCAGGCGCGCATCCGGCGGTACGTGGTCCAGCTGCACCCGCACCGGTATGCGCTGTGCGAGCCGGACCCAGTTGAAGGTCGGATTCACGTTGGCGAGCAGGTTCGAGCTGCCGCTTCGCTCCCGGTCCTCGATGCCGGCCGCGATGCTGTCGACATGGCCATCGAGCCATTGGGTCTCACCGATCATGCGCACGCGCACCGGAGCGCCGACCCGGATGCGGCCGAGCTTGGTCTCCTCGAAGTAGCCCTGCACGTGCAGCGAGTCCTGGTCGACCAGCGCGAAGACCGGGCGGCCCGCCGTCGCGTAGGCGCCCGGGCGCAGGTCGAGGTTGGTCACCCAGCCATCGACCGGGGCCTTGACTTCGGTGCGGGCCAGGTTGAGACGCGCAGTGTCCAGCGTCGACGCGGCCTGCTGCAGGTTCGCCCTGAGCTGATCCACCTTGCTGCTGCCTTGCTCCCGGGACTCGGCAGGCACCAGGTCGCCGAGCGCGATGTTCCGACGGTTCTCGCGCCGGGCCTGATCGATCTGCACGCGCAACCCCTGCACCGTGGCCTCGGCCTGCTCGACCGCGAGCTGATGACGCGCGCGGTCGATGGTGAACAACACATCGCCCCGGTGCACCGCCTGGTTGTCGTGGACGGCGACCCTTTCGACCAGGCCCGACACATCGGGTGCGATCTGGATCACGTCCGCGCGCACCCGGCCGTCGCGCGTCCAGGGCGCCTCGCGGTAGTGGTCCCATGCAAGATGACCGACGAGGATGGCGGCGGCCACGATGGCCAGCGTCAGCACGACGCGGCCGATGGTTTGGAGCGAGGTTTTCATGTCGATTTCATCCCAGGAAGGCAAGCAGCCGGAGGTCTGGCGTACTCGCGGCGAAGGCGACGCCGCCCCACAGGAGCGTGAACAGCGCCAGGTCGACCAGCGCCGGGTGCCATACCAGTCGATACGCGCCGATGCGCGCCAGGACCTTGCGCAACGCAAGCAGCAACGCGCCGGCGATCACCGCTGAAGCCAGCCCCACGTTGACGAGGATTCCGAACAGGCTGATTTCGGCTAGCACGGCGCGCGCTCCAGGTCGTCGAGGGGCGGCGCCTCGGGAAACAAGCCTCGACGAAGGCCCGTCGCCGCGGCCAGGCCCCTGAGGCGCAATGCCCCGCCGCCAAGGGCGAGAAACTGCCGGAGGGTGTTGTCCAGCGCAGCAAGCAGGGCGCTTGACGGCTGTGCCGGACCTTTGCGCGCCTGGCTGGCGAAATGCGCCGAGAGCTGCCGCATCAGCGCGTCGACGGCCGGTGCGAAGGGGGCGCCTTCGGATCCGCCCGCGAGCTCGCGCAGCGTCGCCGTATTGACGCCGAGCCGCAGGTCGTTGAGCGCATCCGCGTGGCCCAGCCCCGAGGCTCCGCCCACGCGCGCGAGGCGCGGAATCAGCAGGCCGACGCGGTCGAGCATTCGGCTGGCCAATGCGTCCGCACCGGGCGGCGTTCGCCCTGCGGCCAGCGCCGCGAGATCGCGCCATCCTGCGCGCAGGATGCGGGTCGCGCTGGTCTCGGCGCTCACGACACGCATGAGCGAAGTCACCAGGAGCGCGATGAGGCTGCCGGCCACTGCGCCGATGGCGATGTTCATGAAGCTGTCGAAGTCGGCACGCAGCGAGGGCTGGAGTGCCAGCAGCGTCTGCGAGATGAGGGCGAAACCCAGGGCGCGCAACCAGTGCTGCGGTGTGGCCAGGAACAGCGCGGTGCCGAAGTAGAGCGGCGACAGGGCCAGCGCGAAGGCACCGAAGCCGTCGACCGCCGGAAGGATCGCAAAGACATAGAGTGCGGCGACGGGCGCGGCGATCAGCGACCAGGCGACCATCAGCTTCTGCATCGGGCGGGGATCGTCGACGAAGGCGAAGACGGAAGAGCCGGCGGCCGCCAGGCCGATCATCGTCGCGCCCTGCGCCCAGCCGACGGTGATCGCCGCAGCCCCCGCGATGGCCACCGCCACACCGGCCGCCAAGCCGGCGTAGGCGGCCAGACCATGGTCGACATGCAGTTGCCGCCGGCCCTGTGCGTCGGCGAGCCGCTGCGTCAGCGGGTCCTGCTCGCGGACCGAGTCGCGAATGAAGGGCATGAGATGAAGACAGTCGTTCCAGGCTTCCGCGAGTTCGGCCAGGCGCTGGACCGCGCTTGCCGCCAGCATCTCGGTCCACGCCGGCAGGGTGCCAGGCGCCGGCAGCGCCTGCTGTCCTGCGGCGGCCAGCCGGCCGACACGGTCCTGGTCGCCCTGCGTGGCCTGGTCGATCCATTGCCGGACTTCCGCCACGTGCTGCGCCAATGCGGGCGGCATGGCGTTGCCGATGGCGCCGAGCCGATCCTCGACGGCGGACATCAAGGGCAGCAAGGCGACCAGGCGCGCTTCGAGCGCCGACATGATGCGGCTGTCCGCCGCGCCCGCATCCGCATCGAAGCGCTGGCCGTTGGCGAGTTGGTGCAACTCCGTGAGGTCGGCGGCAACCCGCCGGCGGGCTGCCTTTTCTGCGGGCGTCGACCCCTCGGGCGACAGTGCGGCGGTCATCCAGGCGCGTGCGTCAGCCAGGATCGCGCCCAGCCTGGCGTCCATCTGGGACTTGAGCGAACGGGGAAACAGCAGGCTGTGCACCAGCGCTGCGCTGCACGCGCCGATGACGATCTCCTCGATGCGCGCGACGCCGATGTCGAAGAGTTGCGAGACGTCGCTGATCAGCGGCAGGCCCACCAGGGCGACGGTGTAGCCGGCCAGCAGGAAGGCATAGCTGCGGGGGCTGCGGTCCAGCAGCGAGACGTAGATGCACAGCCCCACCCAGGCCCCGACGGCAGCGATCATCAGCCCGGGCGTCTGGACCAGCGTGGGCAGGATCAGCATCGAGGCGATGATCCCGAACACCGTGCCCGCGGAGCGGTACAGCGCGCGGGAGACGACGGAGCCGGAGGCAGCACCCAAGGGTTGGCTCACGATGAACACGGTCAACGATGCCCATCCGGGGTTCGGCAGCCCGGCGCTGAAGGCGACATACAGGGCCAACAGCGCCGCCAGGGTGCAATTGGTCGCGTAGATCACGCCGCGGGTGTTGAAAGCGCTCATGGCGAGGATGGATCGTGAATGCCGGGGCGATGGCACCGGCTGCTCGTAGCGTAGGGCTGCGGATCGAGATTCGGAAGCCTGCGCGGTACAGAACGTTATTGCGCCGGCTGCAATAAATGTGCGGGTTGCGCGCGGCCGCATTGTTTCGCTGTGAGCAATAGCGCATTGACCGCGACCGTCTTTGTTCGCAATGCAACGGTGACTACATTGGCGCTTCGACCTTCAACCGGGAGATGGCAGTGACCGAAGCAACCTCCACCCTCCGTCCGAACACCCGCACCGCGCATGCCGCTCATGCCGGCCGCTTCGAGTTGTGGTTCCGCTCCCTCTTCAACCAGGGGCGCGGCTTCGCTTTCGCGTGTGACGCCGAAGGCCGGGTGAGCATCGAAGGACTCTCGGAGCGCGGCCGCCGCAACTATCTCTTCGCCAGGGCGATGGTCGGCCGCGAGTTCGCGACCCCGAGCGTTCGCACGGCCACGATTTCTCTTCACTCTTGATCAAGCAAATACGCATGAAGCATGAACATCGATACGCGGAGCACCATAAGAACATGACTGATCACGTAACCGTCGATACCGCCCAGGGCGTTCTGACCATCACTCTGGCTCGGCCCGAGAAGATGAATGCAATCACCAATGCGATGTACAGCGCCATGGCAGATGCCGTCGCTGGCGCTGAAGGGAATTCTGCCGTTCGAGTTGTTCTGATTCGAGGCGAAGGCGCCACGTTCACCGCTGGAAATGATCTGGGCGAATTCGCCGCAGAGGCAAGCGGCGAGACCCCACCGCAGGAGCGCCACGTCGTCCGATTCCTGCGCGCTCTCGCAGGCTGCTCCTTGCCGGTGGTGGCCGCGGTGAACGGACGCGCCGTGGGCGTGGGGACGACCATGCTGCTCCACTGCGATCTCGTTCTGCTCGCCGAGGATGCCCTTCTGTCCACGCCGTTCGTCAACCTTGCCCTCGTGCCGGAGGCTGGGTCGAGCTTGCTCCTTCCTGCTCGCATCGGGCACGTTCGCGCATTCCAGATGTTTGCGCTGGGCAAGCCCATTTCCGCTGCGCAAGCCCTGGCCTGGGGCATCGCCAACCAGGTGGTGCCGACGGCGGAGCTTCATGAGGAGGCTCGGCAAATTGCGCAGGCGCTGGCCAGGCAGGCTGCCGGATCCTTGATGGCGACGAAAGGCCTGATGCGCCATGCAGAAGCCACCGCAGCGGCGCAGATGGAAAAGGAAACCGCACAGTTCACCGAGCGGCTCAAGAGCCCCGAGGCGCGTGAAGCACTCGCCGCATTTGCGCAGAAGCGGGCGCCTGATTTCTCGCGGCTTGCACGGTAGCGGCGGCGCCGCTTCGCTCCCCGATCGGTGTCGCGACGCCGGGATCGCGAGCGTTCATGCCCGGCTCGAGTGCGTCAAGGTGAATCCCTCGACATGCGCGAGTTGGGACAGCTCGTCCCCTATGGTGCTCAGGGCGCTGGTTCGCGCGCTCGAGCTCGCGAAGATCAGGCACTGGATTTCGAATTGGGTGCCGTCGAAACTGATGGCGACGCTCTCGGGAGGGATCTGAAGTCCGCGCTTGACCAGGAAGTGATGGACCTCCTCGGGACTCGGTTTGTGTCCCTTGCTGAATCGAAATGTCCCTGTCATCGCCGCGTGGGCGGGCAGGCGCTGCTCGATCCGCGGCACGACGGCCGTGCAGATCACGAACAGCGCCGTCAATCCAATGGCCGGCACGTAGAACCCCACCCCCACCAGGATGCCGATCGCAGAAGAACCCCAGATGGATGCCGCGGTCGTCAGTCCACGCACGTTGTGACCGCTCTTGACAATCAGGCCCGCGCCCAGAAACCCGATGCCCGTGAGGACGGCGCCGATGACCTTCGTCGGATCGGCCGCGATCGGGATGGTCTCGCTCCCCCAGTACCACATCGTCGGGTAGCCGGCCAGCAAGGTGACCGCGCAGGAGGTGGCGCAGACCAGGCAATAGACCTGGCTGCCCGCGGCGCGCCCGCTGAAATAGCGCTCGTAGCCGACAAACCACCCGAGCATCAGGGCAGCGGCCATGTTGAAGACCATCCACATGCCCACACCATGCCAGCTGTTGATCACGCCAAGTTGGAACACGTCGCCTCCTGTCGCATGAAGGCAGCGGACCAGGGTCGTATCTTCATCTGCGGGCCTGTCGTCGAGCGAGATTGCTTCGCGAACAGACCAGCCGACTCTAGGAAATCCACTGCCGATCGACAAGGCGATGAAGCGCAAAAAGCTATTTCGACTGCCTCAATAGCGGCGCAGTCGGCCGCGTGCCCAGGGCCCTTCCGGCAGGCTCAAGACGTCTCGACAAGACCCTCGGCTGGGGCAGTTCGCGGGTGATGCGCGCCAGCGCGACGATCGGTAGGCATTCCTTCTTCATCGATGGAATGCGTTTCCTTTCCTCTTCCACCATCCTTGGCACGAGCGGCCAGGCGAACGTAGAACTCCGCGACCTCCCGCAAGTCCTGTTCGTCCAGGTCTTCGATGCCGATCATGCGATTGCTCGCCTGCTTGCTCGCCGCCAGGAGCTCGTTGAGCTTCAGGTGCAATGCGATGCTGTCCTTGTTCTGGCTTTGCTGAATCATGAACACCATCAGGAACGTGACGATGGTGGTGCCCGTGTTGATGACGAGCTGCCAGTTCTCCGAGTAGTCGAACAAGTGCCCGACCGCGGCCCAGACAACGACGGAGGCCAGGGCAAGCGCAAACGCCACAGGCGACCCGGCCCATCGGGTGACCCGCGAAGCGAAGCGGTCGAAGGCGGTAAAGAGGACGGAACGGCTGGCGTACGCCGACGTATTGGTCGTCGGCATCGAGCCCAGCGAGTCGTCCGGCGTCTCTGTCAGTTCTGGGGGCACGGCACTCTCCTTTCCAGGTTCCCGTCGCGAAGCCATGAGCTTCATGGCGCCTTGGAAGTACGCGTGTCGGCAGCTTGTTGCCAACAACGTAGGCGCGCGCCCCACCGTCGCATCGGTGCACCGCCAAAAGCGCCGATCAGGGCAATCTCGGCGCGTGGATCGACCGGGCGCCCACCAAGGACGCGAGGTAGCGCCCCGTGAGGCTTCCCGCCGCAGCCGCCACGCCTGCCGGCGTCCCGGACACCACGATGCGTCCGCCTTCGTGACCGGCACCCGGTCCCATGTCGATGACCCAATCGCATCCCGCCACCACGCGCATGTCGTGCTCGACCAGGACCACCGTGTTGCCCGCGTCGACCAGGCCGTTGAGTTGCACCATGAGCTTGTCGACATCGGCGGGGTGAAGTCCGGTGGTGGGCTCGTCGAGCACATAGAGCCCGTTGCCGCGTTGGGCGCGCTGCAGTTCGGCGGCGAGCTTGATGCGTTGGGCCTCGCCGCCCGAGAGCTCCGTGGCGGGCTGGCCCAGGCGCAGGTACCCGAGGCCGATGGCCTGCAGGAACAGCAGCGGGCGTTCGACCACGGGCTCGCCGTCGAAGAACCGGACGGCCTCGTCGACGGTCATCCCGAGCACGTCGGCGATGTTTTTCCCGCGCCAGCGGATGGCCAGCGTCTTCTCGTTGTAGCGTGCGCCGTGGCAAGTCGGGCAGGGCGCGTAGACGCTGGGCATGAACAGCAGTTCGACGCTGACGAAGCCCTCGCCCTCGCAGGTGTCGCAGCGCCCCTTGGCCACGTTGAACGAGAAGCGGCCGGCGTCGAATCGCCGCGCCCGCGCCGCGGGGGTCGCGGCGAACAGCTTGCGAACATGATCGAAGAGTCCCGTATAGGTCGCGAGGTTCGACCGTGGCGTGCGGCCGATCGGCTTCTGGTCGACGTGCACCAGCCGCCGCAGCGATTCCGCGCCGCTGGCGATATGGCCCCTGACCCGGTCCTTGGTTGTCGATTCGAGGCCGGCTTCGTCGTCGTCCTGCGGCAGCTCGTGACCCAGGTGCGTCGAAATGATTTCCGTCAGCGCGCGCGTGACCAGGCTCGACTTGCCGGAGCCCGAGACACCAGTGACCCCCGTGAGAACACCGAGCGGGAACTCGACTTCGAGGTGGTCCAGGTTGTTGCAGCTCACATGCGAAAGCGCGAGCCAGCCGTGCGGCTCTCGCGGCCTTCGGGCCGGCAACGCGTCGGTTTCGAACAGGTAGCGCGCCGTGTGCGACCCCTCGATCGCGCGCAGGCCTTCGGGCGGGCCGCTGAACAGGATCCGGCCCCCATGTTCTCCGGCGTCGGGCCCGACATCGACGATCCAGTCCGCGCGCCGCATGATGCCGAGATCGTGCTCCACGACGAACAGCGAGTTCCCGGCGCTCTTGAGGCGGACCAGTGCGGCCAGCAGGGCTTCGCCGTCGGCCGGGTGCAAGCCGGCGGACGGCTCGTCGAGGACGTAGACCACGCCGAAGAGGTTGGAACGGATCTGGGTGGCCAGCCGCAATCTCTGGAGCTCCCCGGGTGACAGCGTCGGCGCGATGCGGTCGAGCGAGAGATAGCCGAGCCCGAGGTCGAGCAGCGTGGCGACACGCTCGAGGACGTCGTGGGCGATACGTTGGGCCGCGATTCTCTTTTCTTCCGAAAGGGCCGGCGTCCGGCGCACATCGGGGGCGGCAAGATGGGCCGACCCGCCGGCCGCCACGCGCCTGGCCGTGTCGCGCCTGGCTGCGGCAGGGGTCAGGACCGTCGCATCGGTGGCTTTCGAGAAGAAGCCGCTTGCTGCGGGCTCCAGCACTCGCGCCAGGTCCGCGAGGGGCATGGCCGACAGCGCGCCGATGTCGTGGCCGGCAAAGGTCACGGACAGCGACTCGCGCTTCAGTCGCCGCCCTTTGCAGTCCGGACAAATGCTGGGCGCCATGAAGCGCGCCACGCGCTTCTTCATGAGTTCGCTGCGGGTGGTCGCAAAGGTGTGGAGCACGTACCTGCGCGCGCCGGTGAACGTGCCCTGGTAGCTCGGCTCCATCCTGCTGCGCAATGCGGCCCGAGTCTCGGCCGGCGTGAAGCCGGCGTAGACGGGAACGGTGGGCTGTTCCTCGGTGAACAGGATCCAGTTGCGCACTTTCTTGGGCAGGTCGCGCCACGGCGTGTCGACGTCGTGGCCGAGCGTCACGAGGATGTCGCGCAGGTTCTGCCCGTGCCATGCCGGCGGCCATGCGGCGACGGCGCGCTGGCGGATGGTGAGCGAGTCGTCCGGCACCATCGAGCGTTCCGTCACCTCGTAGGTCAGACCGAGTCCGTGACAGGTGGGGCACGCGCCCTGCACCGTGTTGGGCGAGAAATCTTCCGCGAACAGCATCGGCTGGCGCGGCGGATAGGTGCCGGCTCGGGAATAGAGCATGCGCAGCGAACTGGAGATCGTCGTCACGCTGCCGACGGACGAGCGGCTGCCGGGTGTGCCGCGTTGCTGCTGCAATGCCACGGCTGGTGGCAGTCCCGTGATCGAATCGAAGTCCGGCGCGCCGGCCTGGTCGATCAAGCGGCGCGCGTAGGGCGCTACCGATTCGAGGTAGCGCCGCTGCGCTTCCGCATAGAGCGTCCCGAAGGCGAGGGAGGATTTTCCCGAGCCGGATACGCCGCTGAACACGACCAGCGCATCTCGCGGCACGTCGACGTCCACGCTCTTCAAATTGTGTTCACGCGCGCCGCGCACACGGACGAAAGAATCCCGACGTGCGTCCAAATCGCCGACTTGGGGTTTGTTCATGATGCGAATATGCTGGCAGCCTGCTGGGGCTGTTCAAGAAAGAGCCGGATTCGGAGGCTGCTCCAAGGCGGCTTTGAGCCGAAGCGCGTCCCCCACCGCCGCGCCACCGGCGGTGTTGTCGAAGATGCACCAGCAGTGCCTGGCGGCGCTCGCGGCCTCGCGCAGGCGCAACGCGAGCGCTGCCAGCAGGGCATCGTCGTATCGGGACCAGTACACCCGGGGCGAGCCATGAAGCCGGAGATAGATGGTTTCGTGCCATCCGCCAGGGGCGACGCCCGGATCGTGGCGAACGGGGTCGGCCAGCACGCGCGCGAACTCGAAGCTCGCCAGCAGGGCGTCCGCCTCGGGCGTGAACCAGCTTGCGTGGCGTGGCTCGACCGCGACCGCGCCGTCGAATCGTCGGCGCATCCGGCTCGCGAAACGATCGACAAGCCGTGCTTCGAAGGCGAGGCTGGGCGGCAGTTGCACGAGCAGACATCGCAGCTTCGCGCCCAGCCCTTGCGCTTCATCGAGAAATGCTTCGAAGAGCGGCAGTGCGGCGGAGGCCAGTCGCGAGTCGTGGGTGACCGTCTTGGGAACCTTCACGCTGAAAGCAAAGGTGGCGGGCGTGCTGGACGACCAGCGCTCGTAGGTCTGTCGGCGGTGCGGCCTGTAGAACGAGCTGTTGATCTCGACGGCATTGAAGCGGGTGGCATAGCGCGCCAGCTGTGATTCGGCTGCGTCGAAACGGTCGCGGACAGCGCCGGGCAGGCTCCAGCCGGCGCAGCCGATGTGCACGACGCCCTCCGCATCCGCATGCATCCGGGGTTCGACGGGATCGATCATGAGGCGCCTTCGGCATCCTGGATGGCCGGTCCTTCGTCGAGGCACGCCGCGGCGCATGCGCCTACCCGTGTCGGCGACATGAGATCACCGGGCGCCGCCGCGCATCTGGCCTGATGGCTTCCATGCAAAGAGATTTCCTGGCGTTCAATCCCTTCGTTGCCTGGTTCGACTCGGCCTTCGAGTTGGGCGCGTCGTTCATCGCACCCGCGCCCGGGGGGACGTCCGTCTTTTCTCCGATGACCGAGCGGCAGGATGGCCATGGCCTCTTCGTCCCGACCAGCGCTCCCCGAACCGGAGCGCCCATGGTGGTGATGCTCCATGGCGCGGGGCAGGACCCGGAAGATTTCGCCGCCGGGACGGCGATGAACACTGCCGCCGAGCGAGACGGGTTCGTCATTCTCTATCCTGCCCAGAGTCCGCGCCAGAACGCGCATCGCTGCTGGAACTGGTTCGATGTTGCCCATCAGACACGCGCCAGTGGCGAGCCCGCCCGAATCGCTGCGCTGACGCTGGAAGTCGCGCGGGACCGGCGGATCGATCCCGATCGCATCTACGTCGCGGGCCTGTCCGCTGGCGGCGCCATGGCGGCCTTGCTCGGTGAACTGTTTCCTGATGTCTTCGCCGCGGTCGGCGTTCACTCGGGCCTGCCTGCGCGCGCGGCGCGCGATATCTCCTCGGGCCTGGCTGCGATGCGGGGCAACGCGCGCGCCGACGTTGCGCCGAGCCGGGTCCCGACGATCGTCTTTCACGGCGACAAGGATATGGTGGTCAGTCCGTTGAACGGGGTGCAGGTCATCGAGGCATCCGTTGGAAGGGGCTGCGCGAGCAAGTCTGTGGAGCAACTCGGTTCCGATGGCCGGCGCGTCACACGTGTCGACTATCTCGGCACGGACGGCTGCGTGTGCGGCGAGCACTGGACGCTGCATGAAGCGGGTCATGCATGGTCCGGAGGCGACAAGGCCGGATCCTGCGCCGATCCACTCGGCCCTGCCGCCAGCGAAGAAATGCTCCGATTCTTCAGGTCGCATCGGCGGACGCGCGCACGGCGCGTCCGGGCAGGTCGCTGAGGCTGGAAGGGCGTTGGCCCGGGCCAATCGCCCCACTCCCTTTCGCCTCGTCTCAGGCGGTCGATCCTGCGAGCTCAGACATGAGCTCTTCCTTGCGGATCTCCAGCTGCTCGCGCAGGGCCACCAGGTCAAGGCCGCGTGCTGCTCGGGCCTTGACAAACATTTCATTGCGTTCCTCCTTGACATGGTGGTCGATGTACTCGCCGAGCACGATGACCTTGGCATCGAACATGTCATCGACATCCGCAGCCTCCTCGATCTGGGCGATCAGGTCCTTGGCGCTGGCATGCTCCACCTCGGCCTCGTCGAGCAGGTCGGTCTCCTTGATGGCTTCGCGAAGGGCAGGGTAGAAGATTTCTTCTTCGATCTGGGCATGGACTGTCAGCTCCATGCAAATTTCATTGGCGAGTTCGCGCTTCTTTTGTGGTGCGCCAGCGGCCTTGGACTTGGTGAGTTCCTCGTAGGCCTTGAACATCTTCTTCACCTTGCGATGGTCGGCATCCAGCAGCGAGCATGCATCGGGTTCGGCGCGTTTGGTGGTGGGCATCTATGGCTCCGGTTGGGTTGCGGGGAAAGGTACCGTGCGGCCCGGCCAGGATGGCGCACGTAGGATTTGGCCGCAGGTTCTTGACGGAGCTACCGAGCGGGAGGCCGATGTGCCTGTGTCGGTTGCCAAGGTTGACAGGAACAGCCGCCAAGCGCCTACGCGGCCTCGTCCACCTGGGGGCCAGACTGGCCATCAGCGATTGCATGACAAGGACGACCACCATGGCCACTGGCAGCAGAACACTCTGGAAGGGCGCCATCAGCTTCGGCTTGGTGCACATCCCGGTCGGACTCCACACGGCGACGACCGAGCAGGGCGTGGACTTCGACTGGCTCGACAAGCGCAGCATGGACCCGGTGGGTTACAGGCGCATCAACAAGAAGACGGGCAAGGAGATCGCCAAGGAGAACATCGTCAAAGGGGTCGAGTACGAGGACGGCAAGTACGTGGTCATCTCGCCCGAAGAGATCGCAGCCGCATACCCCCGCACGACGCAGACCATCGAGATTCAGCGCTTCATCGAGGCGAACGAGATTCCTTTCGTGTATCTCGAACGCCCGTACTACGTTGCCCCGATCAACAAGGGGCAAAAAGTGTATGCGCTGTTGCGCGAGACGCTTGTGAAGACCGGCAAGGTGGGACTGGCCAAGGTGGTCATCGCCACCAGGCAGCACCTCGCCGTGCTCGTGCCCTCTGGCGCTGCGCTGGTGCTGAACCTCCTGCGCTGGGGCGACGAGGTGAAATCGCTTGCGGGGCTCGACCTGCCCGCCGAGGGCGTCAAGGGCGCGAAGCTCACTCCGGCCGAGATGAAGATGGCCGAGCAACTTGTCGGCGAGATGACCGGTCGGTGGGAACCGCAGGACTTCAAGGACGAGTTCAAGCACGAGGTGATGAAGATCGTCGACAAGAAGGTCAAGGCGGGCGACACGGAGACGGTGATTCAGCCCGAAGAAGAGCCCGCTCAGGAGAACGCGAACGTGATCGACCTCACGGCGCTGCTGCAGCGCAGTCTGAAGGGCGCCAAGAGCGCTCCCAGGTCGGAGCCGGCGAAGAAGTCCAAGGCCCGGACCCGCGCCAAGACGGCGGCCAAGGCCCCCGCGAAAGCGACGCGCAAGGCCGCGTGACCTCGGTTCCTGCTACTTCTTGTCGCCCCGGGCCGCGATGTGCTCGACGTACAGTGCCGCCACGGCGTCGGACCATTCCTCGATGGCCTGGCGCCGCGCCGAGGGTCCGTCCCGCCTGCGGGGCAGCACGGGCGTCGGACGAACCGGCGGGAAATCCGGAACGGTCGTGCCTGCCCTGCGCAGGATGGCTTCTTTTTGGTCGATGGTGAGCATGTCTGTGCAACTCCAGCTGACGGCTGCCTTCGCGGGAAGCGCGGCTTCTGACGGCATGCTTGCATTGGCGCGCAAAGCGCACGCGAACGGGGTGCGCGGCCTTCGTCAGTGCGCGTCGGTCCGGACGACGCGTGCTTGCAGGCGGAAGGGCCGCGAAGGGGCGTCAGTAGCGGGCAGCGATCATTTCGCCGGGCTCGGCTTGCGAGGCACGTACACGGTCCTGGTGTAGTCCTCCTGGCCTGCCGGGTCCGGCGTGGGTGCCACTGGCGCGACGAAGTTGGCGAAGACCTCGTCGTCGAAGGACTGCTGCCGCCTGATCGGGGCGGCCGCGTGCCGCTCCTTCGACGAAGCGCGCAGGCGCGCGAGATCGGTCCTGAGTTCTTCGAGCGAGCGCATGTTGCCGGCAGCGGCACCGGCCTGGGGCGGCTCGACCTCCTGACCAGTGCGGGGAGCCTGCGCCGGCGTCGAGGCGGGCGCGCTTGAAGAAGACAGGCGGTCCATCCATGAACGAAACGCGCAGCCCCAATGGGCGAGAAATCGAGAAAACATGTGTCGCCTGAGAGTCTGCTGGTGGGATGTGGAATATGCGGCCGCAGGCATGCGGAAGTTTTCGGTTGAAAGCTGCAGCGCGGGTCGGACCAGTCCTACACGGCGCCATTCGTCGCCGCCGCGCGCCCAAAGGAGCCCCGAACTTCGACTCATTCGTGCGATATGCACGCATGGATGGCGTCATGCCGTGCCAGACTCGTGGACACGGTGCGCGGTCTTGCGCCACGGTCGAGACTCCTCAATGAAAACCCAATCGATGGCGGCAGAGAAGACCGTTCCCTACATCAGACCCGCCAATGCGGCCGACAGCGCGCCCAACGATTCACATGCCGGCTACCTGGGCGCGATCCATGCGCTGCCCGAGGGCACCGAGATCGAGGGGTTCCGGATCCTGCGTCAGATCGGCGAAGGCGGATTCGGCATCGTCTACCTGGCCTGGGATCTCGCGCTCGAGCGCCATGTGGCGATCAAGGAATACATGCCGTCCTCGCTGGCGGTGCGCGGCGCCGTGTCGCTCGAGGTGTCGATGCGGTCCGAGCAGCACCGCGAGACCTTCGCCGCAGGCTTGAAGAGCTTCATCAATGAAGCACGGCTGCTCGCCCGCTTCGATCACCCGGCGCTCGTGAAGGTGCTCCGATACTGGGCGGCCAACGGCACGGCCTACATGGCGATGCCGTACTACGAAGGCCCGACCCTCAAGACGGCGCTGGCGCAGCTTGGAACGCGACCACCCGAATCGCTGTTGCGCGAATGGCTTCACCCGCTGCTCGACGCGCTGAGCGTGATGCATCGAGAGCAGTGCTATCACCGGGACATCTCGCCCGACAACATCCTCCTCACCGCCGCCGGTCCGCTGCTGCTCGACTTCGGCGCCGCGCGCCATGTGATCAACGACCGGACACAGGTGCTGACCACGATGCTCAAACCGGGCTTCGCGCCGGTCGAGCAGTACGGCGGAACCATGCTGCAAGGCGCCTGGACCGATCTCTATGCGCTGGCGGGCGTGCTTCACTACGCCATCACCGGCCGGCCGCCGATCGCCTCGGTGGTGCGGGTGGTCAAGGATCCGGTGCAGCCGCTCGCGCTGACCCATGCAGGACGCTACAGCCCTGCCTTTCTGCATGCCATCGATGCGGCACTGGCGGTTCGCCCGGAGTCGAGGCCGCAGGATGTGGCCGAGTTCCAGGCGCTCCTCGATGCCGAGCCGAAGCAGGGCGCCTCGCGCCGCCCTTCCACACGGCACGCGCTGATCTCGCTCCTGGTGTGCGCCGCCGCCGGAGGAGCCTTGTGGTTGGGCGGGCGGGCGTCCAACGTTGCCGGGCCAGTTCCTTCTGCAGTCCCTGTTGTCATCGAGCGGGGGCCGGAAGATCCGGTCCCGCCTTCCACGCCGGCACCCGTCCCGGTCGTCGATGCGCCGGCCGCGACGCCAGACCCGCAACCGCCGGCGCGTGCCGCAACGCGCAAGGCTGCGCCGGCCCTGTCCACCCGGGGGGCCGCGGACACGATCAGGGATTCCGAGAAAAACCGCACAGTTTCCGAGGACCAGCCCACTGCTGCGTCCTACACCCCGTCGGGCCGACCACCTAGATGCAGCGATCTCGTTTTGAAGTCTTCTCTGGAACCACTCAATCCCGAAGAAGCTGCATTTCTGAAGTCCCGATGCAAATAGACCGCCGCGCGAATTTCCATGAACATTTCCTCCGTCTGCTCTTCGGCGCCTTCCTATCGATCGGCCTGACCGGTTGCGCCACGCCACAACGCAGCGACCCGCCACAACCCTTCGACCAGGCGGTCGCCACGGTGACCGATGCCCTGCTGAAGCAGGCCGGGCCCAGCCAGGGCTTGCTGCCATTCGGACCGGCGCAGCCGAACAAGCAGGTCATCGTGCTCGATCCGACGCTCGACGCCGGAAGCGGCCAGCAGACCGCCGGTACGCAGCGTCTGGACCGCGGCATCGCTGCCCACGCGGCCGTGAACTTCAAGCAGATCGAGACGCTCGCATTCAAGGCAGCGAACCTTCCGCGTGCCCAGTACCTTCTTGCCGGCACGCTGGCGCGCGAAGACGCCGGCCTGCGCATCAGCCTCGCCCTGGTGGATCTGAAGGACGGCACCGTGGCCGCCCAGGCCTCCACGCTGGCGCGGACGAACGATGTCGACATGACTCCGCTGGCTTACGACCGCGACAGTCCAGTGCTGTTGAAGGACGAGGTTGTCGAGGGCCTGGTGCGGACCAGCCGCGCGGCCCGCGGCGAGAAGGCCGATGCGGTCTATCTCGCGCACATGGCGACCGGCACCGTGATCCACGACGCCAACCAGCTCTACAACGCGGGTCAGTACCGCGAGGCGCTCGCCCAGTACCGCCGTGCCTCGGCGACACCGGGCGGTGACCAGATCCGGGTGCTCAACGGCATCTACCTCACGACCCTCAAGCTCGGGCAGTCGGCGGAGGCCGAGGACGCATTCGGACGCGTGGCGGCCTACGGGATCGCGCACAACCAGCTCGGGGTGAAGTTTCTCTTCAACCCCGGCACGACCGCCTTCTGGTCGGACCCCAAGGTCACGAGCGCATACCGCATGTGGCTGCGACAGATTGCCAGGCAGGGCGGCAGCTCCCGGGTCTGCATGGCCATCATCGGACATTCGAGCAAGACCGGGCCCGAAGAGGTGAACGATTCGCTGTCGCTGCGGCGCGCGCAGTACATCAGGCAACGGCTGGTCGCGGAATCCGCCCAGCTGGCCGACCGGACGCGGGCCGAGGGCCAGGGCTCGCGCCACAACCTGGTCGGCAGCGGCACCGACGACGTGGTGGACGCGCTCGACCGGCGGGTCGAGTTCTCCATCGTCGAGTGCGGCGCCTAGCGCGCGCGGGTCGTCGAGGTCTTGGCTGACAACCACTCCACGCTTGCGATGACCTGCAAGCGCCCGCCGCCTGCCTACGGTGCTCCTCGAAGCGCTTCGACGGAGCGCTCCCAACCCTGCCCGATGCGGGCAATACAAGGAGATGACATGGCAACAGATGACGGCCAACTCGGCAATGGCGTTCCCAATCGAGACCCGATCACCGGCGCACCCGGCGCCCATCCCGTGGGCACCGGCCTTGGCGCGGCGGGCGGCGGCCTGGCCGGCGCAGCAGCCGGCTCGCTCGCAGGTCCGATCGGGACGGTGGTGGGCCTGGTGGCCGGTGCCGTCGTCGGCGGGCTGGGCGGCAAGGCCGCGGCCGAAGGCGTCAACCCGACCGCCGAGGATGCGTATTGGCGGGAGAACCACGGCCGCCAGCCCTACGTGGCTGTGGACCGAAGCTACGACGACTACGCGCCGGCCTACGAGATGGGCTGGTCCGGCCGCAGCACCCGCGGCACCGATTTCGAAACCGCAGAGCCGCTGCTCGCGTCCGAATGGGAAACCAGGCGTGGCGCGTCGGACCTCGCATGGGCGGATGCCCGGCCGGCGACCCGGGCCGCCTGGGAGCGCGCCGACGAGGTCTACTACGCGAAGCAGGCCAATGGCAGCGACATCGTGAGCCACGAAGACCTGTCGAACGACGACGTGGTCGACATCCTGAACGACCTGCTGGAGAACGCGCGCGACGGCGAATACGGATTCAAGACCTGTGCCGAGCAAGTCGAGAGCGCAGCGGCGAAGCAGCTCTTCGCCAGCCGCGCCGAAGGCTGCCGGCAGGCGGGCGAGGAGTTGGTGCAACTCGTGCGTGCCTACGGCGGCGAACCGGCGTCTGGAGGCACCGCGGCCGGTGCGATGCATCGGGGTTGGGTGCAAGTCAAGGGAAGCGTCGGTGCAGACAGCGAGCTGTCGATTCTCGAGTCCTGCGAGCGCGGCGAGGACAGCGCGGTGGCCCGCTATCGGAAGGCCCTGAAGCAGAGCCTGCCGGCCGATGTGCGCGTCGTCGTTCAGCGGCAGGCCGATGGTGCGCAGCGCAACCACGACCAGATCCGCGACCTGAGAAACGCGGCACGCGCGCGCGGCTGAGCGCCCGCTGCGTGGGTGTGCGCTCGGCCGTATTGCTTCAGATCGCGGGCATGACCTCGGCCAGCGCGACGATCTGCTCGCGAACCCAGCGCACACCCGGATCGTCCTCGCGATAGCGGTGCCATTGCAGGACCTCGGTCAACCGAGGCGTCTCGAGCGGCGGCTCGAACAGGGCCAGCGGCATCGACTGGACGAATTGCTTCGCCAGCCTTGTCTGGACGGTTGCGATGCGGCGCGTACCGACGACGAAGCGCGGGATCAGCAGGAAGCCGTGCGCCACCACCTCGACACGCCGCGTGTTGCCGTGCTGGTTGGCATACCACTGCTCGAACCACGGGTTGTCCCCCTGCTCGGCCTGGTACACGACGTGGCCGAGCGAACTGTACTGTTCGAGCGTCAGGCCGTCACGCAGGTCGGCGTTCTGCTGGCAGGCGATGACGTGGTAGGTGTCGTCGAAGAGGATGGCCTGCGGGTGCTCCGGCAGTGTCAGGTGCGCGGGCGTGACCAGGAAATCGGCGCGGCCCTGGTCCAGGTCCTGCGCCATTCCGCTGTGGGTCGGCCGCACATCGAAGCTCAGGCGCGGCGCCATCTGCGCGATGCGGCGCAGCACCTCGGCGAGCAGCACCTGGGTCACATAGTCGGAAGCGATGACTCGGAAATGCCGCTCGGCCGTCGCCGGTTCGAACTCGGGCTTCACGCCCAGCGTGGCATCCACCTGCAGCAGGATCTTGCGCACTGGTTCGGCCAGGCATTCCGCCCGCGGCGTCAGTTGCATGCTCCGGCCCATCGGCACCAGCAGGGGGTCCTCGAAGTAGTCGCGCAGGCGCGCCAGCACGCCGCTCATCGCGGACTGCGTGAGGTGCACGCGCTCGGCCGCGCGCGTCACGTTGCTTTCGCTGAGCAGGGCGTCGAGCGCGATCAGCAGGTTCAGGTCGATGCGTTGAGAGCGCATGCGGGGAGTCTCCTCGGGATCCCGGAGATCTTAGGCCAGTGCGAGGTATCCGCCCGCGCGATGCCTGCCATCGGAAGATTCGGTTGGTGCGAACCCGGGTGTCGCGCCTATGCTGCGCGCACTTTTGCGAAGCAGCATGACCAAGAACAATCCTCTTCTAGGCTGGCAGGTCGATCGGGCTGCGATCCGCCACGTCGGCCACGGGCTCCAGCGCCCCGAGTGCGTGCTGGCCGAGCGCGATGGCACCCTCTGGGCCGCGGATGCGCGCGGCGGCGTGATGCGCATCGCGCCCGACGGCAGCCAGCGGCTCGTCGCGCCGGCCGCGCCAGATGACGACGCGGCGGCGGACTTCGACAAGCGCTACGTGCTGAGCCAGGGATCGCTGCCCAACGGCCTCGCGTTCCTGCCCGACGGCGACATCCTCATCGCCAACTGGGGCAGCGATTCGGTCGAGGTCATGAGCCGGGAAGGCAAGGTGCGCCGCCTCTTCGACCGCATCGACGGCCAGCCGATCGGCAAGGCCAACTTCGTGCTGAGGGACCGGCGCGGCCGCCTCTGGCTGACCGTCACGACCCGCATGCAGCCCTGGACCGATTCGATCAACGCCCGCGCGCGCGACGGTTACATCGCGTGCGTCGACGAGCGCGGCGTGCGCATCGTGGCCGACGGCCTCGAGGGCACCAACGAGGTCCGCATGGACGCCGACGAGGCGTGGCTCTATGTGGTGGAAAGCAACGCCCGCCGCATCTCGCGGCTCAAGGTGCGCGATGACGGCGAGCTTGGCGCACGCGAGACCTACGGCCCGGACCGCCTGCCGGGCTTTCCCGACGGCTTTGCCTTCGACGCCTTCGGCAACCTCTGGGTCACCCTGGTGATGAGCGACCGGCTGGTGGCGATCACGCCCGAGGGGAACTTGCTGACCTTGCTCGACGACGGCAACCCGGAGGCGACGCGCGCGCTCGACGCCCACTACGAGTCCCGCACGCTGACGCCCGAGATCATGGCCGCCGCCCGCGGAAGCCTCGCGCCGTGGATGGCCAGCCTGACCTTCGGCGGCCCGGACCTCCGGACCGTCTACCTCGGCAGCCTGCGCGGCACGACCCTGCCCAGCTTTCGCTCGCCGGTGGCGGGGCTGGCTCCCGTCCATTGGAACGAAGAGATACCCGCATGAAACTCGCCACCCTCAAGAATGGCCGCAAGGACGGCCGCCTGGTCTTGGTCTCGCGCGATCTGCGCCGCGCCGTCGCCGCGGACGACATCGCGCCGTCGATGCTCGATGCGATCGAGCGCTGGAGCGACACCGCGCCGCACCTGGCGGCACGCTACGAGGCCCTGAACGCCGGCACCGCCGCGGGCGCCTTCGACTTCGATCCCGCGGCCGCCGCAGCACCATTGCCGCGCGCGCCGCAGTGGTGCGATGGCTCGGCGTTCCTCAATCATGGCCGCTTGATGGAGAAGGCCTTCAACATCGATCCCATCCCGGACAGCGGCAAGGTGCCCCTGATGTACCAAGGCGGCTCCGACGACCTGCTCGGGCCGCACGACGACCTCCCGCTGCCCGACGTCGCCCATGGCATCGACTTCGAGGGCGAGTTCGGTGTCGTCGTCGACAGCGTGCCGATGGGCTGCTCGGCCACCGCGGCCCGCAGCCGCATCCTGCTGCTGGTCCAGATCAACGACGTCAGCCTGCGTGCCTTCGGGCCGCGCGAGATGCGCACCGGCTTCGGCTTCTTCCAGGCCAAGCCTTCGTCCAGCTTCGCGCCGGTGGCGGTGACGCCGGACGAGATCGGCGATGCCTGGAAGGATTCGCGTGTGCACCTGGACCTCGCGGTCGACTACAACGGCTGCTGGTTCGGCGAGCCCAACGGGCGCGAGATGAACTTCGGCTTCGATGAACTCATCGCCCACGCAGCCGCCACGCGGCGCCTGTCGGCCGGCACCCTCATCGGCTCGGGCACCGTCTCCAACGCAGGCGGCGCGAAGGGCTCGGCCTGCATCGCCGAGCGTCGCGCGATCGAGCTGATCGAGCAAGGGGCGAGCGCGACGCCGTTCATGCGTTTCGGCGACCGCGTCCGCATGGAGGCGCGCTGGAACGACCGACCGGTCTTCGGCGCGATCGACCAGCGCATCGTGCAGGCGCCGCCGGCGCAGGCCTGAGGGGAGACCGCCATGCCGCGCTTTGTCGACCTGTCGATCTATCTCGAGAACGATGTGCTCTCGGACCCGCCGCCGCTGGCGCCGAAGATCACCTACCAGAAGCATGGGGACACGCTGCCCGAGTTCATGCAGATGATCCCCGGCACCAGGGCCGAGGACTATCCGGACGGCGAAGCGGCGGCCGCGGAGTGGGTGAGCCTGTCCACGCACAACGGCACGCACCTCGATGCGCCCTACCATTTTCACTCGACCCAGGACGCCAAGCTGGGCGGCAGCCGGCCGTCGATCACCATCGACCAGGTGCCGCTCGACTGGTGCTTCAGGCCGGGCGTGAAGCTCGACTTCCGAAGCTTTCCCGACGGCTATGTCGCGACCGCGAAGGATGTCGAGGCCGAGCTGCAGCGCATCGGCCATGCGCTTCGCCCGATGGACATCGTGGTCGTCAACACGCGCGCCGGCGAGCGCTACGGCCACGGTGACTATGTCTCGGCCGGCTGCGGCATGGGCTACGAGGCCACGATGTACCTGCTCGAGCGCGGCGTGCGCCTGACCGGCACCGACGCGTGGAGCTGGGACGCCCCGTTCGCCTACACGGCCCGGCGCATCGCCGAGACCGGCGACACCTCGTTGATCTGGGAAGGGCACAAGGCCGGCCGTGACATCGGCTACTGCCACCTCGAGAAGCTGCACAACCTCGAAGCCCTGCCGGGCGACGGCTTCACCGTCTGCTGCTTCCCGCACAAGATCCGCGGCGCCTCCGCCGGCTGGACACGGGCCGTGGCCATCTTCGAGGACTGACGGATGAAGGTGCTCGTGACCGGCGCGGGGGGGCTTCATCGGTGCGCAGCTGGTGGGGCTGCTGCAGTCCGAAGGAAGGGTCGGGGGCCGTGCGATCGAGACGCTGGTCGGCCTGGACCACCGGCTGCGGCAGGGCCAGGGCGGCGTCCTCGCGATCGAAGGCGACCTCGCGGGCCCGGAGGTTCGGCAGCGCATCGCGGCACTCGCGCCGGACCTCTGCTTTCACCTCGCCGCGGTGCCCGGTGGCGCCACTGGTCCCGATGCGACGGCGTGGTGGATGCCGGCCCGCCGCTGCGCGCAGAACCTGGTGCACGCCGCGGCCATGGCGGTGGAGGACCGTGAGGCCCGGGGTCGCGCATGGCCGCTGCCGGTGCTGCGGCTGTCGATCGCGCAGGTCGTGCGAACGCTCTCGCAGGTCCATGGCGTCGAGGGCGAGCGGCTCGTGCGCTACGCGCCACAGCCGGCGGTCGAGGCCGTCTTCGGCCGCTACCCCGCGCTCGAAGACGGCGCCGCGCGCTCGACCCTGGCTTCCGCGACCCAGCCGCCGACGGCCCGGCGTGGGCCTGACACAAAAACAGGAGACACATGTTCAAGTACTTTCCCACCCACTACGTCTGGAATCTCTCGGTCGACCTGGCGATCGAGATGGGCGCGCGCATCGGCGAGATCGAGGTGATGTGCGCGCCGCTGCAGGAGGCCGCCCGCCAACCCGATGCAGC
>Ga0182007_10000307_pt1 | contig 31516 bp, 19 predicted proteins | sample Sormic07211113_1_FD_123023 | JGI IMG/M metagenome (GOLD analysis project Ga0182007, IMG submission 123023) | Rhizosphere microbial communities from Sorghum bicolor, Mead, Nebraska, USA - 072115-113_1 MetaG | ecosystem: Host-associated > Plants > Roots > Rhizosphere | place: USA: Nebraska...
ACTGAAGAAGTGGAAAAGTGGGAGCCGGGAAAATTCCTAAACATTGATTGCGGGTAGAAGAAGGGAAAGGCAGATGAGTGTGAGGGAGCCCTTTTCACCATTATTAATGAATTTTTTTCCATTCTCCTCTTGAAGCACACAAGCAGGAGCCTTTCTTCCAGGAGCCTTTCACCAAAGAGAGCAAAACAGTTCTGTAAGTGGCAGATCAAAGCCTGAAGTAAAGTGCCTGGTTGTCTTAGTATTCTAAGTAAAGCATTTCATTCTCCAAGCTTTCAGGATATCTCTTCGTTAGCCTTTTGAATTCAGCTATCAGTGTGAAGATGAGCATCTATCTTTCTTTTAAGGATTTAGTGTGTGTGCTTGTTCTTAAGGGAACGTGCAAATCACCCAATCATATCAGGATGGATCCAATGGGTGTGATTTTTGTCTGTATTGATCACTTACCTACGCTATAAGAAGAAGGGCGTCATGGAAGAGTTTGGTGTCCAAAGCCACACCTTCTTTCCCCCATAGGAACAGAGGTCAGGAGCTGTCGGCAGGGCGCTGCATTCAATCTGACTGATGGCTCAAGATAAGTTGGAGACGTACTTTAGATAGATAATTTATGTATTTCGCTATTTCGAATACCAAAACTCAAGCAGTGCTAATTTGCTAATCCAAGCCTTATCAATAATACCAACACGCCGTCTGATCCAAGATTAGCAACCTCTCTTTCTCTCATAGAGAGAACCTCACTGACGCATTCAGGGCTCTGCAGTTGAAGCGTTCCTACCATCCATATATAGGGAATACACACCGTCGGCTTGTCGATCCGGGATCGCCCAGGATCGGGTGGAAGGTCGGAGAAGCCAGTCTTCAGTGGTGCTTCCTTGGCAGGCGGATAGTAGATCAGAGAGGCAGGCCAGTAGAATATGGAGTGGTTTTCGTTCTCTTGTTATTTTTTTATGGCTATAAGTCTTTCTGTCTTGGATTCGTAATGTTTGGCCATTAGGTTTGAATTGCCTTCTCTTTCTGTCTTGGATGTGAATTCTTTTACTTATCCTAAAATTTGGAGAGTCGTTGATATGGTCTTTCTTGGCTTTGGCTTTCAAAGTGCAGGTTGAAAAGAGTGCTCCATATCCATATATGTGCTTGGAGGGAAAGCCACATCTTGAATTGTATTCTTTTTGAGGTCATCCTCTTCAGCCTGTGTTAGTAGTGCTAGTTTTGAGTTTCTTTTTCTTCCCTACTTAGGGGTTCTATAGAAAGGCTTAGAGGATCCTATAGTGTCAGTTTATGTTGGAATTGCTTTGCTCTTTTCTTTACAGCTTAAGCAAATAAGCTTGAAAGAAAGTGCTTTTATTTGAGTTGAAATGAAAGAAGAAATCGTCTATCTAGACAGAGTATGTGTATTATTCGGTCCATGCTTGCCCTTCTAGGCCCTTTAGATCTATATCTATCTTACTATCGAAAAGGGTTTTAGGAGGAGCAGAGCAAGTCGCGTTTACAGCCAGCAGTTCTTATGGGCGTAACTCCCTCTAGTATTCCCAGAATCTCCTTTCCTCCAATATGTCACTAGTATTCAAGTATGCGGCTCGTATTAGTATGCCAGGCGTTCGAGAGACAAGAATTCTTTTCATAGCCTTCCCTTCAATATGCCATCTTGTCTTGCGGCGCTCTATCCTTCCAAGCGAGCCTGTGCTCGGGGAGCACTCCTTCTATCATTCATAAAATATGCTTATCTCTCCTTGGTCGTAAAGCTTCGCTTTGCTTTCATTTACCGAAAATTCCATTGGAGAGCCGGGAGGCGCAGTCTCGTACAAGCAACTTCCATCGATCTGCTCTGATTTTGAGATGAGATTGATCCGTTGTGCCTTATTTCTTGAAAGCAGAAGGAGCTTTACCCTTAGAGTGAATGAACGAGCCTAGGAAACCAACCAATACACTAATCCCGGAGCGAGCGCATTCCCCTAACGTCGAATTAGCTGAAATTCCAACCGGCGATGCCGGAGACTTGAAACTCGATCTTTCGGGAATTAGTTCACTTGTCATTCAATCGAATCTCTTTTCCGAGTTCATGTCTTAGAAGGAGTACGCAATCCCCTTTTCTATCGCCGTGAGAAGCTGAACACAGCCTCCCTCTCAACGATATCACTAGATAGGGACACGCATTTCTGCCAGGCCGTAAAATCGAAATGAAAACAATCTCTCTCTCCTACGCTATGAAGGTATTTTTCTTCACCGGATTCGAGGGATTGTGCATGCGGGAATATGCTAAGAAAGGAATATCCTCCGCCTCACCTGTTAAGTCAACTGGCGGAACAAATGATCCCTTCTTTCCTATTGGAAGTGAGATCTAGCTCCTTGAATCGATAGAGTTCGGACTCCCTGGAACATATTTAGCACATTCCTACCCGACGGATCTGCCACGGCAAACAAGAGACTATTTTAGTTGCTCTTTCACTTCTTTGCTTGGTAGCTCAGTATTCGGGAATATGCTATAGATTATCAATACATCTTTCCTTTGCATTGAAAGCCGGCTAGCCTCAAATCCCTACTTGAACTACTTCAATGGGACTAGGTATACTGCGATTGCGGGGAATGCCACCCTTATAACTACTCAATCAATGCCAATCTCAATATCCGGACTAGGACTCGATGCCGAACATGCATGATTTTCCCGGTTGCGGTGTACATCGTTGTAGTGAAAAGAGGGAAGAAGTGTTGTGTTGTAGGCCAGGTAGGTGAATCACTGAAAGGCAGATTTGAATAATAGGGAAGTAGGCAGGCATGTCAAGAAAAAGGATGGCTTTCTTTCGGCATGAAAAGATAGCCACTTAGATAGGAATGATCAAGGCATAGGTCTGCTGATAAGAAATAGGTAAATCTCTAGGCAGGCTTTTGATGGATCTCCTATTCTCGGTAAAGGAGAAGAAGGCTGAACTATTCACCCTAGTCTCCATCCTGAGAATCTTCTGACTCAGAAACCTATACACACTCACTAAGGGCCCCTCCTTACTTATCTACACTTATCTTTTTCCGGTTTCTTGAGAAAACTATACTACTTGAAAAACCAAATCATAGAAACTACACTATATGAGTTTATGTCCCGCGTTTCAATGGGACTCCCTGGCAGTACGGTGCTGAATTCTCTGGCTTTTCTAGCACGCACGGCCTGTTTCGTTTCATATAGCACCAGGATGATTAAGACTTTTCATAATAGCGGGTGAAGCTAATACTTGGAATAAGTAAGAACGAGTGAAGCTAATACTTTCTTTGCTGTGCTATCTCAAGAGTTTAGCTTAGAGAGTTGGAAAGGAAATAGGGCGGTGGGCCTATTTAATAATTCTTTTTTGGTGGTACGGGTGACTGAGGTCCATCAAAACAGTAGGTGCATTCGTCTAAAGGGCAGACCCTTGAATTCACTCAGCCTGCTTTCGGCAACAGCATTAAACTTTACCTGTCTGTGGGGCTTTGACTATGGTGGCTCCTCCTTTGACTCTAACCTCTGCCTACCTATAGTTTCACTCCAGTCGCTTCTTCCTTTTTACTTATTTGAAAGTGGGCGTCGAAAGGAAATTGAGTAAGTATCATATTTTTGGAATATCATTTCAGGCGTTGGATATAAAGAATAGCTCCTAAGTAAGGTTACTAAGGTGGCTAACAATGGTTGGTAGGGCGAGACCCACCGAATAAGCTCATTGTTTCCTAGGCGTGAGGCAATCTCCAGGTTCATGGACTTGCGGTCTCTCTATAAGTGGTCGCATAGAAGAGCCTTCCATAAATACAAAGTCTGTAGACTCTGCGGTTTTATAAGTACCACTCAGAATGGTATAAGTTATAATAAGGCCTTTGACCCTGTCATCGATCTCCTACTTTCCTCTATTCCTTGCCTATGACTTCTTTCTACTCTCCCCAAACCCTAGCCCTGTTGTCTGGATTCCCTCTCTCTCGCCTGTCCTATGATTTCTCGATTTCCTTTCTATGCCTTAAAAGCAGGGGAAGCTTCTTACATCAGCACAACTTTGATAGCTGTTAAAGACTATCATGCCTGATTGAAGTAAACCCGAATTCAATGCACCTGAAAGATATGTACGCACCTTTGAAGAAGTCCCACTCCGCTATAAAACAGCTAATAAAAGTGTTATAAAATACATAGGGAGAGCATGGCAAGTAGATCTCTCTTGTTGGATTGGACGTTGGAAGAGTTTGAGGCGCGTAGCGAGGCCGCAGGTAAAAGCACATTGGGAATCCTTCAGGTCCAGGAGCTCCCAGTTGACAGAATTCTTGGTGGTTCTCTTCTTCAGTAAAAGGAAAGGAAACAGCTTATTTTCACGGGGGCACCCAAGTTTGTTACCAGGTTGGTCTAGTAAGTATTTAGGTTATTGGTATATGTGGGTGGAGGGGTCTGAGATGAGCAGTCCATTGACATAAAGATGGTATTTTCTTTGATCTTTTGCCTATTACTAGCCATGGAAGTATGCTGTGTTGGCATCCCCCTCCTATATTCAATACGATAGTGAAAAGAAATACATACAATCAATAGTCAAGAAATCAATACGACATAGATTCATATATATCTTATATGGTTTACGAGCCGGTACTACTACAAGAGAGAGCTACACGAGCCGACAAGTTCTTTTACAGAAAAAGGCAGGTGTTTTGGCAAATGAGGAGGAATTACCTCAAATATAGCTATTGCTTTTGGCTTAGTTTATAGACTATTACTTACATACAATGAAATCCAATGAATAAAGAAAGCTTCGGGAATGTAAACAAACCTTCGGGAATGACTGACTTCGGTAGGGAAAATGAGTTATTTTTTTAGGTAGGGCTGGCTGCACTTAAAGAAAACCAAGCTTCAAATGATTTGCTTCATTTTGAGATTGTTTGAGATTTTGCTCTTTACATAGCCAAACTTATAGTCTTGGTGATAGACGTGGTACCTGCCATGATGTAAATTTACTAAAATTTACCACTTTCTTAAAAAGATATTTCTGTCACTTTCTCTGCCATATAGAATATATCCCCCATATAACGCTTTACTCAATTTATCAGCCATAGAAGAGAAGGATGGATAGCATGTTTAGTCTCATAACCTTCTACTATCTTTTTACTCTTGTAACTTCTTTATTTACAAAGTGCTTCGCTTCGCGCCTTCTTTCTTCAGATCAACTTGGTTGCTTACACATGAGACTTTCATATTAATTAGTAGTGGTACACTGTAGTGGTCGGTAAACTCTGATAGTAGTGCTATCTGTAGGGCTGATGAGCTTTTTATTGGTAAACTCTGGTCTTAGTGTGGGTTAGCCTTATTAAATAAAAGATGAACTCCCATTCGAAAGATTTTGGAATTGATAGATAAAAATAGATATAAAAAACATATAAAAATAAACTGATGCTACACCATGGATCCTTTACTGTCTTGAGAGTAAAAGTTCTTTTACTTCTATTAGGCAATTTTGGACCGAGGCTTCTCACATTTATGGTTCTTGTCAAAGTGAAACTAAAAGTATAACATTTATACGCACACAGCTCCAATACGAATGCGCAGCTCCCGAACAGCTAGCTACAATTCCAATACTAAATACTTATGACTTACTCTTCCCTTAAGACTTAAAAAAACTCTTACAATATTGATGTTTCTTAGGCAATGTTCCCTACTTTAACTATCGATGGGTAAGCACCTAGCTGGCCCAATAAGACAGTATAAGTCTTATTAAGACTTTAGGAGTAATAAGTAAACTCAGAATGTTTTTGATTTTATATTAGTCACGCCGGAAAAGTTCTTTCACAAGCTCTAGAGTTCTATAAAACATAACTGCTCGGTTTAGAGTTCGATAAAACAGAACTCTACTTAACACATAATTATACATACATCAATACTGATGTGCAACTGTCTTGTCTACTATACTTATGTGAAACTTTGACTCTTTCTTGTAAAAGCAATTGCTAGCAAAGAGTGGCTAAGGCGTGAAAAATCTTTATGCTTGTAAGTGGCTCGTTCGTCTACGCTGTTGCTGCTAATTTTCCATGCCAATGAGGCGCGTAGCGGTTCTTTATCTGTTAATTCTGCTGCTTGATTCTATTAAGTTAAGTAATCCTATTTGACTTTGCTAATCCTATTTCTTTACTTATCTCTGAAAGAAGTTGACTTGGATTTCTGTAAGGAAGGAGCATTTATTTCTGCAAAATAGAACTTGCAACCACTGATTATGCCACTGTTAATTAGTAATCTGGACTAAGGGGAAGCAAAAAATATGGTTAAATATAGGTTATTTTTCTCATTTGATATAAAGAGATTCCAAAACGTAGCTTGGCTGTTCCTGTCCTTCTTCCTTTAAAAGGAAGATCCACTATTTATTCCGAGGAGAAGTTCAAACTCTTATATGAAGTATAAACCTTGGATTATCTAAAGAATTAGTAGCCGCCATACTAGTGCTGTAAGACCCAGGTACGTACCTTACTCCTTTTTGCTGTAAGACCTATGTGTAGGATTTGAGACATTTTTCTTTCTAGCTTATGTATGAGAAATTATAGTAAGAAAAGTCAAGTCCAACAATTCTTAAAGAAGAAGGGCTTAGGCAAAGAAGATTTACATCGATATCGGCCTGTGGACTTAGAAGTGGGAATCCTTATTTCTTTACGAGTAAAACTTACAGGCTTTGAGAAAGAAAGTCTCAGTCAGTATATATCTTATGTGTAAGTGTCCTTGGTTGGCCCTTACCTGGAGCAAAGCAGCTTCTTACCTTAGTCATTCGGTCGCGAGCAAGACCTCGTGGGAGTCGCGAGCAAGACTTATATCGTGGGATAAGATTTCATGACTTAGGAGAATAGTAAGGAAAATAAAGTATAGAGAAAAGAAGCGACCTGCTAAGTTCCTAAAAAAGAGTGATTCCGAGCCGAAGATTCTATGCTTTTCTTTTGGGAGACAGTAATGAGCCTTACCAAGGCCAGAGGTAGACACCGCCTTCTTCACTTCAAGAAAGTCTAATTCCTAACCCGGGGTGGACGAAGTTTTATATATTTGGTACTCTCTTACTTCATTTTAACAACGCTCCGCGCCTTTTATCTTAGACAGTCACCACCTGGGCAAAGAAAAAATAGTAAAATACTCCTCGTATTCATAAGCAAAGTCGGGTTCATAAGCAAAGTATAGTTAGTGGGCAACTCTTACTGCTTACTCTTCTTACTGCTTATAGTGGCAACTCTACTGCTTCTTATAGTGGCAACTCTTACTGCTTACCATTAGAAAGTATCACTGCTTACCGAGGCAACTTTCACTACTAAATAAAGAGTAGTCAAAGTAAAGAGTAAAAAATCAGAAAAGCATATTTTGAACTAAAGAGTAATCCAAGCAGATTGGGAAAAAGGGCATGCTTCTGTTTATGCAATTGCAATCGGGGATGAACTAACTAAATCCATCGCTGCGCGCCTTATTAGTAGATATTTAAAGTAGGAAGGAGGGCGTCCTGCAAAAGTTTCCATACTAAGAGCTCTGGAGAGTCCTTGCTTCATGAGGACGAAGACTTATTCTGCTCCCTTACCATTCTCGGACACCCACATTCCCAACAGGCTAGGTCCGAAGGAATGAAGTCGGAGTGATTCCAGCGCGATCCACTTTAGAGGGAATAGGTCCCGATCTTTCTAGTCTCTCTTATTGCCTTTCCTTATCCAAGTCATCCAGCCAGTGTGTTCTTATTTTCAGTGCCATTCTGCGTGGAAAAGAGCTTTCTTCGAACCTCTGGTGTCCGCCGTATAATATCCGTTCAGTCGTGGAAGACCCGTTGTCAATTTTCAAACTGGCCTTCCGCTCCTCTCTATTTTGGGGAGAAGGTGTATCCTGGCAAGTACTTTAATAAGTATACTGTGCTTGGAAATGATGTGTGCATTGTCGATAAGCAGGTTGTGGCTCTGTATCGTGAAAGAGTTGAAAAGCTGGCAACTTGACTCAAACAGTTTGTGTGCCGGGTTTGTGCATTGCCCTTGTACATCAGATGATAGAAGATGATGGAAAAGAAACCACTTCCATTGCTAGCAAAGCTCAGGAGGGATGGAATTTCTTCTGTTGAATCAAATCAGTCATACGAAAACTTTCAAGCAGACTCACCGTTCTTATCTCTATCTTTTTCTTAAGCTTTAAGTTGTTTGTGTTAATTCATTGCTTAATTCCACATGGGAGGGAACAAGTGAAATACTACTTTTGCCAAAGAGGGAGAGATCCTGCTCTGATTACTGAACCGGTATGGACGTTTCAGCTGCTGATAGCTTATGGTATGGGCTATACGAGAAAAGTGCCATGCTTATGTTCCACTACTCAAGCTGAAAAAAAAACTAGTTGCATTCACTGAATGAAAGCGATTCTACTACACTAGGGAACTCTCGGGGAAAATACCTTCCTCAGCATCTAACTATAATGGCTAGCTAATATGTTATGTCCCTTGCCATTAATTCAATTTCCTTACTACCCTATTCTTTATTTCATCTTCCACCCCAACAAAACAACTATGTAAAAACTTTCCCTTGCACTGGTGACCCACAAAGAAAGGCATACAAAGAACTCTTACCTCATAGCGTAGATCCTCGAAATCCTACACTCCCATGAGGAATGAATGCGACACCCTATAAAAAGAGTCCAGATAGAACGATTCTTTCTTACCTAAAGTCCCACTTGCTGACCTGCTTCCCTAAGGGAATAGAGTGACGTGCACTGGCACTAGATGAGCTTAAGATTTTCAATATACTTGCTTAAGACTTTCTTATACAATTGGCACTCCAAGGGAAGATCAAGGGATAAGCACTCACTATAATCGGGGTGAGATCTCGTAAGAGTTGGCACCCTCGCCGCTGGCTTACTAAATGTAAGAGAACTTGCGGTGAAAAGGGTACTCCCAATTGCTGTAACAGAACTCGCAGGTAGAAGAACGAACTTCCAATGCATCGAAGCTTTCTACTCCTGCTTGAATACTTGCTCTTGCTCAATGGCCGAAAGATAACTTTATTTAGTAATGCACTTTAAAAAGCTTTCCAAAATTGGCTAACTGGATTGATTTTCCCTTGTTGGGACTGGAGAGACTTGTGCAATTGGAGGGGCACTTTCACCCACAGGCTCGTAAGGGGAAGGGACAAATACCTTTACTTGGTCTAACAGTCCAAGAGCTCTCACGGTAATTGGATAGCTGGAAAGCTGGCTTGAACCAAGCCAAAAGGCGGTGTGTCATCACCTTGAACCAATGAATTCTCAGGGCAGTAATTCGTTCATTTCAATGAAAGAGCAGGTAGCTATAAGTTTCCCCACTCTAATAGTCTTTTTTAGATTAAAGCTTATTTCCTTGAGGATCGCAACCCGAATCTTAGGATAGTCTACTTTCTGATAGTATAGGAATAGCAGTCACAGAGGGAGGATCACAAATAAGTGTATTCTTACTAGATGAGACATCTTCTCTATTCTTACTAGAAGAGACATCTTCAGAAGATTTCTTCCAAAAATGCAAAAGAATTTCTCGTTGGTCCTGTCTTCTTTCCAAAAAAAGTGAGGGGGCCCACCACACCACTTCCCTCGACCCCTTACCACGGGAGTCACTAAAGATGAGACTGACCATGATAAGGGTATGGGGCATTGATTGGCTTGGAGGATTAAGGGGAATAGATTCGGGTAGTGGAGCCAACATATTAGGTCGGCCACTGAGATTTTGCCCCTTTTTCTCCACCTGCGCAGGAGGGATTGCAGCGGGATTCAGATGCCGCTCTTGACTGAGCCCGGGTTTAGGGGCTACCTGGGTTTGTGCCCAACCTGGGGGCGCCAAGCGCAATTCGAGATCGGGATAGAGGGTTCTAGGGTAAAAGCAATCCATCCTTATAGCAAGTCCTAGAGTTAAGTAAAAAAGACTTCTCGGGAGTTTGGGAGTGTGACTATAACCAGTACTCATGTATAATATCCTCTTTCTAGTTAAAATGAGTATTACCTGCCTGCACAATCAATCTATGGCGATCTCGGTCTCACGCGCCAGTCCCTCTTGCTAAGCCTAAGTGTTAAGCATAGCATATCTTATATTAACCTATCTTAAAAGGACTTCCAGACATTGATTTTAGGAGTTTGTAGGGCCATTCTTTTTCTCCTCGCGAGCCAGTACCCTTATTAGGAAAGTAGGGACTTATTTGAAGTTCATAGATATAGTCTATCAGGCTGGTCTCCGGGGTCGTTTCCCTAGCAGAGCAGGTTGGTTTCCGGTTCCCTACAAGCGTTCTATATAAGCGGTCCCTGCCAGTTACATCAAGTTCCATTCCAGCAATCAATTAGGCTAGTATTGATAGTTCAAGCTAAAAATTCTTTCTTCAAAAAAATAATAGGTTAGCGGGACAAGGAAGAAAGTGCGATTGTATTAGTGTTCCGGGAAGAAAGGGAATCCTGCGCTTCTCTAAGAAAAGAAAAAGAGAGAGTTTACACAAGTAAAGTACTAAACGAGAAAAAAAGCATTTATCGAGAAAAGGTCCCATAGTCATATTTATATATATAGACTCCTCATATTTATATATATAATAGAAAGATGAAAGGTTTCTTTTTGTTCGGTCAGTCTGTTTCCTCTCGATTCACCTAAAACTTCTTTTGCCACTGACGTGATACAATGAGCCATCTCATTCTACATTGAGTTAGCATCCTCACCTAACTTCCACTCCGTCTCATTAATTATTTTATCTTTAAACATAACTTGCTTATCCCCTTTCCAATTCCACCACCTAATCCTAGGCTCCCTTGCTCCTTCTCTTCCATCTCTTAATACTAAGATAGAGTACTCAAAATCTATGTTGGGTTGCTACACTCTCTCCAGGTATCACCCTTACAATCCTTGAAATACTTCTGATCTGCTCGTCGCGTTAGGAAGAAGTCAATCTGACTAACATTAGAACCACTCCTAAAAGTTCTCAAGTGCGAGTCTCTATTCCGTGTTGGCAAGTATCAAATCATACGGCATAGCAAAAAGATAGTTTTCCGCGTTATCTCAAGAAAAAGGACGAAGAATTATAGAATTGTCGTGTATGTTACTTTTTGGGTGTGGCCATTTGGAATCCCATTTCCTATGGTAGAGACAGTCGTTTTCCTCTTACGAATTAAGTTAAAGACCGCTCCCCTTCGGTCAAGATCGATACAATACAGCCGATCCGCTTTCTTCCGTCAGTAGTCGATATATTTATATAATTAGATTAATAGCAGTCCTATATCAGGTATGACAAGGTTGGTGTTTTCCTAAATTCGAATTTAGTTCACAGCCCTTCTTCATTAAAGTGGGCCGCAGTGGAAACGGCGAACAATTGCTGTAATATATAGTATAGATACCGGAGAAACATGCTGCTCTCCTCTTCTATTCCATTTTATGTTTCTACATATCTTTCGAGAAGGGGGAGGTCATTAGAGGCTCCTCTCGAGGACATACAAGAAGGATCCCTCTTTTCTTACTCGGATGGCTTGGCTGTTTCTAGGCATTCCACTAGTACCGTTTTAGGGAAGAAACTACTGCTGGCACGGGACAACCATACCTACTCAGAGTACTCTTTTCTTGCCTTGTAACAACAGTCTATTCCACCGGATGCACAAGCCTAAAAAGCCTATTCTATTTATTTGCTAAAATAGTCCAATTTGACGTAAACTGTTTTCGATGTTGAAAACATCTTCGAAGAAATGAAAAGGTATCCTACATCACCAGTATCCACATATCCTCCTATCAAATCCAATGCAACGGCTCCTACTCTGTATAGATTATAGACCTTTGCTTTTGATTATCGGTTAATCGAATTTCATGATTGCATAGCAACCGACCGAGGAACTACTAATCTTTAGACCAAAAAACCCTTGACTTATTTCTACTCTACCTACTAGCTTACCCAAAGACTTTTCTCACACATAAACCGTGACATGACCTATTCTCAAATGCCTACTTTCTCTTCTCTTAAGTCTACAACAAGTGGGAGAGGCAGGATTCGAACCTACGTAGAAAACCTTCAACAGATTTACAGTCTGTCGCTTTTGACCGCTCGGCCACTCTCCCCTTCCCTGGGATACGCCCTCCTCAAACAAAGGGTTCCTGAATAAGAAGGATGGCGGCCTTCGTTCTTAAGTTAAGAAGAGCAGATGGAACTATTAGATTTGCTAGCGTTCCGGGAGAATAAATAAGGTCATTTAGTAAGTTCATAACAATTTCTGTAAAGCAAGGGGCAAAGCTTCGTAGACAGCTTCCCCCTCATTGCCATCGTCGGCCTTCCCCAGCTCCCCTCGCTTCTGGCTAAGCATCTTTCGGCGGAGGAAAGGAGGCGACTAGTCGCTTCTGGCGAAGCTGCGAGTTCATGAGCAAGTGAATGAACGAGCTGCGAGTGAAGTGCAACAGTCGTAAGTAAGGCTCGCCATGTTCCTAAAAGGAGTGACCATCTTTTCTTCCCTTCTACTGACACTGAGCGAGCAGCAAGCATAGGCAATAGTTTCCGTAGGGGTGGGGCGCAAGCAAGCGTTTTCAGGCTCCGCTAGCTAGCGTACTCTTCTGCTATCAATGAAACCGAAAGAAAAAACCTGTGCCCTTTCGTATAGATCGAGACGCAGTACTTTTTCTTGACTTCTTCCATACTAGGAAGAATGGAAGGAAATCCTTCGATAACACTTCTTCTTCCTTATTTGAAGAAATGATATCCGACGCCCGCTCTTTCATTTCAAAAAAGTTCTTCTTCTTAAGAAGCAAATAGCATTTCCTATTGATTTGTCCCCTGGACTAGACCTATGTAGATTCGGAATTATCCGTCGCTACGCTGTTCCCAAGGACTAGCAAAATCAAAATAGCGAAATTCTTGGGTCATCTCAATGGGTTCAGAAACCACACGTTTCTCTGGATCATCATAGCGTACTTCCACATATCCACTCAGAGGAAAGTCTTTTCGTAATGGATGACCCTCGAAACCATAATCAGTTGATATACGGCGTAAATCCGGATGATTGATGGAAGAAACACCAGACATATCCCATACTTCTCGCTCCCACCGGCCGGCTGATGGAAATGGACTGACTACCGGAGATATTCGTGTTACTTCGTCCGCACTTGTTTGTACACGAATGCGTGAGTTATACCGAGTACTCAGTAAATTATGGACAACTTCAAATCTGCGTTTTCGAGAGGGATGATCCACTCCGCAAATATCGATCGAAACTTGAACCCTTGTATAGGTATGCCATTTTAGAAAGCACAACAATGGAAATGGGTAGTCAGTATTGGTATAAGATCTATTCCCATGTTCCGATCTTTTCATTTTATGTACCCATTTCTTGGGTAAAATCTCCCAACTATATTTGAAAATGGATTGGTTATCCATAAATGAAAATAAAGAAAGCTTGATTTTTTTTTGTTCCGCTTCTTGCTCTAAGCAGAAAGACTTGTCGGAAATCGCCGGTTGGGTTGGTCCGACCAAGAAAGGCATGGGAGTGGAGAGGCGGAAGTGAAAGACTGGCTACCAATAAAGATCCCTCACTGCACACTTTCTATAGTTCTGTATCCAGGATCGGCTGCATGCTCTAGTGTTGAATCGGGTATAGAACCCAGGATGCTTGGTTACAATTCCGAATCCGCTAAACCATGTTTGTTTTCTTTTTTTTTCTCGACTGGCTTTGCTTTATCCATGGGTAATGAGTTTCGATGTATTGGGCGTTTCCGTTTAGAAATAGAAGCTTTTTCGTGCTTGCGAGCATTGGAATGGCCTGAATGGAATGAATATTAAGATAAATAAAAGATTCCAAGAAAATGGAGAAAGTTATTCATTCTTATATTAATTTCCTATACTTGACCGAACAACTTCCAATTCCGTTATTTCAACTACACCAAATGATCTTTCGAATTGGTCAAGACTCTCCTGTTTATGGCCCCTTCTATTCTATATGGTACCTGTTGTTGTTTCATTGAATTTGCTTCAGGCTTGCGATTCTACTTTGATCATTATGGATTGGTACCAAGAAGATCAAGTCCTAGGCAAGCGGACCTAAACCTAATTTTCACAGCCGGTACGGTAACAATGAAAATGGCTCCTTCTTTAGTGAGATTATATGAGCAAATGCCTGAACCAAAATACGTCATTGCTATGGGAGCTTGTAGTATTACAGGGGGAATGTTCAGTACGGATTCCTATAGTACTGTTCGGGGAGTCGATAAGTGAATTCCTGTGGATGTCTACTTGCCGGGCTGTCCACCTAAACCGGAGGCGGTTATAGATGCCCTAACAAAACTTCGTAAGAAGATATCGCGAGAAATAGTTGAGGATCGAACTCTATCTCAAAAGAGAAATCGATACTACCAGTCACAAGCTTTATGTTCGGCGCAGTACTCATACTGGAACTTACGAGCAAGAATTGCTCTATCAATCACCGTCTACTTTAGACATATCTTCTGAAACTTTTTTCAAATCCAAAAGTCCAGTATCTTCCTACAAATTAGTGAATTAGGAAGGGCTCTTTTGTGCAGAAAAAGAAAGAGCAGGGCAATCTTTCAAACTTGCATTCGAAATGTGAAATATTTATACAAAGGGGGAGAGATAGACTGAGCAAAAAAGGGCTTCATTTCGATTCTCCAATTTGGAAAATCACATATTCATTTCCTTCGTATAAACAGAAAAATACGATGACTCAAAGAAGTTCCCTACCACGAACTTTGTACCGCGCGCATTACTTAGAACAACTAGGAAAGTAAGATAAGCAAGAATATAAAAATATTCGGAATAGCAGAATAAGAAATGAAAAAATGAAGAAAAGGGAACCTAATCTCACCTCCTTCTGTACCATAAAGAAAATAACCCGAGTCCCTAAAGAAAAAGAAGTGTCTCTATTTAGAGATTTATCTACTTAGATGAAAAAATAATACTCCTTCTATATTATTCTAGAATATGTATCCCAATCCATCTCGAGTAATTTTTATCAATACCTATTCGGTAGATCCTTTTTTCTGTGCCAGGAACCAGATTTGAACTGGTGACACGAGGATTTTCAGTCCTCTGCTCTACCAACTGAGCTATCCTGACCATTTATTGTGCATCATCCTAGTAGAGTACGTACTTGTATCTATGTCAATTAAAGGGACTAAAAAAGAAAAAAGTCTTCTAAAATTGGACTTAGTAAATGTCAGGATAATGATATGGATTGTGAATGACTTACTTAATAATAGGGATTACTTGCCTATACTATAATATGTTCATTTGTATGAATGGGATAAGATCCAAAGAAGTAAGTTCGGATCCGTTTGTGAAAGAGTAGAATAAGAAAGATAGTGAATCTTGTTTGAACCATTAATGAAAAATAGAGGTTGGTACAATAGTTAGGAAGTAAAATGGGCTTTTTATTGGGGATAGAGGGACTTGACTTGAACCCTCACAATTTAGAAAGTCGACGGATCGACTATATAATATACTATAAATTTCATTGTTGTCGGTATTGACATGTAGAATGGGGTTCTCTCTCCATTCACTTTGAGCTGGGTTTCTTGTGATCTTTGTAGTTGTTTTTCCGTCCAATTTTATGGTAAATTCAGTCATAGGAATCCAGACTCCGCTTGATTCGATCTTCAGTTTCGACCTTCATCACTCAGGAAATTTTTGTTGCCACTTATTCCACTCAGAGAGACCGAACCAGGCAACAAAAAGGCTGAAGGAAGTTCTCTTTCCATTCCAACTAAACTAAGTGAAAAAAGGGATAGAGCAAATTGTTGAGGAACAAAGAAAATATCTCCAAACCAACGACTCCTTTCCTTTGGTCGACTCTAAAGAATGTATCGGGAGTTGGGAGTTAGCCGTCTCATAGGAGTGATAGCAGGGAACGGAGTTTCTTCGTACGATTGAAAAAAAGAGTGCTCTAGGTCGGAGAAAACAACAAGAAGATTGTTCAACAGTCTGTCTCCCAACCTCTTTAAAGCAGCTACCTACCGTGATATGGTCTTGGGACAGCATTGGCACCTCCGTTTGCTGGATCTTCTAGGCACTCGAAAGCGCTTCCACGAGAGACAGATGGACTTTGAGTTATAGACGGAGAAGAGCCCTTAGAGGATGAAGAGTGATTCCTAGCCCTTATCCGAGCGATGACTACGACCCACGAGCGATACCTTTGTCTTTGGTGCTTGAGTTGTCCTCCCAGCGGTGTGCTCCTCGGTTTCGGAAATGACATATTGAAGCGGTATCTTTAGCAAAGCCCAAATCCGGCATCCCCCTTTACTTTAAACCGAGCAATCTGAGGGTAGAACCTTCCATTCTTACGTGATGCTATCCATAGCTAACTTACTTGATATGCTTACCCTGACCGGACAACGGCGGCTAGTTCGATTGATCGTATGATCATCCTTCGATGAAAAGAAGGAATCACAGCTGAATCCAGTACATTCCTAATTACGACCAAGGCATGGTCGGAAACTATCTCTTCGTCTTCCTAACTAGCTATCCGCATGCTCGTACTTCGTAGCAGGGCATCCCGAACTCCATTCTTCTATATTTATATATTGGTTAAATGGGGACCAAACCTTAATGAGAAAAGAGCCTATACCGACAAGAGGAATAAACCCCCTTTTCCCTCGGTAGACTTTCGTGTGAAAAAAGTAGGATTCCCCCGGATGTTCAACAAAAGTAGCTTGATCGATAGGTGCGCCAACTCCCATCTTTTTTCTGTTCCAGCAAGGAGAAGCAAATGGACGAGGATTGTTCCTTCTTTCCCTGCATCCTGTTTGCTTTATCTCGCTGCTTCTTCTGCTTATCCTTACTTTCCTACCATCCAATCTGACTGAACTGAATCCGAATCCTAAAAGGCAAGACCCAAACCACCGGTCGATCAACAGTTCTTCTTTCACTTCCATCTCTTGATACCTGTTTTCTTGCTTTTCTTACCACTGCTGTAGTGAACCGCATCTCTAAGCACCGGGAGTCGTGAACCGCGCACAAGGTCCTTCTTAAACTAGAAATAAGTGAAATAATTGTTAAGGGTCACCTTGGCAATGTTATTACTAGTAGCTGAGATGGTGAGTTAGAAGCTAAAGGCAGTAGAGCTTATTCGTATTGTCAGCTAGAAACTTGTTATCAGATCTATACGGGACACAATCCTGTGGTGAAAGCCGCCATCAACATTCGCGTAGAGAGCCCAAAAAGGGAGGGGAAAACGAGATGATTGCTTCGCCCAGTAAACTATGCTTGCTCTGATGACCTGGCCTTTCTCCCGTTAAAAGGTGGGTACCTTTCCCTAAATCCTTCTCCCGTGCATGCTATTCTCCTGTTCCCCCGAAGGGCGGTATCAATACGGCAACCCGAAAGCTCGTTATCAAAGTGGTCTCTTCTCAAAAGCTTATCTGCCAGATGAAAACAAGTTCGTAGTAACAGGGGGCAGCAGGTTGGATAAGGGTGCCAGTGAAGAAATCAAGAGAATATGCTTTGGAGTATTCATTGAAAGAAGTCTTCCTATAAGATAATCATCTTTCCTTTGTTTTGACATTCTTGATGTATTTTCCACTGTATGGACATCCTTCTATCTTTGTATCGGTAGCCTCTTCAAAGTATTGCTTTAAAGTTCCTCATGAAGACAGAGAACCAGCTGACTACTATAACTCCCCATCTCATCCCTGCTGCTGATCCGTGGTACCATTTCTCTATGGAGAAGTGTTGATTGATTGATGATCTGAAATCAAAAGAATGCAGAGAATAGGCGGCTATGAGAGAAAGCAAACTATACTAGCTTCCTGTTGCCGATTAGTTGAAGGGAAAGTAATAAATAGTCTTAGGAATTATAGAGCAGTAGACAGCATTCTAGACCTCCAGGATAGAGGAGTAGCCAGACATATATATAGACATCAAGGATAGAGCTGGAGACTCAGATCCAGATCCGGAATAAGAGAAGTAGGTCAAAGAAGAGTGATGGGACTCACCCGAAAGGTTATGCAGCTGGCGCAGGAGGCCAAGCATTCAGCCAGACGTCCTGGGAGCCCCGTTTGCCTTTACTAGAGTCTTGAGTTTCTCTTTCTAGCTAAGTTTCAAAAGAAAAGGTGAACAGCCCCCTACGCCAAAGGGCATTTGTCATCCTTGGTCTTCGTTCAGGCAAGTCTAATCACACAAGATCAAAAGAAGTGATTCGGGAGTATCAACTAATTTCATTTAAATGGCTGGGAAAGAAATCAACTAATTGGTAGCCCGCTTGGTACTAAGAGGTTCCTTGCCCTTCTTCCATTTGGGAAAGTGATATTTTTTTTGATTTGCTGGCAGGGAAGTATGTTTGTAGGTCAAAGTTGGAATTAGAATCGGGGAACTCGGTAAAGTAGCTTTCATAGCTTTCACATATTTGTGAGCCCTATGGGTAGATATAAGAAGGTACCCGACATCATCCACCTTACGTTGAGACAGAAGAGAAAGAATCCCTCGCTAGCAAGCTTCTTCTACTACCTGATGATTGAATTGGACTTCCTTCCCCACAGAACCCAAGATGGTTGACTACTAGGCTCACAACTCTACGCAAAGGTAGGCTCGATGAAGAAAGCGCAGGGTTACTTTCTTGCCTGAGGAAGTAGTTAGAAGTACTTTCTTATTAATCTGCTTGATGTACATAAATCGATGGTTAAGGCGCGCAGCGGTAAGGTTCCCACCGAATCAAGAATTCGGCAATTGAGGAGCTCGATTAGTCATACTCACCACCACCAGCTCTAGGCCCATCGCCCGATCTCAGAACAAGTCAGCAGGGAGAGGGAGTTTATCTAAGCGAGAATGGGGTCGGGGCCAATGCTTCGTTTTGGCTTGATCTATTTCACAACAAGTGAAGTGGGAGATTTACGTTTACAGACTGCTATCAGCTCGGGAAAAAAAGAAAGAAGTATCTAACTAGAGCTCGCTCCTTTAGTAAGGAATAGGGAAATTACCACTAGATGGCAGACAGAGAAAGCATAATCATATTGCAGACAAAGCATAGTCATGTGATATTACAGACTTTCCAGTCAATCTTACAATCGAATCCATTTCTTTCGTATATGAACTGAAATTTGCCTAGGAAGCTGACCTAAAGGTCTCTTTCTCGGAACCAGCTCTTAGGTCTTCTTCGCCTTATTGATTAGAGCGAGGCTTAGGGCGAAGGGCTAACGGAAGACCGACCCTTACTTTCCAATCTTGAAATGAAAATCAAAGAATTTCATGTGTGTGCGCGTGAGAGCCTTTTGTTTCAACTTTATTGCATGTGAGTGGAGACAATGGCTCTTCTTTGCTTTGGTTATGCGATTAGGAAAAGTGATCCACTTAGAGATGAATGTGATGTTCTTTCGCTTGGCCCAAGAGCAGGCACCCCGCCTGTATGCTAATCCTTGGTATCTGTAGTATTCTGAGTTGAATTCAATATTCAAGTCATTTTCATTGTTTGTTTTTAGTTTTGTTGTGGAGAAAGAGGGCTACTTAGGAAGCAAGGTAACTCTATCACCTGGAGTCCGTCTTTTCTTGAACATTTGACTTCGAATCCTAGCTTTTATAAGGCTCATGCTTCGGTCCCGCTACCGCTCTACCACTGTGCTAGACTCCCATCCATACCGCCTGGTCTTAATTTTGAAGATTGGATTTCCAATCAACGAGTAAGTAGCTCCATTTGGGCTAGGTCAGAGCTGGCTGAAACATATATGTCTAGTTCTTTTTCCTAAAGATAACCTATTACACAATGACGGATCTTCTCGAACCAGACTGACTCATCACTCATCTATCCAAAGCTTGAAATAGCGCCGCTTACCTGTCTCAGCTAGCATAGGACCAAGCAATCCCCATACCCAGACCCCTCTTCTCCTTTATATTTAATTAGTCTGTAAGTGCATTATTTGTGCCCGAGAGAACTACTGGTAACTACTTGAACTATGGAGCCGGCGTATGGTCTGAATCAACGAGAGTGTGATACTTAAAAGAAAATCATAATTATAGGGAGGCTGCTATATCTTTAATCTATACTAGGTCTTTTCTTTTAGATGAATAAGTTACTTTACTCCTCGAAGAACATTACTTCTCTGGATGCTAAATAAAGAGATTGAAATAACCTTACTAAGCTTTAAGTAAGCACTCTTACCCGCACCGGATTCGTATGGAAGATCGTATAAAAGAAGTATAACGTTGCTGTAGGAATTCTAAAAAAGAAAGAAAGACGAATTTGGATCCTTTGAGTCTTACTGTATATCCCCCGATTTAGAACTTCCTATCAAAAGATATGACTGAATAGTTGAAAAAAAAAAGCTTATTGAATCTTCCTAAAATGCTCAATCCAAAAGGACTATTTCGTTGTTTGTGCCAAAAAAACTCTTTAAAGCTAGTGAAATCGGCTCATAAGCGCCCGGTGAAGTGGCCAAGAAAGGCATGCATGGCTCTTCCTATTCTTCACAGGCGGTGGGATATCTCGTAACCCAGCTACCTTGGCAACTAGCTCTATTCGCTTTCCTCGGGTGATCGAGTTCTGTTCAATAATTCGAATTCTAAAGAAGCTGTCAAGTTATGGCTAAATCCTCATCTCCATAGTTGAATAATAAACCCAGCCCAGCCCTTATCTTGGGCTTGACAGGTAGACTATAAAGAGATTCAGTACAGCAAGCCTGACACTCATATTTATTAATATAATGGGGACCCATTAATAAGAGAAAGATAATAGAGAGCCATCTGCCAATAGGCAGAATAGATTCCACACTCACTTCAGATTCTGGGTGGGTAAAGGGAAACGTGATCTCTATTCTGAGAGGGAGCGCGGTCGAGCATAGACTCGGCAACAACCAATACATCCAATACCACAGTAGGCCCACGTACTACAGCTTAAATGTACTGTATGTGCCATCATAAACCATTTCAGTCGTAGTACCTAACCTACCAGGCACTTGTTTGCCACCAAGATAACCTAATTAACGTGAAACCAACTGTATTTCCGCTGTAGTACCTACCAGGCTTGTAACCAAGCTAAGTGAAATTGAAAAACATTTTCGCTGTACTACCGCTCGTGTAACCGACGTAATCGGTCTTAAACACCTATAAGGAACTCGTGTACAACCATAACATTTATATATTTCACAGGTGTACCACCGTAACCAATTTCACTCGTGTACTACCGTAAAGCAACGCACTATTCCATTCTATTTGGAATCCCTTCTATTATACAATAAAAGTAAAGTCTTACCTGTGGTGGTATAGTTCTTCCCTGTGGTGGTAAAGTATAGTGTGGTTCTATGAAATGCTAGTGTTTTAGCTTCCAGGTTTCATACTTGAACTTATGTTTATACTATCTGGTTGATAAGAGCTTTTCTTATGTCGTTTAGCAAAACAAGAATGGAACCTCATCCAGATAAATTAACCCTTTAGTAATGGGTGAAAAGCAGAGGGAAAAATGATCTACCTCAGGTAATACTATCTGTGGGAACCGGTTGTGATTGAGGTAGTGTAGTCATTGTTTGGTGGCAATCGCCTACTGGAGAAGTCATTCGAAATGAGAGTTGTAGCAGCGGTGCGATTGGGCTCGGTGTCACTGATACCCTATGGGATGCATGCATATATTATCCTTAATTTGGTTACTAATGAGCTGGTTTGTCAATCCAAGATAGAGGACGAAGAAGAAGCTCTTTTGAAGGAAGCTGGCAACCCACAGGTAAATGCTTTTCATTTTAGGTCATATCCCGTAGCAAATCAAGGTTCGGAGTCAGATGATTGTGAGAGAATGAATGCCTATGCGTCCGATGCCATGGAATCTGCTGCAAAGTCAGTCTGACTAGGATAGGATTTGTTGACCTGAGACTGGCCTTTTTCCTAGGGATTAGACAAAGTCAGAAAAGGGATTGTGCTTTCACAGTGCATCAATAAGAAGGAATAGCTGGTTCACGGTAAAGAACTCATGCTATAGGGATCGAGCCTAAACCAAACGATTTTGAAGCATTTCTTTGTACAGCACCAAATCATTCCACCTCGACTATTTCATCCACAGAAGCGCGTATCTGACAACTATGCTATGTCATCATCGTTTTTTTCTTCCGAAAGCTAGAAAGGGCCTACCTAGTGCTTGCATTTCGGGGTAAAGTAGCTTTCTCCGGCTCAATAAGAGCTGCCTGCAAACATGGAATGCCAATGCAATGATCAGAACTTCCTTGCCAAGGGAACGAAAGACAATCATAAAAGAAAGGAAGAAGTCGACATCCTGATTTATTATCATGCTTTGACCTTTATTTTATGACAGGCGAGTAATAAGTGTACGTGCCTTTCCCTTTCCATATCCTAAATCAGGTTTGATTTGATCCTGTGAGTGACGTTACGAGCAGAAGCCTCAGTTGAGAAGTTGAATCCGGTACCGAAACAAGGATGACATTATTGAATATATTCTGCTTTCCTGTGCTTTGCCTTTCCCGTTTTCCGTACCTTTCGTAGTAGTTACTCGCCACTAGAAACAGGATTCATGAATTCAAACTAAAAGCAAAGGTATCGCTAATTCCATTTCAGTGGAAATATAGGGATGAAAGTTTCCTTCTTTCCATGATGGATCTGTGGCCACGAAGCCACTAATTGCCGAGCAACGTTTGAGTCATTTTTGTTTTTTAACTCGACTACTCTTTATTGAATAGACGAAACAAGTTCTGCCTGCAACCTAGTCAGACAGAGGCTTACATCGAAGCAAAGTTCAGTGATACTAGAGCTAAGAGCATGGCGTGCACACACATGTGCCGCTCTGTTTGCTTCTCTGCGAACAAAAAGAAATTCAAAACCCTGGAACACGGAGCATAACTGCTTCATTTCTTGCACAATCTGGAACACAGCTGACCGCTGTTCCTTCTCCTCCTGCCATGCTGAAACCACTGTCTGGCAGTCAGTCTCCACACACACCTTCTGCATCCCCGCTTGATGTGCCCATTCAATCGAATCCCAGCAGGCCAGTAGCTCTATGACGAATGGATCCTGAATATTAGCATACTGCTTGCACTTGGCTCGAATGAACTGGCCTTGATCATCTCTAACAATCATTCCAGCGCCAGCCCTCCCATTCACAAAGTCGACTGCACCATCAGTATTTACTTTAATCCAAAAGTGACGGTTTCCATCTCGGTACTTCTGTCGGTACCACCACATTTGACAATGCAGGTACTTCCAATGCCTTCAACAGCTCCTCGACCAGTTCGACAGATTTCTGTGGTTGATACTGAACTTCCCCATGGTGATAGCTATTCCTGCTCTCCCCCAAATTGTCCACATAATTGAGATCGCCACTGCAGCATCCCTCTTGCTGACCACCTTGTGATCAAGGATATCTTCCGTCCATGTTGCAGGGTGTAAATTCGGCACTTTCAGGCCAAAGTGATCCTTTGCCATACTCCAAAACATTCTTGCATGGTCACATTCCACCAGAGCATGGAACAGGGTCTCCATCTCATGACCGCACAACGGGCAATTACTAGTCTCCTTCATGTGACGTCTTCTCATCTCCCCGCAGCTCGGTAGCCAATTTTTCCCTCCACCAAAAGATACGGATTTTTTTACCTGTAGGCGCCATAATGCTTTCCAGGAAGCCTCTTTACCATCAGCATTACTTGCTAGATGATCATCAGAATTCTGTTGCTCCGACAGTTTCCGGTAGGCTGACCTGACTGAAAACAAGCCATGCCGATCCCAAGCCCAAGCCCAAATATCACTATGTTGTCGACGGGGTCGGGACATGCTCAAGATCGCTTCTGCATTCGGCACCAGAAACTACTACCCTCAAGAACAGAAAGAATGGAGTGAGTGATGCCCATTAAGGGTATCAGGAACGGATCATAGCTTCCTTGCCAGAGAGTCAAGTTAAGACTATTCTTGTCCGACCTGGCTCGCTCAATACAAGCTGACTAAGAGGTTGAATAAGCTGGCCTCGGGCATAGTTTACTAGGTCGGTCGTCCTTGGGCAAAAAAGACCAGGCTTGGAGTAAGAGTGATAAGTACCTGCACCTGTATAAGTCAAGTAATAAGTGGCAAGCTAAGCAGTAGTAGTAGTTCCTGTCATTCAATAATCAATCTATACACCAGACTCTGTTGCTTGGTTTGATGGATACCCGGCCTAACTCATGGACATGTTTTTTCATACGTTTGGAAACGAGCTTAGAAGGAAGAATTCACATCCGTTTCATCCACTAGGTAGGCTTATTTTACTAGTCAAGCAAGTATCGGACAACTGCGAGCGAAAGCAAGAGATGTTTCTCGAGCTACAGATGTGATTGGTTGGCCATGCTCCTCTCCTACTAAGAGAATAGGGAAATAAGAATCATCAGCTGGGACTTTGACAAGTATGGATAGGCTGGGAGTAAGGATTAGCTTATTTTTCTGGCTCGCTCCGAGCTTAGTTTGGTTATATAGGACCAGTTTATCTGCCTGCTTTAGGTTCGAAAGTCCAATTCGTCTTCTTCACTAAACGCTTTACTCTCAAGATGAATAAACTCGTTCCCTTGCTTGTCCGAGACCTGATTCGATAGTGGTGTACGGCAGATTTCATTACTGTTGCTAATAAGTCAGTAGAATAAGTATGCCGAGCTGCGGGCGCCAATTCCCTTATATCCTTTGAGTCCGACTAAGCAGCATACAAGTGGTTGTAATTTTTATTACTTTCTTCCTGGCAGGCTTACTGGGCACTTCGTACCATCAAAGTTCTGAATAAAAGTGAGGTGTTGGGTAACATCCCGCCCACGCTATCTCCAACAGCAGAGATCTTAAGATGATGACATAATTCAGGGCAAAAACTACTGCGGGTGAAGATACGTCTAGTCGAGTTCTTCCTCGACGCGCCGGCTGCCCTGCCGCTACGTCTATCGCTCGACGCTGATGCTGATGTTGCCGTCGACGTTGCTGGGGACCAGGGGCATTTCCACGTTCTTCTTGTCGTCCTTCTCACCCTCCTTCGTCTTGGGGGTCGACTTGTAGTAGCAGGCGTAGAGGATCAGCTGTGCCAGGCCGAACAAGGCGCCAAGGCCGTTGGGGATCCGCGTTTGCATCATCAAGGGAAGAACCAAGGTCAACTCAACTAAGTTTTGTTCCAACATGAGGAGATGCAATTCATTCACGCTGACCGTGACGTAGAGGTCGAAGCGGATGAGCGCGTAGGCCGTCCAGCAGCTGCCGTTGAGGAAGGAGACCAGCGACTGGAAGAAGGGGATGTACTCAACGCTCTTGGTCTTGATCACTGTGCCCTGCAAAATCGCTAACAGATCCACCCGTGGCTAGATCATGCAACACGTTTTAAAAAAGGTGATGGGATGACCAGTTAACAATTAATTAGAACCAGTAAGCGCTAACACACATGACCTGGAGAAGAAGACGACTAATCCTCTCTCCCATGTTTAAGAAGGAAATCCCAATCTAATCAAAACAGTAAAACACCTGATCACATAGAAGATAGAACCAATCCAATCAGGCGGGAAAACTAACTGGTGAACTTGCTGCCGTAAAGAGTCAAAGTCAAATCCATTAGCGCCCAGAGGCAGAGCAAAGAGATTCGGAGATAGAAGAGAGTAGGACCACTTCGAAGTCAACGGGTTAAACATAGTGCGAGTTAGACAGATCCCACATCTCAAACGTATAAAGAACTCCCTTCTCTTCCAAAGGCACGAACTACGGCTATGACCTATGAGCTAGGGGCATCCACCTGTAGTACATCAAACTCTTTCATTGTCTTGATGCAATCTATATTATTTTAGCTGAAGATTGATTTGGTGGGTGTGCAGACTATGAACCGTGCGGTTCGGGTGAGAGTAGCTGATGCTGGTGAATCGAAGACGGATCATAGCTGTGGAGGTTCTAGGGCTTCTGCTACTGGTTCAGATGCGGGAAGAAAAACCAACCGTCCCTCGAGATGGAATGATTTAAAGCAAACTGGATATCTGACTTATGACTACCAGGAAGACAAGAACGTAGGGCTCAGAAGAAGTCTTCTTCGGCTACCTATCTCAAATGCGATAGAACCCACTTGACATACCAACCTAAGGAGATCCCTTAGAAGAGAGTGAAAACAGGCAGTACAGGAATTCATATGCCATAGAGAACGAAACTCGGAAGAAGATCTAGTTTCAAGTCAGCTAGGAAGACCTCTTTCTTAAATGAAAGGGAAGGGGGGTTGGAAACCAACGGAAAATCAAGTCTCATGTTGCACTAAGTATGGTAACCCTTTCTGCTCAGCTTTCTATTCACTACTCTGCTTACGCTATCCTCCTTCTCTTCTGGCTATTAGGGACTAAACCATTCTTCCTCCGGCGATTAGCGGACTACCTATAAAAGTAATATTACTACCCCGCTTGCTTTTCTGACATTAAGGAAAGTACGAGGCCCCAGCGCCCGCCCAGTCTACTTTACTTTTGAACTTATCTCTCCTTCTTCTCTCCCAAGCCTAGCTTGCCCTATGGGAAAAACCGAAGGAATGAATATGCTTAACACTTACTAACAAAAACAACTGTGCTTACTTGACCAGTACTACCTGACTGACTTGACTGACCGGACTACTGGACTTACTAGACCAGGAAAACAAGACTACAGTGGTTCATAAACCGGAGCCTCTCTTACAGTCCCAGTCTCTAGGTCCAGTTCTGGTTGAACTAGCTAATATGTTCCTTTCCATTGCTTTTCTACAACTAGAGAATTCTAAAAAGAATACGACTAGCTCTTTACCGCGGGGATGCGTTGAGAGGAATCAATTGTTTAACCCGGTGACCGGATAGGAGCCGTGACTGTCTTCGAATGGGAGGAGCTCGTCAACTCGTAGGAGGCGCGCGTAGGTCTCGTAGGTGTGCCTTAGCCGTCAACAAAGGGTAATTGCCTTCCTTAGAAGAGGTAGGAGGCGCTGGATTTCAATTCATCATAGCAGCCAGCCTCGGTAAGGTTAACTAGCAACTTGACTCACTGCACTCGAAAAAGATAGCAAAGCGACAATCGGTCGGTATGGGTGGAACCTAGTATAGCTGCGCTTTCTTTTCTTCTTCTTGGTCTAGTCTATCTACCCGTCTCTAAGTAAGCCCCTCACCTTCCCTTTTTGGAGTAGAGGTCAGAGGCTAGTGCGGGTAGCCCTGTCGGAAACTAGAAAGAAGAGGCTGATGCACCTGCCCGGCGGTGGGTGGGTTCAGCTCGATCAACTGGGATAGGAGCTCTATCTTGCTCCATGGTGTTCAAGCAGTGCGTCCAGAAAGCTGTGATTCATGGGAGGGAGCAGCTTCAATAGCTTTGGCTGTGAAAACTCTTGGTCTTGGAGCATCAGTGTCATCAGTTCACCCAAGATCAGCAGGACAAATAACTACTAGGTTTGTGCCAGAAAAGCGTCTTGCGTGACGGCGAAAGAGTGGAAAAAGAAAGAGATTCATCAGCTATGGAATCTGACGGGTATCGGTATTGAACAGAGGGGGCTGTTCACAAAGCATCCCATGGTGCGCTCCGAGGGGAAAAAGTCTCGGGCGGTATGGAGCGGCTTGCCTACTGCTTTGTTACCAGAGCTGGATCGATTTCATCTTTTCCCAGTGCCCATGCTCCTACTACTACTTATGCAGCTATTCAACCTCCCATAGATGGTAATGGTGCTTCCCCAGCAGCTGTTCCTACTCCTTTGGCTGGTGCCAAATCAGGTGACTTTTAAGTTGAAGCTTGCCCGCAGAACGATGTAACCATGCTGGCAGTACTATGATTGCCTTAGAGCGCAGATGTCCCTAGGAACGTGATGCTTAGGTGCGAGGTGAAACACAAGCAGGAGATCGAGAAGAAATCATACGGATTGCAACCTACAGATGATGAATCTGCTTCATTGTTCCCACCATCTATATCAGATGTTTAATAAGAATAGGAATCGAATAAGCTGCTGATTGACTGAGGAAGCATTTGAAAAGAAAGGAAGGATAAAGTAAAAGAAGGACTCGAAACAAGCAGATATAGAATATAAAGATGAAAGATTGAATGCATGATAGGTTTCTGTTTTGCTATTGGTATATTTAAAGAATAACAACCATGATACGGCCCGCCTGTCATGGATCCTGATGCTAAATTATGGGTTAATACAAAAGGATTCAAACAAGTGTGGCTAATTGTTTTTTATTCAAACAACAAAAGTATAGCTGATCTTTTCTCCTGCAATGTAACTCTCAAATATGCATGCTAGAAAGCTGATATGTTGCTGAGAGAGAGGTTAGTCAGATTGATTTCTTTTTCTTCCTTTTGCAATTGAGCTATTAAGGTGGGGATGTGTAGGCGGTTCCTCCATCGCTCGAAGGGCACTCGTATGTCCAACGTTCCATCCTCTTTCAAATAGAATAGCAATCCCAGAACCTACAAAAGATGAAGCACATTTGTTGTTCTAATTGATCCAATGCACAGTACTGGGGAAGAAAAGAATGAGTTCAGAAAGAAAAGGTAAGTCCTTGACCGTAATTCTTCCCATATAGAGAGATAAAGAAGATGCCTCTGTACATATTCTGGTACGTTATTTGAATCCTTTCGATGCAGGAACCATAGCTCAGACTGATGATCCCTCTCTCTCCTTAGGTCACCCAAGGTAGAAAAAATGCCCCAAAGCCGAGAGTTCGATCCAAGTACTAACCCTCTAGTTGTGATTTCTAAAGATTGAATTTCAACTTAGAGTAAAACATAATAGTTAACACTAAACCTAAGCTACTCTTACTTTTCCATCAGCAACTACTTCCAATGGCTAAGAGTAAGCTCGTCCGGACCACTCCTATGGCCCTCTCGGCTGGACCTACTCCCACCCTATCCGACTCCAATCCTTATCCAACTTCCACTCAATCATCTCCATAAGAGTAGACTTAATAGCTATTGTTAGCCTCACTTTTGGAAAACTCACAGGATTGCTAGCTTTTCATAGAACCTGTTATCAAAACTTTCAAACTTCTGCTTTCAATATGGATAAGAGACTTGCTGCCCTGCCCTAGGAAGAGCGGCTATAAAAAGCTTGCAAAAAACACTCTTGCTTGGTTGGAAGGTATGGTAAAGGTAAACTGTATCTATTTTTTTATATAAAAAAGGGAGTGCTAAAGGAGTCATTCAGAAGTGAGTGAAGGGGCAAAAAAGCTCATTTCTTTCATTCAGGAATGGACACTGGACCAGAATTAAATGTGGGAATATCGGGATTGGCAGATTTGTTATATTGAAATAAGCCTCAACACGACTAGTGAATTCAAATTATAGTCACTTGCGGATTTCTTAAAATTGTTGTAGTGTAGTATTGTGGTTTTTCAGTAAAGACCCCGACCTATAAATATTCACAGCCCGGCTCATACGGGCGGACAATATTCACCCAGAGCCCCGTTGCGACCGCAATGCTGTTCTTGAAGGACCTTACCTTAGAGCAAAAATAGGGAATAGAAGTTAGGAAGACTACTGACGTAGGGCGGCGGGTGAGCTCAACCTCGAACCAAACAAGCAACGGATTGAGCAACTAGCGCGAAAGCCGTTGCGCTAACGCGCATCCTCTTGCTCCTTAACGACCGAGGGATGAAATCTTTCGACGACTAGGGAGGCCCGAGACCGATTCCTGTGGATCACTATAGAATCTTCTAGAAGCAAGCTAGGCTACCTTCTGGCTAGCTCTGCCATCTTAGAAAAATTCCTTCGCGCTTAGCTTAGTAAGCTAGCTTGGTAAGCTAAGCAAGCCTGGTTCTCCGGGCACTATGGTAGGACGTGGATCGATCATGACGAGAATGGACTTCTCCGTCATGTAATGGTTTAGAAGAGTCACGGTCCAGTTCCCCGCCGGGCTTTTTCCCTTCTCGACTAGACGAAGGAGATATTCATTCCATTCAGGCAGGTGAGGAAGGGCGGCGTCGGCTTGACCCTGTCTTCTCTCTTGGTCGGGTCGGAGGCTAAGTTTCTCATTCAGTGGTGAGGTGTTCATAGAAAGCAAGGCCTCGCCCAACGAGTGGCGGATTTGGTTTGGTTTGGATGGGGTCTCGTCTCGCTTGGACGCTGGGGAGATCCATAGATCTGGATAGAGTCTTTCTCGCTCGGTAAAGAAGAGTACGCGCGCTACGGCTTACGCAGTGGATCTTCGGGCAACCAAATTGATCCAATTCCGATCAACAACTTGGATGGAGGTATGGCTGAGTGGCTTAAGGCATTGGTTTGCTAAATCGACATACAAGAAGATTGTATCATGGGTTCGAATCCCATTTCCTCCGGCACGGAAGTTGAACGGGCGGGCGAAATTACGTGAGAGAAAGAACCTCAGATTGATGGAGTCCGCCGTCGGACAGAATAGCACTACTTAGTGACTAGGAGCGGAGCGCCCCTTTCTTGTTCTTGGTGGCGTCTATAGCGAAGAAGACCTTCCCGAACGAGGGCCGTCCAGTCCCTGGCCGGCTCTCGGTTCTTGAGCAAGCTCCTCCACTGCGGGTAGGATGCTCATAGATGAAGAAAAGAGACTTTAGGCAAGTGGTTCTGGTAGCTCAGCTGGTTAGAGCAAAGGACTGAAAATCCTTTTTTGCTTGTTTCAGTGGGAAGAGCAAGGGGCATTGCCCTTTAAATCCTTCAGTGGTTCGAATCCACATCTGAGCGTCTTTTTTTTTCGGTATGCCGCTCCGCGAGCAAGGAGCGCCGCGAGGAGAGCGAGAGAACGAAGTGGGCTTTGGTGATGTCGGAATTTGCACCTATTTGTATCTATTTAGTGATCAGTCCGCTAGTTTCTTTGATTCCACTCGGTGTTCCTTTTCCATTTGCTTCCAATAGTTCGACCTATCCAGAAAAATTGTCGGCCTACGAATGTGGTTTCGATCCCTCCGGTGATGCCAGAAGTCGTTTCGATATACGATTTTATCCGGTTCCTATTTTATTTATTATCCCTGATCCGGAAGTCACCTTTTCTTTTCCTTGGGCAGTACCTCCTAACAAGATTGATCTGTTTGGATCTTGGTCCATGATGGCCTTTTTATTGATTTTGACGATTGGATCTCTCTATGAATGGAAAAGGGGTGCTTCGGATCGGGAGTAACTACTAGTGAAAGGGCTAAGGGGGGAAGGACATAGGAAAGAGGGATGCCTACAAAAAATCAATTGATTCGTCATGGTAGAGAAGAAAAACGGCGCACGGACCGTACTCGAGCTTCGGATCAATGTCCCCAGAAGCAAGGAGTATGCCTGCGTGTTTCGACGAGAACACCGAAAAAACCTAATTCAGCTCTACGTAAGATAGCAAAAGTACGGTTGAGCAATCGACATGATATATTTGCTCACATTCCAGGCGAAGGTCATAATTCGCAGGAACATTCTATAGTCTTAGTCAGAGGAGGTAGAGTGAAAGATTCGCCAGGTGTGAAATCCCATCGTATTCGAGGAGTCAAGGATTTGCTGGGAATTCCGGATCGTAGAAAGGGAAGATCTAAATATGGTGCAGAAAGACCAAAATCGAAATGAATGGAAGATGCCTCTGGAACTTTTTGATTATTTTGGGAGGGAGTCTTTTTCTGTCTTGAGGGTTTTATTTGAAATCAAAATCGAAATGCCTCAACTTGATAAATTGACTTATTTCTCACAATTCTTCTGGTTATGCCTTCTCCTCTTTACTTTTTAT
>Ga0182007_10000308_pt1 | contig 31350 bp, 31 predicted proteins | sample Sormic07211113_1_FD_123023 | JGI IMG/M metagenome (GOLD analysis project Ga0182007, IMG submission 123023) | Rhizosphere microbial communities from Sorghum bicolor, Mead, Nebraska, USA - 072115-113_1 MetaG | ecosystem: Host-associated > Plants > Roots > Rhizosphere | place: USA: Nebraska...
CCCAGCGGGAACAGCACGCCATTGGTCAGCGTGAGCAAGTCCACGCGCTGCGGGTTCGCCAGCGGGATGTCCACCCAGCCACTGGCGGTGTCTGCGGCATCGCTGCTCTGGTTCACGCGCACCTTGTCGATGGTGATATTGACCGCGTCGTATCCGCAGGCTGGCGCGTCCGTCATCGAGACACGGATGGTGCCCTTGTCGGCACTCACGCCCGATCCGCCGATGCCGCCGCCGCCCACGACGCCAGCTCCGCCTCCGCCGCCACCGCCCCCGCAGGCGGCCAGCAGCAAGGCGCAGGCGGCAGCACTCGCGACCAGTAGTCTCTGAAGCTTCATCGTGTTTCTCCGTGAGTTGAAGGAGCGGCCGGCTCCTCGAAGTAGTAGATACCCAGGCCGACGCGCCGACGCGGCGCGGCGGCGGACTTTTCCTCGTTGCGCGCAGCGTCCACCCTGTCGCGCACCTGCAGCCAGCGATCCATCCGCTCCAGCAGCGACTGCGCCTGGGTGGCGCTGAGCTTGCGGAAGGCCGGCAGGTCGCGTCGAGGGATGGCGCCGTACATCACCTTGCGCTGGAAGCGCGGATCGCCGGTGCCGTGCTGGATGTTGTGGTCGATCGTGCCGATGAGCGCGGCCACATCGTGGCCCAGGATTTCCAGCTTGTCGGAGGCGCTGCCAGCCGGTACATAGGCGCGGGCGTGCAATCGAACATGCTGGTCGTCTAGCCACTCCACCGCGCCGACCCGATGCAACTCGTCGAGCACCGCACGCGCCGGCATGTCGCCGCTATGGCGACGGACGAGCGCGGCGAAGCCCTTGGGGCCCTCCATCGGAAGCGTCAGTGGCTCTCCATCGGCGTCCAGAAAGTCGGGGTCACGCACCCAGCCGGTGAGCACGCGGGCGGCTCGGTTGTAGCGCTCGCTGCCGCTGTCCGCCGATTCACGCTCGGGGAGCGACAGCAACCGCTGCACCTCCTTGCGGGTGAGTCCCGAGAGGATGGAGGCGCGCGAGATGGTGGGCTTCTTGCCTTCGATGGCAAAGTCCCTCATGGCCACTTCGACGTACGCGCTCCGGGCCAGCGCTTCGAAGGTGGTGTAGGACATGGAGTGGCGCAGCAGCACACGGAACAGTGCGCGCAGCACGTTTGCTACGGCGGTCTCCAAAGTTTGATGCACCTTCGCTTGCGCGTCCATTTTGGGAAATTTATCCCAAATATCCTGCAAATCCAAGGCACACGAAAGAATTCATGTATGCCACCAGCGCCGTCGCTGCTTTCGGCGAGCGCCGCCACGGGACTGACCGTCAGGAGCACGCGCCGATGTCTGTGCCGCCGTGGCGGTGGCGCCGCTCCTAAGTGGCTACCGCGGCGCGGCCCGGCCGACCGAGGAAGAAGCGGCGCACAACTTCAGATGTGCGAAGTGCAGACTATTCCAGTGAAGTCCCCGTCCTAACCACGGGGTACGAGCGCACATGCTGTCGCCCATGCAGTCGCCTCCGTCCGACAGAGGCGCATGGACAGAGACGCAGGGAGGTCCACACGTCGACGATGTTTGCTGCCCGCACGAGAACGATCGTCGTGGCAAACTTGAGGCATGCCAGAACGCAAGCTGCTCGAGCGGACGGCCTTGTTGAAGGAAGAAGGCATTCGTCGGCCAACCGCAGCTGATTGGTTGCGACATGGCGACGACGAAGTCAGTACCGATATTGGGGCGGACGAGCAATTGCATTTGGCCAGCACAAGATCAAAGGAAGGCGCGGACAACGAGGCAGCGCCGAGCCAAGACAAAACGCTCACTACCTTTGAAGCCAGCACTCCTCTCGAAGAATCGGCGGGAAAAAGGTTCAGACAAAACGCGGCGATTGCCTTCATCTTCGGATTGGCCGCACTGACGTTGGTCTTGATCGTGCAACTCAATCCATAGCGGGACGAAGAATCCGAACGCGCGACCGACAACGCCATGCGCTCGATCGGGTTGCGCTGGACCCTGGTGCCGCTCCTTCAGGCCTTTGTGTGTCGGAGGGCATTCAGGCCCGGTTCAGGGGCGAGTTCCACGATGAGTGCCTCCTCCCTCCGACCTTCCAAGGTCTTGCCCGCTTCGGCGGGCTTTTTCATGGGCGACTCAGCTCAGCTGCGGAAGCCGAAGCGAGGATTCATAAATCTCAAAGGCCGATAGCTACCTTCAAGGTGCAAACCAGGGCGATGAACAAGCCTAGGCACAGCGCGCAGCTACGCCAGCCTCGCAATGGTGCCATGGGCGTATTTGAGCGCTTGGAAATACGTCTCGGCAAAGATCCTCGCCCTTCGTGCTCGGCCTTCTGCGTCAGCCAGTTCGCGTCGTACCGTGTGTTCATGTAACTCAGTGTAATTGCATGTACTACTTTGGTATCAGTAGTTTTTCACGGAACCTGCCAGCAACACCGCGAGCGATGTTCAGGTTCGATTCAGGCGAGAACGATGAAATGCGCAAAAACTCGACCCGCATTGGTGCTGAGCCGTTGGCGGTGGCACGGGGGCATGGCGGGCTATGCATCTTCTTTCGAGGAGTTCATCAGTGAAGACGACGTTGCGAGCATTCACCGAGATCAGGCTTCGCCGATCTGAAGAGGTCTCCCCTCGATGCGAGCCTGACGGAGTTCGCGATCACCTGTGGATCCCCGACAACCACACCAATAGGGAAAGGCTCGCCCGGACCGTGGAGCTCGGCAATTGCCTGCATGGCCCGGCCACCCATTGGATCGAAAGACGACAAGCCTAATGGCGATGTGAGCCGGACCAGTCCGAACTACATCGGCGCCCGGGATCCCCACGGTATCGTCCCCACCCCGTGGCTGAACGGTCGTTGAACAGCCGCGGGGCTGCGATGCGACCATGACCCACCTGCGGTGCATCTCCGTTTTCGTTGACGAGCCGGATCCTGGCCATTACCACTGCGTGCTCCACGAGGACACGGAGGATGGGTGAGTCTGGGTCGATGAAGATTCGAGTGTTCTTTCGTTCCCCAGTTGGATGGGGGCCTTCGACGCCGGCTGCGTCGAGCTGTTCAAGTTGGCGCCTTTGAGCGGATCGTCCCCGCAGACATCAGGCGAAGACGAAGACGCGGACCCTGTCGGCTGGTGCAAGAGCGAGCTTAAGTGGAGCACGGCGCAGGCTGCAGTCCGTGACCGGTTGAATCCGCAAGGGAAAGCGGTCGGCTGCGGTTGGACATCGGGTCTACTCGTTTTCAGTGCCCTAAGTGACGGTAAGGCCGCTGCCAAGCATGCGGCTTCACCAAAGCAGGCTGTCGACGCACTGTACATCGCCGTCGTTGGCCATCCTGGGGAGGCGCTCCAGACGTTGTGCAGACGTGCCCAAACCCGCGCCAGCAAAGGCTCTCGGGGCAAACCGTATCTTGCACGGAAAGGACAATTACCCCTTCATGGGCTCCCGTTACAGCGTCCGTCGCGAATCCTGGCGCCCTGGGCACCACGGCGTCGAATCTCGAATTCCGGTCCGGCGGCGAGGGCCGCGCGGTGTGCAACTGGAGGAGGTGGTCGAGGCAGCCGACGCGCTGCTCGGTCGAGGGCTCAAGCCGACCATCGACCGACCGCGTGCGCCCGCACCTGGGCGGAGGCTCGCCCAACACCATCAGCCCCTTGCTGGCCGTCCGGTTCGAGCGGATCGCAGAAGTGACGCGAAGCGCGCGGCCAGATTTCCGTACCCGGCCAAACCGGAAGTTCGTCACAGGCTCTCGGGTTTCCTGCGACAAGGCTCGGCGGCCTCGAACGCTCGCCGGCGCCGAGCGGCCACCAGGGTCACCGCTGCACAGCACACCAAGTTGAGCATCGCGATCAGCGTGAAGAACAGATCGCCGGCGACCAAGGCGCCGTAGGCAACAGCCGTCGCATTGGCCACCACCCAGGAGCCCCAGGTAAGCAGGGAGATGTCGCGTGCGCCGTCAGCGCTGCGCCAGGCCGCCCTCAGTTGCGGCACGAAGGTGAAGATCCGCGCCGCGTTGGTCAGGATATAGAGCCCGGCGATCATTGTGTCTGACGCGTGGGGCGCCGATATGGGGAGTGCCGGAATCATTGGGTGGAGCGAAGCTAGGATCGGGCGGGCACGCCCGCATCGGCATGCGAGAGAGTTGCCGCACGCGCCTCGGCCGCCTGACCGGTCGGCGGCAGCGCCGCTTCGATATCAGTCAGGACCTGCGGCAGTGCAAGCGCCTGCCATTGCTGGGAAGTGGTCAGCGCGAGCAGTGCAAACACCACCACCAGTGCGGCCAACCACACGCGTGCATGAATGACCCATGCGGCGAGGATCATGACGAAGCTTTCGATCCACGGCGGTGGTCGCAGGCGTGTCGATTCACTGGCGAGCCTCCGCATTGAAGAGCCAGGTGTCGAGAAGCGCCGTTCCTTCCGGCCCTACGCGCAGCACCCGGCCCTTGCCCGTGCGCGAATTGAGCGTGTAGACCCACAGTGCCGTCGTGCCGCGCGCCGTTGCGAAGACCGATTCGCCTTCCGACTCGGCAAGTGCGAGTTGGTTGCCCAGACCCGCACAGCCCACGCCCGCGCGTGAGGCGAATCCACAGTCCGGATGCTCTGGTCCCTTCAGAAGCGACGGCACCGAGGGTTGTTCGGTCGGCCAGAATGTGACCTCCTCGAGACGTTCGCGCACGCAGACCTGCTCCGCGCCATTCATGACCCCATCGAGCCCGTCGCGGGGAAACTCGTATTTGCGCACCAGCAGGACACCGCTTCGGGTCGTCGGATGGACCAGCAGCACGATCCACGACGCACTGGCGTGCGCACGCAGCAGACTGGCGCGCAATCGTTGTCGGAGCTGCGCGACGAATCGTTCTCGTTCGCCGGACTGGATGGCGCCGCTGTCCATCGCCTGCTCGGCCACGGTTCCGGCGTCCAGGGACATCGCGGCCATCGCCTCCAACTCGACGCGCACGCGCGAATTCAGCGCGCTGCGGGTCGAGACCCCATCGGAGGGGCTGCCATCGCTCGCGATCTCGTTCGCATAGAACAAGCCGGTATAGCCGGCTTGCGTCGTGCCGCTGATGGCTTGCTTGAGCGAACGGCATTCGCCATCCGCATGCGCCGCGCCCAGGGCCGACATGCCAGCCAGCAAGAGCATCACGATACGCAGCCAACTGGTTGCGACGCGCGGACCGCGGCGGTCTGCGAAACCGGGCAGGGATTTCATCGTGGGCTCTCCTCCTTCGACGGCCTGCGGCAGCTGGCGGTGGAAGGCATGGTCGCGGCGCCCGGGCTGCCCGGCGTACCAGCGGTCAATACTGACCGGCGGGCCTGGTGATGGACGTGGAACTGGAGGGTCGTGGCGAACCGGCCTGGGCCGTCACGCCGAGCGGCTGCCGCGACGCTGGCACGTCACCGGATGATTTTTTGAATCCTTAAGTTCTCAATCAACACGAATTGATTGAGTCGGAGCCCTTCGCGCTGCCCCATTCGGCAAGTAACATCCTGAAACTGCGATCGATTAACCTTTCGAGGGTCTCATGTTCGATTCTTCGCGCGTCCGAAAATCTGCCTTGTGTTCGATCCTGGCGGCAGCGATGAGCGTAGGCGTCGTCGCTGCGCACGCAGATGTCACCATCCTGGTGAACCCCGGGGATCAGGGAGAACAGTCGCGCGCGTCCGTGCTGACGAACTGGAAGTTCGCAGTCGAACAAGGGCTGCGCAAGCAGCGCGTTTCAGACATCGCAGCGAGCCCCATCTCGCCCTTCGACATGACCGCTGATCTGAGCGCCGTACGTGCGCGCGTGCCGGATGTGGTGGTCGGTCCATCACACCTCATTGGCTCGGCGGTTCGCTACGGCTATACACCGGTGGTGATGGTCGACCAGCCATCGCGCGCCGTGATGGTCACGATGACCTCGAGCGACATCGGTTCGTTCGAGCAGTCGGCTGGCAAGCGCCTCGGCCTTCCGGAGCAGGACAGCCTCGTCACCTACCTGGTCCGAGGGGAAGCGACCGCGGCCAACACGACGCTGAAGCGCCAGTTCTCGTCGATCTACCAAACCCGCTTCCAGGATGCGCTGCTGATCTGCCTGCAACTGCGTCGCTGTGATGTCGTCGCGGTGGAGCGCGTTGTCTTCGATCGCTGGGTGGCCGCGGGCCATCCTGTGAAAGTCATCATGGAGTCGCACGAGGCGCCAGGGATGAGCGTTGCCGTGAAGGACGATCTCAAGCTCAACGTCGACGGATTGCGAAGCGCGATCGCGGAGGCGATGCCGGGCACTGTCGGTGCCAAGCCCGCGGCGGTCACTCGCGACAACTTCACCTATGTGTCGACGCTCGGCTATTTCACGCCGCGTGCGCTCGCCAACGCGAAGGTGGTCGACGCCAACACCGTTGCCTCGATGCTTCGAGGCAAGCAGGGCCGCTACATCGACACTCGCAACAACGCCGAGTTCAACGAAGGGCATGTACCGGGCGCTACGTTGATCCCGTATGTCGAGAAATCGAGCAAGGATCCGGATTTCAATGCCGCGGTCGACGAGTTCAATGTCGCTCGTCTCGGGCCTGACAAGGGTGCGCTGCTGATTTTTGGCTGCAACGGCGCGGAGTGCTGGAAGAGCCACAAGGCAAGCATCGCCGCCATCAAGGCCGGGTACACGAACGTCGCCTGGTTCCGCGGTGGCGTTCCTGAATGGCGCTCCGCCGGACTGCCGATCGAAACCGGCGACCCTCTGGTCGCCAAGCCCTGAGCATGTGTTCCGCTGTCATGGCGCAACAGCACGATCAGCCTGTCAACATCAACCTCCGTCTACGCATGAAATCACAGCACGCAGTCGATCCCGCGCGCCGCGCCCTTCTTGGCGCGTCGGCTTCCGCCGTTGCATTGACCGGGCTCGGTCCGTGGCCGCATGCGTTCGCGCAGGGAGCCCGCCCGTTGCCCGGCTACGCGGCGTGGAAGGATGCGAGCGCCATGATCGTGCACAGCCCCAACACCATCGAGCTGCGTCGCAGCGCGATGGGCGATGGCGTGATCACGCCGGCCAGCCAGCTCTACGTACGCAACAACCTGACGCCGCCGAGCGCTGACATCCTGACCCATGGCGATGCATGGCAAGTTCAGATCGAGGGTGTCCGCAAGCCGCGCGCATTCACATTGGCGGAGCTCAAGAAGATGCCGACCGAGACGGTGACGATGGTCTTGCAATGCAGCGGCAATGGCCGCGGAATGTTTCCTTCCAAGCCCGCCGGCACCCCCTGGCAGGTCGGTGCAGCCGGCTGCGTCATGTGGACCGGCGTACCCGTGCGCGATCTGGTGCGCGTGCTCGGGGGCACCGATGCCGTGGCGAAGTTCCTCACCGGCACCGGCGGCGAGGTGCTTCCGGCCGGGGTCGATCCGAAAGCGCGTGTCGAGCGCAGCGTTCCGCTGTTGGCGGCGAACGACGCGCTGGTCGCATGGGAGTTGAACGGCCAGCCGATTCCGCTCGCCCATGGCGGGCCCTTGCGCCTGATCGTGCCCGGCTTCACCGGCGTCAACAGCGTGAAGTACGTGAAACGGATCGCCTTCACTGCCACCGAGTCCGATTCGTCGATCCAGCAGACCGACTACCGCATGAGTGCCCCGGATGCAAAAGGGATGATTCCGTCGGACCCCTCTGTCTGGGAGATGCCTCCGAAGTCCTGGATCAATTCGCCTTTGCCCGAGGGTGGCACCTTGCGCGCCGGCGCGGCGGTGATCATCAAGGGTGTCGCGTTCGGCGGCACCAAGGCGGTCAAGCAGGTCGAAGTGTCGACCGACGGCGGCGCCACCTGGAAGTTGGCATCGCTCGTCGGACCCGACCTCGGTCGTTTTGCGTGGCGCGAATTCGTGGCGAATGTCGACCTGGGCGCCGGAACCCATCTGCTGGCCAGCCGAGTGACCGATGTCACGGGGCGCACGCAGCCGGAAGAGCGCATCGAAAACAAGGCCGGCTATCTCAACACCAGCTGGCGCGACCACGCCGTGAAAGTGACCGTGGCATGAGGGCGATGCTGGCAGCAAGCCGGCTGCTTGCTGTCGCGGTCGTGTGGCTGTGGGCGGGAGCCGCCGGTCCGTCCTTCGCGGCCGATACGGCGCTTGCCGAAGGGCGGCAACTGTTCATCGACGGCGTGGGCTCCCAGCCGAAATGCGCGCTCTGCCACACCTTGAAGGACGCTGGCGCGACGGGGCAGATCGGCCCGAACCTGGACGAACTCAAGCCGGACATGGCCCGCGTCGCCGCGGTCATACGCAACGGCATGGGACCCATGCCCGCATTCACCGGCCTGACGGATGCGCAAGTGGCTGCGTTGGCGCGCTATGTCGCCACGGTCGCGAAGCCCTGATCGGCTCGATGCCTCGCCGGTCTTGACCCGGCTTGGGCCCACGCTGCTCCTTGCAGGGGGCGCCTGAAGCTCCTATGCTGCGCGGGGCGCTCGAAGCGGGAAGCGGGTCGCCTTGGCCGTAGCCTATGCAGCGCCATGCATGGCGGTCGCAGCCGACAACTGACCTTGAAGGAGTTTCGTGATCAGACACTCGATTGCCGCCGCGCTGCTCGCGGCCACCTCGTTCGGCAGCCTGGCTGCTGACATCAATGTCAATGTCGGCTCGGGCCGCATCGAGGCCCCTGGCGTCACCGTCACCTTCGGCAGCCGCGACAACCGTGGCTACTACTGGGATGGCTACCAGTACCGCGACCCGACTTACTGGAAGAGCCACAACGGCAACAAGGGCGAGAAGTACTACACCGGAGGGGGCAAGGGCAACGGTGGCTGCCCGCCGGGACAGGCCAAGAAGGGCAAGTGCTGAACGCCGCGCGAGTCAGGATGCCTCGTGCACCTGGCGACGCCCTGGCCATGCTCGCGTCGCTGCACGGGTCATGGCAGTGACGTTTCAGTCTGCGACTGACTCACCACTTCGGCGGCAACTTTCTGAGCAGCACGATGCGCTCGCGCGAGACCTCGATGTAGCCACCCTTGCTCAGGTCGGTCAGCAGCCGGTTGACCATCGCCTTCGAAGCGCCCAGGCGCTCGGCGATGCGCTGCTGGCTCAACGGCCCTGGCACCACCCGCAGGCCCTTGTCTTCGACCGCCAGGGCGTCGAAGAGCCCCACCAGCCGGCCGTAGACATCCACCGAACCCAGGCGCCCCACCGTGCGCGTGAGGGTGCGCACGCGCTGCACCAGGCGCTGGATCAACTGGAGCGCCAGCTCGGGCCGCTGCGCCAGCACGCGTTCGGCCTGGGCCCGTGTCACGCGCGTCAGCCGCGCTCGGGTGGTGACCTGCACCGTGGCAGAGCGCCGTTCACCGCTGAGCATGAGCTCGCCGAAGAGCTCGCCCGCGTGCAGCGTATTGAGCTCCACCACGCGCCCGCCGTCCCCGGCCACGAACGCGCGCAGCTCGCCTTCATGGATGAGATACATGCAGTCGGCAATGTCGCCCTCGGTCACCACCGAGGCACCAGGCTCCCAGGTGCGCGTCTCGCCCAGCCGCGCCAACTCGGCCAGGAAGTCGCCGGAATTGTCTGCGCTCGACCCTTCGAACATACCTGCTCCTAGCTTGTGTAAACGTCTGCGGACCCGGAGAACCCATCATGCCAGCCATGACCGTACCTGTTCCCACCTTGCCAGATCCAGACAACGCGGCGCAACGGGAGGCGCAGCTGGCGTTGTCCCGCACGGCCTACAACTACGTTCGAAGCTACCCGAATCTGGAGGCGGTGCCGATGTGCGCGGGCGTGCCGCCTGGCGAGGAGTTCAGCGCCGCCTACAACGCGCTGGTCGCGCAGACCAGCGCGCAGATCGCCGAGAACTTCGCCGTGAATGTGCGCAGATTGCTGGAGCGAGAAATCAAGGCCGACCTGGACGTGAAGGGATGGCTTGGCGCACTCTTGCTCATGCACGATGTTCAAAAGTTGGTCGAAGGCATGTTTGCAGCCGCCGCCGAGGCGGTTCAAGAAGGACCAACGGCGATTCTGAAGTCGACCTTGTTCGACATGTTGCGGCCGGACCAGCTTCAGGCCAAGGACGAGTCGGACTACGAAAAACTGGTCGACACGCTGCCCAAGCCCCAGATGATGGCGATCGAGGAAAAGACCTGGATGCGGGGGACGGACAGGCAATGCGAGCAGGATTGGTTCTTCGGCTATCTGCAACTGGCCGGCTTCAACACGACCAACTTGCGCCGCGTCGTCGACGACAAGGCGACGGACAGCAAGGCCCTGGTCTGGAGCGAGCTGAAGGCGAAGATGACGATCCCCGATGCGGTGAAAGTCCTGAGCCGAGACGGCTCGACCAAGCTCTCGCTGGCCAAGATGATCCGCGACGGCAAGCTCTACGCCTGCGACTACGCCGCGCTGATCGGCGACGGGGATCTGGAACCCAAGGAGAGCTGCCTGCACGACAAGCACCGCTACCTGCCGTCGCCCATCGCCCTGTTCTATTGGAACGACTCGCCCCCCGACGGCTATCCGTCCGACTACGGGCAGGACAATGGCCGGCCCGGCGTGTTGCAGCCCTTCGCGATCCAGTTGGGGCAGACCCCGGACTCGGCCATCTTCAGCCCGAACGATGTTTTCGATGCGAACGATGCCAATCATCTGAAGTGGAAAGTCGCCAAGTACTTCGTCAACGTGGCCTGCGCGATTCAACACGAATCGGTCGCCCATCTCGGGGATTGCCACTTGATCATGGAGGCCGTCGCGGTGGCCACGCACCGCCAATTGGCGAAGGAACACCCGCTGTTCTGTCTGCTCGAACCGCACCTGCGGTTCACCATCAGCATCAACGATGGCGCCTCGCACAATCTCATCGTCCCGGGTGGCGTGGTGGCGGCCAACGTCGGCGCCAACATCGCCTGGACGCTGCAGATGGTGAACGACGCGCGCAAGGCCTGGCGCTGGGGCGAGAACAGCCCGGACAAGATCTTTTCCCTGCGCGGCATGCACCAGCTGGCGGCCTATCCGTTTCGCGACGACACGCTGCTGCTGTGGCAGGCCATCAAGGATTTCGTCGCCGCCTACGTGGCGATCTACTACACCAGCGACCACGCCGTCAGTACCGACCGGGAACTCAAGGCGTGGGTGGACGAACTTGTTTCCACCCAGCACGGCAATCTGCCAGGGTTTCCCGCGACGCTGGACACCTGTGAGCAACTCGTTGAAGTCGTCGCGCAGATGATCTACACCGCAGGCCCTCTGCACGCGTCGGTCAACTACGGCCAGTATCCCTTCGCGGGCTTCGCGCCCAGCGTGGCCGCGGCGATCTACAAGGCCGCGCCGACGCGCGACGACCCGATCGACGAAGCGACGCAGTACGTGGATTGGCTCCCGCCGCTGGACGTCGCGCTGTACACGGTGTCGTTCGTGTACCTGCTCAGCAGCGTCCAGTTCGACGTGCTGGGGCACTACGCCAGCAACCCGCAACACCCGCACTTCGAGCACCGCCCGGCCCAGAAAGCCCTCGAGGCGTTTCAGGCCGCGTTGGCGCAGGCCGAGGTCACGATCCGCCAGCGCAACCTCGAACGGCCGATTCCCTATCTTTTCCAGTTGCCATCCAGGGTGCCCAACAGCATCAGCATCTAGCGCCGGCCGCCGGGCTGGCATCCCGGTGCCAGCATCTCGGTCGTTGCTTCGACGTCGATCACGCCTTGGCCGTGCATGACGGCCTCTGCAGCGAGCACCAGCGCGCGGCCTGCCTCGCCGCCCATCCATTGCCCCTGCCTGCGCCGTGCGGCGGCGCTGTACAGCTTCAATCCCGTGGCGTCGAAGGTCACTGTCGCAGCCTGCAGCCATTCTGCCGCCCGAGCCGGTTGCCGCTTCTCGCACGCCAGGCCTGCTTCAAGCACCGCGGCCCAACCGGGCAGGTGGGGCAGGCGGGTCTTGTTCATCCGCCTGACAGTGGTCCTGGCGATCTCCAGACCTTCGGCGACGTCCGTCGAGCCTTGCCGCGCGGCAGCCAGTGCACAACCGGCTCGGTAGTAGCTCATCAACCCGAACGCGGTCTTCATGCGCAGGAGCTGCGATTTTTCAAGCGCCGACCACTGTTGCGCCGTCAGCGCGACGCCCCGCGCCGGCTGGCCCTCGTAGAGCGACAGGTTCAGATCGGCCAGGAGGATCAGGTAGTCGGCCCATTGATAGATGCTCTGAACTTGATAGCTGGCCTTGGCCTGATCGATCCGCGTGCGCGCGTCGGCCAGACCGCGGTGCGCCAGCAAGGCAGGCGCCGCAAAACCGACCACGCCGCAAGCCAGGTATTGGTCGCCTCGTCGCAAGGCGTTCTCGACGATGCCAGGCGCCGCGGTCGAGGTCTGGGCATAGTCGCCAAGATGATTCGCCGCATTCACGCAGTAGAGATGGGTGCCGGCCAACTCGAACGGCACCTCCGTGCATTGAGAGCCCAGCCACTCCAGGGCGTCTTGCAGGACCGGCTGGGCTTCGGCAAACCGACCTTCATGCGCCAGCACGCAGCCGCGAATCTGGCGCACCCAACCCGTCAATTCGTTCTGCGACACCTCGCTGGCCAAGCGCTCGGCTTGCAGCATGATCGGGTCCGTCTTGGCCCGCGTGCCCAGGCCATCGAGGCTGACCATGTAGGCCTCCATGGTCAGGGCCCGCGCCGCATGCGCCCGTGAGCCCGTGTTCAGGGCCAGCCGCGCATAGCGGGCCGCCATGTCGACCATCACGAAGGCATTGTTGCCGACCGAGCCCTGGACCACTGACCACATCGCGCTCAACCGCGCTTGATCGCCGGGTCCGGGTACTGCGGCTGGGTCGATCTTCAGCCCTCTGCACAGCAGCAGGAAGCGTGATGCCAGCGCCGCGGCCATCGCTGTCCGTGGCGACCGCGGCATGGACAGGCCGATGGCGGCCAGCACCTCGCCCAGCAGGACTCGCGCCTCGTCGGTAAAGCCACTGGTGCTGAGCAAGTGCGCCGCTGCGCGCTTGTGTTCGAGCGCTTCCTCGGGCGGCGCACCGATGCTCGCAGCGCGATACACCTCTGCGGCCTCGCGGCTGTTGCCCATCGATGCCAGCATCGCGGCGAGCTTGACTTGCACCTGCCGGAACCGCGCAGGGTCGGGACCGATGAGGTCCAGGCACTGCCGATACTGGCGGGAAGCGAACTCGAACGCCAGCGCAGCCGCAAAGACATCGCCTGCCTTCTCGTAGTAGACACTGGCACGCTGGCTGTCCCCGGCGCCATGAAAGTGCATCGCCAGGTGCTCCGGCTCCGAGTCCGCCTGCACGGACAGCGCCTCGGCTAGGCGGGCGTGGATGCGGCGCAGGGCGTCGGGGGTGAGGGCGTCGGCCACGGACTCGCGGATCTTGTCGTGATAGCACTCCAGCACGCGACTGTGCGCACTGACCCTCGCGGTGCGTACGAGCCGCTCGAACAACAAGGCGTCGAGGGTTTCATGCGTCGCGTCGGCGGCATCCACGGCCAGCTGCGCGGCCATCGGACGCCCTGCCACTGCCAGCACATTCAGCACATCGCGCGCTTTCGCAGGCAGCAGGCCGACGTGCCGGTCGACGGTCTGGCCCAGCGTGAGCGCGGTCGGGGCGGCCCCCGTGCGCCGGGCCGAGAGCGCCTGGCGAACCAGTTCACCGACGAAGAAGGGACTGCCTCGGCCCTCGGCCGCGATCGACGCGGAGTCCGCGGCGCTGGCCGAACCGAGCAGGCGCTGCGCCAACAGCACCGAGACTGCGGGCGGCAATGGGCCGACGTGCAGAGAGCGGCACTCCACCCGCGGACTTCTGGCCGCGATACCCAGGATCTGCTGCAAGAGCGCGTTGTCCCTGGCGCCTTCGCTGCGGTGCGTCGCCACCCACAGGAACGGCGTCGGTTCCGGCTGGCTCAGCAGGTACTCGAAGACGACGACCGAATCGCTGTCGGTCCATTGCAGGTCGTCCACGAAGATGACCAAGGGCCGCCGGTCGCGCATGCGTCCGAGCAGTTCGCTCAGCGCGGCGAACGCGCGCAGCCGCAGTTCCTGGAGATCGGGGATGACCTTCCTCGGCCCCTGGGCCACGGCCTCGACACGCTCGAGCACGGGGAAGAGGCGGGCCAAGGCGTACATCTCGCGCGGCATCAGATCGCCGGCTTCTTCGCGCGTCAGCCCGTGCAGGTGGCTGCTGAGCTCGTCCATCACCGAGTCGAAGGCCTTGAACGGTACGCTTTCACGGTCGTAGCAGCGCCCCTCGAGCGCGACCGAGCGTCCACTGGCTCTCACCTGGTCGACGAACGCATGCAACAGCGCACTCTTGCCCATGCCCGATTCGCCGCTGACAAACATCGCGACCGGACGGCCGGCCAGCATGGACGCATGGGCGGCGTGCAGCGCGGCCATTTCGCTCTCGCGTCCAAGCAGGATGTCAGCCCGCAACGCCATGCCCGTCGGTTCCGGGTGTGCAGGGCCCGATACGGGGGCCACTTGGCCTGGCGCGTCCGCCCGGTCAAGCACTGCCTGCACCTGGGCCGCGTCGGGCCGCGCGGCGGGGTCACGCTGCAGCAGCGCATCGCACAGCGTGGCAAGGTCGTGCGGCGCGTCCGCACACAGGCTGCGGACGCGGGGTGCGGCCTGGTGCCGTTTGAGCGCGAGCACGTCACTGAGCGGCCCTTCGAACGGCAGCCTGCCGGTCAGGGCGACGAACAACATCGAGCCGATCGCGTACAGGTCGCTGGCGGTCGTCGGCGCCGAATTCGATGCGCTCGAAGTTCGCTCGGGCGCCAGGTAGCCCGGTGTGCCGCTGAGGCCGACTTCGACCGCCGGGCGCCCGGCCGCGCCGGCATGCCCGTCCACGACCAACCCGAAGTCCAGGATCACGACGCGCCCGTCCGCTTGAACGAGGACGTTCGACGATTTCAGGTCCCGGTGCAGCATGCCGGCGCCATGGATCGCCACCACGCCCTGCAGCAACTGTTTCAGGGCGGCGCGCAACCGTTGCTCGTCGAGCCGTCCACCGTCGGGACGCACCCACTCGTCGAAGTGCTCGCCGTCGACGAACTCCATGCTGAAGAACCAGCCATCGTCGCTGAACAACTCGTGCAGACGGCACAGGTTCGGGTGGTTCATGTCGGCCAGCGAACGGAACTCGTTCTTCAGCCGGTAGACGCTGCCCGGGTCGAGCCAGCTCAGGGTCTTGATCGCGACGACGCTGCGCCGGAGGTCGTCGTAGGCTTCGAACACCACCCCCATGCCGCCCTCGCCGATCTGGCGCCGGATGCTGAATCTGCCGTCAAGCACGCTGGTTCCGGGCGGCGGTCGAAAGCCCGAGTCCAGCAACTGCGCCCCGGAGATCGGCGAGGCTTGCGCAAGCATGTCCATAAACGACCCGCCGCGACCCTCGACCGTGAGATCGAGCCGGGCTGGTTCAGTTTCTTTTTGTGACATGACGCCTTCGCGACCACCGTGGAGTGCTTAAATCATTATCAATGAACATCGACACAGTCTGTGACCCGTTGCGGGATGCTGCTACGGATCCGGCGCCGGCGCCATGCTCCTCGGGTGTGCCGTGCGCCTGATCCTGGAAGCCACTGCCGCGGGTGCCGTCGAGCGCCTGGACTTCCGCACCACCGAACCCGTGACGATCGGACGCTCCCCCGATTGCCAGATCCAGATCGACGCCGACCAGGGCGGCGTGTCTCGGCTGCATGCCCAACTCGTCCCTACCGCGCGAGGCTGGATGGTGGAGGATCGCAGCAAGGTCGGAACCTTGGTGAACGGCATGAGGCTCGGGCATGGACAGCGTTGTGCGCTGCGCCTGCACGACGAGCTCCGGGTCGGACCGCTGCGCCTGCGGGTGCTCGAGCTCGGAGGCCGGATCGAGCAGACGATGGCCACCGAGCTCAGGCTGACGGCGGTCGACCTCGCGACGCTGGATCCGCAATTGATCCTGAAGTCGGCGCTGGAACTGCCTCGCTTGTTCGGTGAGGCGCACGCCGAAGGCGAGGTGCTGCAGAAGGCTTGCGCCTTTCTGGTGCAAGTGCTCGCGCCCGTCGTCAGTTCGGCCTATGTCGTGCAAGCGCATCCGGATAACATCGAGTCGTCGCGCATGCTCGCCACATACTCGTTGAACGGGGAGCGCGTCCCGGTGCTCAGCCGCAGAGTCATCGGCGGGGCGCTCCAGCTCGAGGGCTCGGTCGTTTTCTTCAACCACGCCACCTCGACCGAATTCGATGCCACTGTGCACCACACGACGCGAACGGTCGGGGCCTGCCTGATCGAGCGCAGCAGCGCCGGCGAGCCCATCGTGATCTATGTAGTCGGCGAGCAGACCTTGCCGAACCACAATTCCGACATCGCTGCCGGCTACCTCAGCCTGGTCAGCACGCTCACGCGCCAGCACTTGGTGGCCCAGCGGCAGGCCCATCTGACCCAGTACTTTTCGCCCAAGGTGGTCGATCTGCTGATGCGCCCCGGCGGACGCTCGAGTGCCGAAGGCGACCCTCGCATCATGGAGGCCACCAGCCTGATCTTCGATCTTCGAGGTTTCTGCCTTTCCACCGAGGCGGCGGCGACAGACTTGCTCCGATGGCAGAAAGAACTGCGAAGCATGATGGACACCGTCTCGCGGGAAGTCTTTGCGCACGAGGGAACGGTGATCGACTACCAGGGCGATGGGTGTTTCGCCGCCTGGGGGGTGCCGTTCGAGCAACCCGGCCAGGCCCAGCTGGCCGTGGACTGCGCGCTGCGGATTCTCGAGCAGTTGAAGACAACCCCTTTGCAGTCCTTGTCGTCGCCGTCCGGCCCGGTGTGTGGCATCGCCATTGCCAAGGGACAGGTGCTGGCCGGTTCGATGACATCGAGCCGGCACTTCAAGTACGGGTTGCTGGGCACTTCGGTCAACTGCGCATCCCGTGTGGAGACTCTCACCAAACCCGGCCGGCTCGACGCGCCGCTGCTCGTCACCGAAGAGGTGGCCAGGCTGCTGGACGTGACACGCACGCCATTTGTTCGGGCAGGCCGGGTGGCCTTGGCAGGCATGGAAACCCTCGTCGATGTCTACGAGGTGCTCGATCCCGCAAGAGGCCTGTCGTCGGCCGGCCCGGCAGCGCGCTGGGAGGCCCTCCTGTGCATGCTGGAAGGGGTGCGCCAGGTCGCCGATCTGAAAGAACTCCAGGCGGCGATCGGCGCCCCCACGCCGGCGGACGATCCCCGCGTGCGCTGGCTGCAGGCACAGTGCAGACAGTTGGAAGACCCGGCGCAGCTGTCCCGGTGGGACGGCGTCGTGCGCTACGAAAAGTAGGGTCGTTGCCAGCGGAGTGGCAACTGTTCGACGGTCTGTCGAGCCGACTCACCCCGCCGGTCAGTATTGAACGCGGTCGCCCCGGGCAGCTCCGGCGGCACGACCATGCCTCCAACGGACAGCCACCGCAGACTGTTTCGTCGTTCAACCCGAGGAGCTGTTCATGATCACCGCCAAGACCATCCCGTCCGTCGCCAACTTCGAAGCGCTCGACGCCGGCAACGAGACCACTCCGCGCGTGCCGGAAGCCTCCACGCTGATGGCAGAACTGCGCAAGGCCGTGATCCACGCGAGCCAGTGGGTGTCCGGTCCGGACCCCGAACTGGCGCGCGACCGCTTCCTCGGCGAGGCCACGGATCCGGCCGACCTGGAGCGCCGCAGCATGGCTTGGGAACGCGCGCAGGAGACGCGCCGCGCGCTACCGCCGGTGCTCTGAAGGCGCGCCGGTCATTGGACCAAGGTCACTCGACTTCTCTCAGGCCTCCCAAGGAGAGCATGCAATGTTCGATAGATCCCTTCGATCCCTGGCCACCGCTGCAAGGCGGACCTCCCCACACTTCGTCGTGGCGCTGCTCGCCTGCGTTCTGCTGGCGCTTGCCTGGCGCGGTCCGACCGGGCATGTCGAGGCAGCGATGCAGCGTCCCGTGCTCCGGGGCGGCGCCGCATCCGTCGCGCCGGATTCCCGGCTCGATTCGTTGCGCAAGGAGGCGGCGAGCGGTGACGAACGCGCCAACCTCGAACTCAGCAGTGCCTTGATGGACAGGTTCGACCTCGCGGGCGATTCGAACGACCTCTATGAGGCGTTGGAATGGGTCGACCGGCGTTGGGATGCGTCCGACCACGTGGAACTGGTCGGCCGCATCGTCGCGAACTACTGCGGTCATCGCGTCGTGCAGTGGCATCGCCTATGCGTGCTGGGCGAATGACCGGGCTTCGCAGGCTTACCCAGGAGAAGAACTATGCCATGGTCAAGTTGCTGCGATCGTACTTTCGGTGCGGAATTACGAATACAGCCTGCACAACTTTTCGTCCCAAAGCGCACCGAATTGCAAGAAAAGTACCATTCAGGGTTTGAGTGTTGGTCGGTACTCGGCCGCGCGCTCGTCCAGCCCCACAAGCCAGAAGCGCGCGTCCGTGGCGGCACCGTGGTACGAGGCGGGGAGCCATGCCCCAAGTCTGCCGTATTCGGCTTGCAACTCGTCCAGTGGCGGACACGTCGCGTCGCCGGCTCGCTTGTCGAGCGCTTGTTCCAACACCAGCCGCCACGAGGCGGGCAACTCAATGGTGGGCAGATAGGCCGCGGCTATCCTCGCGGCCGTGCGCGATAGGTGCTCGGCATCGGCAGGTTGGCGGTCTAGGTGCATTCATATCGCTGTTCAGCTTGTAAACGTGCAAGTCCTGTCGCCCGCTGACATCGGGCGATGCTCCAGGCAGCCAGTTGGTGAACGGGCGACGAAGCGACCTCCGGCTGGCGACACACTGCCGAGGCCTGACCGGAGGTGCCAGGAGCAGTCGCCTTCGCGTCAAGGCTGGCCGCCTCTACGGATTGGGATGACGATCGTGACCTTCGACGAGTTAGCAGTGGGAGCCAAGTTCCGGTTCTTCCGGCGCGGCACGCTGCTGGCGAAGACATCCGAAAGCGGATACATGACACCCGGAGCCGCGTAACAAAAGGCGGGGCCCGACGTCGAGGTGACCCAGCGGAAGACATGGCCGACCCAGCAAAGCGCGCACCGGCAAAACCCAACGATGTCGCTCTCATCTCGAAGGCCCTGGACGACCTCGAAGCTCGTGGCAAGACGCCGGAACTGGCCGCCGCCCGCCAAGCTCTGCGCCGCTGGATGCGCTGGCCGGGCCGACGCCAGGCATCTGAGCGACCGCGACCTGAGGGCAGGTGTCTCACAAGCCTTCATGTTCTCGGTAACTCCGGGTAAGACCTTCTTGATGACTGACCAATTTGGATTTAATGTAAGTTCAAATGGAACTTGCCCGCCCCTACACGATGCGCGCGCGCGCCGCCTCCACCGAGTCAACCCGGGAGCGGATTCTGAACGTCGCAGTCGCCTTGCTCGCGACGCGATTTCGGTCCGAGATCCGGCTAGGCGACGTAGCCGCGGGCGCGCACGTCAGCGTGCAGACGGTGCTCAATGTTTTCGGCAGCCGGGCTACTCTGCTCGACCTGGCGCTTGACCTGTGGATCGCCGAGCTGAGGGCGCAGCGCCTGCGCACTGAGCCGGGCGATACAGACGGAGGCCTGGCTGCACTGTTGGACCACTACGAGAAGTTCGGCGACCTGGTTATCCGCAATCTTGCTGAGCAGGCCGATCCTGGGTTGATCGAAATCGGGCGCTCAGGACATCGGCAGTGGGTGACGCGGCAGTTCGCACCCCAGCTGGTCGACGTGAGTCCGGCGCGGCGACGATCGCTGGTGGACGCGCTGGTTTGCGCGTGCGACGTCTACACGTGGAAGCTCCTGCGGCGCGACATGCGCCGCTCCAGGCCCGATGTCGAGGCCACCATGCGAACGATCGTCCAAGCGCTTTTGTGCGTCGCTTGAGGCACTTCTGAAATGGCCCGCGTCGCCATCCTTACGTGGAACGGGGCAGGCAACCAGCCTCCTGCCGTCGGTATTGCGCAGGCGCTGATCGACATCGGACACGACGTGGTAGTCGCCGGCTATGCTGGCCAGCGCGACTATTTCGATAGCCGCGCATTGCGATTCGTAACGCTCCAGTGCGCAGCGGCGGCGTGGCAGGACGGTCCGGCGACGGGCATGTTCGGGGTCAAGCTGCGCGCGGCGTGGGCGGCGCCTGAACATCTGCAGGACGTGCCAGCGCTCTTGGCTGCAGAGAAGCCCGACGCACTCCTTGTCGACTGCCTGATGTTCGGCGCACTCGCAGTCCTCGAGGCTGAAGGCATCCCAACGATGGTGCTCGTGCACAGCGCGCCGGGCGCGCTGCTGCCTCCGGGTGGGCCGTTCGAGGCCCAGTTGATAGGCAGCGTGAACCGCGTGCGCGCGCGGGCGCAGCGACCACCGTTGGACAACCTCTGGGCCGCGTGGCTGCCCTTCGCCACACTCTGCACCAGCATCCGTGCACTCGATCCACTTGCACCCACGGTGCCGCAGTCGTTCGACTTTGTCGGACCCATCGCGGAGCGCGCGACACCAGGCGATTGGCATTCGCCCTGGCCGCCTGGGGATGAGCGGCCGCTTGTCCTTGTGAGCTTCTCGACGGGCCCTTACTGGGATCAGCGGTCGCGCATTGAGCGAACTCTGTGCGCGTTGGCCGAGCGCCCGTATCGGGTTCTGGTCACGCCGGGCAACACAGACGTTCGCGGAATTGAACTGCCTTCGAATGCGATGCTCGTGACGCAGCTGCCGCACACGCAAGTCCTGCCAAGTGCCACAGTCACGGTCACGCACGCGGGCCACGGCACGGTGGCGGCTTCCCTTCGCTACGGCGTGCCACTGGTTTGCCTTCCGAACCCCGCCGCTGATCAGCCTGCCTTGGCCGCCCAAGTGGAGGCATTGGGTGCCGGCCGCCGGCTGGACGGCGAAGCGGCCACCCCGACCCAGGTTGCTGCCGCAGTTGATGAGGTGATGGCCGATCCGGCGTTTGCGTCGAAAGCGCGCTGGCTGGCCGCGCTGATCGCAGCAACGCGCGGAGCCGCCGCAGCGGTTGATCGATTGGAGCGACTTGCATCATGACAGACCATCGCCAGGCGTAAATTGGATGGATTTCCGGCTCAATCGGTCGGGTCGGCGTCATCGCCTTCGGCAGGCGTCCTGGGCCCTGAGGGCTCATCTGGAACAAGCTTGAAGAGCCTGACGCAACCGGCGTCAAATGCCTCCACCCAGTATGGGTAGGACTCGACACCCCCCTCGATGTCGACCCAGCCGCCCCCGTCTTCTGTGCCTCGTGGAGTACCCAGCGGAAGTGGGCCGGCTGCGCCTCCTCGACCCAAACTGCAATGTGCCGGAGGCGTGTCATTGCCGAATCGTAACGCCGCCGCAGTTCAGAGACGGTTCCGGTGCCGGTCTCCGGCTGCTGGCCGCGCTTCGCCGTGCGGTCGATGAGAGATAGGACCATGGTCCTATAGCACCCAAGGGCCGGGACCACAAATACTCCGTTCCACCGTGCACCTCGACGCATCGCCATGCCGGCAGCGGGGTTTGGATGGATGCAACGCCGCCAACTCGCCGCTTCGGTCGTTAGTCGAAGCATAGGCCATGTAACCTTCTGCGACTCAAGTTGCCACTCACTTCGAAATCAACGCCCGGATCATGGTGGTGGACCGTCAGCGCAAATGGGAAGGGTCTGACGTCGCGTAAACTATGCGCGAGCAGCATATCGATTCAAACTTTAGGACTCGTATGACTGACAAGACGACCGAATCACGCGTCGACCCCGGCGACGGTCCCGACAGGGTGGGTCACCACTGACGAACTCCAGGCCGGCGTCCAACGACCTTTCAAGAGACTTCGTGAGAAAGCAGGACCGTTTAAACGCCCCCTTAAAAACGCAGAAGACTCGGAAAGTATCGAGGATCTGCCCCAGCAAACTTGGCGCGGCGTCGGCGAAGGCGGAACAAGTCCCAATTGAGGCGACGAAGACACCGTGCAATTGGCGACATCGCCGGCCAAGCCTGCGACCATGGGCGTGGTGCCATCGTGGATCGCCTTCCGAGGCGTGAACCTCTTGCTCCCTCAAAGGGCATCGGTCCTCGCCGCGCGGCAGCGCGGTTTAATCAGCGACGTGCCTTTTGGTTGAACCCTTAAGACGCCGAGGGGGCGTTTGCGCGCTCACCATCGGCTGAGACGACACAGATGCCCGCGGCAACAAACGGCTTTCCGAAGAGGGACAGGCCTTGCAGAACTCGAACTGCCGCCGCTCCTTCGATCAGCGACTGCGAGTAGTCGAGCGCGGCCGTGGTAGCTGAATCGACCGGCGCATAGGCAAGGCACTCTTCAGAATCGGCGTCGACAGCTTCCATCACAACCCAATAGAACTCCCCTTCCTCGAGTTCCAGCACAGTAAGGGCCAGATCGCGTTTGCTCATGTCATTCCGGTGATCGTCGTATTGCAATCGGCCCATTTTCAGCGGCAGAAGCTGGGGCACCAAGGAAGTTCCACACGCGAATTACAAATCTCGATCGTTCCGAAAAGGAACCGAGGGCTGCTAGGCAACCTCTGCGCGGGTAGCCGTCCAAAACCAATGGCGGGAACGCCTTCCGCGGCTGGAGTGCAGCTCGAACGTAATCCGTACGCGCCCGATGCCTGGGACGTCGACTTCGACGGCGGCGTGCGTATCCTCCCCAGCAGTGGCAGGCGGCAGCAAGTTGCTGGCTCGGGTAATGTAATCCCCGCGAATCTGAGCGAGGATTCCGATGTTGTCGTCTTCGACCGGGTCCATCGAGGCAGGATGGGCGCACCGACCAACGCGGGAGCCGCGTTGACGCGCCGAATCAGTGTCGGAGAGGGCCGCCCAATCTGCATTCTAAGGGCTAGCAGTCGGCATCGGGGATCGTCAGCCCCAGCCCTAAACAGCCGCTCGCTTTTCGTTGTGCAAGCAGCAGTGGGCGTCAATGTAATCGCGGTGCACTTTGTCACCCGCCCCGCCCTACGCCGGTCGCTGCCGTCGCGTCAGACGAGCTGCTTCAAACCACAACACGTTGACTCGATTCCTTTTCGGATAACCAACTCGCCCGCGCCGTCGTCAAAGCTAGGACGTCAGTTTGAATGGAATCAAAGTCCAACTTTGACTCGCCGGGTGAGTTCCTCCAAGTCGTCTGACTTGGTTACCCAAGAATCAACAGCTTGCGAGCGCCATTATCAAACTTGCACCGGTCGGGTTTTCAAAGTTCCGCCAGCGCAGGCCCAGGGAGCATCGGCCGGCCGCTAGTTGCCGTCCGCTGTAGGCCCGGCTTGGGCCCGTTGTCGACATAGCGAGTTCGGGGCCTCTTCGTCCGCATTGGCGCGCAAAGTAGACCTTGCTGCCGCCCCTGCTTTGACGTTCAAACGGGGCCGCTTGGACCTAACCAGTGCCTCGCGGCCAGTGCTCGCGGCTTGCCCCGGGAGGCAGCAGTCGCGCTCACAGACATGAACCCCAGCGCTCCGGTCAACTGGATCTGACGTTTCGCCCATAGCATGGACATGTCCCGAAAACAGGGCGCCGATCCCTCACCGCCACTACATCCCATATGCCAGGCCCGAAGCTACAGAAAGTGATTCCCGACCCAGCGCTGCCTCCCATCGGCGGGAATGGGCGCGGTAGCAGAGGAGGGAGCCTCCATGCACAATCCGCGCATGAAGCACGTCCACATCGAGCAGCATCGCTACCCCGGCATCCTTGAGATCACGGCTGCAGGCTGGGATGGCCGCATTCTGAAAATGTCTCGTGACACTTTCTTCAAGTGGCAAAAAGTGCGGGGTGGCCTAACGACCGCCACGTTGTATGCGCTCTACGCCGAGCACTTTGAGCGTACTACCCCGGAACACAAGCGCCTGTACGTGGGTCAGACCGGGGATGCGTTCGTGCGACGCGCAGCCCACCAGGAAGGCAACGCGGACTGGACGACAGTCCTCCTGTTTACCTCCGGTGGCGACTGGATGAATGCAGGGCATGCGAAGAGGATCGAGCGCGCTTTCATCAAGCTGGCGAAGGAGGCGAGTCGGTACAACTGCAGCAATGAGAGCGCCGGTGGCGACGGATGCCTGGGGCTGGCCGATGACCTGATCGTCAAGGCCTATCTGGCCCAAGTTTCAGACGTCCTGCGGTTTGTGGGCATCGACATTTTTGAACCGAATCCCGCGGGGATCTATGAGCTTACCGACAGCGTAGATCACCATCGCGCCGCGACGTCTTGTTTGCTTCGCGTGGTCAGCGCGAAGCACAAAATCGTGACATTGCTGGCAGGCAGCGAGATGTATATCGACTCTCCGGAGTCCGTCAGGGCGGACATCGGCGCATTGCAGGCCTCCGGTCACGTGCACTTCGACGAAGAAAGCTGTTTGCTCACGGTCAAGGCCGAGACCACAGTGCCGGTGGTCGGTGTGCTGGATCGGATCCTGGGGCAATTGCCGAGCAGATGGCTCAACCGCAATCGCGTACCTTTGACCACCGCTTTCAAGCGCGCTGAGCAGGCCGCCCTCATGGAGGCCGGTACGCAAGTGAGCGCACCGGCGAATCGCCACGACCACCAGCAAAATGCCGGTGACGACATCACCGGATCGAGAGTCGGGCTATAGCGGGCTGGCGGCGGGGCCGCGTCGGGGATGCTGCGCCATCGCGATGCCCGGGGTGGGCGCCGGCCGAGGGGTGGCCCCAGCGAGATAACTTGGGCGTTGGCAGAGAAATCCGCCTGCCTCGGTCCTCGAGGCGCGTCATTGCCGGGAGATTTGCGACGAGCCGCCCCAACTGCCTTAGATCCAGACTTTGGCGCTGGCCGGGTCTTCGGTTCCGACTTGACCAGCTTGAGCACGGGTGGAGGCATCGACCCAACCTGATCGGTTTCGCTCCACGTCCCCACAACAGAATGCCTCAGCATCAGCTTCGGCAAGGACACCATCGCCACACTTGCGGAAGGAAAGTAGACAGCGGAGCCTTCCTCGCCGCGGTTTAGCCTCAGCATCCTCATTCCCCGTGCCCTGGGCACCAGAAATGAATAGCGGACTCACCAACCGCTGCATCGATTCTTCGGTGGCCTCGAGCTCTACGATCGACCCCTGCAAGCCGTAGACCTGTGTGACGGCCGTCCACGCCGCGGCCTTTTCCTCGGTAACGCCATACCGATCGATGACATCCTGTGTGGCGCGCGCGAATGTATCGGACACGGATGGATCCTTGGGTTCCCCATCCCCGTGTGGCGCGTATTCGAGAAAGAATTCTGACAACCTCTGGTACATCACCTCAGCCAATCCCTGATACGGCTCGCCCTGAGTATTCCAATCGTGGGCCGAAGGGCGCGCTGGCGCCAGTCATCGCCTAGCCAAACGTGCATGGCTGGTCCTTCAAGATGTCGAGCGCGTGAATCCGATCACCGTTGGAAAGGCTTTGGGGCGCTGCCGCACGCGCGAATGGATGAACCGATTGGGGTAGGAGCCTTCGAAAGGATCATCGAACAGGTCGCAGCGCGTGAAGAACAGGGAGCTGCTGTCCAGCATGCTGACGAACTTCGTGAAGTCCAGGTAGCGCCAAAGAACAGTCTCGGCGGGCGGCGTCTTAATCGCGGGATGGCGGCTTGCAGGCATAGGTTGGTTGCAACGTTGGCTACTGCGTCGCGCAGCCATTCGCCGACAGCTCGGCTCGGAGCCCTCGCATGCGCTGCTGATCAGGATTGATCACCTCCGGCGGCTGCCATTGCCAGTTCGTGTACCGACTCTCGATCTTGCTGCGCTCTGCCACGAGCTGTGCACATCGCGTGGCACGTTGAGTCGCGCCCGTAGGGCCTCGCCCGGGTAGAGCGGTGTGGCAAGAGCTGTGCAGCCGGAACCTCGGTCAGTGGATCGGTAGCACTGCGGTAGCGTGCGAAGCCCCGTACGAACCCCAAGCGCCGAGCCCATTCGGCTGGCTGAACCTCGGCTTGCTGCGCCCATTGCAGTGCGGATTGCGCCGTGATGTGCACCTCCTGCCGCGCCTCCAGGAAGCTCACGAAGCTGCAGCAAACGGCCGGCGTCGCGCATCTTGTAGCCGAGGCCGCGCCGCAGCGCCAGGTAGTCCTTCAGTGCGCGGTGCAGCGGGTTCATTGCGCGCCTCCGGGCCAGGGGAGCGCCAAGGGGCGAAGCGCGTCGAGATCGACCCGAGCATAGATGGAGGTTGTCTGCGGACTGCGGTGTCGCAGCACCTCGCCGATCTCGGCGAACGAGGCTCCGTCGCGAAGCATGCGCACGGCCAGCGCGTGCCGGAACTGGTGCGAGCCACGGTGCGGTGCGTCGACGCCGGCTCGCGCCAACGCGTACTTCACGATTGAACCGATGGCGTCTGAGCCATGCATGAAGCCGCAGACCGGTGCCGTCGAACGCAGGAACAGGTGGCGATCGTTGCTGACTGGCCGGCCGCGCTCAAGATACACGGCAATGGCGCTACCCACGTCGTCGGGCATGGGCAGCAGACACTCGCGCCCGCCCTTGCTTCGAACTCGAACGTGCCCTCGTTCCCAGTCGCAGTCGCTGAGCTGCAGCGTGATGACTTCGCTGGCCCGCAGTCCAAGCCGCGCCAGGAGCAAGAGGATGGCCCGATCGCGCAGCCCGATCGCCGTGCCGACGTCGCAGCTGTCGATCGCACGTTGGGCATGCTCGGGCGAGATCGCCCGTGGCAGCGCAGGCGTGGTCGCCCAAGTGGCCACGGCCGGCACGGCGGCGACGAGTTCGCCGGCCACGTCGCCGAGGTATTGACCGTAGCGTAGGAACGATCGCATGGCGGTGACGACGCACTTGAGGCCTGGCGGCCGCAGATGGGCCACTTGGCCGCAGATGAAGTCGATGATGTCGGAGGCGACAACAGCGCGCATGTCGATCTCGCCCGCGCTGAAGTGGTTCTCGAGGAACTGCCGCGCCACGATCGTGCAGCGCTCGATCGTCGGTGATGCCAGGCCTTGCTGCTCACGCAAGTGACGGGCGAAAGTGGCCACGAGATCTTCGATCGGGGTTGAACGTGCGATGGCTTGGGCGCACATGCCACGAGATCGCAGGAAACTCAATACATGCCGGACGTCGTACTCCTCGCGGCGTCGGGTCTCGGGTCGGATCGGCCCGCGATGACGCCGCCGTCGGCGCAAGAACCGCTGGATGTGGGCCTCACTGAGTTCGGCCGGCTCAACATCATGCTGAGCAAGCCAACGATCGAACGCCGCGGCGTGCATCGCCTTGACGTAAACGACAGCGACGACGAACTGCTGACGAATCAACAGATCGACGAAGGAACCAAGATGCTCAGAGACTGGACCGGCGGTGCGGCCCACGAGCGCGGCGGCGCTATCGAATGAACGTTCCAAGATGCTCTCCTTGCGGGCGGTGTTGCCCGGTGGGGAGCATTCCTATGTCCTGCTCAGAGCGCGACGCACTGTGATTACAGCCGCCGAAACGGCTTGACGGGACATAGGCCGACACGGGAGATAGTCGAGCCTATGGACTTCAGTCCATAGGCTGGAGTCAACGGTGAGGTACCTCGGCATCGAGGTAGACGACGCATTGGAGATCTCTGAGCAAACTGAGATCTGATTCACGCTGCGGCCGATCGGGCATACCGTCAGATCGCGAAGCTCGGGTGAAGCGCTGCGGGTATGCCCACCTTGCCAAAGGGCTGCAATATTGCCCAGCCGAACGGCAGCTTCCTGGACACACCTCGGAATGGCGGTGCCGGCAATGAACGGTCCTTGGGTCGCGCCAATCGTGCGGCGGGTTGACACCGACTCCGGTCGTTCGACCGCGCGAACCGAGCTGGTGGTTTCGACCCCAAGGGGCCCTCGGTCCACTGACCGGTTCACCCAAACAGTGCGCCTCTCACCCCCTGCATTCAGCGTCCCCGCTCGTCCCTGCGGACCTCGTCGCGCAGCCACGTGACGAACTCCTTGACAACTGGCCTCTCGACGGAACGGGGCGCCGTGAAGACTCGGTACGTCCCCCGACCGAGCACTGCCTCGGGACCGAGAGGAGCGACAAGCAGGCCGTCGCGGAGATGACGAGCATTGTGCGGATGGCGTCCCATCGCGATCCCACTGCCATCGATCGCGGCCTGCACCACCTGGTCGTAGTGCGAGAAATCCAGCCTGCCGGCGGGCTTGAGGTCGCCGAGCTTCATCCCGTCGAGCCACGGCCCCCAGTCCGACCATGCCCCGTGCGTCGCTACGGTCTCCAGATCCAGCAGCACGTGGTGAACCAGATCCGCCGGACGCCTGAGAGGCCGCTTGCCGTTGCGCGCCAGCGTCGGTGAGCAGACGGGGAACATCTGCATATCGAACAGCGCTTCCCCGCCCTCGGCGCCAGCACCCGATTCGGTCCACCGGATCGCGACATCGAGGCGCTCTCGCTCCAGATCGAGCTTCTGGTTGGCGGCGACGATGCGCACGTCGACTTCGGGGTGTGAGCGGATGAAATGCGGGAGTTTTGGCACCAGCCACATCGAGGCCAGCGGCACGGTCGTCGTGACGCCGAGCGTCTGCGTACCGCGGGACATGGCCAGGCCGGTGGCATCGTCAATCAGCTTGAACGCCTCACCGACCGCGCGATAGAGCCGCTGGCCGGCTTCGGTGAGCTGCAGCCCTCGATTACCCCGCTTGAATAACGGTCGCCCGAGTTGCTCCTCGAGCGTCTTGATCTCGCGGCTGACCGCCGACTGGGTGAGGGACAACTCGTGTGCCGCGCGCGTGAAACTCAGGTGGCGTGCCGCAGCCTCGAAACCCTTGAGTAGATCGAGCGACAACCGCGGTCGATGACGTTCGCTAGTCATTCTCCTGACTCATGCGCACCATGAGAAAAGATCGTTTGAGGACGGTCGTCCCGCCGTCCAGAATGCGCTCATCTTATCTGGCCGACGCCTGACGCACACCTGAAGGAGAACCGCAATGATCGAAGATCGCTACGGCCTGCCTCTGTCGGCCTCGTCGGATCACGCGCGCAGCGCCTACGTACAGGGCGTGGACAGTCTCATCTCTGGTGTGGCCGGCTACCGCGATTATCTCGCACACGCCTTGGAAATCGACCCGTTGTTCGCACTGGCGCACATCGCATTGGCACGCGGGCTATTCCTGGAGGCGGAAGTCGTCGCGGCTCGCGAGTCCGCGAGGCAGGCTCGCGAACTCTCAGTCCAGGTATGCGAACGCGAGCGCAGCCATGTGAACGTCATTGCGCTCGGCGTGGAAGGCCAGCCCGGGAAGGCCATGCAAGCCATGCACGAACATCTGCGCACATGGCCGCGTGATGCCATGGTGCTGGCACCGGCCACCAGCGTATTCGGGCTGTACGGCTTCAGCGGTGACCCGCAGCACGAGGAGCAGCTTTACCAACTGCTGTCATCGCTTGCTCCCGCATACGGGCAGGATTGGTGGTTCGACAGCGTCCTTGCATTCGCCGCGTGCGAAACCGGACGGCTCGACCAAGCTTGGCTGCTGATCGAGCGCGCCATGTCCGTCAACCCGCGTCACGCGCACGCGGCGCACTTCCGTTGCCACGTGATGTATGAGCGGGGTGAAACAGGCGCCATGCTTGACTTCCTTGAGGGCTGGATGCCCGGGCTGAATAAGCGCAGCCTCATTCATTGCCACTTGTCTTGGCACTTGGCGCTCGCAGCGCTGTCCGCCGGCCGCCTGGAGCGTGCGTGGGAGGCCTATCGGGCGGGTGTGCATCCCGGCGGCTCATGGGGGCCACCGCTCAATGCGGTCACCGATTCCACCTCTTTCCTGTGGCGCACCGAACTTGCGGGGCAGCCCCGGCATACCGCCTTGTGGCGCGACGTACACGCCCATGCGCTGAGCTCGTTCCCGAAGGTCGGCGTGGCCTACGCCGACGTGCACACCCTGATCGCGTGCGTGGCGCAAGGTGATACCGAGACCTTGAATCGGCTGCAGCAAGAGATCCGCCAGCGTGTCGCGGATGGGCGCTATCCCCCCGGCGAGGTCGTGACATGGATCGCCGACGGCTTCGCCGCCTATGCTGCTGGGGACTGGGGCCGCGCAATCACTTGTCTGGAGCAGGCCTGGCCGCACACGGTACGCATCGGCGGCAGCCGGGCGCAACGCGACCTGATCGAGTTGACTCTCGTCGCTGCCTTGATCCAAGGTGCACGGCACGAGGACGCCATCGCGTGGATCGAGCGTCGCGAGCAAAGGCACCCCCCGGTCGACGTACGAGGATTCCACTAATCGGTCTGTTGTAGCTTGCGACCGAACCTTGGAGGTCGAACCTAACGGATGAACGACCGACCGCAAGTGGCCGGAATGATGAGCTTGACGCGCAGCGGCGAACTGCGGCATCGCACCAACACCTGCCGTAGGTCGATGGGTGACGACCGACGGCTTGGGGCCCAGCACGCCAGTTCGCGACATTCGGAAGCAGTCGCTCAAGCGCGACTTCGTCCTGGTCGTCAGTTGCCGCCCGCGATCCTCGCTGGCGACATCGGCGACGGTCAAGTTCCAGAGTAGACCGGCCGTTCGTCAAAAAAAAAAGGGCCAAGGTCGGCTTTCGGCGACCGCCGCCATTCGGCAGCCAGCTTCGAAGGGCGGCAGACAGTCTGGAGCACGCGTTCGAGCCGGGCCGTCGAACTGGGCCTACCGGCCACAAGCGGACATCGGGGCATTCGCTCCATTGCCGTCATCTGCGCCTTCAACTCCGCCTCGGCCTCGGCCTCGGCCTTGACCATGTGCCCGTAGCTCATCGCCTTGTGGCGGGTCGCGTTGGCCTTGACCTTCGTGCCGTCCACGGCGATCGTGTCCAGCTTGACCAGCCTTATTACGCGCCAGACGCACGACCTGCACTAACAGCTCCGAGAGCTCCTGCAGGTTGATGGCGCGGAAGTCCCCGACAGTGCGGTGCGCCGGGAAGTTGCCCGCCGCCAGCACCCGGAAGGCCACGTCCTCATGGAGCTTCCTGGCGATCTTGCGCGAGCTGAACACGCCACTGGCGTAGCCGTGGACCAGCACCTTGACCATCATGGCCGGGTGGAATGGCTGGTTGCGCGGGCCGTCCTTGTCGTAGCGGGCAGGGCATGGAAGGCGTTCAGATCCAGCGTGTCCACGGTGTCGATGATGAAGTGCGCCAAGTGCCCCTCGGGCAGGCAGTCCTGGATCGCCTCGGGCAGCAGCAACATCTGATCTGGCTCATAGGGGAGGTAGGTCGCAGCCGTCTCCTGTGATCGACTCAGCCCTTATTCACGTCGACACGTCGGCGGCTCTGCTGCCCAGACTCCTAGCAGGCTGCTGAAGTACCAGGCGCGCCCAAGTCATCCCGCGCACCGAAGACGGCGGTTTGTGTCATTTCGACGTTCCAGGGTTGCTTTTGGCGCTGTTTTCCCGCTTCGAGGACGCTTCTTTGGCGCTCGCTGACCCTCTACGGGGCCACCGGACGGACTTCTGCCAAGGTCCGCATGCGCACGAGGTTGTAGGCGGCCATCGTCAGCACGAACAACTGGTCG
>Ga0182007_10000309_pt1 | contig 31222 bp, 17 predicted proteins | sample Sormic07211113_1_FD_123023 | JGI IMG/M metagenome (GOLD analysis project Ga0182007, IMG submission 123023) | Rhizosphere microbial communities from Sorghum bicolor, Mead, Nebraska, USA - 072115-113_1 MetaG | ecosystem: Host-associated > Plants > Roots > Rhizosphere | place: USA: Nebraska...
CCCGCGGGACCCACTATCAAGAAGTGTATCCACGGCTTCTTGTACCAATTTTTCCTGGCACATTACTAAATCTGCTGGTGCTAATTCACTTCTTTTTAATAGATAGGCAAGGTTGTTGTTCCGACGGATAACTCTCTTATAAAGTTCATTAATATCCGAAGTCACTACTTTATCCCCAGACCTATAAACAATGGGTCTCAATTCGGGAGGAAGAACCAGTAAATTGTACATACGAATGTCAATCTTCATTTTTGTATATTAATACACTGGTAGGGGTCGATCAGGCAAATCCCAAAGCTGACCCCCGAACTGCTGCCGGACTGCTCTACTGATCTTCTCTCTCTTCAGACTCACTGAACCTTCTCAAAGACTCCTTTTGCACTGAGAACACAATTCCCTCCTTCTCACAAGAAAAGAAGGCAAACCTTGTACGTTGATCGAATCTTCTTTCGCATCCAGAAGAGAGGCTGTGGGCTATCCGAGAGAGTGGTTCAGGTGACTACCGGAGTCATTGATTAAGCAGGTCAGATGGGCTTAGTAGGGCTCGAACCTACAATATCACCGTTATGAGCGGTACGTTTCAACCAATTAAACTATAAGCCCAATCGGATCTCTACATGCCGGGAAGAGCGGACAGAAAGAGGAGACCCTTTGCTCTATCTCCTTCTTCCTCTTCCCGGGGCCCCGGAGTAACTGAAAGGAAAGCCCTATTAAAGAAGCTAAGTGACTTTCGTCACTCAAGTAGTGAGTTTGAGAGTGTTAGGGCGACCACTTGTACTTCTAGGCCTTGGCGACCTATAGTCTTGTTACGCAACACAGCTTCACTCGATTCAGTAAATCAATAGTTCAAACCAGCCCACTAATAGCTTAGATAGTGGCCCTTCCACTTTGGTATAGTTGACCCTACCTATTGACTCAAGGTAAGACCTCTGACTCAAGGTTCATAGGAAGGGGGAACCCAGACGTAGTGGGATGTAGGCTTCAGTTGTTTTGGTACTTTTGCACTACCTACGTCTTATTATTTATTTTGTAACCGGCTTTTCACCGGCAGGTCAGTAGGCCTTTTAGAAGGCGAACAAACGAAACCGCGGGCGCTATCTTGTTCGCTTTTGTCAACTGAAGTCGCGCGTAGCGCCAACTAACTGATAGCTGATAGAGCGCGGAGCCCCGAGTCTAAGCGAGCAGAGCCATTTCTTTCTACTGTCGTCAAAAGAAAAAAAAAAGTACTAAAGGCGAAGGGCATTCTGTTGTACAGCTACTTTGGTTTTGGTATAGTTACAAAGGTAACCGGTAGGTGACTGTTGAATCGACAGTAGTTACGAAAGGGGGAAATAGCTCAGTTGGTTAGAGTGCTGGTCTGTCACGCCAGAAGTCGCGGGTTCGAACCCCGTTTTCCCCGCACGATCTTCCTCTTCCTGCCCGACTCATTTTGTCTTCACTGGAAGCTGCTGATCCCAGCGTAGCATTCAAGACAATTGTTCCTTCTTCGGTCTCCCTCCACCCCCTTCGTTTGTTGTGGGTCGCGTCTCACCGCAGGCACTTAATGAATGAGTGAAGATCTTCCTTCCCCCCTTGTGTCTTACCAAGGACTGAGTTCCCACTTGTGGCGAAAAAAAAGTATACCATCCCACCCGGCCTCCCCCCGGGGGGTTAAGGTTCCTCTCGGAGACTGCCAGTCTACAAGAAGCTGGCAGAGCTTTAGCCATTGGACCACATCCATCCATCCTCCTACCTAAACAGTGACGCCTTTTCTTGTTCGTTCTTCGAATTACGCTAGTGGAGACTAATTCCTTCCGGCTAATGAAGATACTACCCCAGTCTTCCCATTCATTCCCAGTGGATCCTTCTTATCCCTTTTCATTGAACGAACCAAGTTCACCTATACGAGAGTGAGGAATAGAAATCCTACAATCAACTTCCCACTTTTGATGTCCCGTTTGACGATTCTGCTGCGTCTTTAGAAAAGAAAAAGGAGAAGGACAGGGGTCGCTAGTCAGAAAAGCTATAACTATCAATTCGAATTCTGAATGAATCAAATCTCCCCAAGTAGGATTCGAACCTACGACCAGTCAGTTAACAGCCGACCGCTCTACCACTGAGCTACTGAGGAAGAACGGACTTAAGGAAGCTGACTCTCGTTCTTTGGACCAACCAACCGAAAAGAAAAAAAGTTCGTCACTTTTTCTCTTTCACATACACCGGGAGAAAGGGTGACGATAGCAATCCCCTTTGCCTCCCCGACCGGGGAGCCCCCAGGACAGGACAAGGGGGGCGGCGGTCAACCATCAACTCTCGATATGCATATTGATCAATCGATCTCTGCGTCCTGCCAGTTCGCTAAGTAGACTCACTCTACCGAGGGGCAACTAAGGTTGGTTCCTGCCAATTCCCTTGCTGATCAGCAAGGGAATTGGCAAGTATGAGAGAGGACTCTCTCTGTCTCTCCGAGTTTCAACTACTAAGTGTAGCTCTTAAGAAGTTCAGCTATTCTAAATGTAAATAGATTCCGATCAAGCAAGCAGGAGAAGGTGGTCCTTTCATCTCTCTGTCTGCTCCATGCTCTATAGCCTAAGGATCATGAGCAGGTTTAATGCTAGAAAAAAGGAGATCCGCCTAATCATTTCGGTAGATGAAGTAGTGGGAGGTCACGAAGGAAGTAAGGGGGCGTGTTAAGTTGAGAATTTCGAACATTGTAGCATCCTTTTGACGGTTGGGCTTTGAGTTGAGTTCTTTTAAGAACTCTTAATATGAAAATACACATCATAAAATGACGCATCGAGCGAGACCATTCTGTTTCATTGTGAATGAAAGACGTTTTCGACCAACAACATCTACTCATATCCAGCTTCGTGTCATTTTTGAACACTGCGATCAGCAAGCAGCAAGCGGGGGAGAGTCAAGTACAACACAGGACTGACGGGGTGGGGCGCGCCAAAGCAACCCGGGACCCCTCCGGGGTCACTACAAAAGCGCTGGCGCCTTCTTTTGAAGGTGAAAAACTACGCTTCAAATAAAGCTAAGAAAAAGAAAAGGGCTGCGCTAATGGCAAGGAGCAAGAAAAGGGCAGCTAGCTCGAAATCCGATAAATCGAATACCTCCTTTCAGTTATGAGAGAGAACTCCAAGGCAGGATAAAGACTGAGTTGGATTCAGCCGCGTGGGGAATGAAACAACATTAATGGAATGAGTTGAGGCCTCCTGCTCTTTTTGAGAGTCAGGGGCAAGCCCGGCCTAGCGCTTTAAAAAGGGCTGTCTGCATTACTGGAAAAAAAAAGTAGTAAAATAAAAGTAGGGGCCACGTAGACTATTCTGAGGTGGTATGCTAAATCCATGATCAACTGATGTAGCTAGTGTGACTAAAGCTGCAGCTATTGGCTTAACAGGTTCTAAACTCTCCCACCCGATAAAGGAATTGAAAGACTACCCCGGGCCACGTAGACTATTCCCTTCCGCGGACATTCTTTTATAGTCTAGAAGGAAAGTAGCAAAGCCGAACGCAAATACACATGCAAATTGCGTCGACTACCTCATCACTGTCCAAAATGGGGGATACCGCTATTCATACATGGATGGACGAGGGACTCCGCTGACAACATCAGTAGATGACTTTTCTCTTTTCTCGCGGAATGCTATTAACGTTGGAAAAAACACAGCTCTCAAACTCACCCGGAGGGTGATAGGTAGAAGCATTAGTACCTAACGGAGCGGTATCTAACCAAAAAGGGAGGTGATGTTCTTTTTATAAACAGGATGGAGCATGGCTTCCTTTCTTCTTAGATACATTTCATTCATTCCATTTCTCTATAGTTGACACTATAACATCTTGCTAATCCTGACAGATCTCGAAAAGGGTGGGGGCACTAGAACCAAATCTACATACACATCGAAACTTCCTATCTCAGCCAAGCTAGCACCTTCATCCCACCAATGCATTGTACGACTCTCCACCCTCCGCCTCGCCTTTTCCTCCCTCATGAAATCCAAATTTCCCGCAATGAAATTAGATTTCGTTCATGTCGGCGGTTGGCAAAACGGCCCTGAGATCCGGGACTGGTAAAACATGGGTGCCCCATTTTCTTTTCCGTGCTCCGCCTTAGTGCCCTTATGAAGGCGGCGGGGAGTCCTTAGCCTTTGAACCAAACTCTAGGGAACGCTCAATTGCCTGACGTCTCAACTGCAATGGTGAACTCAGTGACATACACTGAAATGGATTGCATCTATTGTTCCAAACAAGGCTGATATTAGCAGGGCAAGCCCTTCCATGCAATTTCTTGCTTCGCTCTACAGACGAAAGTGCCGGATAGTCAATGGTAACCAGAAGATCTATGGTTTTCGAGAGAAGGTAATTGGAAAAACGATTCATTCCTTTGCTTTCTTTCAGATATATATTCAATAAGATGATCTGACCTTACCTGAAAACTAGATTCATGAAGAAGCCCAAAAAGTGCCGGGCTTAGTGCAGCCCAGTTCCTAGCCAGTGTTCAGTTATTTTTTCAGAGCTGTCCTCCAGTGCGAGTTCCCTTTAAGCTGCTCTCTATTTGAAGCCAAAGTCACTATTTCTATCTTTCCTGTTATTTCGTACCTAGTAGTATATATATATGGAGAATACCAAAAAGCTATCAATTACGCATAGGAGTTGTATAAAAAAGGGCCCTGACTTGTTGAAGTGCTTATTTTTTAGAGAGATTTACTTTTCTTTCAAAAGGATACATCAACCTGTAGTGAACCGGGCCACCGAGCTTGCTTTTACCGCTCTTACAGCTCTCTCTCTTCTTTTTTTTTGGTAGTTTGGCCAGGAAAGAGAAAGAGGAATCCATTTCTATTTATCCATTCTCATAGAAAGTACCCAAAATGTTTTTTAATGTATGGAGCAGGCGTATGAGTTGATATCTTCAAGAGTCAAATCCTTTTCTTGCCCACCCAGCCATAAAAAGAAAAAAATCGTTACGAGCGGTCTTCTCAATCTCCAAAATGGAATTGAAAAGCTCCAATTTCCATAATGGTAGCGGGCCCAGGGAAGAATCATTCTTTGAATCATCCAGATCTATCAATTTGCGAATTCAATAAAAAACGGACTGATCCTCGGAATACACCATTATCTTTCGAAGTGCGTAGTCAATACTATGTTATATTCAAAGAAACAAGTCAAAGAGTAAAGGCTTCGCCCTTCAATACCACACTTCCAATCGAAATTCCTACGAGATTGACAAGAAAAAGACATGGTTTGATAGAAACTTTAAGTGGGTATCAAATAAGCTGGAATGAATGGTATCAATTTCTTCTTTTCTATACTGAATCTGCTTCGGTATCTCTTTCTTCCTTCCCTTCTGTAAACCAAGCAGTGACTAGCCTCTGGCACTCACTTTCCAAAGCACCAATTGACTTGCTTTCAGAACAACCCTGATCAGTTATACCGGAAATACCACCCGTACTACGTACGCCATTCCCAACGCGGAGCGCCTTTATTTTCGTATTGAACTCCTCTAGGAAGAAAAAGTTAGACCGTAGCCTTGTCGCTCGTTTCTCGCTTTTGTCGATTGAAGCTTTTATAAGGCAGGAATGAGAGCTGCAAAGGAAGAGATAAAGCTGCGATTGCTCTTGCTCGACTCTTCATGGCACGGTTGGCCGGGAATGAGAACAAAAGGAGTAAGAAGAAACAGGCTAAGATTCAATTGACCTATATAGCAACCAGTTCAACTAAAGGAAGTAGCTTACGGGCTTAAGGCTGCTAGGGACTCTGGGGCGAGAAGAAGCTTTTCCCGCGTTCCTGTTGATGCAGAGATCAGACGAGAAGGCCCATCTCTTTACTAGAATCCGATGTGATAGAAGGAGCAGCTCTAGCTTAAGCCTAAGTTGATCCTTACTTACTGTTCAAGATGTCTACAACACAATAAGGTAGGCGAAGCCACTAGTTTACTTGCTTGAAAAAGGCAACCTTAGCTGATTCACATTACCTCTTGTTATTTCAATCCTTCCATGTCCAATCCACCCATCAAAGCAGCTACAATGAGTAAGGAAGTTAGCAACACCACTTAACTCATGCTTCTGTTCGACTAGTTGTTCCCGTAACTCTTATTTCATAAATTCCCTCTTTATCTGATCCTTGAAATCAATTCCCTTCATTCCTGTCAATTCTTGACCATCTGATAGTTCGTAACAGCTGGGGAGAACAGTTCATTCATTGGTTAGCCTTCCATTCAGGTCGCTTAGTTAGGTATTTGAATCAGCTGGAACGATGTCTCGGAACTCTTCAAGGAGAGGTTTCAGCTCTGCGGGGACTTCGAGGTCTCCGTTTTGAGGTCTCTTTTACCAATAAGGCAAAGACTACCCGAAACTATTCTAAGGCTTCGTGAAGTTAGGTCTTTTTAAGGAAAAGGCTATTCTCCGCAAGAACTGATTTGGATGTGGTTTATAGACTGGCATGAACAAGGCTTTCGGTGTATTTAATAGGTTTTGTAGGGCTTATATTATTGGATTCGCAAGAGAATAGGCATAGCGGGGAGGGAAAGGAGGTAGATTCGATAAAAGTATTGATTGAACGAGCTAGTATCAAATCTTTGTTCAAAAGAAGTTCACTGACAGCAACCGATCTTCCGCAGACGGCATCGAAGAGAGAAAGATCAGTGCCAGTGACAAGTGACAGAAGTAAGGAAGGATGGCAATCCGGTAATGCAGCTCCGTCTGAGTCTGATTCTTCGGAGTTCGGAGGTTGAGGTGGCAATAGTTCCCGCCCTTTAGGGAGGGTCAGCCCGGCAGGGTCAGATAGGAGCTACTCTCTTTCTGCCTCTTCTGTTTAGTACTTCACTGGTAAGGAGGAAAGAGCAGCTTCAGTAGTTCACAGAGGGACCAGCTTCAGGGAAGACTTAATGGAACTCCAACAATCTAGTTGTCAGGCTGGTATAACTTACACATACCAGACTACCGAGATAGAAAGCAGATCTGGGTGGGGCCGTTGGATAATAGAGCAGCATTTGCTTTGATTCCCCTTGAAAATAAAGTGAAATGGAGACCCAATTTCTCTCTAGAGACGGTTTTGCTTTCCAGAGCCCTGGTTTGGATTCGTCTTCCCGGTCTTCCTTTTGAATAGTGGGAGCTTTCTTTGTCCTCTCCGGGTGGTAAGCCAATGGCTCTTGGATGCGGTTTCCTTTCCGGCTGTAGAAGGGTGGGAGTAGTTTATAGGGCTTGCATCAGTATAAATTATGGAAATTGGTCAATCAGGGCAAAATTGAGTCCAAATTAGTCTTCCAGTGTCCCTTCAGTGCCTTTGACGCAGGTTCCAAAACCAAAGCATACGAAGAAATAGCAGATTTCTGTTCTTATGAGCCGGGGCACCCAACTTCTCCCGAACAGGCACAAGCTGAGTTAACAATGGAGATCTACTATGAATAGATCTATTCCTACTTGAGAAATTCTACTAAAATAAAGTCACCGCCCCGCCCAAGGTCTGAAACATGCTTTGTACTCAACCCCATGATACACACCGCTCCGTGGGGGCCGAACCCACAAAGATGGATCTTTCATTCCTTCTATTCCAACATATCAAGTATGCTGCTTAGCTCATAAGGAATTTATAGACTCAAGTCGGAGATAGCATCAAGCGCTTGCTACTGCTTAGGAGAGCTCCTTTTTTCTACCGTTAAGAGAAGGCAAGCCCTAGTCCCAAGTGAAAAAAGCATATTCATCTGGTTAGTCTTCCTCTACTTTACTTTTCTTAGTAGGGTCATCTAAAGGCTCTTCATATCATGAACTTGTAAAAATCAAACTTCTACAACAAGAAGAATACATCAGTATTGCAAAGACCAGTTGTTGTTTTATTTCTTTATGTCCCACAAAGACTTTCAGATTGTCGATTAATAAGATCTACCTCTTTCTCGCAGCAGAGTATTCGAATGGAACCGCTTTTTCGGCTAGTATTTTTTATTATCACAACACTTCTTCTTAGACTGGACTACTTATCATTGCAAGGCCGCTAGGTTTGACTTCTGAAACTTTTTATTCGGCTAGGAACTTTCACTGCTGATGAGACTGCTTTTAGCGTAAATAAAGGCACGCTGTGAAAGAATCCACTCGTGTGAACTAGGTTTGCAGGCCTTTTGCATTCTCAAGAGACTTCTGCCTTGAACTGTTTTTTGCTATCAACTACTTATTGCTGTTATCCACTACTGTATTTGGGAGAACTCTTGCTTGAAAACTCCTTACTCTGTAGAAGGAAAGAATGGCACAGCTTATCGCTTGGCAGAACGGGACTTCTTTGGCAACTTAGCTATTCTTTGGCAACAGAGCTATTGCAATAGAGAAATCGAGGGAAATAGGCTTAACCTACAGAGAAAGAGTGTAAGGAAAGAATGCAGAAAAAGATAGAAAAAGTGAGTGAAACAAATGAAATCAGAGTAAGAAATCTCACAAATAGTAACAACACACACTCATACACACAGAGTCACATAGAGGCCAGGACTAATCTGTCTTCATGGTCTGGAGGGTATTTTTGATATCGTGGAGGACGATGAATTCTTGCCTCACCGATCTGAACACGGAGGAAGCTACAAGAGTGCTTGGTTAAACGGTGCCATTAAGTTTCAACTGTCTTTAAACTTACTACTTCAAGTGCAATTATCAACTCCTTGCAAAATTGTTGGCTTTCTCATCTACAAAAGGCAACTCTGGTATTCAAGGAAACAGATAATTAGGTTCCACTCACTACGTCAACTAAAGCAACTGCATCTGGAGCACTTACCAGGGAAAATAGAAGAATCTTCACCATTATCATCATTGTTTCCACCATCATCAGCATTGTCCTCAGAAACGGGAATAGACTTTTCTAGGTAAGAATCCTTACAACCTAAAGAATTCATACTCTCAGCACCATAAAGTTAAGAGCACCGTGAATTAGCTGATCCGCTTTCAAGGTGCCTACTAGCTGTTTGTTTATGCATTCTCTATTTCAGTTGCCAGTTGTAATATAATAAGTTTAGTTGTGAAAACAACTCGTATGTTAGTTCGTCAGTTTCGTTACCAATGATAGGAACGTAGAAAAACACGTCACTATATAGATATAGGCCAGGTAGTTTGTTTATAGACACAAGCTCTTATTTATGCCAGGACGGTACAAGAGTGAGACTGTGCTAGCTCCATGCAAGTCTTTTAGTAACTACTCCAATGGGTGATTCCTTGCTTACAAAGCAAGTATTAAAGGACTATGTTATTACGAGAGCAGATCAGGGCGGATCTTATCGTTTTAGACTTTCGATATTTTGATGCTGGTATGGATTGGTTGTCTGCATACCATGCTCGTGTGGATTGTTTTAGGAAGATAGTGACTCAACACCTTGTAAACCATCGTTTGAACTTGTTGGGGTGTGTGATGAATATCCCGCTACAATCTCGGCTATTCATGCCACTCCACTTTTGCTTGCACAGGGTACATGGCTTTCATTTCGGAGAGCAGATTTCATTTCGGAATTAAAGACATACCACAGGCCCTTTTACATGCAAGACTGGTGATGGGCTTTACTAAGTATTAGATATGGGCTAACGGGTCACATCAGGAGCGGTCTACGAGAAAAACGATCTGGCTTCAGGTACGCATAAAGGGGTCAGCAGGAGAGGGTGGGATACGAAGTCGGGCATCTAGGTGCAATTTATAATTTAAGAAAGCATTTGAAAAGAAAGGATTGGGTTAGCCGAGTTCGACATGGATGGTTCTTCAACCGCTCCACCCTCGATGTGATAAAGTTCCCCCCTTCTCTCGATAAAGAAAGAGCACTGGTCCACGGATAAGCTAAAAGGCAGGATGCAGGTACTGTTATAGAAACTAGGCATGAAACAGGAACTAGGGACAAAGAAGAGAGCCAAATAACAAGTTTAGCAAAAGACCAAGCACCCGCAGGAAAGAGACACAGAGGAAAATGGCATTCATGCAAAGCCAAAAGGTGTAGCTGAACTCCAAACCTAAAGTAGAGGGGACAGTAAGTAGAACCATCCTCCGAGGAAGCACTGGTTCGAGGAAGAATACCAGATCCAGTTGAGGAAGAGGTGGTACTCTGCAGCCAAAGGAGTAGTACTGGGGTTAGCTCTAACCATCTTGTACAGAAGAAGGGATTACGACTAGCCCAGGCAAGGAAGTAACTCAATCTCAAAAGGGCGAGAGTTTGATTCAATTAGAAATCTCAAATCAAGGCAAATCCGTTCATTGAAGGAAGTGAGCTAGCTCCCATCACTTCATCTGCTGCCTGTTCAACTAATCGAATTCACCCTTTATTCCGATTGGAATTCCTTTTATCGAATATCCCTGCTCGTACTTCGAAGTCGGATTCCCGGCGGTTGCATCTAACCTGCTCCCAATCTGATCCCTATCCTAGTTCTGGCTCCGGCCCACTTTCATCAGCAGATCCTGCCTTTCCTCTCAACCCAAGGCCTCCTCTATTCGGAACAAATAAACAATACTTGCGAAAAGCGTAGCCTACACGAAAAGCATCGTATCTAGTAGCAAAGGAAAAGAAATGGTTTCTACACCCGGAGGGGTTGACGCCAGGGAAATATGCTTTTGATATTTCTAATGAAATAGCCGAGGATACGATCTGTTTGGAGGGCGTAGTACTAGGTTTTATCCTGGTTAACCTGAATGTCCTTTCCGTTGTTGCCGTGCCTTGCCCCAAAAGGAAGGTTCCGCTCAGTTATAGTTGAATTAAAAAGTAGTACTTTCGCCTATATGTGTTCCTAACTTTTTTGCAATGGGTGACCCACTTCCTTAGTGAAAATGCTATTCATTGATTTCCCCGCTATATGAGAACTACTAACTTCCGCCATCATCTACTTTCCGAAGGGAAATCGGGTTTACTACTTTTGCCCATATATGAGAATGATCCTAACTTTGTTAAAAGGAGAGCCTAGCATTGGTACCGTGCCCCTTTGCCTTTGTTAGAGGGATAGGAGCTGAACCGGAGACATGGGACTGGATTCGATTAGTATTGCGCTCGTAAAAGGAATAGGAATAGGAAGGACTCAGATGAAAAGGAATATCTCTACTCTAGCGCTCACTACGTTCTCTAGCGTTATTATTGGCGAAAGAAGGTGAGCCTCTAGGTGCGGAGGACTCTACAAGGTATCGAAGTATTGTTGGTGCGTTACAGTACTTGACATTGACCAGACCGGATATAGCTTTTCCGGTAAATAAAGTTTGCCAATATCTACATGCTCCCACTTCATTGCACTGGACAGCAGTTAAGCGCATATTGAGATATCTCAAAGGATCCTTGGGACTTGGTCTTCGAATTTGCAAGTCAGATTCCACTCTAGTAAGTGCGTTCTCAGATGCTGATTGGGCAGGATGTCCAGATGATCGCAAGTCCACTGGAGGCAGTATTCTTGGGAGCTAATCTGATTTCTTGGAATGCTCGGAAGCAGGCAACTGTTTCAAGATCAAGTACCGAAGCAGAATACAAAGCCTTGGCAAATGCTACTGCAGAAATTATTTAGGTTCAAACCTTACTCAAGGAACTAGGCATAGCTCAGCCGCGGGCTGCATGCTTGTGGTGTGACAATATTGGTGCGACCTACTTATCAGCAAATCCAGTCTTCCATGCGCGAACTAAGCACATAGAAGTGGATTACCACTTTGTGCGTGAACGAGTGTCTCAAGGGTTGCTGGATATTCGGTTTGTTCCTTCAGGAGATCAAGTAGCAGATGGCTTCACCTGTAACCGACCTAGAAGGCAATATATACATGGTGGCCTCCATTGTGGAGGTTAACACGCTTCATCAATAGGTTACACAAATTTAAGGATCCTGCTACACATTCTTCGACAGAGTTCTTTCTCCTGCCTTGTACTATCTTTCCACCCTGTCTTTGAAGACCCAACAGTCCTCTATGGGGTGGCCTAATGTGGTACGGACAGAAATTTGGGTTGTCCGAATCATAGTTAGGTGGCGCCCATTCCGCAGTGGGCGGACGTCACACTGCCGCTTCAATAGCAGGCGGGTAATAATCTGAAAGTGAATCATCAACCACTCATTTAGAAGCCGCTCATGCAACAACGTTTAAGTCAATCCTTCCGCCCATATTATTTAGTCTAGTTGTTGGAGGAAATGCGCCTTGAACACATTACATATACTAGCTGAGCTTTGTCCCTAATCGTGACTAGTTGTTATTCGTTTCGATCAATTGTCCCCCCAGCCGGCAATGCCTCAGCTTCTCAAAATCTAGGAAGTAAGTTCTCTGAAAAAAAAGTAATCATTATGAAAAGATACTAGCGCTACTAATAAGGAAAGCTACTTTTTTCTAATAAAGGAATAAAGCGGAAAACTAAAGAAAGAGATCAGAAGTGGGTCCCGCGAGTAGTTTGTCTTGTTTCAGTCCGTACAAGAAGAGACTTTAAGGGTTGCCCAAGAAGGGACGGGCCTATCTATTGGTGGTACTAGTTCCCCGCGGGAGGGGCAGGATTTCGGTGCCGTCAGCATGGGTCCGGCTATCGATCACAAGGGTCTAGATACGGTCTCGAACGGAAAAGTATGCTACATATTGCTCTGCTCCGGTTCCCTCTGCTTACACCTGGTCAATTCGTTGATCGCCCCTCTTATTTCTTATTTTCAAAAGGGCCCTGCTCTCGTCTCTGCTGACGAAGCCTTTATCTCTATCTCTGTTATCCTCGTACCTGCTATCTCTTCGACTGATAGAGTCTATGCTTTTGGTGAAGCTGGTTCTACCTCAACAACAGGATCTGCAAATGGATTTTCAACTAACAGCCTCTGCTTCAATTTGTGATGAAAGGTCGACTAGTTTTCACCGAATCTTCAATTACGCACCGGTAACTTTTTTCCATTTTGACCTGTTACGTTCAGTTCTGAAGGCTAAAAAGTTTACTTTCCGAAGGCCTAAAAACAATTATTTTCTAACTAAAGTGGAGAAAGCGGAACCTTTCTTTCCCAGAGCGCTGTAAGCCCTTCTGTCCCGCTTTGGGCCTTCTACCTGTCGAACGAATCCAGACCCTGCTTGAAAATCCGCTTCAAACGAGGTTGCTAGCCTCCCATTCCCTCACCCGAGAATTGCATTTCCTCTCGCAGCTCTCCTTTGCACCTCTCCGGACAGGTGTCTTCTTCTCGACACGCCTTTCCTCTCCTTCGCACTGACAAGGTCTCTCTTACAACCTCCTCTGTCTTTGTTTTGTGAAACATCGAATACTGCATCTACACGGCCATAATTGTTGGCTCGATCATGTTTATATTGGCAGGAGGAAGTACAGCATGCTTCTTAAGCTTATTTTCCAAGGCGCGGCTGAGAGCCGAACGGAGTGAAAGTCCTGAGTGTCTTTGGTTTTCCGTCAGACAAGATATTCACTTCACTGTTCTTGCTTGTTCCCCCCAGGGCTATCTTCTTTCCTTTTGGATCTGCCTCTTTGACCTGTGATCCATGAGTCCCATTGTAGATAGCATCTTCAATACGAGTGGCTGCTTCAATCAAAGAGCGTGGTCATCGCTTGGAAATCGAAATAGTCATGGTATTGCCTACTCATGTTATTCATCATTATCCGAACTTGTTCCTTTTCTGGGGAGAGATCAATCACTTGGGCTGCTTTGGCCTTCCAACGGGCCAGGAAATTGGTCACAATCATAAAAGACCTGAACCGGAGGTGCTTGAGGTGCAGTAGAAGGAACAGACTTTGATTGATGAGAGATTTTGGATAAGAGTTCATAAAAGGCGCTAGCCTGTTTCATGGTCAGGAAGGGAAAGGAAAGAGCTGGGTTTCTAACAAAAAAGGAAACGTTTCCGTAGGAAAAATCTATCACATGGAAACAGCAACCATCGAGTAAATAGAAGTTTTTTTCAATCCTTGGTTGCAATGGTTCAATCGAGAGAAGAGCAAGTCAATTTCATAAATTGGAACAACCACATCAGCTTCATTCTTTTCGCATAGGGGTAGTTTTGTCAACTCGCCTGAAGACCACTGGAATCGTAACCAATACCCCTGGCCACACAATTCAAACCTACCAAACTATAGTACTTACATCCCTAACCATTATCCACCTTCTCTCATTCTCTCTCTGCGAATGAGCTAATGCTTTTTTTTTCGATCCCTGCCACACCCGGCATCGTGTTACCATTTGATGACTTCTTAGGGGGACAGTTTAAGTAAGAGTAGGGATAGTTGAAAGAGTAGTTAGATGAGTCCTGACTCCTGCGTATTTGTACGAGATACCTTATAGCTTCAAAGTGACAAAGTCCGGTGTGAGGTTAATTGAACATATTTCAATATGGGTCCCCACACAAATAAAGTAAGAAACCAGATTTTCCTTAAGGAATTGGCTCTGAGGCCCGGCAACTCGAACTTTCCTAAGCAGGAAGGAAAGATAAAATCAAGATCTTTCTTTATTATTGCATTCCTCTAGAACTCGATGAGAAAAGAATAGGCACGGCGTCCTCTGTAACATGGGCACTTTGACCTATTCCTATTCCAATTCTTCCCCGTGGAATTCCGATGTTCACTCAACCAAGAAAACGTATGCGCGTGACTAACGCGCAACGGCTTTCGCGGTAGCTCGCCGTTGCTTGTTCTTGGCGAAAGAACTCCTTTCGTTAGCTACCGAACCGGAAGGGTGGAGACAAAGATTAGATTGAAGTGTGGTTGATAGAAAGCTAGCAAGAGTATTTCATCCTTAGTGAACTGAGAGATGTTCTATCGCTCCGCGCCTTATTTACTTATTCAGTCTAAATACGCTCCTTCGGGCATAATAAGCAGAGTCTGGGAGTTATAGAAAGTAGGTCAAGTAGTGAAGAAGTTGGGTCTTGGGTAAGCATGTTGGACTAGATAGAAAGACGCATTACTTCGGACTTGGGTAACTCTTGACGCCGATATAGATGTGTTTTCTTTTTGCCTATAAGAAATCCTCCTTTATGTATGACTGGGCTTGTGAGAAGTGGTCTAATACTATCTATTCAGATATGTCTCTTCTTATGGATAAGCTAGGGAGGGCATAGGTAATTGCTTGGGGGGGCTAGTCAATGAAGAATTGAGTATCTAATAAGAATTTCTTGTGGGCAAGAGTAGGGTTGACTTGGTAGGTAGAACTATTCTTATGGCTAAGAAGCTAGGCCGATATGCTCATACTAAGTGCTGTAATCTCTCATTCATGCGCATTAAGGAAATTGTAAAGAAGAAAGTCAAACGCTCTACGCCTCGTCGAATAAGAGTGTTTCCGGATCATATCTATTCTTCTCGGGTACTCTTTCTTAATGAGAAAATCATAACTTGATCCGATCTTTATGTCGCACAGTGGTGTCCCAGGCTAGGGCTGCAGGTCCAGCATAAGAATCTAAACTAAAAAAGTTTACGTGGTCCATAAATAATGGTGACAGAAATCCCTCCTACTGCGCCTCAACTTGGACTGGAGCTTTCGGGTCTCTAGGTATTGAATTAAAGAACGGGTTTAGCTTTGCTTTGGGGGGAGTCCTGGTGGGGAGATATGCTAGCAGGTAATGGCTCAGCTTCTACTTAAAAAGCGTTTTAAGCGGGTTTCCCTATTTATTTGCGGGTCTCTCGTACAAGATTCTATCAGTTACAGCGGATTCAAGGGATGGAGCCAGATCTACTATCCGCTTGCTGTCCCTAAGCTGATAATTGCCCGAGCCTATTTGTTTTTTTCCGGGGAGGGGCACATAGCGATAGATACTTTAGAAACCTATCACTAAGAAGCGGGCTCACTGAAAACCAAACTGTTCGTATTTCTTTAAAACGCTGCTGCCCTAGCCGGGGGTCTGTCTATAGAAGAAGGGAATCCAGAGGAAGAAGCAGCTCCCCGAAGGAATCCTTCTAACTACCACCTACCTACCTCCCGCTTTTGTTCGGACAAGGCGAGTTTCCTAAGATTCACCCACCGCGGATACACTAAGCGTTCTTCCCGTTGGTAAATCTGATTCTTGCAAATCTACATCTGACTTAGAAGCTTCATGGGGTCTGGTCTCGCCATTTGGCAATTTAAGCCAAACAAAATACAGTACAGAGGTTATAACCAATACACAAGCAGGCGTGAACCAGTCAGAAATTCTAATGGAGAAGTAGACAAAGAAGAGGAGGGGACAGTATCGATAGCCGCCTTTTCACTTATTGCTAGGAGTGATTGTGAGAGAATACATAACATAGGTGAAAGCCAAAAGGCATATATGACCCGCTCAGCCCAATGGAAGTGATTTGAAACTGACGTTTCTTTAGAATTCGATTAAGAATAAGAACATAGACCGGCTTCTAGAAAAAGAGACGTGCCCTCTTCTCTATCTGTAGATTCAGGAGCAACATGCTGGTTCCTTTTGTCATAATACCTAACGGCTGTGGGCAGAATGAATGAAAAAGCAGATGAAAGACACTATACATACCAATAGAATGATAAATTTTGAATAAAGCTAGGTGACGTCACGGCATTTGAGAACCAATTGCTTCTTTTGCTTTTCACCAACCTTCATGTACAATCTTATTTCGTATTGGAGTACAGCCTATCGTAGGCCCAGCAAAGGCAAGACGGAAAGCAAGCATTAAGTGAAGAAGCAAGGTCCAAACAAAGTAGTGAAAGATTTACATTGAAAAGCTTCTCCATGTCTATATCTGTCCGATGGACCAAGTTCAAAGGAAACGGCTTCTCTACTGCATCAAAAAACCAATCCAAGCCTGAAAAGGAGAGTTGCGGTTAACGATTCCTATAAATTGAGAAAGAAGCATGTTCTTCATGCCCAAAAGCGGATAAAGTAGATGGAACCTGTTCTCTAACCTTCTTTTTGTAGCAGATACTGCATAAAGTTTACCTGCCTTGTAAGGCTTTTGTAGGATTAATCAAATTTGCTTTTTCTCGTTCTATCTCAGAGTATCCATTCATTCGATCTTGCTATCCGCTCTCAATTGAATCCCTTCTCTGTTGTCGACAGGTGTGTCCGCATCAGGACCAGAATCACGGTCTAGTACCTCCGTACTCGCTCCTACTTTATTAATTAGGAAGTAGCCCCGTCTTATTTTCTCGAAATGCGTATAGAGATCCTAGTTTGGGCTAGGATTGGCTCCGGTCTATCAAAACTTGCCTTGCTTGACCCAAGAGCCGCCCTTAAGCAAGGCAGGCATACGCCTACCTATACGTCATATAACGAAGATGGAAAAAAATCGATGCACTCTTATCTTAAATCGAGATTGTGTGGGTGTTCAGTTGAATTTTCCATTCAGAAATGTTCCCCGTAGTATAGTATATTTCCGTTGGTGCACTCTTTCTTAATTAGGTTTGTAATTTGGCTTTCTCTTCCGTTTTTATTGGTTTTGTCATTTCATGTTCGTTGGAAAGACCAACGCCGACCCCTATCTCAAAGTCTCCCTTTCTTTCGTGAGCAGAGCTTCAAAAGATGGACAGTAACGAACGCGTAATATCAATTTGTCGAAAGCGGGTTCCAATTGAAAAACAAATTGTTGTGATTTATGCTGCTGTCGGTATTGTATTGTATTGGAAACGTCCTCATGGCATAAGATACTTTTGGAAGTTGAACCGGGACACACCTCTGCGCACCTTGGCCGGGCTAACAGGTTCTTGGTGCCAAAAAGTGAGGGAGAGACCAATTGATCTCATTAGTTCCGGGATTGAGCCGCGGGTTGTAGTCGGCCCGATGGACCTGCAGAGGTAGGAAGGCTTTTCTCGCCAACTGAACTGCCCAAAGCGACTTCCTCAGGAAGGTACGGTCTGACGAGGACCAATTTCAGTTCGATTCTGAAAAGTCGCATATCAGCAGTTGCCTTAACTGAGTCTATTAGCAATTTGATTCAGTCTTTCTATCTGGCTAGACCTGTGCCGTGACAAGCACAAGCTATGAACTAGCCCTTCCTTGCACAAGCGCCTATTATACTGGCCAGATGCCGATTTGTAACTCCCTTAGGCTACTTTATCTACAAAACCTAGACTTATTACTACTACTGGCCTATCTCTTTCTAAACCCATGCATATGCCTATTACGTATCCCGCGCTTGGCTCTCTTTACTACCCTGAACATCCCGTTCATACATACTTGCCTATCTTTCTAAACCTAAACCGGTGCTCTTTCTCCTAAATATGCATCCCAAGCTTGCTTTCAAACCTCTACTTGCCCTGGCTAGACCAGTTCATACCTATTGGGTTTTTAGACCTTTCCCGCCTCCTTTGCGGATATGCCCTTATTCAGCTCTTGAAAGAAAGAGAGATAGAAAGAGAGAATGATCAAACTCAACTAGACGGCAGTTCCTCTTGTTCAAACCTCTCTTGCCGAGTCTTCTCCTCATAGCAAGTTCCGGGAGAGCTAAACTACTAATATAATGTAAATAGCAGACGCTAGAACAAGAACGGATTGCTTTACCCGCTATAGCCAGCGACGCATCCTGCAGTGCTCCCTTCATCAGCGGATCAAGCTTTCGCAAGGCAAGGTACAGCTTTTTCATCCCAGTTCCGGGTTCCTGAAAGTCCATTCTTCAATGTTCGAGAGCATCTCGCTAACCTCGATCTACTTCCTATCAGATGCTGCAGAAACTAACTATACTTCTCTATATATGTGAATTCACAAAAGCCAGGGGTTTCTCGTTCGATAGATCGCACTCCCTGGGGGAAAAGAAACTAACTTAAGTAAGTAGTTCAGGATCAGCAGCATTGAATTGAAACCATCCGGAAGTAGGATGAGAAACAGAGCGAAGGAATTCCTGATTTGAATCCACTAGTGCAATACTCCGAGTTGAGGGAGTTGTGATTAAACTGTTGCTAAATCTCCGGAGTACCTCCTTAGAGCTATTGGATTTCTCCTCCATACTCGACTCGAGATAATTCTACATGATAAACAAGCACCACACTACTATATGATCGAGGCGCGGGAACAACCCCTGTTTCTTTCCTTTCGTTAGCGACTGCTTCTTTTCGCCCAGGGAAGAGAGTTGCTTCGAGTCCACCCGCGATCTACCACTTGCACAAGGAAAAGAAGAAAGGAAGCGAAGTCACCTCAGCTGTCCATTCCTTCTTTCTGTTCTGCCTTCTGCTGAAACAAGAAGTTCTGGCCCGGGAGGTAAAATCTCAACATCAACGCCAGCTCAACTATCTATATCTATACCGCGCGTTCGAAAGCAGCCCACGCCTCCTCTATTCTATTTGTTCAGGGCGGGCGGCATCGAATCAACTACTTGAAATGAAGATTTCTTTATAATAAAGAACAAAGCTCAGAGTTGCAACTCCCAGGCTCGGAAACTGGGTAAATACCTCCTCGATAAACAGCTTTCTCTTCTCCCTCGCGTATAACAACCCCTGGAGGGGTATGTTTAAAATCTAGCTAATTCTCTCCTGTTTCTGAAGATAGTTGTCAACCCTGCAGGCAGGGTGTCTACTTCGAGCAAATGCTTAAACTCCTCTGCTGCTTCTCATCGAATACGAACGTGTTGCACTTCGCGCTTCTCCTGACCTGAACTTAATGGAATCCTAGGGCTCGTAGATAACATCCATTCCTTTGGGTCGGCCTACTCCTCGCGATGAAGAACTTGCTCTTGCTTTTCCATCTTGTTCACCCGGTGCTCTGCTCCTCAATAGCAGCACTAACTTAACCCGGAGGGCTAACCCAACGAGAAGAATCCAATGATAGGACAACTGCGACCCATTACCTTTCCTAGGGCTGTTTCTTTTTGTTCTTTGAAAAGCGGGGTTGTGCGTATATTCGCAGAATGCACCTGACATGGAAGTGCAAGTGCGAAAGTAAGCACTAATATTGCAGGTATTCTCTAATTGTGGGTCTCCCTCTCGGGGTGTTCGTTCCGATTTCCTTGTTGTAAAAACAAACCCTTGGTTCGATCCCTGGAAGAAAGTGGGAATTCGATCTAACAGCCGTTAATCGCATGTGCAAGTGCCTAGTTGAAATCCCGTATGAGATATTGACCTACTGAACTCACGAAAGAAGACGGAGATATGAGGTAGCCACAACCAAAGGATGATCGGGCATTCTCTCTGAGGGAAGACCTGAATGAAAAGCATCCTTCCGCCCAGGAAATAAAATACATGTAAAGATCCAAGAATATAACAGGGAGTTGAATGAGTGCTGGCTTGCGAGAAAGGAAGGGGTACGCCGAAGGCATTTCATTTAGACCGATAAATCTTAAGGGTGAAGCATTGCATCTTTATAGCTTCAAATAAAGAGAAAGACAACGAAGTGGGATGATTTCATAATTTCCTATGACAGATTTAATACAATGCTGCTTGGACAACTGAAATGCTTTTAGTACTGTCAGCTAGGAAGCACCAAGTCCTACTGGGACTTGGTACTTCCCTCTTCTGCCCTTAGAAATGGATAGTCAAGCAAGAAAAGAAGCTTGTTAGGAATGGCCATTGATTCCCTTGCTTTGGCAGGTCCTGTTTCCCTGTTGACTCGCTCTTTCCTGACCTTCTAAGTGAGTTCTAGCTTGAGCTGGCATAGTTGATTCCCTTACTTTAGCTTGTAGGGGACGGTGGATAATCCATACGGAATGGACGAGGAATTGAGGTAGGGAAAGGTAACACCCAAAGCATCAAATACTCATACATCTTTGTATCCCAGATAAAAAGGAATGCTTGGCTATCCTGCTAGCTGTTGAGTAAGATATCCCGAAGGGAAAAAATAGGATCTTAGTCATATGCACTTATCTTTACCTGGCGAGGTAGACTTTTTTAGAAATGGGAGGGAGCTCCCTATCTTTACAATTTCCTTAATGCGCATGAATAAGAGATTACAGTATCTGATTCTGAACTAACTGATCGGCGGATCGGCGATCTCAAGTAAAGTAGTTGTTCCAGGTAAAAACAAACATACATCTTATAGCCGCTGGCGTTTCCTTCCATCGCAATAGCCACCCACTCAGTCTATCAACGCTGTCATTAGTATGTGTTCATGACGGAAGAGGATCTTTCCCAAGGGAAGCTGAAACAAAGTATCACCTGTCTCTATCTTCTTTGCTTCTTTTCACCGAGTGCCTATCTTGAACTTTGAAGAAAAGGAGTACGGTGCCTAGTGGAGTGAAGAAGAGAATGGGCAGGTAAGCGGGGAAATGGGAAGTGCTTTTGACGCTTCAGAGAAACCTATCAGCGGCAAGGCCCTAGCTTAGACAGAATTAATGCCCGTGTCAAGGCTATGCTATATGGATCATGAAAAACTAGAACTTGACTTTGTGGTAAGAACGAATGAAAGCTCGCCTATTGGACTACCAACAAGAGGACATTCGTATGTATACACGATATTGACTGTTGGAGAAATCTCCCCCTTCACTGGCTATGAGCTTCGGATTAACTACTACGCGGCCTATCCACATCAAAGAGAAGAATGAAGACTACGGGAATAAGATGCTTAATCAGGTCCGAATCACCTAGTACGATTCCTATCCAAGCATAGCTCTCCCAGCAATAAAGCGATGTGCCGTGTTCCCAACCAATGCAAGCATGTCTATGATGGAACTGACGACGACACCGGACTATCTATGAAAATCCTGCCGGAAAAGCAGCCAATTTGATATGAAAATGAGAACTTTATTTCATACGAGCATTGTCACTGTAGTAGGCCCTTACCGTAGAAGAAAGGGGGCCCCTTCCATTAGAGTCAAAAGAGAGGATTGCTTTCAGTTCTTTCAAAGCAACAATGCAATAATGCCAAAATAAAGAAAGAAGAGCTTACCAATTTTCGTGCTATGGGAGCTATAACACAGCCCAGAGTGCGTCTTTACGAAGATATCTAGATGTTTTTTTGATGCATGCAGTTACGACTTGCACTACAATAGTGGTTGAATTCCACTCTTTTTATTTGCACCGAGTCTTGCTTCATACCTTCTTAGCATTAACGATTACTGCTTTGTATCGACAGCAAAGTTCTCTACTATATTGAGATTTCATACCTTACTTACTATATTACAGGTAAAGTACTGGCACTGATACAGAGTAGGCAGCTTTCTTCTCTCCACTTGTCCGAAGAAAAAGCTTCTTACTTACCGTGCCCACCTCTCTTGGCTAGCCCCTACTCACACCTATACTTTGTCAACAACTACTTCTCCACAATAAGTTAGAAAAATGCCATGCTTAGCTCTATTCTATACAGCTTGTCTTGCTATTCAAGTATATCAGCTTATCCTTGGTGGAATGAATAAACGAATAAAGGCGTGTATAAAGTTTGTAGTGTTTTTAGCTGCTACCGCCCTTGCTATACGAACGTGGTTATTACTCACAAGCATAAAGATGTGATCAACTAATTGCTTGTTATTAAATAAGCATAGCTCTTGTCAACTCTTCTATTCCTTGGCTATCTATCACACCTACTACTAATACTAAAACGACGTGTTCAAGCTCGCCTCGCTTTCTGGCAATGCAAACCCTACTGGACTCGTATGAAAGCATCATGATTCTTCTATTATGAATAACTAAAGTGGCCCAGACAAGAAGTGGAAGGAAAGAAAGGTGTGTGGTGCGAAGGTGACCAGGCTGACCAAAGGCAGAGAAAAAGAGAGCGCCTCTAGCGCCTAATTCTCAGTCTCATAGCCGTGTGATTCTTGATTTGAGATTGTGTCGGCGTGCCGCCCATGAAAACAGAATCCGCTGATCAGAAATACTTGCTACGCTACGCAATTTTTCTTCGCTGCGCGCCTTCCTTTCGCTTCGCCTAGAACACTGAACTTTGAGCTCAGCCTGACAGATCAGTCAGATCTTAAGGAGGACTCTCTTTACTTTACTCATTGGAAAGCGAGTTGCCTTGATTCAGTAGTCTGATACCTTTTTGGGGGGTAGAACTGGACCCCGGATTGGATGGATGGATCGGCTATAGGTTTTGGATTATGGTAAAATTGCCTTATTAAAGAAAAGAGCTACTCCCTACCCGCCATCTATATCATTGAAAAGCTTCTTGATCTGTTTTCGCTTTGACCATTCGCTCGCTCTTTGCTTTCATGTGTGACCTTTGTCTTTAGTAGGGATAGAAGCAAAGAAAGGGTACATTCCTTGCAGAAAATAGCGATCAGGGAACATAATAAACCACTATTCCTTGCAGAAATAGAGTCACCGAAGCTTATTTATTACGCTACTGTTTTCTTTCGCTGGACAGGAACGAAATTATCTCCCAGCGTAGTAAACTAAACGCCCGAATGGGAGACCCGCCCCGTAAAAAAGAAAACCAGCTGACCCTAAGCTAGCTACACCGTATAGTCTGAAGTGGCTAAGGCAGTTGAGAAAGCAAGCATACTTATACTAGACTAAGCAAAGGTAGTACATACCGCTGCATGAAAGTGAGTGAACACCAACCAGCTTCTTCTCGTCGAGCAATTCCCCGTTGGAGCGAGCAAGATTCCTTTGGACTTACTTTGGTTTTGCATAAATTATCATATAGAAAGAAACGTAGCGTTACGATTCCATGGATAGTTTGTGTTTAGGTTTCTTATTCCACTATGGAGATGAGGAGGATTATTATTCAACTTGGGGATGAGGAATCAAATCAACGAGAAATACTATACTAGAAATTTCGAGTTGCGAAGGAAAAGCGTGAAACAATGTCATGTCGCGACTCGACATGTTCCAAATTCTCACAACACTTTGGACTCATTTTATCAACTGTTTTAAAAGAACGAGTCCGGGCCCAAGAAATCAGAGATGAAGAAATGGGACATGGCTATTCCCTTTCTAAAAGCCAAATAGCAAAGGGATTAAAACAGTTTCTAGAGGAAGAAGATAGATCAATTTTGAGTTACAGATACTATCTTTCCCTTTCCGCATGAAAAAGACCAATCAAAAACTTCTTCGTTTCGTTGGTAGAACCCACGCCAACTCTTTTCTCTAAAAAATAGAGAGATCTTTTGATCACTTCTATCAATGCAATGAAAGAACTATCCCTTCCTATTTGTTTGTCCTAATGAGACAAAGAAGAGCCTCCTTCTTTACCACTTTAGGGGATGGGGGTGAAGGGGGGTTTACATACAACCGGGGCAAAGTGGTTTATGATTGAATCTCAGAGGCATTCTTATCATTTGGTAGATCCAAGTCCATGGCCTATTTCGGGTTCACTCGGAGCTTTGGCAACCACCGTAGGAGGTGTGATGTACATGCACTCATTTCAAGGGGGTGCAACACTTCTCAGTTTGGGCCTAATATTTCTCCTTTATACCATGTTCGTATGGTGGCGGGATGTTCTACGTGAATCCACGTTGGAAGGGCATCATACAAAAGCTGTACAATTAGGACCTCGATATGGTTCTATTCTCTTCATAGTCTCGGAGGTTATGTTCCTTTTTGCTTTTTTTTGGGCTTCTTCTCATTCTTCTTTGGCACCTACGGTAGAGATCGGAGGTATTTGGCCCCCAAAAGGGATTGGGGTTTTAGATCCTTGGGAAATCCCTCTTCTTAATACCCCTATTCTCCCTTCATCCGGAGCTGCCGTAACTTGGGCTCATCATGCTATACTCGCGGGGAAGGAAAAACGAGCAGTTTACGCTTTAGTAGCAACCGTTTTACTGGCTCTAGTATCCACTGGCTTTCAAGGAATGGAATATTACCAAGCACCCTCCACTATTTCGGATAGTATTTATGGTTCTACCTTTTTCTTAGCAACTGGCTTTCATGGTTTTCATGTGATTATAGGTACTCTTTTCTTGATCGTATGTGGTATTCGCCAATATCTTGGTCATCTGACCAAGAAGCATCACGTTGGCTTTGAAGCAGCTGCATGGTACTGGCATTTTGTAGACGTGGTTCGGTTATTCCCATTTGTCTCTATTTATTGGTGGGGAGGTATATGAAAGAAGGGAACGAATAAGTGGATTGAGGAATAAAAGCTCGAAGACAAAGAGAACTTTTCATAAAAGAGAATGGAATCCTATTTAATATTAGCAATTCACATATAATCTTAAATAATGATCATCCCGCTTCCTTCCTCTGTGTGCAAAACGAAGCTGCCGTAGGTAGTTGTATTATTATGGAATTGTGTTTTGATTCCTAGTTTATAAACGTTGTAAGGTAACGTTTCTCGCCGGTTTTGGTAGTAGTTGTTGTTGGTTATAAACGTTAGTTGTTGTGAAGCATATGAGAATATGCCTGGTTTTGGGTAATATCTTAAGAGGTGCAACGTTCTCCGTGGGTGTTGGTACGAGTGTGGTTTTTCACAGGTCCGGAGACAAGAAAAGAGCCGAATTAGTGTAGGAATGGAGATTTCTACTTTCCGTAGTTGGGTTCGAACCTGAAGATGGTTTTGTGGTGTCTGCTTCGTCTCTAGATTATGCTTCGTCTCCAGAATCCCTACCCTAAAGAGTGAAATTGCGTAGCTTAAGGTAGGTGTTTTCCCAATCCGCGCAAAATAAACGTAAGGGCTGTCTATTGGTAATAGAATTGAAAGGGTAGAAGGTATCCTCGGCATTGTTGGAGAAGTTTAAGTGGGAGTAAGCATTGCCCCCTTACTTGTTCGTTGTCTATCTGTTCTACTAACCTGATGTCTACCTGTATAAATCTATACTCGTTTGAACTACTCGATTGATATTTTTTTGTCTTTCCTTTACTAACGTGGAATAACGAGTTTTTTTTTTGGTCTGCCAAAACTTTGATTGAAAGAGGAGTGTTAAAGCAATTCGCTTACGAAATCACAGTCCAAAGCAAAGCAACTACTTACTGGTTTAGCTCGTGTTTTCCTTTTTGAAGTAGTTTGGCAGACGCATCGATTGTTCGTGGCTGGTCACACGGCTCCGGTGCATCGGGCCACTCTCAATTGTGTGGTTCCGAAAAAACTAGGGCTCTTCTCGTATGAGCAGGCTTATCAATATCAACCACTCAGAATAGGGAGCTTCCAGCGGGAAGCCCAGCTTTGGGACGTTGCCCCTCCCTCGGATGAAAATAGATCTCGTGGAGACGGGCTTGACAAAAGTCAGTTAGCAAGCGGGTGTTCCATAAAAAAAAAGAAACTAGGATTCTTCCGAACTCAACTCCGTGGCCAAAACCATCTTCTCACTCTGACCCCCACATATCAGATCCCAGATGCCACCCAACGATGATGGGACTTTCGCGCAGGGAATTTTCATTCGATAAATACTCCCCCTCTTGCAGCGAGAGCCCACTCCTACCTAAGGAAGGGGCTTGTAGATCTATATTTGGATTAAGGGGCGGTATGGATGGAAGAGCGCTTCTATTGGTAGGCAGTCGCTGGCCGAGGAGGCTGCTCTCTCTATCTAGAATGAAAAGAGGAGAGAAGTAGCACGCACTGGAGTGGGAGTGGTTCCAGTGCCGAAATCGCCCTTTCTCTTATTCGTACTAAGGGGGAGGAGGGCTTATCTTAATATTCCATCTTGTTTGTTAGCTGACAACTCCATCCATCTTGCTTGTGCTCATTCTATCACAAAAGAGATTTTTTACTTTTGCCATATGGTGATCATACTTTTTTCATACAATTGGAAAGTCTACCGAGGGGAAGGTAGGACAAAAACACGGTGTTTCCTACTTTTGTCACTTTGAAAAAAGTCTTTATTAGGGAAATCGATGAGTAGGCGCGCAGCGACGGGGTTTCCTACTTTTAGTATTCTACCATATGCCTCGTTTTTTTACTTCTACTATTGGTTTTTCAGGCTGTGAATTAGCAATGAATCCTGACAACTTCAACTCTTAGTTATACACCCACCTCTACTACATAGTAGATAGTCAAAGTGTCAGCTGCTTGTACCAGTCATTTATGTGTCGTAATTGTACTCAATTGTCCAAGAAGACTGCACGAGACACCAAAACACATCAATGTTGTTTTTCATGTACTGCCTCTTCTAGATTCGATTGCTGTCTCCACATTTCTTCGCCAAAAGGCTTGAATTCTTCCCATCGTACACTACATCCGATGCTTTAAGTTCAACTGGAAATGAAGAAGTATACCTCATGATGGGTTGACCTGCCTGTCGACTACAAGAGAGACAAGCTCACTCGAGAGATCTTTCCTTTCGATCGCCATTGGAGAAAATAAGACTCCATTGGTGCGGATGGGAAGCAAGTGTGAAGCTCCTCAGAGTTTTTGGGTTCCTGTCTTCATGTACCGAAAGGACAAAGCTGGACGATAGGAGCAATACGGGGAGAAAGTAGCGCTTTTGCTATAGGCTGGCTTAAAATGTTTCGTTTGAAAACGAACTTGTTAAGGCAAAACAGGCTTTATTGCTTTTGCCCTTGGCTGGACTACAAACTTGAATCTTGAAAGTAGTTCCCGCTAGGTAAATACAGATTTATTGGTTTTGCCCCAAGCAAGAAAACGGATGTGCGAAGGAAAGTAGGACTTTTTACTACGGCTGGCATAAAAAGTGCACTTTGATCGTACACTCTACTAGGCAAAACTGGTGTGAGTGGTTTTGACTATGGAGGGCATAAACAGTTTAATATGGAGAGTCGGCTGAGTTTAGGACAAAAAGACAAGGCGTAGTCTTTTGAGTCTGATCAGTCTAGTGTTGCCTATGTTGGGTAGGAAATAAAAGAATCAAAGCCCTCGACGTTCCTAACAGCTGTTGAGCTCTCGAAGTATGAGATCCTGAATGCATCCTCTTTCTTTCCACTTCATCTTGGGAATCAGGAATGGTTGTTTATGGCTGGGTGTGACAGATCAGACTGAGTTTAGAATCAGACCTTCTATCTATCTAGCTGTATTGCCACTCCAACGGTTCTTTTTCTTTGATTATGCCCCGTATCTCTCTGAGCCTATTTGATCTATTTGCTATATCCAAGTTCGAGTGTGAAGTTCGCTCCGGTTGAAGTGTAGGGCTTCCTAATTTCTGCTTCGTCCTCCTGCACACTAGTATAGAAGGTTGGCCCGTCACCGTATACCATCGTAAGATGAACTGGAAATTAGTAGTTTCAACCAGTTACACAAAATAGGCAAGTTGAGTTCAGCGTGTGTTGTGTTGCCTCCAACTATAACGAGGCCCTTTGACTTGAGGTACGATTTACCTCTTAACGCGCTTTCCTGCTAGAAGAAGTGAGGGTGATGTCCAATGACCTGTTTGAAGAAGCTTGCTGTGTAGATAGGTATCCGTTTCGTAAACCTAATGTAGAACCTGTAAACTAAAGACTTGACTCCCGGAACCGCAGCCATTCAAAAAGCTATCAATCTGATTCGAAATACCAAGGTTCGAAGACCTCTGGGGCATATCAAAGTACTTTCACTTGCCCCACAACAAGAATTTCTAGGGTATGTGAGTGGTGTCGGACGCTATAGGGGTTTGTGTATTCACATCAGGAGAAGAAATAGGCTCTCATTGCTGCTGGGATAAGACAAAACCTTCTTCCTTGATCCATGGCGTCACCGCTGCTATATTCATAGAGTAATTCTATTGGCTGGCTATGATTCCAGCAAATAAGTCTTGGGGTCATTCCGGGCTGATGCTTCCTAATTCTGCCTAGCTTTTGCTCCATTCATCACTATGGGGCACCACATATATAAGCATTGGGAGATCGATCTAATTCTACCAAAGGCAAAAGAAATGGGAAGCAAAGTGTTGGTTATCTAGCTAGTATAGAGATGATGCAGTATCTTCATTGGCGAGACAAGCAAAGAAGTAGATTCAAAAAAGCAAAGTCAAGCAAGCAGCAACATTGGTGACTTTATTGAGTCTTGTCCTAGTTGATCTGGAAATGCCCGAAGAAGCCTTTGACTCATCCAATGCTTAATTGGTTGTCCTAATTTCTTTCTTGAAAACATGTACGAAATGAAAGACTTATGTGAATAAGATCAAATTCTATGATTCACAATTGATCGAAACGAATAACAACTAGTCACGATTAGGGACAAAGCTCAGCTAGTATATGTAATGTGTTCAAGGCGCATTTCCTCCAACAACTAGACTAAATAATATGGGCGGAAGGATCACTTTCACTCCTTTGCCTACTTAGCTTTACTAAGAACTACTCACTTTTACTTAGTAAAAAGCTTTATGTTTAGTTGACCTATTATCGCAATCAATTGATTCTTGACTACTCTCCTTAGCAAGAACTAGTGACAAGCCCTACTTTCAATGCAATGCCCTACTTCGTTGCAATAACCTTTTTGTTTGTTATTTGACCTAAAAACTACTCTACGGCGGGCGATATATGATATGTGTTTTTGCTCTCTGTTGGGTCTTATTGCCTTGGATAAGCTACCTGAGGAGAATTCTTGTACAGAGGCGATGTTTACCTGTAACCGCATTCTGCCTATTATTTAGTCCGTCAAATAGCTCGTCTCGGTAACAGCTACTTTCTTTGTTTAGTTACTTATTTTCCCTTTCATCCGGATTTTCCTTCTTAGATGGCCCGACTAGCTGATAGTCTTTACATTGGATGAGGTGATAGGAAAGAAGAGGAATCCACTGCACTTCAATCTTCGTCAACAGGTCACTTATATCACTCGGTATTAATCAAAGAGTAGGGTACGATCTCTTAAATCAAGTCTGGAATCAATCAGTCATTGCTATGGGTGTTATGTTCAATAGGCTTATGCTCTCATATCTATATATGTTCTATCGGTAGGGTAGAATATGTTCTATCGGTAGGGTAGGGATAATCCCCCATCTCATTCTAGTATTAGATAACACGTCCCATACAGAATTCTCACAGAAACTACCACAACAATCCTCACGAACATAGTACGGATGAACACAGAACCTCACGCCCATAGTAATAGTACGGATGAACACGGAATGTGGTACCGTGGCCTAATAAAGCATGTTCTAATTGACACTTTCCTTTGATATCAGAATCTCTTGCTATTAACATTATATACCAACCACTCTCCTTCTCTATTTATGGCATTATCTACTCTCTATCAGCAAGTCGGTGCTTATACCTATACTTACTGCTCAGAGAAAAGGCTTTCCTTGCCTCGCGGATGGAGAGGGATTCGAACCCCCGGTATTCCTATCAATACTTCGGTTTTCAAGGCCGACTCTTTCAACCGCTCAGACATCCATCCAAACAAGAGTGAACTACTGAGTGTGGGATAAACTATTGTGCAAGTAATTGGAATGTAACCCTTAAAGTATTCAGGCAAGCATGTTTATAAACTGAAAAATGTAAATAGACTTACTTAAAGTATGGAAGAGTCATGTTCTTCAGCAAAGCTGGGTTTTTACTCGCGAACGCTTTCCATTCATCAGGATCAATCTTCCCGTCACCATTTAAGTCTGCTTGCTGGAATGTCTGTCAAAACTGAAGTTAGCATAAATCCATGTGTCGGCTACCTCATAGTGTGAACGCTTCTTGCGCCACAAGAAGTGATTTCGGCATGAAACCTGCGACAACTTTTTGTGAAGGAAATGAACTGAAAGCTGCTAGGCACTTTTGGTGCCCCAGCCACAAGTTAGATGTGAAGGCATGTAAGTGCAAACAAATGTGGCACACACCGCACTACAGTCTAGGCATATGTGGACCAAATAAGCTGAAGGAAATAAAAAGAAAGTAACATTTCATCCGGATGCGCAGTACCTGATCCACAATTTGTTCAACAGCGTCATCAGAAAGAAACAGATCTGATTCATTCAGAATAGCTGGTCGGATACTGGAATCTACTATTAAAAATCAAATTAGAGGCGAAAGAAAGTAAAATCTTAATTACTTGATTATCTCTGTTTCCTCAGCTCTTCCCTACTCGGCTTCCTTGATTGCCTTTAGCTCAGACAGCAGACTCTTTCGCCTATAGCTGACGATTTAGGGGGAAGTTTGATAAGAAAGTTGTTCCGCGTACTATGAGTTTACTAGACTAGCTACTGTAAATTGCTATTCTAGCACATGTGCTTCTAATAACAGTCAATTAGAAAGCACTTTCTATAATGATAATTTGATATGAGAATATCATAGTAGCTCTAATAAGATCTTATCATGCTAGGGCTTCTGCTACTGGTTCAGATGCGGGAAGATGTCTGGCTTAAAAAGGGTACAGGTACTACAGGAAAAATGACTACCTACCGACCCCTCGACCTATTGAAGTAGCGCTCACTCGCAGCCCAACAGTTCCTTCGCTTACACCCTAATCTTAATAGCCCAGCCTCCAAGAGAAGAAATAGCACCAACCGCAACAATGGTAGCTAGAATCGATACAATGGTAGCTAGTTTAAGCAATCCAACTTCCATTGAAGCAGCTTGACTCGACATCTTAACAAAAGTGAAAGAAGCCCTCGTTCCCACTCTTCTTTCCCGCAGCCTAGGGAGGCAGCGGCCTCGCTTCTTTCCGCACAAGAAATGAAGCTACCAACGCTGTATTAGAAAGCAAATTCATACATATC
>Ga0182007_10000311_pt1 | contig 31137 bp, 22 predicted proteins | sample Sormic07211113_1_FD_123023 | JGI IMG/M metagenome (GOLD analysis project Ga0182007, IMG submission 123023) | Rhizosphere microbial communities from Sorghum bicolor, Mead, Nebraska, USA - 072115-113_1 MetaG | ecosystem: Host-associated > Plants > Roots > Rhizosphere | place: USA: Nebraska...
AGGTAGTCGTACACCTCGGTGATCGTGCCGACGGTGGAGCGCGGGTTGTGCGAGGTGGATTTCTGCTCGATCGAGATCGCCGGGGACAGGCCCTCGATGTGGTCCAGGTCCGGCTTTTCCATCACGCTGAGGAACTGGCGGGCATAGGCCGACAGTGACTCCACGTAACGACGCTGGCCTTCCGCGTAGATGGTGTCGAACGCCAACGAGGACTTGCCCGAGCCGGACAGGCCGGTGATGACAATCAGCTTGTCGCGGGGCAGGTCGAGATCGATGTTCTTGAGATTGTGCGTCCGCGCGCCGCGGATGCGGATGAAATCCATCGCCATGGGGGATCCGTTGTGGGGCTTCGGCTCAGGGAGCCGGCAAGCGGGTGGGGCAATCGGAAACGGCAATCGGTCAGCCTACCGAGCTTGGGATTTGGGGGCAATCGCGGACTTTGCCACCCCCATGTCTCATTCCCTGAGACCCCGCCAGCCTGTTTCCTGAACCGTATTCAGCCAAATCCGGGTCCGAGCAGGGGGTGGGTTGACCCGAAGTGGTTGAAGTCATTAAAATTCCGCTTCTGTCCGCCCTCGATGGCGGCAGTCCATAGACCACAATAACTACAGAGGAAGTCTGGTCATGTACGCAGTACTGGTAACCGGCGGTAAGCAATACCGCGTGGCGCAGGGCGAAACGCTCCGCGTTGAAAAGCTCGAAGTCGAAGTCGGCAACGAGATCAAGTTCGACAACATCCTGATGCTGGGCGACAGCGATGGCATCAAGCTGGGCGACGCGCTGAGCGGCGCTTCGGTCACTGCCAAGGTCGTGTCCCAGGGTCGTGCCGACAAGGTCCGGATCATCAAGTTCCGTCGCCGTAAGCACCACATGAAGCGCCAGGGTCACCGTCAGTACTACACCGAAATCGAGATCACCGGCATTGCCGGTGGCAGCAAGTAATAAGGAGAAGCAGTCATGGCACATAAGAAGGGCGTAGGCTCATCGCGCAACGGTCGCGACTCCAACCCGAAATACCTCGGCGTCAAGATCTTCGGTGGCCAGGCCATCGACGCCGGCAACATCATCGTGCGTCAGCGCGGCACCCAGTTCCATCCGGGTACCGGCGTTGGCCTCGGCCGTGACCACACCCTGTTCGCGCTCGTCGACGGCAAGGTGGAGTTCTCGGTCAAGGGCCCGAAGAAGCGTCGTACCGTCAGCGTCGTCGCCGAAGCCTGATCTTCAGCGGTACGCAGGCGCCCACGCCACGGCGTGGGGTCGCTGACGAAAGCCCCGCTTCGGCGGGGTTTTTCGTTGGTATCCACTACATCGGGCGGGACATTTCCCGCCGCCGGCCCTGGATCGTACCGGGGCCGTTAGACTCTGCGGTGGGGTGCACCTCGCGCCCGCCGCCTCCAGATTGGCATCCAGAATCATGAAACTTGTAGACGAAGCAGAAATCCAGGTGATCGCCGGCAACGGCGGCAACGGCTGCATCGGTTTCCGTCGCGAGAAGTTCATTCCGCTGGGCGGGCCGGACGGTGGCGACGGCGGTAATGGCGGCAGCGTGTGGATCCGCGCCGACGAGAACCTCAATACCCTGGTCGATTTCCGCCATGACCGCATCTTCAAGGCGCAGCGCGGCGAGAACGGCATGGGCCGCCAGGCCTATGGCAAGGGCGGCGAAGACCTGGTCATCACCGTGCCGATCGGCACCGTGATCATGAACGTCAGCACCGACGAAGTGATCGGCGACCTGACCGCGCATGGCGACCGCCTGCTGGTGGCCAAGGGCGGCCGCGGCGGCCTGGGCAACATGCATTTCAAGAGCTCCACCAACCGTTCGCCGCGCCAGGCGCTGCCGGGCGAAGAGGGGGAGGAGCGCCTGCTCAAGCTCGAGCTGAAGCTGCTGGCCGACGTGGGCCTGCTGGGCTTCCCGAATGCCGGCAAGAGCACCCTGATCCGCGCCGTGTCCGCGGCGACCCCGAAGGTGGCCGATTACCCGTTCACCACGCTGTACCCCAATCTGGGCGTCGTGCGCGTGGAGAACTACCGCAGCTTCGTGATCGCTGACATTCCCGGCCTGATCGAGGGCGCGGCCGACGGCGCCGGTCTGGGCGCGCAGTTCCTGCGCCACCTGCAGCGCACCCGCCTGCTGCTGCACCTCGTGGACATCTCTCCGATGGAAGGTGGCGTGGAAGGTGTGTCGCCGATCGAGCAGGTCCGGGCGATCGAGCGCGAGCTGGAGAAGCACGACCCGGAGCTGCTGGACAAGCCGCGCTGGCTGGTGCTGAACAAGGCCGACCTGATGTTCGAGGACGAGGCCAAGGCCGCCGCCGAGAAGATCGTCGCCGAGCTGGGCTGGACCCAGCCGTGGTACCTGGTCTCGGCCCTGGGCCGTGAAGGCACCTGGCCGATCATGAACAACATCATGGCCTTCTTCGATCGCCAGAAGGAAGACGAGGCGCAAGCGCGCGATGCGTACTGAGCGCACCCGCGCGCCCCTGAGAAACCCGGCTCCGGCCGGGTTTTTCTGTGGTGTCGCCGCAACCGCCGACCGGGGCGGTCGCCGCAGATCGCAGGCAACAAAAAACCCGGCCAGGGCCGGGTTCTTCTCTGCGGCTGGATCGAAGCCACGCATGGCGTGGCTCTACGACATCCGCAGCGCCGTATCAGGCGGCCTTGATGGCCTTGATGCGCGCGGTCAGGCGGCTCTTGTGGCGAGCAGCCTTGTTCTTGTGGATCAGACCACGCGAGCTGAAACGGTCGAGGATCGGCTGGGCAACAGCGAAGGCTGCCTCGGCGCCGGCGGCGTCATTGGCATCCAGAGCCTTGATCACCTTCTTGACAGCGGTGCGCAGCATCGAACGCTGAGCCGTATTGCGCGCGTTGCGCACGACGGTCTGCTTGGCGCGCTTCTTGGCGGACTTGATATTGGCCACAGTGGTGGTTTCCTGAAAAATCGGTGTAATGGGAACAGCAAGCTGGAAAGTATGATGGCTCGAAAAATGTACGTCAAGTCAATTGTCAAGAGGGAACACGGGTGAGTTCACCAAGGATGTTGCGGGGCCTGCTGTCTTTCAGCAGCATGACCATGATTTCGCGGGTGTTGGGGCTGGTTCGCGACCTGGTCATCACCACCACGTTCGGCACCAATGCGGTGACCGACGCCTTCTGGGTCGCCTTCCGGGTGCCTAATTTCCTGCGCCGGCTGTTCGCCGAGGGCTCGTTCGCCACCGCGTTCGTCCCGGTGTTCACGGAAGTGAAGGAAACCCGCTCTCATGCCGAACTGCGCGAGCTGATGTCGCGGGTGGCCGGCACGCTGGGCGGGGTGCTGCTGCTGGTCACGGCGCTGGCGCTGATCTTCGCGCCGCAGCTGGCGACCCTGTTCTCCAGCGGGGTGGATACCGACCCGGCCAAGCATGGCCTGCTGGTGGACCTGTTCCGGTTGACCTTCCCGTTCCTGCTGTTCGTCTCGCTGACCGCGCTGGCCGGCGGGGCGCTCAACAGTTTCCAGAAGTTCGCGATGCCGGCGCTGACCCCGGTGATCCTCAACCTGTGCATGATCGCCGGCGCGCTGTGGCTGGCCCCCCGGCTGGGCGGCACCCCGGAGAAGCAGATCCTGGCCCTGGGCTGGGCGGTGCTGGCGGCCGGGCTGCTGCAGCTGCTGTTCCAGCTGCCCTCGCTGAAGGGCATCAACCTGCTGACCCTGCCGCGCTGGGGCTGGCGGCATCCCGGGGTGCGCAAGGTGCTGACCCTGATGGTGCCGACCCTGTTCGGCTCCTCGATCGCGCAGATCAACCTGCTGCTGGACACGGTGATCGCCGCCAAGCTGACCGATGGCTCGCAGTCCTGGCTGTCGCTGGCCGACCGCTTCCTGGAGCTCCCGCTGGGCGTGTTCGGGGTGGCGCTGGGCACCGTGATCCTGCCGGCGCTGGCCCGCCACCACGTGAGCACCGACAAGGCGGGCTTCTCCAGCGCGCTGGACTGGGGCCTGCGCACGACGCTGCTGATCGCGATCCCGGCCATGCTGGGCCTGCTGCTGCTGGCCGAGCCGCTGATCGCCACGGTGTTCCAGTACGGGCGTTTCACTGCGTTCGATACCCGCATGACCGCGCTGTCGGTCTACGGACTCAGCTTCGCCCTGCCGGCGTTCGCGCTGCTCAAGGTGGTGCTGCCGGCCTTCTACGCGCGCCAGGACACCCGCACCCCGGTCCGCGCCGGCGTGGCCGCGCTGGTGGCCAACATGGTGTTCAACTTCATTCTGCTGGCCGTGCTGTACCACGTGATGGTGCCGGAGGCGCTCAAGGCGCAGGGCGTGTGGGTCGCGCTGGGCAAGCAGCCGGGCCTGCATCTGGCGCTGGGCATCGCCAGCGCACTGTCCAGTTACCTGAACCTCGGCCTGCTCTGGTACTGGCTGGGCAAGACCGACGTCTATCAGCCCAAGCCCGGCTGGGGCGGCTATGTGACCAAGCTGGGGCTGGCCTGTCTGGCCATGGTCGCGGTGCTGCTGGCCCTGCTGTACGGGATGCCGGCGTTCACCGGCATGGACAAATGGCACCGGATCGGGAACCTCGCGCTGCTGGTCGGCGGCGGTGGACTGACCTATCTGGTGGCGCTGGTCGCCATGGGCTTCCGCCCGCGCCACCTGCGGGAGCATTGATAGGTGGGCAGCCCGGCTATACTTCATGGCTATCTCTTGCAAAGCATCGGCCCTGGTGGGCCGCATTCCACGTAGATGAGCAGGCTGTTTAGAAACGTCGAAGGCGGGCAGTTGTTCCCGCACGGAAGCGTGGTCTGCATCGGCGCATTCGACGGCCTGCACCTGGGTCATCGTGCGTTGGTGCGCCACGCCGTTTCGCGCGCGCGCGCGCTGGGCGTGGCTGCCGTGGCGGTGGCCTTCGAGCCGCTGCCGCGCGAGTACTTCGCCCAGGGCGAGCCGCCGCCGCGCTTGACCCTGGCGCGCGACAAGGTCGCGATGCTGCGCGAACTCGGCGTGGATGCGATCGGCCTGCTGCGCTTCGATGCGCGCATCGCCGCGATGCAGGCCGAGGATTTCGTCGAGCAGCTGCTGGTGCACCGGCTGAGCGCGCGCGAGGTGTGGATCGGGCCTGAGTTCTGCTTCGGCAACCGCCGCAAGGGCGATCTGGCCCTGCTGCAGGCGATGGGTCGCGAACGGGGGTTCAGTGCAGGAGAGATCGAGCCGGTCGACCTGCACGGCGAGCGCATCTCCAGCACCCGCATCCGCCAGCTGCTGCGCGCCGGTGATTTCAGCCATGCCGGCGATCTGCTGGGCAGGCCGTATACGATTGGGGGCAGGGTAGTGCGCGGCCGCCAGCTGGGCCGTACGCTGGGGTTCCCGACCGCCAACCTGCGCTTCCCGAAGACGCCGGCGCTGTCGGGGATCTATGCGACCTGGGTCCATGGCGTGTTCGACCAGCCGTGGCCCTCGGTCTCCAGCTTCGGCACGCGCCCCACCGTGGATGGCGTGGAGCCGCTGCTGGAAGCGCACCTGTTTGATTTCCAGGGTGACCTGTACGGTCGCCACATCGATGTCGAGTTCGTCGCCAAGCTGCGCGACGAAGAAAAGTTCCAAGATCTGGCTGCGTTGACCGACCAGATGCACCGTGACGCCGAACAGGCCCGTCACATCCTTTCCGAACACAGATTGCGAGCCACTGCGTGAGCCAGGACTACAAAGCCACCCTTCATCTGCCGGCAACCGAATTCCCGATGCGCGGCGACCTGCCCAAGCGCGAGCCGGGCATTCTGTCGCGCTGGGAGGACGAGGGCCTTTACGCCCGCCTGCGCGACAACGCGCAGGGCCGCCCGCTGTTCGTGCTGCACGACGGCCCGCCCTACGCCAATGGCCAGATTCACCTGGGCCATGCGGTCAACAAAATCCTCAAAGACATCATCGTCAAGTCGCGCTACCTGGCCGGCTTCGATGCGCCCTACGTGCCGGGCTGGGATTGCCACGGCCTGCCGATCGAGATCGCGGTCGAGAAGAAGTGGGGCAAGGTCGGCGTCAAGCTCGATGCGGTCGCGTTCCGCCAGAAGTGCCGCGAGTTCGCCGAAGAGCAGATCGAACTGCAGCGCCGCGACTTCAAGCGCCTGGGCGTGATCGGCGATTGGGACAACCCGTACAAGACGCTGAGCTTCGATTTCGAGGCCAACGAGATCCGCGCGCTGTCCAAGGTCTTCGCCAACGGTCACATCGTGCGCGGCGCCAAGCCGGTGCACTGGTGCTTCGACTGTGGCTCGGCGCTGGCCGAGGCCGAGATCGAGTACCAGGACAAGACCTCGCCGGCGATCGACGTCGCCTACGTGTCGCGTGATTCGCAGCAGCTGGCCGAACGCTTCGGCGTGGCGCTGCCGGCCGATGTCGAGGTCGCGGTGCCGATCTGGACCACCACCCCGTGGACGCTGCCGGCCTCGCTGGCGGTGTCGCTGGGTGCGGAGATCGAGTACGTGCTGGCCGAAGGCCCGGCCCACCACGGCAAGCGCCGTTGGCTGGTGCTGGCCGCCGCGCTGGCCGAACGTTCGCTGCAGCGCTACGGCGTGGAAGGCCTGGTCGTGCACGGCCGTGCCACCGGCGCCGCGCTGGAAAACCTGCTGCTCGCCCATCCGTTCTACCCGCAGCGCGACATCCCGCTGCTCAACGGCGCGCACGTCTCCGATGAAGACGGTACCGGTGCGGTGCATACCGCCCCGGGCCATGGCCAGGAAGACTTCGTGGTCAGCCAGCAGTACGGGCTGATGGACAAGTACAACGCCGGCCAGATCAACCCGGTCGACGGCCGTGGCGTGTACCTGGCCTCGACCCCGCCGGCGGGCGACGTCGAGCTGGCCGGCGTGCACCTGTGGAAGGCGCAGCCGCTGATCATCGATGTGCTGCGCGCCTCCGGTGCGCTGCTGGCCCATGTCGAGATCGTGCACAGCTACCCGCACTGCTGGCGCCACAAGACCCCGGTCGTGTTCCGTGCCACCCCGCAGTGGTTCATCTCGATGGACAAGGCCAACCTGCGCCGTGATGCGATGGCCGCGATCGACAACGTCGGCTGGTTCCCGAGCTGGGGCAAGGCACGCATCGGCTCGATGGTCGATGGCCGCCCGGACTGGTGCATCAGCCGCCAGCGCACCTGGGGCGTGCCGATCGCGCTGTTCACCCATCGCGAGACCGGTGAGCCGCACCCGCGCACCGTCGAGCTGATGCAGCAGGTCGCCGACCGCGTGCAGGCCGAAGGCATCGACGTGTGGTATTCGCTGGACAGCGCCGAGCTGCTGGGCGAAGAAGCGTCGCAGTACGAGAAGGTCACCGACATCCTCGATGTCTGGTTCGACTCGGGCGTGACCCACGAAGGCGTGCTGCTGGCGCGCGGCTTCGGCAAGCCGGCCGATCTGTACCTGGAAGGCTCGGACCAGCACCGCGGCTGGTTCCAGTCCTCGCTGCTGACCGGCGTGGCCATCGACAAGCAGGCCCCGTACAAGCAGTGCCTCACCCACGGCTTCACCGTGGATGAGAAGGGCCGCAAGATGTCCAAGTCGCTGGGCAACGGCATCGAGCCGCAGGACATCATGAAGACCCTGGGCGCGGACATCCTGCGCCTGTGGATCGCCTCGGCCGATTACAGCAATGAAATGTCGCTGTCGCAGGAGATCCTCAAGCGCAACGCGGATGCCTACCGGCGCCTGCGCAACACCGCGCGCTTCCTGCTCGGCAACCTGGACGGCTTCGATCCGGCCCGGCACCTGGTGGCCCCGGCCGACATGGTCGCGCTGGACCGCTGGATCGTGCATCGCGCGTTCGAGGTGCAGGAGAAGATCAAGGCGGCGTACACCGGCTACAACATGGCCGAGATCGTGCAGCTGCTGCTGAACTTCTGCAGCGTCGACCTGGGCTCGGTGTATCTGGACGTCACCAAGGACCGCCTGTACACCATGCCGGTGGACTCGCGCGGCCGTCGCTCGGCGCAGACCGCGATGTACCACATCGCCGAAGCGTTCACGCGCTGGATCGCACCGATCCTGAGCTTCACTGCCGATGAGCTGTGGGGCTACCTGCCGGGCGAGCGCAAGGAGAACGTGCTGTTCGCCACCTGGTACGACGGCTTGGCTCCGCTGCCTGCCGATGCACCGCTCAACGCGGCCGATTTCGATCAGCTGATGGCCCTGCGCGAGCAGGTTGCCAAGGTGCTCGAGCCGATGCGTGCCAATGGTGCGATCGGTGCGGCGCTGGAAGCGGAGATCACTGTCGCCGCCAACGAAGAAACCGCCGCGCGCTGGCAGCCGCTGGCCGAGGAGCTGCGCTTCCTGCTGATCAGCGGTGACGTGCAGGTGCGCCCGGCGACCACCGATGATGTGTTCGTCAGCGCCCAGCCGACCACGAAGCAGAAGTGCGTGCGCTGCTGGCATTACCGCGCCGATGTAGGCTCGGTCGCTGCGCATCCGGAGCTGTGCGGCCGCTGCGTGACCAACATCGACGGTGCCGGCGAAGACCGGCGGTGGTTCTGATGGCCGCCGCCCGTCCGCGTCCGAACGCGCTGATCTGGCTGCTGCTGTCGGCGGCGATCATCATCGCCGACCAGTGGAGCAAGGCCTGGGTGCTGTCCAGCCTGCCCGAGTACGAGCCGGTGGTGGTGATCGAGGGCTTCTGGAACTGGTTCCGCACCTACAACACCGGTGCGGCATTCAGCTTCCTGAGCGATGCCGGTGGCTGGCAGCTGTGGTTCTTCACTGCGCTGGCGGTGGGCATCAGCGGCCTGATGGCCTACTGGATGTGGGGCACCGCGCGCGGTGCCTGGCGCAGCGCCGTGCCGTATGCCCTGGTGATCGGCGGGGCGATCGGCAACGTGATCGACCGTCTCATGCACGGTCACGTGGTCGACTTCATCCAGTGGCATATCGGGGACCATTACTGGCCCTCGTTCAACATCGCCGATTCGGCGATCGTGCTGGGCGCGGTGGGTATCGCCCTGTTCGGCCTGTTCGACGGCAAGCCTGCCAAAAAAGCGGGATAATTCCCTCCTGTATCCGTAACAACCCGGCTCACGCCGGCCGGAGTATCTGACCGATGGATGTGTTGCTCGCCAATCCGCGTGGTTTCTGTGCCGGTGTCGATCGTGCGATCGAGATCGTCAAGCGCGCGATCGAGACCCTGGGTGCACCGATCTACGTGCGCCACGAGGTCGTGCACAACCGGTTCGTGGTCGATGACCTCAAGGCCCGCGGCGCGATCTTCGTCGAAGAACTGGACGAAGTGCCGGACGACAATACGGTGATCTTCAGCGCCCACGGCGTCTCCCAGGCCGTGCGCCAGGAAGCCGACCGTCGTGGCCTGAAGGTGTTCGACGCGACCTGCCCGCTGGTCACCAAGGTGCACCTGGAAGTGGCCCGCCACTGCCGCGCCGGCCGCGACGTCGTGCTGATCGGCCACGCGGGCCACCCGGAAGTGGAAGGCACGATGGGCCAATGGAGCCGCGAGCGCGGCACCGGCCAGATCTACCTCGTCGAAGATGTGGACGACGTCGCCACGCTGGTCATCGACCAGCCGGAGAACTTCGCCTACACCACCCAGACCACGCTGTCGGTGGATGACACCCGCGGCATCATCGACGCGCTGCGCGCCCGCTTCCCGGCGATGCAGGGCCCGAAGAACGATGACATCTGCTACGCCACGCAGAACCGCCAGGATGCCGTGCGCGACCTGGCCAAGCGCTGCGACCTGGTGCTGGTGGTCGGTTCGCCGAACAGCTCCAACTCCAATCGCCTGAGTGAACTGGCGCGCCGGGATGGGGTGGAGTCCTACCTGATCGACGGGGCCGACGAGATCGACCCGGCATGGGTGGCCGGCAAGAAGCACATCGGCCTGACTGCCGGCGCCTCCGCGCCGCAGGTGCTGGTGGATGGCGTGATCGCGCGCCTGAAGGAACTTGGCGCCACCGGCGTCGGCGAGCTGGACGGCGAGCCGGAATCGATGGTGTTCGCGCTGCCGAAGGAACTGCGGCTGCGGCTGGTCGACTGACCCGGCATCGTGACGCCACGCATGCCGTGGCGCTTCCCCGGTAGTGCCGGCCGCTGGCCGGCAGCTCACCCCGGTTGATCCTGATCGCGCCCGGCACACAGACCATCACCGCACGCCGCTGTGCCAATCATGGCCGCAACGCGACGCATGACCTTTGGCCATGGGGCAGGGCGGTAACGCAGGGCTAGGATCGAGGCTTCCCCCGCTGGAGCCTGCCTGATGAAGATGCGTGCCGTTGCCCTGTCCGTGTTGCTGGCCGTGTCCGCCGCCGGCGTGCAGGCGCAGACACCGCCGCCGCAGGACGTGGCCTTCCCCGGCCTGCTGCGCATCGATGTGGACGCGCGCGACATCGGGCGACGCATCTTCAAGGTCAAGGCCACGGTGCCGGCCAAGCCCGGCCCGCTGACCCTGCTGTACCCGCAGTGGCTGCCCGGCGCGCATTCGCCGAGCGGGCCGATCGACAAGCTCGCCGGCCTGGTCGTCACCGCCAACGGCACACCGCTGCAGTGGACGCGGGATCCGTACGACGTCTACGCCTTCACCGTGGAGGTGCCGCAGGGCGCCAGTGAAGTCGTGGCCGAGTTCAAGTTCCTCTCTTCGCAGGGCGCACAGGGCCGCGTGGTGATGACGCCGGACATGCTCAACCTGCAATGGAACGCCAACTCGCTGTATCCGGCCGGGGTCATCACCCGCAACATCCAGGCGCAGGCCACCGTCACCCTGCCGCCGGGCTGGTCGTATGCCACCGCGCTGGACACGGAGCGCCGCGACGGCGATACCGTGGTGTTCAAGCCGATCAGCTACGACCACCTGGTCGACTCGCCGCTGTTCGCCGGCCGCCACTTCCAGCGCTTCGATCTGGACCCCGGTGCGAAGGTGCCGGTGCACCTGAATGTCTTCGCCGATGACGCCACGTCGCTGGCGGCCAAGCCCGAACAGATCCAGGCGCATCGCGCGCTGGTGCAGCAGATGTACAAGCTCTACGGTGCACGTCACTTCGACCGCTACGAGTTCCTGCTCGCGCTGACCGACAGGCTCGGCGGCATCGGCCTGGAGCACCAGCGCTCCAGCGAGAACAGCGGCGACACCGGCTACTTCACCGAGTGGGACAAGACCTGGTTGGGCCGTGATCTGCTGCCGCACGAGTTCAACCACTCCTGGAACGGCAAGTACCGGCGCGGCGCCGATCTGACCACGGCCAATTTCAATGTGCCGATGGGCGACAGCCTGCTGTGGCTGTACGAAGGCCAGACCCAGTTCTGGGGCCAGGTGCTGGCCGCCCGCTCTGGACTGTGGACCGCACAGCAGACCCGCGATGTGCTGGCCAATGTCGCCGGCACCTATGACCGCGGTCGCCCCGGCCTAGCCTGGCGCACTCTGCAGGACACCACCAACGACCCGACCATCGCCCAGCGCCGCGCGCTGGCGTTCCGCAACTACCAGATGAGCGAGGACTACTACTCCGGCGGCCAGATGGTATGGCTGGAGGTGGAGGGCAAGCTGCGTGCGCTGACCGGCAACAAGCGCGGCCTGGACGACTTCGCCAAGGCGTTCTTCGGCATGAACGATGGCGACTGGAACGTCCATCCGTATACCTTCGAGGACGTGGTGAGCACGCTCAACGGCGTGGCACCGTTCGACTGGGCCAGCTTCCTGCGCGAACGCCTGGACGGGCACGGCCCGCTGACCGGCGGACTGGAAGCGGCCGGCTGGAAACTGGTCTACGCCGATACCCCGAACGAAGCGTTCAAGGCGCAGGAGGCGCGCGGCAAGAACAGCAACCTGCTGTATTCCATCGGCCTGTCCGTCAGCGAGTCCGGCTACATCGGTGACGTGCTGTGGGACAGCCCGGCGTTCAATGCCGGGCTGATCCCCGGAATGAGCGTGGTTGCGCTCAATGGCCGCGTGTTCAAGGCGGAGGACTTGAAGGCGGCGATCACCGCGGCCAGGACCGACAAGGCGCCGCTGACACTGCTGGTGAAAAACGTCGATCGCATCGATACGGTGACGCTGGATTACCACGGCGGGCTGAAGTACCCGGCACTGGAGCGCATCGCGGGCAGGCCGGATCGGTTGGCGGAGCTGTGGAAGGCGCGGTGATGCCGGCTCCAGGCTGCGTGCATCCGCAACATTTTCCGCGTCATGCCGGGCCGTAGTGGGCTTATTGCGGAAGATTCGACGGCGTCATTCCACGAAAGGCATTGATGTTTCAACGCCTAAAGTGACGTTTTCAGCACAAGTAAAAAACGAAACCCCGGCCCGACCGGGGTTTTCGTTGTGGGGAACATGCTCACAACCGGTTGCTAACGCCGTGGAATGGCCCCCGTTTGTCCGCAGTGCGCCCACGGCAGGGCATCCCCGCCACCCTGCCGGGCGGGGCAGGCATTGAGTGAGACACGTCCGTTCATCGTGTTGTCATTTGTTACCGAATTGTGTATTCCTTCGTTATCGGCACGTTAAAGAACCATTCAGACAAAGCCTTGTCCAGCCGATCCAGGGCTCTGTGGACGAATCACGGAAGGTAACCATGGCGAACACCACGTTTCTCAGTCGTACCCCGTTGAGCATTGCGCTGACCTCGGCACTGTTCCTGGCGACCGCCGCACCGGCCATGGCGCAGGACGCCGGATCGTCGGATGCGTCCACGCCTGATCCCGCGCAGGCGGATCCGGAAAAGGCGCTCACCCAGCTGGATCGGATCACCGTGACCGGCTCGCGCATCTACCGCGCCGGGTTCGACACGCTTGAGCCGGCGGCCGTGGTGTCCCGGCAGAGCATCGAAGCCTATGGTTACACCAACCTGATCGACGCCCTGACCAAGGTGCCCGGCGTCACCGCCGGTGTCAGCTCGCGTGGTGACCAGGCCGGCTTCGGCGCCGGCGTCAACTTCGCCAGCAAGTTCGGTCTGGGCAGCAACCGCCTGTTGACCCTGGTCAACGGTCGCCGCTTCGTGACCTCGGCTCCCCCGACCGTGTTCGGCGCGGGCGGTGGCTCGGGTATCCAGGTCGACATGAACTCCATTCCGACCGTGATGGTCGAGCGCGTGGAAAGCCTGAGCGTGGGCGGTGCACCGACCTACGGCTCGGATGCCATTTCCGGCGTGAACAACATCATCCTGCGTGATCGCTTCGAGGGCGCCGAAGTCGAGATCGGCTACGGCAGCACGACCAAGAGCGACAATGACCGCTACTCGTGGTCGGCGATCTTCGGCAGCAGCTTCGCCGATGGCCGTGGCCACTTCACCATCGCCGCGGAGCTGGACAACAGCGATGGCGTGGATTCGCTGTCGCGCGATTTCTATCGCAATGGCTACAGCCTGCAGACCAACCCGACCGCCGCGAACATCGCACGCTTCCAGCCGGGTCGTACGCCTGGATCCGATGGCCGCATCGATGGCAGCATTCCGTTCAATACGGGTCCGGCCGATGGCATCCCGGACCAGGTGTTCATCCGTAATCGCCGGATTTCGAACATGACGTTCGGTGGCCTGATCCTGCCGTCCGACGTCGGTGTCCGGCGCTCGTACCAGCGCAATGCGGCCGGTGAGCTGACCGGTTTCGGCGCGGACAACAAGCTGTGGCACTTCAACAGCGCGGGTGATCTGGTGGAGTTCGACCAGGGCATCTCCTATCCCAGTGGCAATGCCTCCGGTGGCGACGGCCTGGACCTCAACGAGACGCTCCCGCTGATCGCCGATCTCGAGCGTCGCTCCGTGTACTCGACGGGCAGCTTCGATTTCACCGACAACGTGCGCGGCTTCTTCGAGCTGTCCCGTTATGAGGCGACCGCGCGCGAAACGCTCGACCAGAACGTCTACAACGCAGCCTCCTTCGGCGTCGCCAATCCGGACGGTACGGGTGCACAGAGCGGCACTCTGCTGTTCAGTGCCAGCAATCCGTTCCTGAGCGCTGAATCGCGCCGGATCCTCGCCGCGAACGGCATCACCTCCTTCCAGCTGTCACGCTCGTCGCGCGACCTGAGCATGAACAACGCCAGCACGGAAACCCGCCTGACCCGCGTTGTCGCCGGCCTGGATGGCTTCTTCGACATCGGCAGCCGCGCCTTCAACTGGGAAACGAGCATCACGCACGGTCGCGGTGACTTCGACTACCTCGGTACCGGTCTGATCCAGCAGAACTTCATCAACGCGCTGAACGTCACCACCGACGCCAACGGCAACATCGTCTGTAATTCGGCCGCGCCCGGCACCTTCGCCGATCCGAACTGCCGTCCGCTGAACCTGTTCGGCGAGAACCAGGCCTCGCCTGAAGCGCTTGCCTACGTCTCCACGCCGACCGTAGCCAAGGCCGAAACGCGCCAGACCGTGTTCAACGCCTCCGTGTCCGGTGGCCTGTTCGATCTGCCCGGTGGCGAGTTCGGCGTCGCAGCCGGCTTCGAACACCGCCGCGAGGAAGGTTCGTTCACGCCCAGCGAGTACCAGCGTCTGGGCCAGGGCCGTTCGGTGCCGATCCAGGCCGCCAAGGGTGATTACCACACGAACGAAGTGTTCGCCGAGTTCCTGGCACCATTGTTCAACCCGGACTGGGGCCTGCCGGGCCTGCACCGCCTGGACGTGACCGCCAAGTTCCGTCGCGTGGACAACTCGGTGGCCGGTGGCTTCAATGCCTTCACCTACGGCCTGCAGTACGAGCCGTTCGAGGGCATCCAGCTGCGCGGCAACAAGACCCAGTCGCTGCGCGCACCGTCCATCGCAGAGCTGTACACCACGCTGCAGCCGGCGTTCTACAACATCCCGGAAGTCTGCTCGGTGGCCAACATCAACGGCGGCAGCAATCCGGCCGTGCGCAAGGCCAACTGCAACGCATTCTTCGCGGCATACCCGGGCGCGGATCCGGCCACCTTCCAGGCGGCACCGACCAACACGCTGGGCTCGACCAACGGCTACACCGGCCTGAAGAACGAGAAGGCCAAGTCGTGGACCGCAGGCATCGTGTTCGCACCGGAGTGGGCCGGTGGCCTGCGCGTGGCGGCGGACTGGTATGACATCGAGATCACCGATGTGATCACCGCACTGACCGCGAACGACATCATCACCGGCTGCTTCGACAATCCGGAATTCAACGCCGCCGATGTGCCCAACGCCAACCGCTTCTGCAGCCTGGTCACCCGTACCCCGGGTACCGGCGTCGCCACCGACATCAAGACCGAGTACAACAACGGCCCGGTCCTGATGTTCCGTGGCTGGACCGCTGAAGTCGACTACCGCTGGAACATGGGCCGCTTCGGCTCGCTGGACCTGGGCTTCTATGGCTACATGCCGAAGAACCGTGGCCAGGCCGCCAGCGCGGATGTCCCGTTCGTCGAGCAGGTGGGTACGTTCAACGAACCCAAGCGTGTGTTCCGCTGGACCGCCCAGCACAATGTCGGCAAGTGGAGCGCTGGCTTCTCGTCCAACTACACCAGCAGCGCGAAGTTCAGCCTGGTCGCCACGCCGGAAAGCCGCCAGTACCTCGTGCGTGACAGCTGGACCACCTGGGACGCCAACGTCAGCTACCGCCTGACCGACAACGCCCGCCTGAACCTGTCGGTGATCAACCTCACCGACGACATCGGTCCGTTCCCGTACGTGCTGGATGCGCTGGGCCGCCGCTACATGGCCTCGCTGCGCTACAAGTTCCAGTAATAATCTGTCACCTGCATGAAAAGAGAGCCCGGCTTGCCGGGCTCTCTTCTTTCTGGAGCGTCAATCCACGGCCTCCACATCCTGCGCGCTGTCGCAGACGCGCTTCGGCGTGCACAGCCGATCCAGCAGCGCCAACGTGACCCCGTTGCTCCAGCCGAACCCATCCTGCAGCGGGTATTCGCCGCCACCGCCGCCGGCGGCCGAGCCGTCGACCACATACTTTTCCACCAGCTTGCCCTCGCGGTCATACACCGTCTGCACGGTGCGCAGGAAACGCACGCCGATCCGGCGGGCGAGGGTGTCCTGCCCATGCCGCTGCAGCCCGTCCACCGCGACCCACTGCAGCGGCGCCCAGCCGTTGGGGGCATCCCATTGCTGTCCGGTTGCCACGGTGGTGGTCAGCAGGCCGCCGTCGCGGAGCAACTGTGTCTCCACTGCCTTGGCGGTACGGCGCGCCTGCGCGCGATCCGCCACGTCCAGCCACAAGGGGAACAGGGTGGCCGCGGTCAGGGCAGGGCGGGTCTGCCCCCGCTCCAGATCGCGGTCGACGTACCAGCCCTGGTCGTCATCCCAGAGCAGTTGGTTGATGGCGTGCCGGCGTACCTTCGCCTGACGGGTGAAGGCGCGTGCCGCCGTGCGGTCACCGGCCGCCTTGCTGGCGCGGGCCAGCGTGGTTTCCAGATGGAACAGCAGGCTGTTCAGATCGACCGGTACGATCGCGGTGGTGCGGATGCTCGCCAACGCGGACGGCTCGGCCAACCAGCGTGAGCTGAAATCCCAGCCGGACTCCGCGCCGGCGCGAAGGTCGCGATACATCTGCGAGGGCGCGCGCTGCGGCGCCTGTGCGGCGGTGGCCAGATCGTCCATCCAGGACTCGGTGCGTGGGACCGCGCGGTCGTCCCAATAGCGATTGAGCAGCTGGCCATCCGCCAGCCGGACCACCCGCTCGCGCGCCTCGCCCGGTGCCAGCGTTTCCGCGCCGCGCATCCAGAACGCATGCTCGATGCGCAGCTGTGGCAGATAGCGGCGGTAGGCCGCATCGCCTTCATGCGTGGCGAGCAGATCCACCATCAGGCTGAAGAAGGGCGGCTGCGAGCGGCTCAGGTAGTAGCTGCGGTTGCCGTTGGGAATGTGGCCGTAGCTGTCGAGCTGGAACGCGAAGTTGTCGACCATGTCGCGTACCTGCTGCCAGCGGCCACTGGAGGCCAGCCCGAGCAGGGTGAAATAGCTGTCCCAGTAGTACACCTCGCGGAAGCGGCCGCCCGGCACCACGTAGGGCCTGGGCAGCGGCAGCAGCGAGCCGTTCGGATCCACCGTGCCGGTGGTGCGGGTCAACACCGGCCACAGACCCTCGATATGGGCACGCAGCGTCTCCCCGGCAGGTGGCACGTACGGCGGGGCGTCGCCCGGCACGGTGAAGTGCTCGGAGACGAAACCGGCGAGGTCGAACCCGGGCTGCGTCCTGGCGTGCTGCCACTGGGTGAGGACGGTCGCCGCCGGCTGGCGGGGCACCGCGTCGGCAAAGGTCTTCTGGTCCTTGAACAGGTGCGCGCCCTGGACCTGCTGGAACAGGGGCTGCCACTGCTGGTCCGGTGTCTGCGGCGTCGGCGGTGTGTCGCGTGCCAGCGCAGTGGCACTCAGCAGCAGGGACGACAGCAGCAGGCCGGCCAGGCGGGGACAGGGGCGCATGGGATGCCTCCGGAGGTGGGGGATTCACTGTAGAGGCCGGTGCGTCAAGGGCCGGTACTTCTGGGCAGGTCGCACGCGATCATTGGGGCGCGGCCTGTTTGCCGATGCGCCCGCTTCCCTGATTGACCAAAGTGGTCCAGACCCCCTAGAATTCACGACCTCGCCGGAATAGCTCAGTTGGTAGAGCGGCGCATTCGTAATGCGTAGGTCGTAGGTTCGATTCCTATTTCCGGCACCAGATACAGCAGAAAGCCCCGGCCTTGGCCGGGGCTTTTTGTTTGGGGCGGCGTGGCGGGTCAGCTCACTCCGCACCGCCGACAGCCGGATGCGACGACCGCCGCCGGAACTTCCGCGACAGCCAATCCCCCGCATCATCCACCACGGTGAAGGCGGCCGGAATCACGATCAGGCTGAGCAGCGTCGAGGTGATCAGGCCGCCGATCACTGCGATCGCCATCGGTGCACGGAAGCTGGAGTCACCGGCAAAGCCCAGCGCGATCGGCATCATGCCCGCGCCCATCGCCAGGGTGGTCATGATGATCGGCTGTGCGCGCTTGCGGCAGGCATCGATCAGCGCATCGTGCTGGGTCATGCCGTGTTCGTCTTCGGCCATCACCGCGTAGTCCACCAGCAGGATGGAGTTCTTGGTGGCGATGCCGATCAGCATCAGCAGGCCGATCAGCGCCGGCAGCGAGAGCATGTTCTGGGTGATCAGCAATGCGCCGAACGCACCGCCGGCGCACAGCGGCACCGCGGCGAGGATGGTGATCGGCATCAGGGCGTGGTTGAACAGCAGCAACAGGACCATGTAGATGCAGATCAACCCCGCCGCCATCGCCAGCATGAAGCCGATGAACAGTTCGACGAACACCTCTGCATCGCCGGTGTTGAGGAAGGTCACGCCCGGCGGCAGCTGCTTGACGCTCGGCAGGGCCTGCACCTCGGTCATCACATCGCCCAGCGGGCGGCCGTTGAGTTCGGCGGTGAGGGTCACGTTGCGCTGGCGCTGGTAGCGCGAAATCTGCGACGGGCCGCTGCCCTGCTGGATGTCGGCGACGGCCGCCAGCGGTACCGGGCCATTGCGGCCGGGCACGCGCAGCTGGCTGATCAGACCCGGGTTGGCCAGCGTGGCTTCGGCAAAGCCGACCCGGATCGGCACCTGCCGGTCGGGCAGGTTGAGCTTGGCCAGGCGCTGTTCGTAATCGCCCGCCGTGGCGATGCGGGCGGCCTCGGCGATATCGGCGGTGGCCACGCCCAGGTCCGCGGCGCGGGCGGGGTTCGGCACGATCTGGAGTTCCGGGCGCAGCAGCGAGGCGGTGGAGGTCACGCTGCCCAGGCCCTGGATGCCACGCAGGTCGCGCTCCAGCGCGGTGGAAGCATCCTGAAGGCGCTGCGGGTCGTCACCGGAGAGCACCAGTTGCAGCAGGTTGCCCGGCTCGGAGCTGACATAGCTGACGCGCACGCCGGGCAGGTCGGCCAGGCGCTGGCGGGCCTCGCGCTCCAGCACGCGCTGGTCGCGCTCACGCGTATCGGTGGTGCCCCAGTCGAGCACGAGGGTGGCCTTGCGCGGCTCACCGACGCCGGTTGCGCTGGGGTCGCCGAGGTCGAGCACGGCGCCGACCGCGGTGTAGACCTGCTTGAGTTCGGGCATGTCCTTGAGCAGCGCACGGGCGTGCTCGGCGACGGCCACGGTTTCCTGCAGGCGCGTGCCCGGCGGCAGTTCGAGGTTGAGGTTGCTGCGGCCGAGATCGGATTGCGGGATGAAGGTGGCCGGGATGAACGGCACCAGCGCCAGCGACGCGACGAACAACCCGGTGGCGATCCACAGCGTGCGGCCGCGGTGGCGCAGCGCCGCGTCCACCCAGCCCAGGTACCAGGTCATCAGCTTCGATTCCGGCTTCTCCTCGCCATGCGGCTTGAGCAGGTAGGCGGCCATCATCGGCGTGAGCAGGCGCGCCACCAGCAGCGAGAACAGCACGGCGGTGGCGGCGGTCCAGCCGAACTCACGGAAGAACTTGCCGGCGATGCCGGGCATGAAGGCCACCGGCACGAATACGGCGGCCAGGGTGAGCGAGGTGGCGATCACCGCGTTGCCGATCTCGCCGGCCGCCTCGCGCGCGGCTTCCAGCGGTGGCTTGCCCATGCGCAGGTGGCGCACGATGTTCTCGATCTCCACGATCGCATCGTCCACCAGGATGCCGACCACCACGGACAGCGCCAGCAGCGTGATGATGTTGAGGGTGAAGCCGAAGAGATACATCACCGCGAAGGTCGGGATGATCGACAGCGGCAGCGCCAGCGCGGACACCCACGTCGCGCGCCAGTCGCGCAGGAACAGCCACACCACCAGCAGGGCCAGCAGCGCGCCTTCCCAGAGCATGGTCATCGAGGAATCGTAGGAGCGGTGGGTCTCATCGATCGCCGTGGTGACCAGGCGGAAGTCGATGCCCGGATGCTCGGCCTTGATCTTGTCCAGCGCGTCATGCACGCCGGCTTCGACCTTGACCTCGCTGGAGCCGCGGGTGCGCGACATCGAGAAGGCGACCACGCCCTTGCCGTCCAGCAGGGCCGCTTCGGTCGGGTCGGCGGCGCCGTCGGTGACCGTGGCCAGCGTGGACAGCCGCACCGCGCGCCCGTCCGGCAGGGCGATGGAGTAGTCGCGCAGCGCCTGTGCGTCACCGACGGTGCCCAGCGTGCGGATGGTCTGCTGCGCGCCCTCGACCTCGGTCTTGCCGCCGGCACGCTCCACCTGGATGCGGGCCAGCTGCTGCGATACATCGCCGGCGGTGATGCCCATCGCGATCAGCGCGTTGGGATCCAGATCCACCCGCACCTGGCGCTGCACGCCGCCCACCCGGGTGACGCGCGCGACACCGGGCACGCCGTACATCGCACGCGAGATGTCGCGGTCGACGAACCAGCTGGCCTCATCGGTGGTCATGTTCGGGGCGACCAGCGCATAGGTCATCAGCGAGCCGCCGATATCGACCTTGGAGATCACCGGCTCCTGGATGTCCTGCGGCAGGTCGGTGCGGATGCGGGTGACGGCATCGCGGGTGTCATCCAGCGCGGTGGCCAGGTCGGCCTCCAGCTGGAATTCGATGGTGGTGGTGCTGACGCCTTCGCTGACCGAGGACATCACGCGCTTGACGTTGTTGACCGTCGCCACCGAGTCCTCGACCTTGCGGGTCACTTCGGCTTCGAGCTGGCTCGGCGAGGCGCCGGGCTGGGTGACGGTGACGGTGGTCATCGGGAAGGCGATGTCCGGGAAGCGCGCCACCGGCAGCTGATGGAACCCCCACAGGCCGGCCACGCACAGCACGAAGAAGATCAGCAGCGCAGGCAACGGGCGTTTGATCGCCCAGGCAGAGATGTTCATCGTGCGGCGGCCCTGGTCGCGGCCACGACGCGCACGCGGTCGCCCTCACCGAGGAAGCCGGACCCATCCACCACGACCTGGTCACCGGCCTTCAGACCTTCCAGGATCGCGGTGCGGCCCTGCACGGCCTGGCCGGTGCTAACCCGGTGGCGGGTGGCCTGCTGCTTGTCGTTCACGGTGAACACGTAGTTGTGGCCATCGCGCTGCACGATCGCCGCGGTCGGGATGGTCAGCACCGGGCCGTCGCCGGTGACGATGCGGCCATCCACGTAGATGCCCTGCTTGAGCGGGCCGGGCGTGGGCAGGTCGGCGTAGATCGTGCCGGTGCGGGTCTGCCCATCGACACCCGGGGTGACCGCGCGGATGCGGCCGCTGACCACCTGGCCGGCATATGGCAGCTCCACGGTGTTGCCTACCGCCACATCGGCCAGCTGGTTTTCCGGCAGTTCCGCGCGCCACTCCAGGCGGCCATCGCGGATCAGGCGCAGCAGCTCGGTACCGGCGGACACCACCTGGCCCGGCTGCACCAGGCGCTTGGAGATCAGGCCGTCGGCGGGCGCGCGCAGGTCGGCGAAATCGCGGCGCAGCTTGGCCGCGTCGCGCGCGGCGCGTGCGGTGGAGGTCTGCGCTTCGGCATTGATGCGCGAGGCGCGCAGTTCATCCAGGCTGCTTTCGCTGATCAGCTGCTGGGCGGCCAGCTTGGCGCTGCGCTCGTAGTTCATCCGCGCCAGTTCCTGCGAGGCCTGCGCCTGCCGCAGCGAGGCGTCGGCCTGCGCCAGCTCGCTGTCCAGGGTGCGATGGTCCACCTGCAGCAGCACCTGGCCCTGCTTGACCCACTGGCCCACGTCCACCAGCAGCGCGGTCACCCGCTGGCCGCTGATCTCCACGCCCAGCTGCATTTCCTCGTAGGCGGTCACCGGCCCGGAGACCAGCACCGTGCGCGCCATGGTCTGCTGCTGCGCGGGCGCCAGCGAGACCGGCAGCGCCGAACTGGCGGCCGTGGCGTCGGCCGAAGCCGTGTCGTCCTTGCCGCCACACGCAGACAGCAGCGCGGCGACCAGGATCAGGGAGAAACTGCGGAAGGAGGGTGCACGCATTGAGGGGCTTTCCGGGTCGGAACAGCGGGAGAAAAAGGAAGGGGGGAATCAGGATTCCCGGGACAGGCGCAGGGCGATGCCATCCAGCATCAGGCCCAGCCCCTGCTCGAAGCGGGCGTCGAAATCGACTTCGCTCCACGCCTCACGGGCCTGCCAGCAATGCGGAAAACGCGCTTCGGCGAGGGCCATGAACGCCTCGCCCAGCGCCTCCATGCTGCCGTCGCCGGGCCAAGACTGCTCCTCGATGACGAAGCCCATCGTGTAATACACCAGGTCCATCGAGGTGGTCGCGGCGAAGCGTGCCGAGGCGCCCGCGCCGATCAGCGCGGCGATGCTCGCCTCACCCACCCGCAGCACGTTCTCGGTGGCCAGGAAGGTGCCGACATAGACCCGCGCACCATCGCGGCGGGCCTTGAAGGCCAGCCGGAATTCGCGCCCGATCTGCAGCAGGGTCTGCCGCCACGGCTGCCCGACCGGAATGTCACGGGCGACGTCGCAGATCATGGCATCGGCCATGGCATCGATCAGCGCCTGCTTGCTCTTGAAGTGCCAGTACAGCGACGGCGCGCGGATGCCCAGCGAGCAGGCCACTTTGCGCAGGGTGATGCCCTCCAGGCCGGCCTCGTCGAGGATCCGGAAGGCCGCCTCGACGATGTTTTCCCGCGCGATGGGTTGACGCACTGCTGGCCCTGCCTAACGATGTTAGGCGGCGAATCTAACAGTGTTAGGCTGGCCCGGACAAGTGCCGCCCGCGTGGCTCAGGGGACGACCAGGTCGGGCTGAAGTGCCGCCATCCGGACCCGGTTCCGCCCGCTGGTCTTGGCCTCATACAGCGCCTCGTCCGCACGGGAGATCAGCGCCTCCAGCAGTTTCCGGTCGCCACCCGGCAAGGCCTCGCCGATCGCGCCGCCGACGCTGACGGAGACGGCAATGCGCTCACCGTCCACAAGGATGGGTTCGGCGGCGACCGCGCTGCGCAGTCGCTCGGCGGCTGCGGGAATCTCATCCACGGTGGAGGCGGCCAGCAGGGCGATGAATTCCTCGCCCCCGAAGCGGGCGAACAGATCGCGTCCCCGCAGTGCATCCCGGCAACGCCTGGCGACCACTTTGAGGACTTCATCGCCGACCGGATGGCCGTAGGTGTCGTTGATCTTCTTGAAGTGATCCACGTCCACCATCAGCACCGCGACCGCACGGCCATTCGCTTCACGGGCGGCGATGATCTGCGCAGAGGATTCCTCGAAATGACGGCGATTGGGCACGCCGGTCAAGGGATCGGAGGACGCGAGGCGGCGCAGTTCGGCGGCCATCAGCAGATCGGCGGTGACATCGGTGAACAGCCAGATGCGCCCGTGTGCGCCGTTGCCGCGCACCGGATGGGTATCCACCTCGAAGGTCCGTTCGCCCAGCGTCCAGTTCTGCTTCGCGGCGAACTGATCGTTGTTCATCTGGGCGCTGTAGGCCAGCGCCAGGTCGGCATGGTTGTCGCAGCGTTGGCGCAGGGCGCGCATCGGACCGGCCACGTCCGCCGCGCGGTGATTGCCCGCCGCGCAGCCCAGCAGCTCCGCAGCGTGCTCGTTGACAGCGGCGCCGACGCCATCGCCATCGATCAGGACGATGCCCGCCGGCACGCTCTCAAACAGATCGAGGAATTGATTGCGGACGATCGCGCCGCGTGCGGCCTCCCGCCGTGCGGACAGCAGGCGGGCCACGCTCGTCGCCAGCAGCGGCACCTGTGCCGTCAACGTTGCAGGGGCAGGCGCGCTTCGCCACAGCAGCAGCAGGCCGCTCAGCGGCGCCGCGTGCGACGGGGCCGGGACGTAGAGCAGGTGGGTGGGGAGGCCTTCCAGTGCATGGATGATCGCGGACGGCAGCCGGAACCCCGTTGCCTCGACGGCTTCACCGCTCCAGGTGTGTTCGAAGAGACCGCTGCGCGCCAGGTTGAAACTCGACGAGGGCAGCGCCGGCGCCGCGACCGCCCACGTCGCCCTGCCGCCGGCGTCCACTTCCACCGCCATCACCAGGTCGGCGTGGGAGGCGAGGCGGGCGAACTGACACAGCGCGGCCAGGGCGTCACTGTCGGACGTCGTCACAACGCGGTGCCTGCCAGTCGCTGTTCGAGAATGCGCATGACGTCATCGGGCGCGGTCATGTGCGGAAGATGGCCCGAGGCATCGATCACATCCAGGGTGGCGCCCTCGATCGCGTTGGCCAGCCAGTGGCCGACCGCGACCGGTACCGCCACGTCGTGTGCGGTCTGGATGAGGTGGACCGGCCTCGAGACCCGCGCGGCCAGGCTACGCAGATCGGACGTGAAAATCGTGCGCGAGGTATTGAGGGCGATATCCGGGCGCATCTGGAACAGGGTATTGGAGAAATCGGCGACGACCGCGCTGTCCTCCACGCCGACGACCATCGGGGCGAAGCCGGCGATCCAGGCCTGGTAGTTGGCCCGCATGCTGTCGAACAACTGGTCCAGGTCCTGCGGCCTGAAGCCGCCGGTGTACCCGTCATCGTCCAGATAGCGCGGCGATGCGCCGATGATGACCAGGCGCTCGAACAGGTCCGGCCGCGCCACGGCGGCGGCCGCGCCGATCATGCCGCTCATGGAGTGGCCGATGTAGGTGCACTCACGCACGTCCAGTTCGTCGAGGATGTCGATCAGATCGTCGGCATACCCGAACAGCGAGCCGTGTCGTTCGAAATCGTATGTCTGCGCACCTTGCGGACCGCAGCCGGCAAGATCGAAGGAGATCACATCAAAGCGTGCTTCAAACCAAGGGCGCAGCGCGTTCCATGCGGTCTGATCGGTACCAAAACCGTGTGACAGGATCGCGACTGTCTTGCCCTCGCCACTCCGGCGCCCGTTGAACCGCTCAAAACTCTCCACGCATATCCACCCATGGCGTCCGGCAAGTGCCGAATACTAGGTCACGGGCGCGCGCGGGTCCAACGCCCGCCATGGCCGAAGACCAGTTGCCGCAGATAGCCGCCGATGAACCCTGCGATCGCCCCTGCGAGCGCATCGAGCAGTAGACGGGCGGCGACGCGGGCGGTACGGCTGGCATGCAGCCGCACCCACGGCAACAGCGCGATCGCCTGCGCGCCGACCAGCAGGAGCAGTACATCCAGCCCCAGTGCATCCACCACCGGCAGCAGTGGCACCAGCAGTGGGTTGCAGGCCATCAGGGCCACGACCGCGGCAGTCAGCACGAACAGGGCGCGCCGGCCCATCGGCGTGGCGGTCCAGCGGAGCAGGCGGGCAGTCAGCGACATGGCGGTCTCCAGGCGGTTGGCCGGAGTGTACTGCGGTATCGTCATGCTCGAACCCCCGGGAATCCGCCTCATGAAGATCGCAGTATTCAGCGCCCGCCCGTATGACCAGCGGTTTCTCGAGGAAGCCAATCAGCGCCGCGGGGCCGGGCAGTCCTTCGCGTTTCTGTATTTCGATGCCGCGCTGGAGGTACATACCGCGGCACTCGCGCAGGGCTGCGAGGCGGTCTGCGTGTTCGTCAATGACCGGCTGGACGCCGCGGTGCTGCAGGCGCTGCATGCATTAGGCGTGCGCGCGGTGCTGCTGCGTTGTGCAGGGTTCAACAATGTCGACCTGGCTGCCGCCGGCCGGCTGGGCCTGTTCGTGGCGCGCGTGCCCGCCTATTCGCCCGAGGCCGTGGCCGAACATGCGCTGGCGCTGGTGATGACGCTCAACCGGCAGACCCACCGCGCCTACAACCGGGTGCGCGAGGGCAACTTCATGCTCGATGGCCTGCTGGGCCGCACCCTGCACGGCAGGACCGTGGGCATCGTGGGGACCGGCAAGATCGGGCTGGCGACCGCCCGCATCTTCAAGGGCATGGGCTGCACCGTACTGGGCCACGATCCGTATCCGTCGCCCGGGTTCGCCGCCATCGGAACGTCGGTCGCGCTGGAGGAGCTGCTCGCGCGATCGGATGTCGTCTCGCTGCACTGTCCGCTGACGCCGGACACCCATCACCTGATCGATGACGCCTCGCTCGCCCGGATGAAACCCGGCGCGATGCTGGTCAATACCTCGCGGGGCGGGCTGGTGGATACCCATGCGGTGATCCGCGCGCTGAAGTCCCGCCGCCTGGGGCACCTGGCCATCGATGTCTACGAGCAGGAGAGCGGGCTGTTCTTCCAGGACTGGTCCGGCGAGATCATCGACGATGACGCGTTCCAGCGCCTGATGACCTTCCCCAACGTGCTGGTGACCGGGCACCAGGGCTTCTTCACGGTGGAGGCCCTGCAGGAGATCTCGGCGATCACGCTGCGCAACCTGGGGCATTACGCGGCGGGTACTCCGTGCCCGAACCGGGTGCTGCCGACGGTTGAGGGGTAATACCCCCCGCAGGCTCAGCGACGCTTGCAGCCGACTAGATGGATGATGCCTACGCTGAGATCGCCGGGCCGCGCTGTTTGGCAGTCGAAGATCACGTCTTGGACCGGTATGATCTTGGCGGCCGCATCCTCGGAAATGGCGGCATCGACCAGATAACCTTCCCAAGGGCCGCCGAAAACCGCGAACACGCCCCCCGCCTTTCCTTCGGTGATGCCGGCGACCTCGCCCTGCAGCCGGATTGGCGCGCCGGCGAAGCGACGCTTGGCGGCGATGGAGTTGGAGCGGAATGCGCTGACCAGCTCGCCCGGAGTAACTGCGGTGGCAGGCGTTTTTGTCGCAGGTGCCTGCGCGCCGGCGCTGAACGCTATCAGGGCAACGAGGAGGCCAATAGGCTTGTTCAACACGAAACATCACCTTCCCTGGGCAGAATCGCGTGGCGATGCTATCCCCTGATCTGATGCATCACAAGAGCCGCGCGCACGCGGTGGCACGTTGATAGCATGGGTGGCCTCCCGCCGTATTTGATGGACACGGATGTTCGCCCATGACCACGCCTGATCCCATGCGGCCGAAGCGACCGTCAACGCGCCGGCTAGTGGCCTGCATCGACACGATCAAGCCGCGTGGCTTCGGCTTCGCCCAGACACTGGGCAGCGGCGAGAGCATCTTCCTCAACGAAGGTCGCGTACGCGAGCTGGATGGGCCCGGTGCCGGGCTGCCGGGCATGCTGGTAACGATGACGGTTGTCGCCGATGCGCAGGGACGGCTGGCGGCGGCGAAGGTAGCACCGCTGCGGCTCGACGATCCCGAAGCGGCGTCGCTGCTGTGGTCAGTATGTGGCGGCGTGGTCGCCGATCTAGCATGCGACACTTTGCCGGCGGTAGCGCCTCTGCTGGTGGTGGCGATGGCGCCGGCCGGTGCCGCGCGTGCCGCAGCACTGCGCGCGCTGGCGGTGCCCGGCACGGATCTGGCGGCCCGACTGGAGGTGTTCTGGGAGGCGAGGCCGGGCTGGCGCCGGTCCTTGCTGGCGTTGTTAGGTCAGTTACAGGGAAGTCGGGCCTGGCCGGTAACCTGGGCGGTGCGGGGTGTCGAGGAAGAACCGGAGAATGCCGAGGCCTGGCCCCGGCTGTGCGCGGCGCTAGAGGCCCGGCCCCGCGATTGGCCTGCCGGATTCGACGCGTGGCCATACTGGGACCAGGCCGATGCGGCGAGCATCCAGCACGTGGGGCTGCTGCGCTTTGGAAAGAGCCGTGTGGCAGGTCAGCAGTTTGCGGCAGCCGTTGTCGAACAGCGGCGTCGCACCGTCGTGGACGCGGGGGCGCTGTTCCATGCGTTGACGCCAGACGACCATGCGCTGGCCGCCTTGTGGTGCCGCCGGCAAGACGGCAATGAGCCGTTCCCGGCCGAGGTGGCGCAGATGCTCACTGCACGGGCCGCCGAGAAGGCGGCGGCGGCCTACCTGGGCGGACTCGGACTGGTGGTGGCGGACGTGGCCATCGAGCAGCTCGCCGACAGTGGCGGGGCCTGGGATGTGATGGATTTGAACGTGGGAGGCTCGCACGGGGTGGATGTGAAGAACATCCGCCGCAGCAAGTACGGTCGCCTGCAGAGCAGCCGCTGGAAGGTGAAACGCTTCAAGCGCGACGCGAGCGGGGCGCCTGTGCTGTTGTGCGGAGTGAGTAGCCCGCATACGAAGCTTGAGTACGGGACGCTGCAGGCACAGAACCTAGGCGACACGGTCCGCATTCTCGGAGTGACCAGTGCCAGTGAGTTGGCCGGACTGCGCCGCGCGTTCAGTCACGCGGTCGGCATCACTGTGCGCACCGGTGAGCGCCTGTTGGAGCTGCCAGCTTGGGTCTGGGACTATCCGGCAACCCATTACCGCCAGCGTGACGCTGCGTTGGCGCAGCTGCGCGAGGTCGTGGCGGGGCTGCCGCCGACACGCTTGGCCGACCGTTGGCGGCGCGGGCTGCCGGCCGTTCTGCTCGCGTTGTGGGGTGTGGCGCCGCCCCGACCGGACCACAGTCCGGCGCAGCAGCGCTTTCTGCGCCGGTCGGCGGTGGCCTGGGCGGGACGCCAGCACGTGCCGCGGCTGGCCTGGTGGGCCCTGTTCGTGCTGCAGGCGTGGGCGCAGGAGCGGGCGGAAGGCCATCGCTTCGACAGGGACGCGCTGCTGCCGTTGTTCGACAATCCGCTGCTGCGTTTCCACCTCGGCCCGAACCACGCCGCCGGCACCTCACCCGGTCCGGCGCTCGGGGTCGACGACCCGGCCGAGATGCTGCCGATGCTGCTGCGCTCGCTTCACCGCCTGGACGCTGCCCTGCCGCCGCCGCAACGGCTGACGTTGTCCAACGTGACGGTGCTGTACAACGGCGTGCTGGTGGGAACCTTCCCCGACGGCCGGCGCAGGACGCTGCTGGCCCATTGTGGCGGGCGGCTTCCGGATCTGATGATCGACTGCGGCCATCGACCCCTGGTGTACGGCGAGCAGGTATCGTGTGCCTGTGGCCGATTGATCTGCCCGAAGTGCGGGACCTGCACCGATACGCGTTATGCCGTGTGCGAGGCCCAGCAGCAGCGTAATGAAGCGTGCCGGCCCCCGGTGGTGGAGCAGGGCGGGGCTGCCACGACGCCGTTCTGGCAGGGCCGGTAGTCGACCCATTCATGTCTATACAAGGGCCGGAATGTTGCCGAATCGGGTCATTGCCCGGCACTGCGACAACGTGTCGCAGCCTAAAACAGGCCTTTCCTGCGCTGGATCATTGTCAATGCCTTTCTTAAATGATGCGTGACGGCCTAAAATTAGAAGGCTGACATGATCGTCCTTCGTGCCTGTCCCCTTGGACCGGCACCACCGGCTTTGGCTGGGACGGAGGCGGGCTTGAACTGGCATTCCCTACGCAATTGGATCGACCGATGATTCCGTTGAAACCCCTTGGACGCTTCCTGCGTCCGGGCCTGCTGTTTGCGTTGTCCGTGTTCCTGACGGGCTGCAACTCGGCCATCCTCAACCCCAAGGGCCAGATCGGCCACGACGAGAAGACCCTGCTGATCACGGCCACCGTGCTCATGCTGCTGGTTGTCGTGCCGGTCATCATCATGACCCTCACCTTCGCGTGGAAGTACCGTGCGACCAACACCAAGGCCCGCTACGAGCCGAAGTGGTCGCACTCCACGGCCATCGAAGTGGTGGTCTGGTCGATCCCGTGCATGATCGTGCTGGTGCTGGCCGTGCTGACCTGGCGTTCCTCGCACGCGCTGGATCCGTACCGTCCGCTGGACTCGGACAAGAAGCCGGTGGTGATCGAAGCCATCTCGCTGGACTGGAAGTGGCTCTTCATCTATCCGGAAGAGAACATCGCCACCGTCAACGAGATCACCTTCCCGGTCGATACCCCGCTGAACTTCAAGATCACGTCCGATTCGGTGATGAATGCCTTCTTCATCCCGCACCTGGGCAGCATGATCTACTCGATGACGGCCATGGAGACCAAACTCCACCTGATCGCCAACGAGACCGGTGAGTTCCCGGGCATGTCCTCGCACTACAGCGGCGCGGGCTTCAGCAAGATGCATTTCTCCGCGCACTCGGTGACCGAGGCGGAGTACCAGCAGTGGCTGACCAAGGTGCGTGCCGAAAGCGCGACCCTGGACAAGACCGCCTTCGCTGCGCTGGTCGCCGAGAAGAACCACGACTGGCACCCGGTGACCTATTACGGCACCACCGAGGCCGGCCTGTTCGACTGGGTCATCGCCAAGCACATGGGCGACAACCAGCACTACGGCATGAAGCACGACCACAAGGCCATGAAGCATGACGGCGCCGAGGGCGAAAGCCATGAAGGCCACGACATGCAGGCCATGAGCGGAGCCCACGACGACGCTGCGAAGCTGCCGGTCCATGCCGACCAGCCCGCTGCCGCGGACGCCGCACACACTGCAGACGAGCACGCCGCAGCCGGCCACGCCGGTCACGACGGCTCGGGAGAATGACCATGAATCTGTTGGGTAAACTGACCTTTGCCGACATCCCGCACGATCCGATCATCATCACCACGCTGATCGGCGCGGGGATCGGTGGCCTGCTCGTGCTGGCCCTGATCACCAAGTTCAAGCTGTGGGGCTATCTCTGGAAAGAGTGGTTCACCTCGGTGGATCACAAGAAGATCGGCGTGATGTACCTCATCGTCGCCTTCGTCATGCTGCTGCGCGGCTTCGCCGATGCGATCATGATGCGTGTCCAGCAGGCGATGGCCGCCGGCGGCAACGAGGGCGTGCTGCCCCCGCATCACTACGACCAGATCTTCACCGCCCACGGCGTGATCATGATCTTCTTCGTGGCGATGCCGCTGATCACCGGCCTGATGAACGTCGTGGTGCCGCTGCAGATCGGCGCCCGCGACGTCGCCTTCCCGTTCGTCAACTCGCTCAGCTTCTGGCTGTTCGTGGCGGGCGCGGGCCTGGTGATGATCTCGCTGGGTGTCGGTGAGTTCGCGCAGACCGGCTGGCTGGCCTTCCCGCCGTTGTCAGGCAAGGAATACAGTCCAGGGGTAGGTGTCGATTACTACATCTGGGGCCTGCAGGTCGCAGGCCTGGGTACCACGCTGAGCGGCATCAACTTCTTCATCACCATTCTGAAGATGCGCACGCCCGGCATGAAGCTGATGCAGATGCCGATCTTCACCTGGACCGCGCTGGTCACCAACGTGCTGATCATCGCCGCCTTCCCGGTGCTGACGATCACCCTGGTGCTGCTGACCCTGGACCGTTACCTCGGCACGCACTTCTTCACCAATGACGGTGGCGGCAACGCCATGCTGTACATCAACCTGATCTGGATCTGGGGCCACCCGGAAGTCTATATCCTGGTGCTGCCGGCCTTCGGCGTGTTCTCCGAAGTGATCGCCACGTTCTCGCGCAAGGCGCTGTTCGGCTACAAGGGCATGGTGTATGCAACGGCCGCCA
>Ga0182007_10000312_pt1 | contig 30919 bp, 16 predicted proteins | sample Sormic07211113_1_FD_123023 | JGI IMG/M metagenome (GOLD analysis project Ga0182007, IMG submission 123023) | Rhizosphere microbial communities from Sorghum bicolor, Mead, Nebraska, USA - 072115-113_1 MetaG | ecosystem: Host-associated > Plants > Roots > Rhizosphere | place: USA: Nebraska...
CTGTTGTGCCCCTAGCTGTTGCGAGCTTGTAGCTCGTATCCAAATTAATTTAAATTATATCAATTTCTAACAAACCCTTTTCTCCTGAAAAATCTATTGTACTACTATACTTCCAATGGTAATTTTCTGTCACAAAGCCTGCCTCAACTGGATTGTTGTGAATATCTTGAGTCTCGAAAATTATGAAAGTTTAGGATTGCGACTTTCTACATTTTAAAACTATGGCTTTTTTATATTGGTACGAGTTAAAAACTCGCACCAGCACAAATTTATCTAATTGCAATCCGCTCGGACTAGCAGGGGAGGCTCTCCCATTAATACTTGCGCCAGTGACGGTTAAAATTTACGTTATTGAGGGCTAGTGAGATTAATTTCCTTTATTTTATCTACTATCTCAATCACTATTTCATTTAAAGGTTTTTGCCAATCATAATACTTATAAATATCTAAGATTTGGCCAATAGCCTCAGCTTCCCAAGCATTTACCGTATAATCAACATTAGTTAAATATTTCTCAATCCTTTCTTTATCGGCATCTTTCCCTATTGACCTATACACTTCAATTTCAAAGTCTGCTAAGCTAAGCACGGGCCGCGGCCAATCATTCATCGCTGCAACTAATATGCTAATTACTTCATATGGTAATTTTGTTAATTTCCCTGATTCTTTTAGATCCTCAAGGTAGTCTAATGATATGGTCATGGTTTTAAATTCTTAAATTCCTTTTGATGCCATTTTTGATATTTGATCTTCACGTCAAATACCTTATTGTTATTATTATTTCTAAAATAATGTGTTTCTATCTGTTTGCCGTTTAGTAAGCCTGCTTCATACACTTTTACCCAATCACCTTTTGATGAATTATTAAGTACTTTTAAGAGCCCTCCGAGCTTAAGCGGAGCAGTAACTTCAGCAACAGCTTTGTATGAAGTTCCTAAATTTACTGCATTTTCAAGTCTAACTCTCCCAAGAGGAGCTTCAGTCGTGGCAGGAGAATTAATAGGAGTGTACTTAATAGGAGAAGGAAAAACACTAGATTTTTCTCCAATTCCTGCAAAGGACATGAGAACGCCATCTACTGCTGCACCAACAAAGGTACCTTTTTCACCTGCAGTATAATAACCTAAAGCACCAAAAAGACCACCTTTAATATTTTCTCCCACTGCATCTCGATACTCATCCCTAATGCCTTTAATATTCGATAAAACTACTGACCGCTCTCCAATGTGACCATTACCGTACATGTCGCTAGCAGCTATTATCTCCTTATGGGGATTGTTAATCGTAATAGGGGAAATGGCTTGATTTGTTATTTTCAAATATACAAGCTTCCATCCGTCAGAACTTGGAAATTTGGTTAAATCAAGTGGTCCCTCAGCTACTTTTCCAGTACGGGTATTTACCATTTTAGCCTCACCCCCATCTAAATCTATCGCTTGTATCGGTGTATTACTTGCAAATTGATAAGGTGTTAATTCTGGATATTGCTTTGTCAAAGGATCCACACTCAGAAACTTTCCGATCCTCGGGTCATAGATCCGCATCCCGTAATCCTGCTGGTTGCCAGTTCCTTTTACCTCGTTATCGTTCTCCTTACCGTTAAAACCATAACGGTAGGCCTGTGCGCCCGGATTGGTAAAATCGCGGCCGTTCATCTGCCCACCAAAGGCGTAATAATCGTTACTGTTAATTACATCTGGATCATATGCATGACCGTTTTGCAAGCGGTTATCGCTCACTACGGCCATTACGTTACCCAGGTGGTTACTTAACTCAAAGAACTTAAGGCCATAGCTGTTCCAAATGCTGCTGCCATTGGCTGTTGCTAAATTAAGGTTTGGCTTCCACATTCCCAAACGACTGCTGCCATACAATTGTTGCTCGCGCCAGTTGCTGGTATTGCCGGTATTATCGTACACGGCCAAACTATTTCCCTGTGCATCGCGTACATAATAAGTGGTAATGCCATTGTAAAGCTTACTTACCCGGTTGCCTGATGGATCATAGGTATAGTTAATGCCACCGCTATTTTTGCTGATGCTTTTGATTTTGCCATAAACACTCCAGTCTATGTTGCTGATGCCTTCGGCAGCATCAGTTTTTAAGTTGCCTATTTCATCATAGCTATAACTGTTGTTGCCTATATCGGTTCCATTGGTTACTCCTACCGCATCGTTTACTGCAGACAGGCGGTTATTTATCAGCTTACCTGCGCCATCGCGGTTATACACATAGCCCAAATTATCCATGGTAGTTCCGCCCTGGCTATTGCGCTGCAGGTTTAAAATATTACCATTACCATCGTAGCTAAAGCTTTCTTTAAATTTATCGTTGGCACTGGCGAAACTCCAGTTACCCGTACCAATATCGTGCTGGTTTACATTTTTAATGCGGTTCAACTGATCGTAACCATAGCTATAACCTACTGTTGCATCATTATTTATTTTGGCTATGCTGTAGGTACTGTTGCTAATGTTTCCATTAAATAATGGCCGTCCGGTAAGCTCGCCATTTGCGCCCACATAAGTACGGGCAAAGGCACCATTGCCACCTATTGGGGTATAATCGCCATTATAATACCCTAAACTATAGGCCAAGGCATCTTTGGCAATAGTGGCGTTTTGAGGCTGTGCGGCATCGCCTCCCATTTCGATGGTTGGATCTAATTTGGTTCCGTTTACGCCTTTTAACCAGCCCTGTAAGGTATAGGCATAATCCAGCCCCTGTACCTTTTCGGTATTGCGGCCAAGTTCCATCCTGGCCAGCGGACCGTGCAGGTAGTACTGGTAACTGGCATCCATGCGGCGGCTAGGGTCGGTTAAGGTACTGCCAAAACCATAGTTAACCACGTTGGCCTGGATACTGCTCCATGCGGAGGTTAAACGGTTATCGGCATCGTATTTATATTGGTAATAAAAGGCATCGTTCTGGCCGTGCTGGTAGGCTAGAAAATTAACTTTGCCACTAATTAAATCGTATTCGTAATTTAAAGTTTTTAGTCCAAGCCCGTTAATCTGTTGGTATAGTGTTTTTACATTACCGCTTACATCGTAACTGTAATAGCTTGCATTAATGGCTGATGTTCCTGGTGTTTCGCGGTATACACTGGCCGATACACGTTTACGCTGGTTATCCTGGCTTAGGTTGGTTAATACTCCGTTATCACTTATTAATCCATCATAATAGGTTTTGGTAATCTGCGTATTACTGCCCAGGTTTAAAAAATTACGGTAAAAAGTATTGTCTACATAAGCAGGTTCGGTTAAGCCACTGCTTGCCGTATTTTTTTGCCCCACTTCTCTTATCCTGCCCAATGCATCGTAATCGGTATAACTAAAATTATTACCAGCGGCCTGTTTTGCATTTTGAGAAATGACCAGGCGGCTTAAATAATCGTACCAGAACTTGCTCGTACCCGCATCAGGCGTGTACTGTTTTACCACCTGATTGGTCGCATTATAGGCATAAGTAGTAGTTAACTTATGTAGCGGATAGGTTCCGTTAAACTGGGTTTCTAAAGTACTGTTTTCGGCAATGGTGGTGGGTCCGCCAGCTGCAGGTATATTAAAGCGGTACCAGGCAAGGGCAGTACCATCGGCCACGGCAAAACAAGGGCTTTCTGCATTGGCCGTAATTTCGCCTGCTGCCATTAAACGTCCCGAATAAATCCTAAAATGTTTTAAATTGGTAAAATTGCGCGGCATATTAATCGGGTTGCTCGAAATGGTCCAACCGCAACCCGCAGATGGAGCACCTGCAACAGGCGCATAGGCTTTTCCGTTTACCCAGATCTGTAAAGCACCCTGCGCGAGGTCTGTGCCTTGTACCACCACATGTGTCCATGGCGATAGGGGTAAAATATCGCTTACATTGGCCGTAACATGATTACTTAATATTATGCTAACATTATCCGGCGCAGTTTGGTTTAAGGTGAAAACATCTACATTAACCAGGTTGCCGTTTACACAGGCCTGCAGCATGTATTTCATATCGGGTGTAGCGGCAACAAACTGTTTGCCCCCATCCGCATCGGTATGCAGCCACATTTCTACGGCCGTGTTGCCATGCCCCTGTAAAGTATTGCTAAGGGTTTGTAAAGCGGTATTCTGATCAGCTTCGCTCACCGGACCATTGTAATTACAATCTTCAGGCTGTGCTTTCCTGCCCCGTTGTACCAGTTCTACTTCGTTATCGGTTAAAAGCGTTACCCCTTCTGGTGGCACCGTACGGATCAGGTTACCTGCCAGATCGTAATAATATAGCGTATAATGGTAAGTTTGCTGCGATGCCTTTAATATTACATTGGCTTTTGCAGCCGCGCAGGTATTGATATAGGCATTAACAAATTTTCTTTTTTCTTCGTTAATATAAGTTGTGTATTGCTCATGCCCAATTCCATAAGCCTGATCGATCAATGTTTTTACACAGGCCATAGGATCGATAAGTGCAGCAATATAAGGCGGCTCGTTACATAACAAATCGCGGCTACTGCTGGCATATACCTCGTAATCGTGATAAGATAAAAAGAAACCAAATTTCTGATTTAAATAATTACTAAAAATGGTTTCGTAATTGGCAGATGAAGGACTTAAAGCATTTCCGAACGCAGCATTTAAACCCGATATTGCTGAGTTATAGGCATTTCTATCTATACAGCCAGTTGCTGCGCCATCTAAGAAAACCGGAAGTTTAATATCGTAATCCAATAAATGTTTACAATTGGTGCAACCTTTTATCAAAGTATTCAGCTCCGCCTCGGTTAAGGTCATGGCCGTTCCGTATTTTGCTACCAGGGTATTGTAAAAACCAGAAGTACCATAACCGGAGAGGTTGCTTAATTTATTACAAATGGCATCTGTTGTTGCAGAAATGGAGATTTGGGTAGGTTGCTGTTTAACCTCATACGGATAGGGCGAATCGATTAACCATGGGTTAAGCAGATCGGTAAAAGTGGTAAAATTTAACGGCGCTAAAGTGTATTTAATTACATCGCCAAAGTTGGTAGCAGGCTGCCCATTTATCATGATGCTCTGATCGGCAGGTAAACTGCTGGCACCAAAGGGATGTTCTAAATCGCCACCTTTTGTACATAAGGCGATTAAATTAGTTCTTAATTCATCTATTTTTGAGGTATAGTTTCCAGCTTCCAAACCTTTTCTTAAACGTTGTATCCAACCATCGGCACTACCTGTACATGAAGTATTGATCTGGCTGGTTAAAGCTGCCTTTTGCTCTGCTACATACTGTGCATCGGTTAAACCAGTTTTAGGCGCTGTAATATCAGGATCGAACCTGCTTGTTTTTTCTGCATAAATGGCTGGGCAATTAGCTGGGTTCGGTGCAGCAGTACAAAAGGTAGCACCCGTAATTGTGTTTTGGTTGATATAGGACTTTTGGTAAGGATTACAATTTTGCACCTGTACATAATAGGTAGAGTCGTAAAAATAAGTAGCAGCGTTTTGTCCGTTTGGAACCGATATGACTACTGATTCGTATGTACTCGAAAAGTCGTGATCTATCCTGAAATTTACAGTAACCTGCACATCCATATGGAAAGTAACCGGATTACCATTTTGATCGACCAGTTCGACAGTTGTTTTCCTTGGATTGTGAAAATAATATCCATAACAATCTATATACTTTGAAATAATACCATCGTAGTTGACGTTATCGCTTATTCTTGCACAAACGGTAACCGTGTTTGAAACACGCATGGCGCTTTCAGTTTGCAAAGCACTGCTTTTCATTGCCATCGATGATGTAGAAACCGGCTCTGGTTGATATTTAGCTACCCAAACATTTCTGTATATCCTGTAACTTCCCTTCTCATTCTGTACGGCGAAATAAGGTTTAAATTCATATTCACCAAACTGATTTGGTGTATCTGATCCGGCACTAATGTCATTACTTTTTCGGGCGGCACTTTTATTGGTTTCACTAAGCTCAACTGTTCTAACGCTATAGATGTTATTGCTGTCGAAATCGGCCAAAACCTGCTGCTCGGCCGAATTGTTTGCCATTAACTGCTGGGTAACTTCGCAGGGCGGTTGCTCAAGGTTATTGGCGGTATTTGCTTCAACTGCTTTAAAAAGTGCAGTAGGCTGCTGATCACATGGATTGCCACCACCACCACCACCACCACCGCCGCTACCTCCAATATAAGTATTACATATACTTACCCAAACATTATTAAACACAAAGCTAGAGCCCCCGTAATATACAGTATAGCAATTGTAAAAATTCAGATCACTATTATATAAACCTCCGTTACAACCTACTTGAGGTGAATTGGATTCATCATAACCTTCGTAAAAATTATAATCGTAACGATATGGCGAAGAAATAGCATAATACTGGCTTACGCCATAACTACCATCAGCTACCAAACTGCCTTCAACACCGCAACTAACAGGTATGCTTTCAACACAAGTTGTTTCCCACACATTGGTATACCTTATAGGTTCAACTCCAGGCATACTTACCTCCATACAAGCGTAAAACTGACTGCTGCTTAAATTGCTGCAATTAACTGCAGGTGGAGAATTAACTGTGCCAGGAATGTAGGTATAAGTAATTTGCTGATTATTGATATAATCAAATACCCTAAAACTATTTGGAGAAAGTTGTTGAGTGGAGCCCAGGAGTTGTCTGGAAGAACAATCACCGTTATTGGTATAATCATAATCGGTAGCTACCGGTTTCCCAATCGGACAAGTAACAGAAGGATCGCAGGTTTCGATATTTCTAAGTATCTCTATATATTTTGCTTTAAGTTCAAGATAGTAATCACGATAAAACTGCCATTCTCGGTTTTCTACTCTACACGCATCGTTAGGATTACAGGTATTCCAGTTCTGTGCTGTTGTATTAACCCCAAGATTGGTTGTACCGGTTGTATCTGAGCAATAAAGTACAAAATCAATAAAAGCATAGATATTTTTAACGGCAACATCCATTCGGCCTGTTTTTACCACACTAAAATTGGTGAGGTCGAACTCCATACTACTTTTGTACGAGCTATGGGCAGGATCGGTAAAAAAAGGATCGGAATTGAGCAACCAGTTTATCGCATTGTTGCGGTGATAACCAATTGCCGCAGCGGTTTCTATCTCCTTTAAACTATCATCCCATCTTTTCTCACCAGAGTGGTTGATACAGAACTGCAGTTTACAATATTCAGGGTGAAAACGTAAAAACTGTGCTGCCCACTCGGGTTTCCAGTACCTCACCAGATCGGATAGGGTAAATGATGCATCATAAGGAGAGGTACTGCTACCATCTTCCCTGGTTACAGCATTATTGGTATATTTAGGATCAGCACTATCCAGGTTATCAAATGCACCATGTTTAAAATAAAGCTGTAATACATTGGTAGCCGTTTCTAAAAGATTACCTGATTGATCGACCATGGCATATTGCCCACCAGGGGAAACATCCAATAACATAGGATTCTGGTACTCATCACAAGGAGAAGTATTTCCGCAACCAGCTTCAAGCGTAGCCACCTTGGTTAGAAGATCATCATAAGTACCAGAAATAAAATCCTGATAAGGGGCTGGAGCTTCGCCCAACTGATTGAGCTTAGCGATAAACATCGCAGTAAAGTCTGTTTTACTGCCCAGTTTTGCCCTTGCTGTTTTACAGTCAGAAAAGCAATCCTGAAAACGGCTCTCAGTCAGATATTTCAATACAAAATCAGCCTGTTTCTTAAGGTGCAGTCCTTCTTGTCCTTTTCTAACATACTCATCAGTAAAATAATTGATAACCCGTTCGCTGAGGTTAAAATTAAAAGTGATATAATATTCGCCTATTTGGTTAAAAGCTGTTTCTATCGTACTAGCGTAAATGCCAGCATCATCACAGTTTGAAGTTTCAGCACCAATTTTTACAGGGGTAGTGGTACTATACACAATCACGTTACAATTATCGCGAATGGTTATGCCCAGTTCATAATAACAATTGCTGCAGGGTTTAAAAGCATTACCGGGATATTCTGAGATCAATTTTTCAATATCATACTTTAAAGTAACCGGGCCTGGTACTGATGCGGTGTAGGTTGTTGTTGCATTTAAGCTTAAACGACTGGCATCAAAACTGAACTGTTCAGGTTTTAATATCTTCATGCTTATCTCCCGGGCATCGGGTTTATTATCTAAACCCGAAACATTGCCAGGTGTATTGCCGGTTAATGCTGTTGCTATAGTTTTACCACTTGCATTAAGGTAGCTGATACTGATCTGCCCATTAGGGTCGACCACCATGTTTTTAAGATAATGCTCGGCAAAGCCTACATCATTACCAAACAGTCTATCCAATTCCCATTGCTCCGGTTTCGAATAAAAATACCGGGTAGTATGTTTTTCAGGATTTCCTGGTTGAAAGGTATAACCAACACCACCCTGCAATTTTATACGTCCGGTATTATCAGGTGTATATTGTGTTACTGATAAAGGGTAACCACCAGCATCTGGAATATACTGATTAAAGGATGTTAGGTTTTTAAACTGGTTTTGCGGAGAGTAATATCGTGATGCTCCGGATGCTACATTTAAGGCCCCGGGTAAAGGTTCGCAGGTAGCAGCATTTAAGTCTGCATAGCTGTAAGGAACATTATTTGCATTTCTGTTAAAGGATGGAAAATAATGTAAGGCTTGGTTGGTTGTACTTTCTCTAACAGGAGCAGGTAAAATACTGGCAGCAGCACGTCCAAACTGATCATAAACATTTTCCTGTACTACCGCTACATCATCACTGTTATTAAGGGTTACGGTTTGGCGTCCTCTTAGCGATCCATCAAAATAACTGACTACTTCTTTCTTTTTACCTTCTTCAGCATAAGTAGCAGAATATTGCCAGTTTAAATTTTCCTGATGCCAGCTTGGCTCCCATATTGCATAAGTATTGTTATCTTCCTGTTTATAAAACCAATCCCCAGTATTTCTAAGTCCATCTGCTGTATATTGCACCTGCCGCATCCTTACCAGGATATACTTGGCATTATACAATAACGAAATGGCATAGTTATTTTCGTGCGTGGTTATTCGAGTGGCATTGTTTCTAAATATTGCTGCAATATCATCATTTGAATATGTTCCACTATTAATTTTTAGGGCATCTGCTATGGTTTCCCATTCCGATCCACTGTCAATGCCCACCCATTCTATATCGTATTCTTCTGCACCTGGTATTAAAGACCAGCTCAGCTTTAATTGATTATCCTGAACACTTCCATTACTTAAGCGTTGCACCCCACGTGTTTTCGACACATCCCCTTGCTGACCGTTAATACCCAAAAACAGATAGGGTTTAAAAGCATATTTACGATCGATATTGATCATGCTGCTTAACTGCAATATTGGCGGCAATTGAGTACCGAATTCAGGGCTATTTATCGAAACAACATAAACTTTTACATAATAACCATTCTGAAAGCTATAAGTATCAATGCCCTTATAAACCGCTCCGGTTTTTTTATCGTAATTTACCTTAAGTTCTACGTCTTCAATTTTGGTTGCTTCTATTTGTTCTGGTGAACTAAAATATTCAACCCTGATTTTTAAGCTGCAACTAAAAGACTGGCTAATGGCCTCTTCATCTAAAACCTGTAAGTTAATGGAATTTTTAACCGAAATATTTGTAATATCGGCCCAGTTAAACGATGTGTTTTTAAATTTTTCATCTTTTACCAATAACGAGTCGCCTACCTTAATGTTGCCCTTTAAGAAGTTTTGATAGGGTTCTACCGCTGCAAATGCATATTGTTGCAGCAATACCAATAAAGAAACCACAAAAATAAAACGGAGCGTTTTTAACATAACTGTAAATTATTTCTTAATAAAATCTTGTTTTAATTAGGCGCAATTACCTAATTATCCTCGTTTTCTTCAGTTTGAAACAATACGCTGCAATGCATATTAACATTCCAAAAACTGCTTTTTTTGAACATTAAGGTCAGCCTATTGGCTCACCTCTATCACCTCGTAACCACTGTAAGCATTAACAGCCTTAAATCCTTTGCCTGTTTTTGTAACCATTCTTTCAATAGAAAGCATGGCATCCTCATTGATATTACTGTTTTCTGAATATTTCATTGAAATGGTTTTATCCATTTTAGGATTTAGTGGATCATCCAGATTGCTTAGTCTAATCAGAACTTCAGTTGGTTTGAATGTTTCACTGTTAAAAGTGATGCTGTATTCTTTACAGGTAACATGATGAGGATTGATCAGTGCTATTTTCCGTAAGCCTTCAGGTGCTGGCATTTCGACAACATGATATCTTTCTTCCCGTAAATGTTCTACCAGTTTTTCCAATTGCGGAAACATTAACTGGGGGCTAATGCGCTTATGAGATGAAATCATAATCTTTTTCTGTAGCCCATCTGTTTGCACGCAATAAGATCTGGTATTTAGCATTTCTACCAAATTCAGCTTATAATAAAAGCTACTATCTCTCTTTACAAAACAATAAGCTGCATTGTTAACATTTACTGAGCTGTCATTACCGTCGTGAACACTTAATGTTCCTGAAATAAAAAGTCGATCAGCGTTAAAATCAATTGCTCTACCAGCCTGGGTAAAGAGTTTTAGTTTTACGGTATCAATACTTATGGTTTCAACTGTATCTTTCACGTTTACCGTTTTTACAGTTGTTTTACTCGCAATCATTTTTGCACTGGAGTAGGCCACAACCAATAGGGCTAATACGCCAACTGATAAAAAGAATATTTTTTTATGGAGTGTTTTCATATTATAGGTTCTTTTTTCTGTACGATGAACGGTTTTCCTTAATGGTAGCAATACCTCTTTCCGTTTCCTTCTTCACACGCACTAATGATCCTTCATCATCATATTCGTAAAAGGTTGCAAAAGCATTTTCATCAAGTTCGGCCATCAGTTTAAAATTACGACTGTCGTAGGCGTACGATTTTAAATGAGCATCTTTTGGATGAATCCTGATGTCATCAATATAAATTCCATCATAATTAGCTTTTAGCAGGAAGTCCATTTTATGATATCCGCTAACTTGTGTCTTTATCCTGCCTTCCAATAATTTCCATCCTTCTACAACGGCTTTATAGTTTAATTCAACCGGATAGCTGTAACCATAATTGGGAACCTGGTAATAGGCACTTATGTTAACACTCTTATTTGTTGGCTGGTTATCTTTTACCCAAACGTTAAAAATATATTCATTTCCCTGTACCGGTTCAAAACCACGGGGCAGTAAACCATAATTATTGAGCAGGTTAAACTCGCCATTGTTGTTGCGGGTTAGGTATGGCATCGTTTTTTGCTCTTTATTGTGTTTTACAGTAGAAAGTACAATCCCATCTGTTGACAGTGCCAAACTGTAATTACCAGAGTGTGATACCGAGTTAGAAATCGACCAGTATAATGGTTGGCCATAGGGCTTCGATACAAATTCTTTAACCACATTGGTATCAGGCACAATAGTATGGCGACCGCGGTCTTCAAAACTATTTACATAGATTTCTCTGTTCCTGGCATTAGAGGCAACTGCTGATGGCAATTCGCCCTTAAAATCAAAACTTGCTGCGCTATATCGGTTTAAGGCATCTTTATTTTCTAGTTCCTGCCCGTATTTATCATATTGGGTAATAATATTGGATGTGATCCATTTGGTCGTTGAAGGGTTTTCGACCATATTATTCCAAAATCCACCAAAATTCCAGTATGAACTAAAAGTTTTAATATAACCAGCATTGGCTGCATTCACTCCTTTCTTACCCAATGTAAAAATATTGTCGTAAGCCCTGTTCTCCTGATATACTTTTTGTGTATTTGGCCGCCAGTTACCTTTTATCCCCTGTATAAAAGGATTGTAAAACGTTTCATAAGTAAAATGCCATGTTTTAACACCATTTATGGTCCTAAAACTTTGTATATCATAGTTATATGCGAGGGAAGATGTTGAAAATATTGTTGCAGGTATATTAGCACTTGAAGCAGATAGCACATTTTGTATGTCATCCCGGTAAATTTCAACACCGATACTTCCTGGATTACCAGACCAATTGTTGTATGCATTAGGAATATTATATCCTTCAACTTCAATTTTATGAGTTCCCGCAGCTAGATAAATAGGAACAATGGTCCAATATTCAAAAGTTTCAGGAGAATTTACAGTTGGTTGCAATAAATTATTATCAATGGTAATTTTAATTCTATCATCACCTGCAAAGCCTATGAAATAATATTTACTAACCGGAGCATCAAATGTGGAAGTAAAACCTAAGGGTTCAGCTAAACTTGCTGGAATACTTGTATCAGGCCATATTCCAATATTTATTAATCTGGAGTTTAAATAGCTATTGCTGAAATTATAATAATCCGGATTTCCACATGGAGCATTAAAAAAGTTACCTTCGGCATCACATGGATTATAAAAACGGGATCCGGAACGACCATGCTCAGAATTATATCCAACAATTCTGAAATTGAAAGTGGAAGAGGTATTCTCAATACGGTCTGTTACCTGTCCTAAGGCATCAACTGGCCATTCATCATCATAAGTGGTAAGTGATGCAGATAATACCTTCATCTGGCTTAAGTCGCCGTTAATATTTAGTTTATTATTTTTTATCGGATTATTTACCGATACAATACTCTCGGTTCCGGCTGACAGAAGGTTTCTATAGCCAGAATGTACTACCTTGAATTTTTTGGCATCATCGGTTCCGGTGATAGACTTTAATACTTTTCCTCTTCGGTCAATCAATAATTTAGTTGGTTCTAATAATTGAAGATCCAAATACTCAGGATGACTGGGAGAACTATTGACAATTAAAGATCGATTATCAACTACCCAGTAATGCTCTCCAGATGCAATATTAACCAATTCATCTCCCTGTGTAAGTAAACTCCAGTAAGCATCATTAATTTCGTACAGGCTGTTTAAGGAAACATTTTTAAGCACCATCCCTTGGTTCTGATAGGCTCCCCCCATTTTACGGTAAGCCCAATAAGCAGGTAAATTAAGCGAGTAATAATCTTTGTTAAATTCATTCTGCGTTTTGGTCAGCAGCGCTTCTCCTGTTACACCATCATAGGCTACATTTTCTACCGAAATAGAAGAACCATTTTCTTTCTTAACCACATTTTTAATTAACCCATTGGTTTGAATAACCTTTACCGCACATGCTGATCTGAATAGTTTATATTCGTTATTGCTATTAATTGGGAAATGGGGTATTACTATTGGCGCAAAAATGAAGGGTATAACATCAACACCTAGGTTTACAGCCAGGCCCGAATTGTTTGTTTCCTGTTCTCTAAAATCAGTATAAAACTCTATGTCTCTCCCAATAATACCAGAGGTAATATTGCCGTTCTGTTTAACAATACTTACCTTATTATCTAATCTTTTTTCTACAGCATTTTGGTCTTCAACCTGATAATTGTATTCAGTTGAAGATATATCTACTCCAGAATTATTAAATACCCGGTTGGCCTTAGGCTTTCCATGCATATCGTTCAGTTCTATGCAATAGCCTTGAGATAATACCAATTCTTCTATACTGCTGGTTCGAATAAGAGAATAGCTACTTTGTGGTTTGGGATTATATTTTTTTAAAGGCAAAATATTAACCCTTACCGGAAAGTCTCTAGCGGTATAAAACTCATTAACAACATACCCGGTTTTAGGAATCTGATCAGGAGGAAGAGCGCCACTTGCATCGAGATCTTTTACAGTTACTTTGCTATAACCAACACTTGGTGCTGGATACAGAGACTCTCCAAAAGGCGCTTCCAATTCGAAATAATTATTAATCGTACCTTTTATTTTCTGAACATAAGGCACCGGCTCCTTTAGGGCATTTTCATCATTACCAATAGATGGTTCATAAGTAGCTACCCCACTGCTTATTTTTTTTCCATTGCCCGATGTAGTGGTGTACTCATAACGCTGTCCATAAATCCCCTTGGGTGCATTTGTGCCAGTTAATACATCCCATTCATCTTTTATAGTAACTTGCTTAACCCTAGCGCCACCACCTAATTTTGCAGATGATGTTAAGCTTATACGTGCGAAAGATTTTCCTGCTTCAACTGTATTACAATAGCCTTTTCGCATTGCCTTTTGGTAAAAATTTTCGCGAAGTTCTTTTAAGTTTCCAGCGGCGTTCATCACTGCACTAACCGCCGCAGCTACTCCTGTGTTCCCATTATCTCCTACCCTGTTTTGGTAACCCGGATATGCAAATTTGGGATATTCATTTTTCATTTTTTGCCAGGCGGCAAAACGGATAGGATTGGTTGCTGGCCCACCCTCGGCTATTTGTTCAAGACTAAGCTTTGCCACACCTGAATTGACCGAAACTGAAGTCACCTTACAATAAGTAGATACAAAATCGACTCCATTATTACTGGTAGGTGCATTTGCTGTACTAACATTAATTTGGGATTTGGTATAGATATAGTCAGATCCATTTAAATATGTGTTCTTGAACCATTGGGTTTGATCTTGCCCTGAAGGCGGAACCGAATCTATATTAAGCTGGATAGCATTCGCATTACTTAAAATTGTACCGTCGGGAAAGCTATAAGGAACCATAACCGCCGCGCGCTTATTTTGCACATAAGCATAATCGTCTGCTTCGTATTTAACTTCTATATTCCCACCGGAAGGTAATTCAATATTATTAATATGCCATAAACCTGCAACCTGATCGGCATATGCTTTATCCTGGGTTGCGTAAGGGTATTCCTCATTCGTTAAATTCCCGGGATTAGTCTGATTTTTATAGTTACCCCAACGATCTGTCATCATCGTTCCATAAGGGATTTCAGCACCGTTAACTTTTGAATTATATGTAAACACATAAGGATGATATTGGCCTTTATGCGTATTTCCATATTCAGTCCAAATTTTTTTCAAAGTTAATTTGCCTCCACCGTTTGCTATTGAGTTTGGTGTATTCGGACATAAATCATACGTATATTCAAATTTCACAACTTTAATTGGCTTACTTAAATTCTCTTTAGAGTATAAACGGATTTCTTTTAGGCATTTTTGCCTTGTCCCCATATCTAAAGCACCTTTCCAATCTGTTACGCCTAAACCATCAAGCCTGTCTTCTGTGATGAAATAAGCAACTTTAGTTTTTGATTCTATTGAATGTACATAGTAAATTTCCTTTTCACCATATACAATGGATCCCTTATCATCATCAGGATCGGCGAGTAAGGCCCTGTTTAAGCTGCCTTCCGGCACATGCGAATCTCCATTTTTCTTATTACCAAAAGGAGTGCGCCACTTATATGAATCAATTTTGCTGTAGTTAAACTTAATCCCAGTCCCGTTGTCGTCAAGACTTATTCCATCTCCCGTTTTATCTACATAGTCGGGCGATAAAATTCCGCTAATCAGATAGCTGTAAGCATATGCAGGTTGCGAATCCTTATGATAATAATTATCAAGTCCCTGATTATCATGATTAATTTCATTGCCATTCATAGGCACATCTACTTTACCCGTACCGTTATTTCCAGCATTGTTTACCGCAAATGAAATTTCTTGTTGTCCTTTATTATAAACCGGAGTGCCATATACCATCCGCTGACCAGAGGCATTGGTTACTGTTATTTCAGAGATATGATGCGGCCTATATATCCCTTTGTCTCTATCAACACTCACACGAACAGTCTCCGAATACCGCGGATCAAAATTTTGTCCATCAATAAAACTAAAGGTTTCTATCTCTTTGTTAAGACCAGCCTTTGAGGCTTCTAATCCCGTCAGATAAGAAATTGAAGTACTCAGAATTTCACGCTTGTCTTTTTCTATTTTTCCATCAACTGGTAATACATTACTACTAAAATTGTTCACCGTGCTAAAACTTGATGATGCTGTTTTATTTGAAGTTGAAATTGAAAGTGGAGTTGACGCATATATCTTGGATACCATCGCAGTATCTTCAATATTTTTGTCTTCGGCATTTCGAAAGAAAACGTGTTGCCTGGCAGGATCAGTAGTGGCTTCATCCTGAAAATCTCCATTTTTCAAATAATTATTGTCATTTGTCCATTTTTTCGTCACATTCGAGGTTGATTGATTAAAAACAGTTACACCGCCATGTGCATAAGCGCCAAATCCAATATCTCCCCCAATACTGCGTACTTCAGAATGGTCTGCAACCTCATTATCAAAGTAAGCACCAGTGCCTCCCCTATATAGCCTAAATTGGCCAGAACCTGCCTGGCTGTTATAGGCAAATACATCTGGCGTAGCAATTGGTAAAGCCAGGTTTGGCAATTCGGGAATTATAGGATTATCTTTTTCTCTTATATAATCGTGCAATGCTTTTCTTTGATTTTTTCCGCGCTCGGCATATAAATACCCATATTCAGGGTTCCTGAAATTGCCGCCATTAGAGATATACCTTACACTCTTATAACCTGTTCCACCTGCACTACCATAAACACCAAAAACAGTTCCACCAACATCTACACTAAAAGAGCCATATTCTGTAGTATAAGGTACTTGGAGTTTTGGCATTATCGGCTCTGTATTATAGGAGATGGTCGAGGTAGTATTATAACTCATAAAACTCTTACCAAAACTTAACGTTTTTAAACCCGAGCGACTATTGTAGCCTAAAGAAGAACTAAAACCCGCATTCACTAGCGCTTTTTCTTCTTTAAATGCAGATATGGATAATGAAGCGTTTGGCGTTACATCTACGCCCGAGGCCGTATTTGACAAAATACCAATCCCTAATCCGGCTGTAAGCTGACCGTCGTTAGTCAGTGAAAAAGACATTCCAGCATTAGCACCAATTTCAGCGCCTATGCCTGTGTAATTATCACTAAAAATGCCAAAAGTTAATGAGCCGTTCAAGCCGCCTCCTCCTTGTCTAAAAGCTGTGTTCTTACCGAAAAATTCAACTTTAGCTGTTAATTTACCTCCTACTGTTACTTTTTTCTTCGTGTGTTGTTCTGTTACCAGTTCATCTCCGCTCAAATCGTCGGGAATCCCTCTCAATTGCCGATTAATAGCACCTACGTTTAAATTCCAACCCAAACCAACCCAACTGGCTTCATCATCAATCCCTACCCCCGATTGGTAGTTTAAATTAATGGGATAACCATCTACATCCATCAAAGGAATGTTGTATTTAAAATCTCCGCTAAATAAATCAACCATATCAGAAACTCCAACAGGCTGAAAAGACTGGGCTTCTGGCTGGGCTGGGCCTGATGTTAGTGCATAAACACTTAAGGGTTGAAAAATTTGTAGCAACCACAGCACCAGCAAAAACTTAGCAATAAATTTGGTCTTATTAATTAAAGTATATCCCATATTATTTGATCGTGAGAACGTATTTTTTTTTATTAATAATTTGATCCTGATAAATCAGTGTATATTCTTTTGACGAAAGGTCTTGGTCGCTGAATCCTACAAGAAACTCATAGCTCCCTTTTATGCCATTTACTATGGGCTCCACGTATTCCGGATATAACTTTACATTATTTTTAAGTAGATAAAAACAACTGTCAGAATGGTAAAGAAAAGATTCGGTAATTTTTTCTTTACCACTTTCAGCAAATTTCTGATCCGGGAATACCCTAATCATGAAAGTCCGCATGTGCTCCGTAGATGGCGTTTCTTTTAATTGCGCCATTACATTTAAATCGACATCTGAACTTTGACCGGCAGGTTTTTTAGTACTACATGAAAGTATCAAACCAAGTAACATTATTATAGTGGCTTGTCTCATTCTGTTGTTTGTTTATATAAAAATCTTAAACTTTTCTGACTGCCATCAGGCATTTGAATTTTCATGATATAAGAATAATTGTCTTCAAATGAAAAATTATGACTCAGATCAATATTGATTTTGTTCTGTCCACGCTTTAACCTCAGCTTAGGAAGGTTTTTTATCTTTTTCGAAGGATTATTAATACATAGCATATTGTATTTTAATTCCTGCTCTCCATAGGAATTAACTAGGGCAAATTTAATCTGGCCATCAGCAACATAATAATTCCCCTTAACCAGATCCTCTATATCCCTATACCCGTAATCAGTTGGTATAACCGCACTAACTGTATCCTGGCAATTCACTTCGAACGACCAAACATCCGAACGGTTAATTACCGTTTGATCGCGGTAGGCGCTTACCTGCCAGGCATATTTTTTACCGGCCACCAGTTCTTTTGAATTTGGCGGATAAACCAGTAGATTGGCCACTACTCCTTTCTGATTCACAATTGGCAGGTTGTAGTTCAGGGCTTCAACGGCGTTCTGTTTATCTTTAATTTCGACCAGCATCACCTGGTAGAGTAATCCATCAACCTTTGGTATGGAAGGTTGCCAGGTAAGCAGTGGCCTTTTTTCGCAAATTTCGTCCTGATCGTAGGGTTCAATCAGATCTAATGGTGCTGGTGGTGTAATTTCGTTGTTAAAGGTTTGATCGATAATGATCTCTTCGCTTGAAGAAGCCGAATAAATATTAAATGAATATTCGTAATCGCCCTGGGGGAAGTATTGGTTACGCCTGATAAAGTTTGCCGTTGCATTCTGCGCCATGGCCACGCTGGCTGTGCGGGCCACTCCCGAAGGAATAATGTTATTCCCTGGCACAATGGTAAATACACCCGTTTGTATGGTGGCAATTTTTCCTGCACTTGCTTCCGTTACCGTAATGTTCATCCTTACCGATTTCGCACCTGAAGCATTGTATATCGATGCCCTGAAAAGACCGTTCAAGGTGGTACCATATACCTCCGGAACAAACACAATACTGGTTTGGGCAGACACTACAGTACTTATGGAAATAAATAAAATAAATAATCTTAGTTTAAGCTTGCTCATTGTCTGTCGAGATAATAGTGTATGGATATTTCTCCCCTATTGGTAGAAAAAAGATCTGGATAGGTTGGGGTAATCAGGTTTTTACGGATATCTACATAAGCAGAGATATCAAAATGTTTCTTCAGCATAAACTGGATACTTTGTTTAATACCGGCCTGGCGGGCAAGATTTTGGTTATCGAGATAACTTAATCCGCTCGACATTGAAATGCCTCTGAATAACTGATATTGAAGCGATGCATCTGAGTTGAGCATATTGCCCAATATGGTATTGGTATTCAGTTCGCGGTTATAAAAAAGGTTTCCAGAAAGCGAAAAGTCTTTAAATACCACTGTTTGCACATAGTTTAACTGCAATAAACTAGAATTGCCCAATGATAAGGGGTTGGCAATTTCCTGCTGCGCCACACTTACATGGCTAAACCCACGCTGCCCAAACAGTTTATAATTCGAATTGAGATCGAGCTGAAGTTTTTTAGAGGCATATACCGGAGTGCTGCCCTGCGATACCTTATCAACGCCATTATCAATATATTTTAAGCCCAAATTAGCCGACCGGGAAATACGGAATCTCGAATCGAGCTGAATGTTATGGTTGCTCCAATGTGAATTGTCTGTCGCACTAATGGGCATGTTTTTAAAATCCGAACGCACAGAAAGTGTCATTTTCTTATGGAAAAATTCTTTACGGATGTTTCCACCAAACCTTAGGTTAAGGTTACCGATTCCTTGTTGCCCAGGATTTTGAAATCCGGAACCTGCATAATTAACAAATACAGTACTCCTGATTCCCAGCTTTTTATCATCGATAGAATGGTTTAACCCAACCGACATGGTTTGCAAAAAATCATCCCTAAAATAATTACCATTGGTATTTCTATCGATTATTAACTGATCTGGACCAAAGGCAGCAAGTTCCTTATATTGCGTAGAGGATTTGGAAACATCAAAAGTAAATGTTCCTGCTTTACTGAACCGAAAGGCCTGACTAACGGTAAATACCATATTATTTCTCGGCAATGCATTTTGAGCTGATGCAAAGCTTCCGTTAAATTGCCGATCGTAAGTACCCACCCATGAAAGCTTGCCCGAACCAAACGAAAAATTGGTAGTGGGTACACTTAAATAACTGTAGAGTTTTGGGATGGCAAAAGTAGATGCATTAAAACCGGCATCTTTTGTTGAATTAAGGTCGCGGTTGGTACTTAACCCTACCGTTACCGGCCCTCTTGGTGTTCTTAAAGACAAATTGAAACCGTTTAAAAAAAGATCGCGGTTTAGAAAACTTCCAGGCAATTGATGCCCGAAATTACCAGCCTGAAACTCGCGGAGCTGGGCATAACCTTTCTGTAGAAAGCCCATATCTTTTCCTTTAGCAAGTTCTGAGACAAAGAAATTTTCGAGTTCTTTTTGTGAGATTTTACCTTGGGCTACTTTTTCCAGCAATTCAAGTTTTTCAGGGTCAAGCCCACTATCATATACAGACTGTTGTACCTTTTGGATTTCGGTAAACAATTCCTGTTTTTTAGCATTTAATAAGTTTGTAAGCGAATCCTGTCCGTGTTGGCTAAGCTGTTTCCCCCCGTTCTGAGCCTGCTCTTTAATTTCGTTGGTAAATTCATTCAGTTTCCCCTTCAACTCCAATTCATCCATCTTGAGCATGCTTCTTAAATTTTCGGGATTATTTAAATATGCCTGCAGTTTTGGTGAAGCAGAAAGATTAAGGTTCTTTGCAATCTTATCCTGTATTTTCTTCCGGAGAAAAGATTCAGCGGTTTGCCCACTCAACACATTCTTGCGCAAGTTACGGTACTTGTCTATATCCGCCTTAAAAAATTGGTTAAAACTCGGTTTGGGTAAATTGAACTTAAAAAGATTGCCCTGATCGAACCTGAAATCTCTCATGGCCGTATAAGTGTTCGCCAATGAAAGATCAACCGGAATATTATATATTTTCAATTGGCCATAAAAGGTTACATTATTTAACAGGTTTTTACCATTGGCCGGGTTCTGTGTTTTAATGTATTGGGTTTCATTTCCTACAGAAACATCATTAAACTGTATCTTAGAACCTTTTTTGAGTGTGTCTTTTTTTAGGAGTTTAGCAATATCAGATTGTTTTACACGTTCATCTGCTTGGGTTAATATTGATTTTTTGGTCGCCTGTATTTTCCCCATTGCCACTGAATCGAGCTTAGAGAATTTCTTTTTCGCCGATTTCAAGCTATCTGCAACCAGTTCCTTTGTTTTAACATATTGCGAAGAAACACTCGCAGATTGTTCCTTAACATTTTTTTTCAGGCTATCCTTACTTAACAGTCCGGTTGTAGCCGATTGCCCTGGTTGTGCGCCTGCTTGTAACTTTAATGATTTTTTAGTCTCCTGGATTTTCTGCATAGCCAGCGAATCCAGCTTGGAGAACTTCTTTTTGCCCGATTTCAGACTGTCTATAACAGCCTGCCCTGTTGAAGGAAGTTGCGCGAGAAGCTGCACTGAATGCAGGCAAAAAAATACCAGCACAGTAGCTGTTATTACGGCTTTGTTCATACATTAAATTTAGCATAGCTCTTTATCAAAGGCTTTTCCCTGCATTTAGGGTAAGACAGAAATAGACATTAATAAAGCGTTATTTAGTTTGTTTGGGAGTTTGAGAACTCAATTTCGAATATCATTAAAATAATAGCGGTAAAAAAGCAGACTAGGTCCGATTTCCACAAACAGTACCTTTCAAATGACGAAAGTGACCTAATGTTTGATGAAACTGCCAATATTCAATTCCCATGGTTTCAAAAATCTGTTTAATCTTCTGCCTATTGATCCCATATAATGCGTCTGTAAACTTCATAATCATCATTTTTTTAAATTTCTTTGTTTGTTTTTTGTGGATTTAGCCGTTGGCCTTACTTGTTTGGTACCGTTACCATTTAACTGTTGCATTTTCATGGCCTTAATTTCCTTGTCCTGTTCAATCAGATGCAGCGTGAGTTCTTCGATCTTTTTAAGTAGAATTTTGTTCATCTCGCCCAGTTCAATTCCGTTCTTTTCTGCTTCACTGGCCGAGGGAACTTCAGGCAGGTGTTTATATTTTTTTATGTATGCTTCTAGTTCTGATAGCGAAAGGTTTCTGTAGTGGGGTTCAAAGACATAATCAGGAATCTGTTGCCCGTTAACCCTGATTTCGTTTGCTTTGATGCGGCCATTCACCGTGAGTTTATCCTCGGGATTAAAAGTACCAATCCCAACATTCCCTACAGGATCGATAACCATTTTTACCATGGGCTGTGCGCCGTTAGATGTGGCGAAAAGTAATCTGGCTTTGGCATCATTGGTAGCGTCGTCAGTAAGCTGTGCCCCTATGTAAGCCATGCCTTGATTAAATTGTGTATTCCTCGATATCCAGGTGATACTGCCTGCTGAACTTCCACTTAAAGTTGAGTTATTACTGAGGATTAAATGCGACTGGCTATTCATTGCGTTGTTTGAATTGAATATTTCAAAAACCTTATTATTCCCACCATGAAAGTAGCTTTGGGGGGTTGTTATATTCAAACCAAGATTACCAGAAGGAATATCCATCGCTAAAAAGTTGGTTCCAGAACTTGGTCCTCCTAAAAAAATCCTTTTGGTAGAAGTAGCACCGTATGCGGATAGGGCGTTATAACCGCCAACGAAAATGGCCTCCGGATCCCAGCCTGCATAGGTGCCGATAAGCTGATTTACGTAGTCTCCCTGTCGGCTAACCACAATATTATCGTAAGCATCTTTAATGGTAACACTTGTGGTAAGCACAGGTGCCTGCGCCTGCAGTTTTATGGCACTACCTACGGTTAGTAGCGCATATATCAGAACCTTTTTCATTTTTCCTGTGTTTGTTTGGCCAATAGTTGTTTAACCTCTGCCTGTAATGTTAAAAGCATTTCCTGTTGATCCGTTGTATTCTTTTTAAGTATATTAATATCTGCGAGTTGTGCAGCTAAAGCTTTATTCTTTTCAATCAGATGGAGCGTGAGTTCTTCGATCTTTTTGAGCAAAAGTTGGTTCATCTCGCCAAGTTCAATTCCGTTCTTTTCTGCTTCTCCGGCCGAAGGAACTTCAGGCAGGTGTTTGTACACTTGTATAAATTTTTCAAGCTCAGGTAAGGATAGCAGCTCATATTTTGGCGCAAAAACATAATCGGGCATTGCATCAACATCAACCCTGATCGCTCTTGCCCTGATCTTTCCGTTTACTGTTAGCTTCTCGGAGGGTAGATCAGTCCCTATACCTACGTTCCCATCCATCACGTTCAGGTTGCCAACATAAGTATGGGCATTGTCTCTTATCGTATTAAAGAGGGTTACTATGGCGCCGTTATCATTCAAATTGTCGTCACTGATAGAACCGAGTTCCAATGCGCCTGCTTAAAAGTTGCTCACTTTAAAAATCCCCAGATCTGCACCTATTGCCGCTTTTACCCATATTTGGCTTTCTCCTCCAAAATTTAATAGTGCAAACTGCGGTTGCAGCCATGCTGCATAACCCATGCTATGATGCTCCTGAATAGAAAAATTCTGTGAATTGATAAACTGGATCCTACCCGATACCAATGAAGGCTTATGTGCTGTGGTATGTTTATAGGTGTACTCAAATTCGCTGTGCAAACCACCAACTTTAGCCACCAGATACCATTTTCCATCGGCAGGTAAACTGAACTGCTGGGCAGATAAGTTCATACCGCTAAAGAGCACTAAGATTAAAACGTATAAATGTTTCATTTGATCTTTCCTTTAAGTTCGGCTATTTCCTTTTGCTGCCTGGCCAATACTTCGGCCTGCTCGTTCATTTTACGCTCGTGTTCGATCAGGTGCAGCGTAAGCTCTTCAATTTTCTTAAGTAGCAGTTTATTCATCTCACCAACAGCCATTCCATCGCGTTCGAATTCTTTTGCAGAAGGCACTTCAGGAAGGTGTTTGTTCAAACGGATGTATTTTTCAACCTCGGCAAGTGAAAGTTTATGGTAGGTTTCTTCAAAAACATAATCGGGTGCTCCCTGGCCATCAACCCGAATTTCGCGGGCTTTGACTGTTCCATTTACCGTTAATTTTTCAGAAGGATTGGAAATATTAATACCAACATTGCCTGTACCATCAATCACGATATCATCCCCATAAAACCAGTTTTGTCCATTACCATATTTGTCAAAAAGCCGCCGGGTACCCAAAATCATCTTCCCGGCAGCGTTGCTGTTCTGCACATTTCCAGCAACAGTAATAATCCTGCCCTGGCCATAGAAATTTGAGCCGTCACTATTTGCAGGGATTACGAATTCTATCTGGGCGCCTTTGTCTGAAAATCTTCCCCCTGTTGCTGCCTGAACGATCAGACCGCTCCCTCCGAAAGTAGGATTAGGCCCATTTAGTGCCGTGCCATCATAATTCAAATGAAGTTTCCCTTCAGGAAAAGCAGTTCCGATCCCTATTTTTCCATTGCTCGAAACTGAGAGTCCATTATCATAAAAATTATTACCGAAGTAAGCGACACCAGCTGCCGAGGTAACGAGTGCTGTACCATTATGGTCTTCTCCCGTCACCATTAATTTGCCACCCCATAGATCAAATTTTTGTCTGGGATTAGCAGTACCTAATCCCAAAAAACCGTTTGATGTAATACGGGCGACCTCCCGGTTGGCCTGATCAAAGGGGCTGGTATGTAAAGCCAAGCCAACACTCCTGTTAAACCCTAAACCAGGATCTTCACTTACTGCGTAAATTCCAACGCTTTTATCTCCAGATAGTTGACCTACATCATTTCTGCCCCAAAGCTGAATCCCCCACTTGTATCCTGCTCCGCTCATTGACGATGGATCGGAGCCAGTATAAGGCGCCTGAATAAGCAATAAATTGTCGATTGTTGAGCCTGATGCATTGCCGTCAGTAAATGCATCCATTTTTCTAATGTGTAATTTAGCCATTGGAGTGGGCATACCTACTCCCAGATTACCAGCAAAATAACCCTGGCCATCTGCCCTTACACTAAAAAGGCGGTTGCCAGCTGTTACGCCATCATAGTAAAAATTCTGGCTGCCATTTGGATTATCGGTTAAAGCCCTGAAAATACCGTCTCCATAACTATAAGAACTTCCCATTTGACGGCCTGTAAAAAAAGACTGCCCTCCAGGGGTCTGAATGTTCAGATTTGGCAAGCTGATCACACCGTTGCTTTCGGTTACTATCCTTTGCCAAGGCTGTTGCGCATTACCATTGGTTTTTCTCAGATAAAAATTCTGATCGAAAAAACTCCCGGCCATCTGCATGGCATAGTTGTTAGCCTGATTGGAGTGTCTTACGTCTAACAAATGCCACCAACTAGTGGCACCTGAAGGATAATTTTCAGGCGCTTCGGTTTCAAAAAAGCCCGAAACCGCACCGGCATTACCTTGTAGGCCCGCATCGTTACGTACACCTGTTTGCGCCAGCACACTCTTTACGCCGAGTAAAAAGAAAATGATGAGATAGCTTAATCTAATGCTCATTTTTAATTAATTTTTAGCAGTTTTTCTATTTTTTCTAAGCGGTCAGCCTGGCTTTTCAGTTCTTTCTCTTTTTCGATCAGATGTAGCGTAAGCTCCTCTACTTTTTTTAATAACAGCTTATTCATCTCACCAACTGCCATTCCATCACGCTCTAATTCTTTTGCAGAAGGTACTTCAGGAAGGTGTTTGTTCAAACGGATGTATTTTTCAACTTCGGCAAGTGAAAGTTTGTGATAAGTTTCATCAAAAACATAATCGGGTGCACCCTGGCCATCAACCCGAATTTCGCGGGCTTTGACTGTTCCGTTTACGGTTAATTTTTCTGCTGAATTAACTATTCCAATTCCAACATTACCCTGCCCATTAACATTTATTGTACGCTCCGACATATCACCTATAGTAAATATTGCATCCTCTCTGATACCAATGTCATACGCTTTTGTCCCGGGTTTTGCAAAAATCATTTTAAAGCCATTTGGTCCTTCCATCCAGTTGTTTCGGGTTGCGACTGTTTGTAAGGTCTCGCCTGATAACAGGTGATTTTTCACATTTTCGATGGTATTCTTCCGCATATAGCCATCGCCGTAATCGGTAATGAAATTGGCGATCGACATATTGTCTACAGGAGTATTTAAGTTAATATAACTCTGTTTTGTAAATCCATTTCCGTCACGTTGTACTACCGAACCGCCGGCAACCTCATAAGAAGGTAACAAGTTGCGCTGATGCCACACCTCATCCATATAATACTGTGGCTGGTTATTCCGATAGTACTGCAAAACCCCGTCACCGGTTGATTCAAAACCGGTATCGCTGTCCCCAATGGCCAAACTGATTGTGGGAATCAATCCCTGTTGAATGCCGTTGACCATTAGCCTGCTCTGAGTATAACCGTCTGCATTAAAGAGTGAAGAACCTAGCCCCAGCCATGACTTAAGCTGCTCTGCTGACGCCCTACCCACAAAACCGCTGTTGTCCATGCCAATAATAGAATTAAAGGAAGAAATTGAATTATAATCAAAATTGGCAGGAACATTATTCCAACGTTTGGTATTGTTTGAAGTTTCTGCAGTGCCATTGATATTAACCAGATGCACATTAGGCTGTTCATCTCCATGACCATTTTTCCCGATAAGGTTCCACCCTAGCCCGTCCCAATTGTGTTCTATCCAATAATAAGTATTGGTAGGTGAGAATAGCCTATAAGTATCTTGTGAAAATGCCGTTTCAGACAAGAAAATGATAACGAAAAACAAAAATATTTTTCTCATAAAGTTTATATTATTTTTTAGCATTTTTCTCTACGGCATCCATTCTATCAATCAGTTGATTTATAACTTTTTCCTTTTCAATCAAATGCAGAGTGAGTTCTTCTATCTTTTTTAGCAGCAGTTTATTCATCTCACCAACAGCCATTCCATCACGTTCGAATTCTTTTGCAGAAGGTACCTCAGGAAGATGTTTATTCAAGCGGATGTATTTTTCAACTTCAGCGAGCGAAAGTTTATGATAAGTTTCTTCAAATACATAATCGGGTGCACCCTGCCCGTCCACACGGATTTCGCGGGCTTTGACTGTACCGTTAACCGAAAGTTTCTCGGTAGGATTGCTTACTCCGATACCGACATTACCTGCACTATTCCAAATGCCTCCAGGAAACTTGATGTTGGCAGCTCCAAAACCGCCATCGTAACCCAGTTCAATTGCGCCATTACCTGCACGGATAAAATCTACCCTCGACCCAGAATCGTGGAAACCGATAGTTGAATAATCCTGACCATTGAGGAGCATTGTTGTCTTGCTGGTCCAATCACTAATTGTTGGAGAAGAATTAGCCAACACATTTCCCAGACTCAAATAACCATCTGTATTATGGATAACGCTATTGCTCCCCAAAACCATTGCACCACCATGCACATGCAACTTCGCACCTGCATATGCTGTACCGGTTCCAATGCCGATATTTCCATCAGGGCTAATGGAAAGTCCGTTCGACAGCTGGTTGTTAGAATAAAGTGCCAGACCATTATAAGTTGTAATCAGTGCCGTGCCATTATGATCTTCTCCTGTTATAGAAACCCTACCTCCCCATATGTCTAGCTTCTCACGCGGACTAACACTTCCTATACCAATATAACCGTTTTGGCTCATCACCATATTGGGCGTGTTGCCCATTTGTTTCGATAAAAAACCAAGTGAGCGGGAATTTCCTTCTAATTGAAGCGAAAATTTTTCATCACCTAAAGCGCCCACATTAAGCCCTGAACCCGATTCATTCTGGGCAAATACAATGGCATTTCGGGCACCCGAACCAAAGCTCCAGGCATCATTCAGATCCTGAAAACGACCTGTAAGCATAAATGTGGTGCGACCATAATCTGCTGAGTTGTTAGTTAGGAGCATGCGGGCGGTAGCATCAAACCAAGTATCTCCTTTTACCTGTAAATGGCCTGCAGGAGTTAAAGTATTAACACCGGCCGGACCTGATTCGGGAAAAGTATTCTGCGCATGTGCCTGATGTGAAAAGGCAACCATTAGTGCAAAAATTGAAGTTATGCGAGATATTAATTTCATTTCTTAAAGGATTTTAGTGTTTTCTCCAATTCAGCGATCTTTAAACGTTGAGCATACAATAAATCTCCTCGTTTTTCATTTAGCTTATGCTCATCAATGATATACAAAGTGAGTTCTTCAATTTTTTTGAGTAGCAGTTTATTCATTTCTCCAAGTTCAAGTCCATGCTTTTCAGCTTCAATAGCGCTAGGTACTTCGGGCAGGTGTTTATTCTTTTTAATATAACTTTCCACCTCTTCCAACGTTCCAAGCTTATAATCCTCTTCAAAAACATAATCAGGCATATCCAGCGCATCAACACGGATTTCTCGCGCTCTGATTTTACCATTAACGGTAAGTTTTTCGCTTGGCGCAGTTGTACCGATCCCTACGTTTCCCTTATGGTAAACATTTCCCATCGCATCAAAAGAATGATACAGGTTCCCACTATAGTTTCCACAATTATATCCAACACAGGAGTTGCCATATATCCTGAAAGATTCCGTTTCATCATCATTAAGCTGAAGCTCCAGCCAGTTGGTATTTGATGCCCCCTGAACTTTTCTAAGCCGGTAAGGATCTGAATCATCTCCACCATCTGCATTTCGAAAAGCAATCTCTGGAGTACTAATGATTCCTCTCACATCCAAGGCTGTTGAGGGTGATGATGTACCAATCCCAATATTTCCATTTCCATTCATTGTCATGAGTTCATTTTCCACACCCTGATTATTATGGTTATAAAAAGTAAATCCACCATTAGATCCTCCTCCTCCCTGATTGGAAATAAAACTTGCCTCACCCCTACCGCCTGACCGGTTAAAACCGATTAACATTTTTCCTGTTCCGTTCAAATAGCCAAGACTTCCAAGAGTTGAATTTGGATCGATGTTACCGCCAAATACGGCAGCTCCCGAAACCTCTAAGGCCGCCGCCGGGTCCTGAGTTCCTATCCCAAGCCTGCTAGAAGAAAAAAAGCTTGGGGTATTAACAGAGTTAGACAACTGGATTACAGGTATCCCTCCTGAACTGGCATTATTGATCCTAATTCCATTGCTGAAACGATGAGTTGCCCAACCGTCATTCATATCAACCATATCACCGTCATCACCCAGTTTAATGCCGCCTCCGGTTGCATTATTAGCAGAGACATATAGAGAACCATACGATCTGATGTCGCCGGCTACATCAAGTTTAAAAGCCGGATTCTGATTAGCTATCCCGATATTACCTGTTGGTAGCATAAAAAGCCCCTCAGTTGTGGCATTGCTTCCTCCAGGCTGCAGACCGAAAGTGCTCGAGCTGTTTAGCAAGCCTAACCCATATACCATATTGCCATTTCGGATTAATGATATATGGAATAAATTCCCCTGCTCTGCAGGGCGTACAACCTGCAAAAAACCGTATCTGGATGGATCATAAGAATCGCCGACATCAAGCGAAGAATTAATCCTGATTCCATTAGTGGTAGTATTGCCCCGATCGGTTACACTTTGTAAGGTTTCTTGCGCGCTCAATCGCAAAAAAAAACCAAAAACGGCTAAAACCGTACATATTAATCTCAACTTGTGGTTTGATTCAGGTTTCATTCTTTAGGGTTATAATATCCGTTGCTATAAATTGATGACTGGTCCTGCCTGTTGATCAATATCATGCACACTAAATGAACACGCTGTTTTCAACGACTAACAATCAATCTTAAAGCATTTAGTTTGTTTGTGAAGCTTGAGAACTCCGGATCGAAGATGAAAGAAAAAAAAGAGATTTTATATAGCTAACCGCTTCCATTACACGTAAATGGTATTATGATACCACGAATACGATAAAATGTATGATGAAACCTCTTTTTTTGTCAATCGTACACAACAGATTATTATATTTGAGTCTTAAAATGCTCTCTATATGAAATTTAACTGTATTGCGGTCGATGACGATCCCGCAAACTTGGAACTACTATGTGATTATCTCACGACCCTCGACGATTATGAACTTTTAGAAAGTTTTACCGACCCCATTAAAGCAATGAACCGCATTATTTCAGGAGATAATCTTGATATTGTTTTCATGGATATCGAAATGCCAGGGCTTTCTGGAATAGATTTAGCTAAGATTATCCGCAGTAAAACAAGAAACCTGATTTTTACAACAGCCCATTCCAGATACGCACTGGATGCATTTGAAATTGAGGCTGATGCTTTTCTCCTCAAACCTTTCTCTCTTGGCCATTTTGCTACAGTACTACATAAATTACAAGGTAGACGGATACTTCCTTTCCAAGAAAAGAAAAAAGTTGATGATCAATATTTCTTTATTAAAAGTAAAAATGATAAGTCAAAATTGGTAAAAATAAGGTTTGATGAAATTATAGCAATTGAAAGTATTCAGAATTACATTTCAATATATACTATTCAGAAAACTGTTGTCGCACATATAACCCTTACAAAAATTAAAGAAATACTTAAGAATAATAATTCATTTATTCAGATTCACAGATCTTTTATTATTTCGAGAAACTATTTAGAGGAAATTGAGAACAACCTGGTACGGATGAAAAACGATCTGTTGCTAACCATTGGTGAGAATTACCGGGACGAACTTATCGGTTTTGTAAAAACGAAAACAATTAAAACCGGACGGAACTAGTAATCAATTATATTATTTGGCGAATTAAATAACGGAATAAACAATGATATAAATTTTACAAAATAAAAAAAGATGAGTAAAAAAACTCAAAATTTATAGTTACTACATATTTACCTATACTATCGGCTTATCCAAACCCGAAAATTCATCAATTTGATGCGAAATAAATTAAAGCGGGCGACAAAGTTTGAATTAATCTTTCCTTTGTGGCCCGCTCACACCACCGATATTATATAAGATAGCTGTCACACTGAGGGGTAATTTATTGTATAAAAATCAATATGAGTGACGTACAATCGTTTCCCTTTTCCTACTGCTCGGTCTTGCCTCGGCTCGCCGCCGCCGAAGGGCTCTTTCTTTTTGGCATCAAAAA
>Ga0182007_10000314_pt1 | contig 30873 bp, 25 predicted proteins | sample Sormic07211113_1_FD_123023 | JGI IMG/M metagenome (GOLD analysis project Ga0182007, IMG submission 123023) | Rhizosphere microbial communities from Sorghum bicolor, Mead, Nebraska, USA - 072115-113_1 MetaG | ecosystem: Host-associated > Plants > Roots > Rhizosphere | place: USA: Nebraska...
ATCTCGATGAAGCATTCCAGCGTCGTGCCGTATTTCTGCGCTGCCCTGGAGAGCTCATCGACATTGGCCAGGTCGTCGACGCAGACGATGATCCGCGCGCCGTGCTGCGGCAGCAGTGCCAGGCGATCGATCTTTGCCGGATCACGAACCTGGTTGGAGACCAGAACATCCTTGATACCGCCGCGAACGAAGACTTCGGCTTCGGAAACCTTCTGGCAGCAGACGCCAATCGCGCCGCCAAGCTCCTGCTGGAGCCTCAGAACATCGACTGATTTGTGCATCTTGCCATGCGCCCGGTGGCGCATGTTGTGGGCCTTGGCATAGTCGCCCATCTTGCGGATGTTGCGCTCGAGCGCATCGAGATCCAGGATCAGGCAGGGCGTCTGGATGTCATCGACGCTCATTCCAGGAAGAGCCGGTACGTCGTAGCCGACTTCCATGCCGGCAAATTTAGGTTCCATGTTCATTGCTTCTGCTCCCTATTGCCAAGGCAATTTATCGAGGTCGACGTTGCCACCGGTGATGATGATGCCGACGCGTTTTCCGGCAAAGACGTGCGTGTTCTTCAGGATGGTCGCCAGAGGCACGGCGCTGGAAGGCTCCATGACGATCTTCATCCGCTTCCAGATGAGCTTCATTGCATCGACGATATCTTCCTCGGAAGCCGTCAGGATATCCGTGACGTGGTTTCTGACGAAATGCCAGGTCAGCTCCTTCAGCGGCACCTTGAGACCATCGGCCACGGTGTTCGGCGCGTCGTCTGCGATGATGTGGCCGGCTTTGAAACTGCGGTAAGCATCATCAGCCTGCTCCGGCTCTGCTGCGTAGATCTTGATGCGGGGCGCAAGATTGGAGAGAGTGAGGCAGGTTCCCGAGACCATTCCGCCGCCGCCGATCGGGGCGATGACGACATCGAGCCCGTCAACCTGTTCGATCAGTTCTTTCGAGCAGGTCGCCTGTCCCGCGATGACTCGCGGATCGTTGTAGGGATGCACGAACTCCGCTCCCGTTTCAGCCACGACTTCGGCGAAAACGGCCTCGCGCGATGAGGTCGAAGGTTCGCACTCGACGACCTTGCCGCCATATCCCCGGACAGCATCCTTCTTTGCCTGCGGCGCGGTGCGCGGCATGACGACCGTGCACGGAATTCCGCGACGGCCGGCCGCATAGGAAAGGCATGTGCCGTGGTTGCCGGACGAATGCGTGGCAACGCCCCTGGCGGCCTGTTCGTCGCTGAGGCCAAAAACGGCGTTCGACGCGCCGCGTGCCTTGAAGGCTCCCGCTTTCTGGAAATTCTCGCATTTGAAGAACAGTTCGGCTCCGGCCAGCGAGTTGATGAAGCTGGACGTCAGAACCGGGGTTCGATGAATGTAAGGCCTGATCCGCTCTTCCGCGGCAGTCATGTCGGCAAGTGTTGGGATGTACATGGTTCCGGCTCCTCAGGCAGCGGCCCGGACCTTGGACGCGCGGCCGTCGCGATAATAGTCCTGCGCAGCGGCAACACCCGAGCCGAGCTTGATGTCGAGGCCGAGATCGACCATGACCATTTCAGCCGTCGCAATACCCGACAGGGCCATGACATCGGTGAGACTGCCGAGATGCCCGATGCGAAATACCTTGCCGGCAACCTCGCCGAGGCCGACCCCGAAGGCGACATCATATGTCTTGGCGGCGTGCGCCACGATCGACGTCGCATCGAAGCCCTCAGGCGTGCGGATTGCGCTGACCGTGTCCGAGTAGAGGTCTTCGCTCATGGCACAGAGCTCCAGCCCCCATGCCCGGACGGCCGCACGAATGCCCGAGGCGATGCGCCGATGGCGGGCAAAGACATTCTCCAGGCCTTCCGCCAGCAATAGTTCCGTCGACAGCTTGAGCCCGTTTAGCAGCCCGACGGCCGGCGTGTAGGGATAGGCATTGTTTGCGTAGCTCCTGGCCATGTCTCCGATGTTGAAGAATGTCCGCGGAAGCTTGGCAGTTTCGACCGCCGCCAGCGCCTTCGGCGAAAAGGCCGTGATCGCGAGGCCTGCAGGCAGCATGAAGCCCTTCTGCGAGCCCGTGACGGCGATGTCGACCGACCATTCGTCCATGCGGAAATCGATCGAAGCGATGGAGCTGACGCCATCGACAAACAACAAAGCCGGATGACGCGCCGCGTCGATCGCCCGCCGAACGGCGGCGATATCGGATTTAACGCCGGTTGCCGTCTCGTTATGAGTGACGAGAACCGCCTTGATCTCATGCGCGGTATCGGCCGCGAGGATCTCCTCGTAGCGGGCGGCGGGAGCGCCGCCACCCCATGCGGCTTCGATGATATCGACTTTCAGCCCGTGCCGCTGGCACATATCGATCCAGCGCTGGCTGAACATGCCATAGCGCGCGGCAAGGACACGGTCGCCGGGGCTGAGCGTGTTTGTAATCGCCGTCTCCCATCCGCCGGTTCCCGTGGACGGAAATACATAGACGGAGGCGGCTTCGGTTTTCAGGATCTTCTTCACACCCGCAAGCGCCGGACGAAGGATTTGTCCGAACAAGGGCGAGCGATGGTCGAGCGTCGGCATGTCCGCAGCCTTGCGAAGGATCTCAGGCATGTTGGTCGGGCCCGGAATGAAGACGGGATTTTGCATATACATTTGGGCGTCCTCCTGTTGTGGGAGAATTGATAGCACGCCGGAAATAGGAGATAAATTTTTTTGAAATGATTTTTCAAAATCGTTATTATTGTTATAATATGTAATATAATCAATTGATTGGTATTTTTCATTGTATAAATGTATTTTTCAAGTCAGAATTTTTTATCGACTGAACGCCATTGGAGACGACGGCTGATGCCTCAAGAACCGCGCCGAAGAGGCCGCCCCAAGGCCTTCAACGGCCCTCAGACACAAAACACGATCCAGGCGCTCGATCGGGCACTGGATGTCCTCGATGCTCTCGCGACGCCGGAAGGCAAGACATTGTCGGAACTGGCCGGCCAGCTCGGGCAATCGGCAGCAACCATGCACCGCGTGTTGGCGACGCTGGAGCGCCGCGAGTTCGTCGAGATCAGTCCCGATCGCCAGGTTTGGCACATCGGTCCCGAGGCCTATCGGCTTGGCGCAGCTTTCCTCCGTCGCTCCAACGTCGTCGAGCGGAGCCGCCCCATCATGCGCGAACTCATGCTCGAAACCGGAGAGACATCCAATCTCGGCATCGAGAAGGACGGCAACGTCCTGTTCATCAGCCAGGTCGAGACTCATGAGTCGATCCGTGCCTTTTTCCCACCCGGAACACTATCGCCACTGCATGCTTCCGGCATCGGCAAGGCGCTTCTCAGCACATATGACGAAGACCGGCTTTCAGCGCTCTTCCGGAAGAAAGAATTCGAGCGATTTACGGAAAACACCGTGCGTTCCTTCGAGCAATTGCGCGAGGAACTGCAGAAGACGCGGGAGAGAGGCTATTCGTTCGACGACGAGGAGCGCACGAAGGGGATGCGATGCGTCGCGGCGCCCATCCTGAACGTGCACGGCGAGGCGGTGGCAGGCATTTCCGTTTCCGGACCAATACATCGTCTTCCGGACGCTGATATCCACCAAATCGGCGAGCGGGTGAGAAGCGCGGCGAGAATGGTGTCCCGTCGCCTCGGCGCACCGTAATCGAGGTTTAGGCCCGGCCCGTTACCCAGCCGACCTCGACTTAAGTATGATTCTGCTCAGCGGCGTCCCACATCAGCCAGCCAGGCGCTCGGTTCGCGCCGGGCAAGATGCGAGGGTTCGTCATGTACCGGACTGCCGACTTCCGGCCGGGCGACATCGGATACATGAGGAAAAGCCAAGGCCATATCATCGAGAACACCGGCAAGACGGATCTGCAATTCGTCGCCGTCTTCAAGGTGGCGGAATATCAGGAGAACCGGCTCTCCGTCTTCCCGCAGTTCTCCGTCAGCTGCGACGTACCGGTCGACCTGACCGGTACGAAGCCTCAAAACTCTTCCCATTCCTTTTGAGAGGCTGCTGAAGCCGATGCCCTGTTTCCGGCGGCTGCGGCTCGTCTAGGCTGAGGCATCATGGAGACGACGGCCGCCTGCCTATCGGGTTCAGCCATCGCCCGTCCCGTCCTGCGCAGCGCTGCAGATTGTGCGGAGGCGGAAGCTTGCAGCGTGAATTGGGAGACCAGATCACGAAGCTTGGCTGCCTCCATTGCCAGGCTATTCGAGGCTGCGGTCGATTGTTCGACCATGGCTGCGTTCTGCTGTGTTGTCTGATCCATCGAATTGACGGCCGTATTGACCTCTGCCAATCCGGTGGACTGTTCCTTCGCTGAGGTCGCAATGGCGTTCATGTGCTGGTTGATGTCAGCGATCTGCTCGCCAATCGTCTTCAGCGACATGCCGGTATCCAGCACGAGCTTGACGCCGCTTTCAACCTCCGATGACGACTTCTGGATCAGCCCCTTGATCTCCTTGGCTGCTTGTGCCGATCGCTGTGCAAGTTCACGCACTTCCTGAGCGACAACCGCAAAACCCTTTCCGGCTTCACCGGCGCGCGCTGCCTCGACCCCGGCATTCAGCGCCAGAAGATTTGTCTGGAAGGCGATCTCGTCGATCACCCCGATGATGCTGGAAATCTGTTGCGAGGATGCCTCGATGCGGCGCATGGCTTCCTCGGCGTGCGATACGACTTCGGCGGACTTTGCGGCGCTGCGATTGGCTTCGGTCGCCGCAGTGCGGGCCTCGTCGGCGCGCCTGCTCGAATTCGATACATTGACGGTGATCTGGTCAAGCGCCGCGGCTGTTTCCTCAAGGGAGGCCGCCTGCTGTTCGGTGCGCCTGGAGAGATCGTTGGCGCCGGAAGAAATCTCGCGCGTACCGTCATCGATCGCTGCAATGGCGATGGAGATTCCGCCGAGCGCATCTCCAAGCTGCTTGACCGACCTGTTGAAATCCTGCCGAAGCGCTTCGAAATCCCCGGAAAAAGGCTCGTCAAGCTGGAATGCCAGATCGCCGCCAGCAAGCCGCTTCAATCCGGCCGCAAGGCCTGATGTGGCGGCGCGAAGACGATCCGTCGCCTCTTCGTCGGCCTCGCGTCGAGCAGCGACCTGATCCGATTCGGCTTGCTTTCTGGCTGCCTCGGCATCCTGTTCAAGCTGCTTATTGGCAATCGCAGCTTGTCGGAAGACTTCAAAGGCCGATCCCATGACGCCGATTTCGTCTGAACGACCAATCGCGCCGCAACGGATGTCGGTCTCGCCCCCGGCCAGCCTCTGCATATCATTGGAAAGTGCAAGGATAGGCTTCGTAACCGTCTTGCGTGTCAACCAGTAGAGGCTGATGGAAAATAGAGCTGTCAAACCGAGAAGGCCGTTCAAAAGCCTGTCCACGAAGGCTTGCATATGGGCACTTTGTTTTGCCGTTGCAGCGGACAAGGCACTGATCTGATCCCCGGCCTGTTCCATGGCCGTTTCAAGAGCGGAAAACTGATTCATGAATTCGGGTAGCGATTTCATGGCTGCAGCCTCATCCTTCGCAGCAAGATCGACCATCGCCGTGGCACTGTCGATATACTTCAAAAGAGGAGCTTCGACCTTGGCAAGCACCTCCTGCACACTCTTGTCGGTTGCGAGCCTTTTGTTGGCTTCGATCATTTCCCGGAAAGAGGCCTTGTGTTCGTTTAGATCGGCCTTTACCGCGTCCGTGGTGATCCCTGCCGCCGGATTTGCCGCCAGCATCGACGCCAGCACGTCTGCCCGAAGCGCATCGTGCATCATGTCCGCCTGCATGTGGTTCCGAAGCACATCCGCCGTACGGGCAACCTCGGCGTTGTTATCTGCAAGAGTTGCGGCTGACCACAGCCCGACACCCGTGGCGCCACCGGCCAGGGCGAAAATTGCGACACTTGCAATGATGATCTTATGTTGTATCGACGCCATCGTCGCACTCCCCCAGTTTGTTTCTATAGCAAAACTAGCCAAACATTCTTAATTATTTATCAACCATACATTTCTACTTTGATTATATGAAATTATATTATAATATTCAAAAATTACTTCAGGTTGTAAGTATAATAAGATCCCGCAAGGAACGGCCGCAGTTAAAAGCCGAACGAAATGGCGTGGAAGTATCATCTCCTGCTTTGATGCTGCCGCGCGGCCACCTTTCCGATATTCACCTGATCCAAACAACCAAATTGCCGACTGTCCTTATCGACGGATTTCATAATGCCTGGGCGCCGGACAGCAGACGATTCGCCTTCGTCCGCTTCCACAAGGAGGCATAGAGCAGCCCTGGCATTTTATGTCGGCAACTCATATCGCGCGGCTGGAACGACCATCAATCAGCACCGAACATCCGGCATCGCGATGTAGAACAGCGATTGGCCTGAATTCGGGACCGTATGCCACCGGTATGGTGTGGCCGGGCTGGTGGCGATGGCAGCCGATCACAATATCGACGGCCACCGTGCCTGCTGTGTCAAAGCTCACGATTTCGGCTCTTCCCCCCAATCCTATGCGGCAACAGAAAAGTTCAGCCTGCCGGTGATCTCGTTAGTCGATGCGAACCCCTCATCGCTAAGGGGTAGGTAATTCCTGGCCTGATCGACGATCCGAATATTCCATCGGTACCCCCGTTGCCGCGCCATTCCCGGCGCGTCGCAAGCAGCTCTTGCCGAAGCGGATTTGTCGGAGCAGATTGCGCCGATAACGGAGATGGACGCATGACACAGGACGATGCTTCGGGCTCTAATGCGGGGGGTATCGCCCCTCGCTGGACATCCAGCGCGAAGAGCGGTGTTGGCACGGCGCTCTCATCGGCGTGCCGCATATGGTTCACGCTGAGCCACGGCATCCTCAACGAAGTCTATTTTCCGCGCGTCGATTGCGCCTGTACGCGTGATCTTGGCCTGATCGTCACCGGTCCGGACGGCTATTTCTCCGAGGAAAAACGCGATACCGAAAGCATTGTTACGACGATCGAGGACGGCGTTCCGGCCTATCGGCTCGTCAACACGGCACTCGATGGGCGCTACCGGATCGTCAAGCGCATCATCGTCGATCCGGTGCGCAACAGCTTACTACAGCAAATATCATTCGAAGCGTTGCAAGGGTCGGTCCACGACTATCGCCTCTATGTGCTTGCCGCCCCGCATCTGGTCAATGCCGGCAGCGGCAACACCGGCTGGGTTGGCGATTACAAGGGCACGCCGATGCTCTTTGCGACGGGCAAGGGCGGTATCTCACTGGCGCTTGCCGTTAGCGGCGGATGGCGGACGGCGTCCGCCGGCTATGTCGGCATTTCCGATGGATGGCGCCAACTGCAGGAGGCCGGCCAATTGGACCCGCGCATCACTCGTGCCGCCGACGGCAACGTCGCGCTAACAGGCGAAATTGATCTTGCGGCCGGCAGCGACACCGTTCTTCTCTCGCTCGGCTTCGGAAACCGTTCCGAGGAGGCGGGCTACAACGCGCTTGCCAGCCTGCAGGCCGGCTACGAGGATGCCGAGCGCAGCTACGTCGCCGACTGGCGGAGATGGCAAAGCACACTACTGGCGCTCGACGAACCGAGAGCGCCGCCGCCCGAACTCAATCGCTACCGGATATCGACGGCCGTTCTCGCCACGCACCGGCCTTTGTCCTTCGAGGGTCCGGCCGTCGCCTCGCTGTCTATCCCCTGGGGCTTTGCCAAGGGCGATGAGGATCTCGGAGGCTATCACCTGGTCTGGCCACGCGATCTCGTCGAGACGGCCGGCGGCTTCCTTGCGGCCGGCGCCCCTCAAGATGCGCTCCGTATCCTTGCCTATCTTCGGACGATCCAGGAGGCGGACGGGCACTGGCCGCAGAACGCCTGGCTCGACGGCGTACCCTATTGGACCGGCATACAGATGGATGAATGCGCCTTTCCGATCCTGCTGGCTGACGCGCTGCGCCGCGAAGGAGCGCTCACCGGCGAAGCGCTCTTGTCCTATGTCTCGATGGTCGAGCGAGCGGCGCGCTATGTGGTCGTGAACGGCCCGGTAACGGGTGAGGACCGCTGGGAGGAAGACGGCGGCTTCTCTCCCTTTACCCTTGCTGTCGAGATCGCCGCGCTTCTCGCCGCTGCCGACATTCTGGAGATTGCCGGACAGGACCACAATGCCGATTATCTCAGACAGACCGCCGATGCCTGGAATGACCAGATCGAGCGCTGGGCCTATGTCGGCGCCGATGCCGCTAGTGCCGATCTTGGGGTCAAGGGCTATTATGTGCGCATCGCCCCACCCGAGATCGCCGACGGCGCCTCGCCTGCCGATGGTTTCGTGCCGATCAAGAACCGCCCGCTCTCGGAATCGTTTCTGCCGACGGCCCGCGTCGTCAGCCCGGATGCCTTGGCGCTGGTTCGGTTCGGATTGCGTGCCGCCAACGATCCACGCATTCTGGACACCGTCAGGGTTATCGACGCTCATCTCAAATGCGATCTGCCGCAAGGTCCGCTCTGGTATCGCTATACTGGGGACGGCTATGGCGAGCATGCCGATGGCGGCCCATTCGACGGCATCGGCATCGGTCGCCCGTGGCCATTGCTCGCCGGCGAACGAGCCCACTATGAACTTGCTGCCGGCAGGCCAAAAGCGGCGATCGCGTTGCTCAGCGCTCTTGAAGGCTCTGCAGGACCGGGCGGGCTACTGCCCGAGCAAGTATGGGACCAGGCTGACATACCCGAGCGAGGCCTTGTTTTCGGCGAGCCATCCGGCAGTGCGATGCCGCTCGTCTGGGCGCATGCCGAACACATCAAGCTGCTGCGTTCGCTGAGAGACAATGCCGTTTTCGACATGCCGCCACAGGGCGTCGAGCGCTATATCAAGAACAAGACCACCGCGCCCTTCGTGCTCTGGCGCTTTAACAACAAGACATCGCGGGTTTCTGTCGGCAAGCGCCTGAGAATCGAAGTGATGGCGCGGGCCGTGGTGCGCTGGAGTTCGGATGGTTGGGAAAGCGCAAGCGATACCACAACCCGCCAAAACGGCTTCGGCATCGATGTTGCGGAGCTTGCGACTGAACGGCTGCCAAAGGGCGCGGTGATCGCCTTCACCTTCTATTGGTCTGACACCGACCATTGGGAGGGAGAGGATTTCTCAGTCGTCGTGGCCGACGGCGACGCCTAAACGTCACTAACAACAAACCTACCAGAAGGGGAGACGCACCGTGACCGCAAAACCCGAATCTCTCGAGCACACAACGTCGGCCGCGCCGCAGGATCTCGTCGTCCTGGCAATCGATCTTGGCGGCTCGCATGTCAAAACGCGTCTGAGTTCCGGCAGCGACCGGCGGGCAGCCGTCTCCGGTGCGGCAATGTCCGCGCAAAAGATGGTCGAAGCAGTCAAGGAGCTTACCGCCGACTGGCAATACGACGTCATCGGCATGGGATATCCCGGCCCGGTCGCCGACAATAAACCAGCAGCGGAGCCGCACAATCTGGGGGCCGGCTGGAAGGACTTCGATTTTTCCGCCGCTTTCGGCAAGCCTGTCAGGCTCGTCAACGACGCAGTTTTGCAGGCGATCGGCAGCTATGCGGGCGGCAACATGCTGTTTGTTGGGCTGGGCACCGGGCTGGGTTCGGCAATGGTCGTCGATCACGTCTGCTTGCCCATGGAACTTGCACATCTGCCCTACAAAAATAATGAGACGTTCGAGGACTTCGCCGGCGAGCGCGGCCTCGTGAAATATGGCAAGAAGAAATGGCGCAAATCGGTCGAGAAGATCGTCGGCAAGTTGCAAGCGGCCCTGCTGCCGCATGAAACTGTCATTGGTGGCGGCAATGTCGACAAGCTCGAGAAGCTGCCCGACGGCTGCCGCGCCGGCGACAACGAGAATGCATTTCTTGGCGGCTTTCGCCTATGGACGGACGAAAGCCTGAGATTTTAGGCTGAATCCGGCATGGCTTGCCCGCCTGCGCCTCCGTCTCAAAAACGAAGGAGATCGGAGATCGTCGATCGTGTTCCTGCGATCTGCGAGGATAGAACGGCTTCCTTCCTGACATACATCTAAAGAAACAGCTCTCGACGCGGAACGGCGTCGTGATATCGTCTAGCCGTCCGACGGCACGCTCCGCCAAGCTAAGCCGCGACAAAAGAAGGGGAGAACTTCATCAAAATCCTACCTTGATGGCTGAAATCTCCGGAAAATGGGAAACTCTTGAAGAGTTTCGGATTGTTGATAGTAAAGCACACGCGCTATAAGGTCAGTGCGCGAGCTAGATGGCCGTGGAAGTGAAGAGGAAATACGATGCCTACAGGTACTGTGAAATTTTTCAATGAAGACAAGGGATTTGGCTTCATTACTCCCGAGAACGGAGGAACGGATGTGTTCGTTCACGTTTCCGCTCTGCAGCGGGGCGGTTCTCTCAGAGAAGGTGAGAAGGTTAGCTACGAATTGGGCCAGGACCGGAAGACTGGAAAGTCGAAGGCTGAAAACGTCAGCGTGCTCTGATCGCATGAGCTAGCGGACCCGCCGCGGATTTAGCCTGCTTCATGATTAGAACAGGCTAAATCAACCCCACTGCTTGAGTGGAATCGAACCAGCCGCTCCGGCGTGCAGACAACGACTATTTCAGAACCCGGCCCGACATGGCGCCGCTTTCTTTTGGCTTGCTCTCCGAGCATGCCTGCTTTGTTCCGATAACCGCGGGATTTTTGCGCCGTTTCGCTGCAAGGCTATCCGCGCAGTCGTCAGCGCGCCACGCCCCGACTGCGGCGCCCTCAACCCTCTGCGGTATCGACCAACCCAGCTGCGACATCGCGTGAGCACTCTTCGAGATCCTGTATTGCGCGCCGGCGATCAACTCGACGCCTCACAAGAGCGGTTTCCACGGGAGCAACACCAATCTCGATATATCTGATGGCGGGATTCGAATAGTAGCGCTCAAGGTGCTCGCCAACGATGACGACAGCCTCGCGTGATTCGACGACCGCAAGACGTTCCCCGATTGCCGTCATGACCGGCCCACGCGCAATGGGCTTCCCAGAGGGCGTGTGGTCAGGGAAATGGATCGCCGCCCACGCTCCCAACCGATGATTATCCGGTAGTGTCGGCAAGGTCTCGAACGCGAGTTCCTCCGGATCGATCAGGCTCTGTCGCACACCCTGTGATCGGCAGGCACGACCAGCGTCTTCTTCTCCTCGAACAGAACAGCGCATTGCACCGAGCCGTCATGGAAAAGCGGAAGTCTGCGAAGCGCTGCATCGACACATCACCAAGGGCCTCGCGAGCGGCGCGCTCAAGCCGATCCTCGATCGGATTTTCAAGCTCGTTTCAACAGGAGGGACTACGTCGCTGCCGAGCGTCTCTCCCGCAGGCGGGCATCGTAAAATGAGCGCGCTGAAGGCGATTTCGACAGATATGACTTTGCCTCAGGCGGTTTGAAGGGGCTCGAACCGCCAACCCATTTGCAGAAAGTTCTATGCTTACAAAGGGTTGGAATGGCAGACGGTAAATTGGCTTGGAATGTTTGCCCGGCATATCCGATCTATTGCAGCCGTTAGGCGCCTTCGCAGCGGGGCTATCCTTGAATGCTTTCTGGCAAGGAAACATGGTCCAAAACGAAAAAGCCTGCCGCGGGAGGAGGTGCGGCAGGCTTTTCGAAAAGAACCGAACAGCGACTGGGAGGAGGAGTGCCGCTGTTCCTACAGACGTCCCTGGGAGGAGGAGTGGGCCGTCTGAAACTCGAAGCTCTGCGGGAGGAGGTGCATCACTTCGATGAAGCTAACAATACTCCAATCATCGAGTTTTCATATAGCTTATGCTGCACTGCAGCTATGCAAGAAACACAAGTCGGAAAACTCAGTACAGAAGGAGGAGAAAACCGATCTCGAACAGGAGCGGCTGACGCAAAAACGCCCGCGTCATCAGCGGGCGTCGAGCAGTCGTAAAGACTATGCGGTTAGCGCGCGATCGATGCGCGGGCAACGCTGCGGATATCGGCACGATCGATGCCGAGGTCCTGCAGTTCGCGGCTGGACATGCGACCGAGTTCGTTAACAGTCTGACGGAACTTGCGCCAGTTGTTGAAAGAGCGTGCTACGTTCATGATAATCCCCTTTCCTGAGGCTTTCTGACGTCAGCAACCTTGTTTGGCCCCGGCGTCGTTTCGATGACTGGAATATAGGCGTTTCAATCGGTTTAAAACAGAGATAATCCCGCACTGCACCTATGCATTCAATGCATTGGTTTCACGGATTACATGAGGGATGATCGTTTTTTAGGCCAAAATCTGTTCGACGGTCCAAACATTGCTCGGCGCAGCAGGCGATTGTCTCGCATCCATCTTCTCGGTGAGGACAAGCTTCTTGGGCAGCTCGCCATTATGATCAACCCGGTCGCGGAAGCCTCGAAGAAAAATGCCACATCGCCCCGTTTCTCCGACGTGGATCCGCGCTATTCTCAAAGGGAGATTCACCCGGCGAGATAGCGCCCACAAGCCATCTGCGCCCCGCCTCACGACCGAAGGAGCAACTCCATGACGCAGACCCTTGCCGATCTGTTGGCTGAAACCTTGGCGGAAGCCGGCGTCGAGCGCATATGGGGAGTGACGGGCGACAGCCTGAACGGCCTCAACGACAGCCTGCGGCGTCTCGGCCGGATCGATTGGATGCATGTGCGCCATGAGGAGACCGCCGCTTTTGCGGCCGGCGCGGAAGCTGCCGTCACCGGCAAGCTTGCTGTCTGCGCAGGGAGTTGCGGACCGGGGAACCTGCATCTGATCAACGGGCTCTACGACTGCCAGCGGAACCACGTGCCCGTCCTGGCGATCGCCGCGCATATCCCGTCCTCCGAAATCGGCCTGGGCTATTTCCAGGAAACCCATCCGCAGGAACTGTTCCGCGAATGCAGCGATTTCTGCGAACTGGTATCCAATCCCGCCCAGATGCCGGAGATCCTGCACAGGGCGCTCAACACGGCCATCGGTCGTAATGGCGTGGCCGTGCTCGTCATTCCAGGCGACGTGGCGCTCGCCGACGCGCCCACGGGTGCGAAAACAGGCTGGGCGCAACTGCAGCCGCCGCGCATTCTCCCTTCGGACGCAGAGATCAGCCGGCTCTCGACGCTGCTCAACGGATCGGACGCCATAACGATCCTGGCCGGCAGCGGCTGCGCCGGTGCCCATGATGCTGTGGTGGCGCTGGCTGAAAAGCTCGGCGCGCCGGTCGTTCATGCCCTGCGCGGCAAGGAACATGTCGAATGGGACAATCCCTATGACGTCGGCATGACCGGACTGATCGGCTTTTCGTCGGGCTATCATGCCATGTTGAACTGCGACACGCTCTTGATGCTGGGAACTGATTTCCCCTACCGTCCCTTCTATCCCAAGGATGCCAGGATCGTTCAGATCGACCGCAACCCAGGCGCACTCGGCAAACGGACGCAACTGACCCAAGGCATCGTTGGCGATGTGTCCGAGACAATCGCAGCGCTACTGCCGCACCTTAAGGATCGACCGAACCATGCCTTCCTCGATGCCGCCCGCAAGCATTATGCCGAGGCCCGAAAGGGACTCGACGATCTCGCCGTGCCGTCGGCGAAGGGCAATCCCATCCACCCCCAGTATCTGGCGCGGCTGATAAGCAAAATCGCGTCGGAGGACGCGATCTTCACCGCCGATGTCGGCACGCCGACCGTATGGGCGGCCCGCTATCTGACGATGAACGGCAAGCGTCGCCTGCTCGGCTCGTTCAACCACGGCTCGATGGCCAATGCCATGCTGCAGGCCATCGGTGCTCAGGCAGCCGCGCCCGACCGGCAGGTCGTGTCGCTCTCCGGCGATGGCGGCTTCACGATGATGATGGGCGACTTCATCACCCTTTCCCAGCTCGAACTGCCGGTGAAGATAGTCGTCTTCAACAACGGCTCGCTGGGCTTCGTTGCCATGGAAATGAAGGCCGGCGGCTTCCTCGACACCGGGACCGACCTGAAGAACCCGAACTTTGCCGCCATGGCCCAGGCGATGGGCGTCAAGGCATACCGGGTCGAGGATTCCGGTAATCTCGAGGGCGCGCTGCGCGAGGCATTGGCGCATCGCGGCCCGGTGCTCGTGGATGTCGTCACGGCAAAGCAGGAACTGGTCATGCCGCCAAAGATCAAGCTCGAACAGGCCAAGGGCTTCAGCCTCTACATGCTGAAAGCGATCATCAATGGTCGGGGCGACGAGGTCGTGGAACTCGCCAAAACCAATCTCAGGCTCTGACAGGAGAGCGGCGCGTGACCGGACTGGAGCTCGCCAGGCATGTGGCCTTCGTATTGCGCTGCTCGGCTGCAGCGACATTCTCCTACATGCTGGCCTCGGCTATCGGCCTGCCGCATCCGGTATGGGCGGCGATGTCGGGGATCATCGTCTCGCAGGAGAAGCTGACCGAAACGCGCAGCGCCATGGCCTGGCGGCTGATCGGCACGGTGATCGGCATCGTCGTCGCCGTGGCCGTCGGCAGCCTCACCGCTCCGCTTGGCGCCGATGTGGCAATCCAGATCGCGCTTGCCGTCGGGCTCTGCGCCATCGTCGCGCGCCGCTATCCCGCAGTTAGGGTCTGCATGTGGACAGGGCCGATCGTGTTCCTGACGGTAGATCCGGGCATGCCTCTCTACATGGTCGGCCTTTATCGCGGTACCGAGGTTTTTCTCGGCGGATTGGTCGGTGCAGCGTTGCATGCCGTCTCGGAAGCGGTGATTAGGGGCCTGTTTGGCAGAACGGGGCCCGATCCTGCCGATTTGCCGGAAAAGCCGTGATGGCGCGCTCCCGTGCATGCCTGGAGAAACAACTGAAATCAAAAGCGTGGACATGCCCGTGGAAAAGGCGGTGATAACCGAGGCAATGTCGGGCTGCGTTTGAAGTGATAGATCGAGCCGCAGTCTGGACTGCTACCGAGATTCCGACTGCCACATAAGCGTGGCGGTCACGGCTTTCCAGTGGTCCGGAGCGCGGACACGATGGGTGTGGGCGGCAAACGGACAATCAAAGATTAGATTCTTGTTAACCATCTTGACGCTATAAATTTCTGATCGAAAGGCGCATCCGCTTTTCCAGTTCTCGCGAATAAATCAGCAATGTCGATCATCCATGCTTTAAGCGCAAACAGCGGCCGCCTCGTCAGGCTCACCTTCGGCCCCGAATCGCGCGGGCGCCCTTCCGTGCAAACCAAAGGTCATGCCAAGCTTGCGAAAACCCGCATCGTGATGCTCAGCGGCGGGCTGATCATGATCTACGTCGTGATCTTCGCCAGACTTATCAATTTCGGCATGGGGCCAAGGGACGACACGTCATCGATCCCGGCTGAACATGTGACAGCCGCACGTCCCGATATCGTCGATCGAAACGGCGAGCTGCTAGCGACTGACATACGCACCGTGTCGATGTTTGCCGAGCCGAACCGTGTTGTCGATCCGGACGAGGCGGTGGAGAAAATAGCCGAGGTCTTTCCCGATATCGACCGCAAATCCCTCTATAAAAAGCTTGCCGACCGTCGCTCGCACTTCGCTTGGCTACGCCGCCAATTGACGCCGAAGCAGCAGAGCGAGATTTTGGCGCTCGGCATTCCGGCGATCGGTTTTCGACCGGAAATCAAACGTTTCTATCCAGGCGGCCGCACCGCGGCCCACATCCTCGGCTATGTCGATATCGACAATCACGGCGTGGCCGGAATGGAGAAATATCTCGACACGCAGGGCCTCTCGGATCTCGATTCCACCGGCTTGACGAGCCAAGACTCGCTGCAGCCTGTGCGACTTTCGGTGGACCTGCGCGTTCAGAACATCGTCCACGACGTGGTGTCGGATGCGATCGGCCGCTACCAGAGTCAGGCGGCCGGCGCCGTCATTCTCGACATCCACACCGGCGAAGTGCTGGCCATGGCCTCGGCCCCCGATTTCGATCCGAACGATCCGCAGGCCGACGGCGACAAGGGTTGGCTGAACCGAATGTCGAACGGCACCGACGAGATGGGCTCGGTGTTCAAGACCTTCTCGATCGCGTTGGCCCTCGATACCGGTACGGTCAAGCTGACGGACACCTTCGACGCCAGCGCTCCCCTGCATTACGGCGGCTTCACCATCCATGATGACCGCGACGTGCCGCGGCGTGTTCTTTCGATCCCGGAAATCTTCCGCTATTCCTCCAACATCGGCACCGCCAAGATGATGGACAAGGTGGGCATGAGCGACCAGAAGGCCTATCTGACCCGCTTCGGACTGTTGTCAAAGATGCAGACGGAACTGCCCGAGGTTAAAGCGCCGAGTCAGCCAAGAGTTTGGAAGAAGCTCAACTCCATAACCATAGCGTTCGGTCATGGCGTCGCCACCACGCCGATGCAGACCGCCGTCGCCGGCGCAGCCCTCATTGACGGCGGCAAGCTGATCGAGCCTACCTTCCTTCCGCGCACGCAGGAAGAGGCGGAAAAGACCGAAACGACGATCGTCAAGAAGAGCACCAGCGACACGATTAGATATCTGTTCAGGCTGAACGGCGAGCAGGGCACCGGTAGGTCTGCTGACGTCCCCGGCTATCATGTCGGCGGAAAGACAGGCACCGCAAACAAGGTGATCCACGGCGTCTATTCGCATAAGCTCAGCTTCAATTCCTTCCTCGCCGCCTTTCCCATGGCAAACCCGAAATATGTGGTGCTAGCCTTCATCGACCAACCGTTGACGGGGTTACACAACCTGAACCTCGCCGCCGAAACGGCCGCGCCGATGGTTCACGACATCATCAGCCGTGCGGCGCCGATCCTCGGCGTCGAGCCGGATTTCGGGACGAACGTGATTGCCGCCTATTGAGGGCGCCGTTGTTCCAACAACGATGAGATACGAGCACCGACAGGTCGCTTTACGAATAAATCTCTTCGAAGCCCTGTAGTCAGGTCTCCATGGCTGCGCGTGTTGCAGCGTAGAGCCAATCGGTGCAACAGGCCGCCGGCTATTACAACAGCGTCACGCGACGAAGCGGAAAAATCACCAAGCTTTTGTGCTCCCGCTCTGCCGAAATACATGTCATAATCTATGGCCAGACACAGCTGGAGCAGTATTTTATGCAACGCGAAGCAGTCTGGACGCTGGCTCTATTTATTCTCCTCATGATTAGCGCCACGGCTGGTTCGGTATTGCGCGACAGATTGCCTGCTCCGCACCGCGGCAACGAGACAATAGACTTTCTTCGAGTTGTAACAGCTTTGCTCGTGACCTTTGCCGCGCTCGTGATGAGCCTGCTGCTGGCGTCAGAGCTCAATGCATACACAACGGCTTCCCACGATCGCAACCACTACGCTGCCGGCCTCGCGGAAATGGACCTTTGTCTGAGAAACTACGGCTCCGCATTGGACAACGAAAGACAACTTCTGCACAGCTACACCGCCGCCGTCATTGCCAGCACATGGCCCGAAGAGCCACAGCCACCGGGGGTGGCGTATCCTGACATGTCAAAACTGCCGTTGGTCGGCGAAGCGCCGGCTCTGGGGGTAATTCTGAACACCATAGGGCTCGGCATTGCCCACCAGCAGCCCGCCGATCCGTTCCATCAGGCGCTCGTCACACGTTGCCATCAGGTCTTCACCAATCTCATGATGGGGCGATGGACGGTCATAGAAGACGCGCATGGCTCACTGTCCGCGCCGTTTCTGGGAGTCCTGATCTTCTGGCTTATGCTCGTATTTCTAAGCTTCGGCCTTCAAGCTCCGAAAAATCTGCTCGCAGGCTCGATTGTCGCTGTCGCCATCGTTTCAGTCGCGAGCGTCATGTTTGTCATCCTGGATCTTGATCTCCCCTATGGCGGTCTTTTCGGTATCTCGAGTACATCCATGCGGAATGCGCTCGCCGATATGCTGGCACAATAGCGGTCGGCTACGTGCCGCTTGGCAGCCAAGGCGGCGGCTGGCTGGCAGATCATCCCGGGCTTCGGGGGTGTCGAGACGCTGCGCCACCTCGTCGACGAGTGCATGGGCGATACGCAGGCACCGTCCCGCCAGGCGACATGGACACGCGATCCGAAGATGATGCGAAAATGAATTAAAAATGATGCGAAAATGAACCTGAAATGTTGACATACGGATTCTTCGAACTAGTTCCTGCTTAGACGCCGGGGTCGCCCTTTGGTCGCCCTTTCACAGCGACATGTAATTCTGCCCAGCTGTTCCAGCCCGTAAGGGGTTGGTACGGCAACGAATATCCGCGCGGGTAACGGTGTGGTCGCATCATCGCACAGTGGGAACTTTAACATCGTATGGCCAACATCACCGGACGGCTCGTCAAGGGAAGCATGTGGTTAAGCCTGTCTCGGACGATCGTGAACGGGCTTGCCACCCTCAGCACGTTCGTTCTGGCACGGTATCTCGCACCCTCCGATTTCGGCGTGGTCGCTCTGGGCATGACGATACTGTTGATCGTCACGACAGTTACCGAGCTCTCGCTCTCTGAGGCGTTAATCCGTCATGCGGCGCCGGAAGAATCCCATTTCAGCGCTGCCTGGACCCTCAATGCCGCACGTGGGCTGGCGATCTGTATCCTGTTCGCGATCTTTGCCTATCCTACCGCCGTCCTATTCGACGAGCCCAGACTGACAGGCGTAATGCTGGCACTTGGCGTCAGCATGCTGATGGGTGGTCTCACCAATCCGCGCCGTATCATGCTCCAGCGCGATCTGATTTTCTGGCAGGAATTCGTGCTTGCCGTTTCACAGAAGTTCGCCGGCTTCGTCGCCTCGGTGGCAATAGCGGTCATCTATCAAAGCTATTGGGCGCTGGTCGTCGGTACCCTCATAAGCCAGGCAACGAATGTCATCGTCTCCTATCTCGTGCTGCCGTTCCGGCCCAGGATCACCTTTCAGCATATGCGGGAGTTCTTCTCCTTTTCCGCCTGGCTCACCGCCGGCCAGATCGTCAGTACACTCAACTGGCGCTTCGATTATCTGTTGGTCGGCAAGATGCTCGGCGGGGTCCAGCTCGGCTTTTATTCGGTAGGAAGCAACCTCGCCATGATGCCGACGCGGGAAGCGACCGCGCCCCTCACGCAAACAATATATCCGGCCTTTGCCGGCATTCACAACGATCCGGCCAGACTCGCCGCCGCCTATCAGCGTGTGCAGGCGCTCGTCGCCGCCATTGCACTTCCCGCCGGCATCGGCGTTGCGGTGACCGCCGAGCCACTGGTCAGGCTTGCGCTGGGCGACAAGTGGACGCCGGTCATCTTCATCATCCAGTCACTTGCCTCAGTCTTTGCGCTGCAGACGCTGGGCTCGCTGGTGCAGCCGCTCGGCATGGCGAAGGGCGAGACGCGGGTGCTCTTCGTTCGCGATACCCAGATGTTCTGCCTCCGGGTGCCGATCATGATCGCCGGTCTGATGCTCTACGGCCTTCCGGGGGTCATCCTGGGCCGCGTGTTCACCGGCCTGTTCAGCACCGTTGTCAACATGATGCTCGTGCGGCGCTTCACCGGCGTTACCGTATTGAAGCAATTGTCGGTGAACCTTCGGGCGCTCGCAAGCGTCGCGGTGATGGCCGCCGGCGTCTCGCTCGCCTCGAGCCATCTGGCGCCCACGGACGACAAGTTCGTGCTCGTCACGCACCTCGCAATACTGATCCTGCTTGGCGGCCTGCTCTATTGCGGTTCGACCTTACTGCTGTGGATGTTGATGAAACGACCGGCTGGCCCCGAAACGGAGGTTCAGACCATCCTCGGCAAAGTGCTGCCGAAACTACGCCTTGCCTGAAGAATGTGCGGCCGATGTCGGCCGGACTGCCTTGTCGTCTTAATGGGGGAATGGGGAAATGACATTGCAATCCAATCTAACGCTGATCACGAAACTGGAAAGCACGGTCCACGATTGCCTGAGGGACTACATCAGTGATGACGAGCCCTTGGCGATCCTCGACTTTCCGGACATCCGCAACTGCGGCGACTCTGCCATCTGGTTGGGCGAAATGGCCTATCTCCAGAACAGGCACCGTAAGCGGCCGGCCTATGTGTCGCGGATCGATGACTTCTCGCCCGAGCAGCTCGAGCGTATCATGCCAACCGGCCCGATCTTCATTCATGGGGGCGGCAACTTCGGCGATATCTGGGACGCACATCAGGATTTCCGCGAAAAGGTCCTGGAGAGGTTTCCGAATCGTCAGGTGATTCAGTTCCCGCAATCCATCCACTACAAGTCGCAGGCACGTCTGGACGAGAGTGCCCGCGTCATCGGGCGCCACAAGCACTTCGTATTGCTGGTACGCGACGAAGAATCGAAGGAGTTTGCCCTCAAGCATTTCGATTGCGAGGTGCGGCTTTGCCCTGACATGGCCTTCTGCATCGGAGCGATCGAGCCGGAAGCGCCGGAATTTCCCGTGCTTGCCATGCTGAGATCCGATCTCGAAAAGGTAGGAGATGCAGACCTCTCCGCCTATCCCGACATTCCGAAAGAGGACTGGACCACCGAATCCGCCAGGCGCGTGCGCATCTCCAAGGCCGTCGGCGCTGCGACGGCTCTGCTGGCACTTAAGCCGGCTGAAATACGGCTGCGCAAGCTCGACGCGGCGGCACATAACCGACTGCGTCGCGGCATCCGCCAAATCTCCCGTGGTCGCGCGATCGTCACCGACCGGCTTCATGTCCATATCTGCTCTCTGCTGCTTGGACGACCGCACGCGGTGCTGGACAACAGCTATGGCAAGATTCGTCGATTCATGGCTGCATTTTCCGGCGGCACCGATCTAGCCTACCGGGCGACATCGCTCGACGATGGGATTGCCTGGGCGCGTTATCAGGCCGACCAGCAGCTAGCGCCGGCTGCGTAACGCGCCGGCACCAGGGCTCATCATTGCCTTCGCCAAGTTGCCTCATCATGGGTTTCCCAGGTCATCCGACAAGGGCGTCAAGGGCTCCTGCCCATCGATCGCGCACCATTGACCTCATCAATGCCCTGACCGTCGGCCCAAGCGAAAACTCGCCGCGCTTGGGCCGACACCCGGCTGTCGCGCGTGACCGTGAGAATTGCACGCCAATGATTTCAGACGGTTCATCTCCCGCCTGATTTGAGAACGGTGCCGGCCAGTTGCTATTTAAGCTGAGAAGCGGCTTCGGTGCGTATGACGGCCGAGGATTTCAGGATTGAGGCATTCAGGCTTCATAGAATACAAAAGTTGCGGCGACTTAGTTTGGAAGGCTCCCATGGCCAGCTCCAGGGGTCCACTCCCTCCTGGCGGAAATCAAGAGGATCGGGGAAGCGAACGGTCGAGACTTGTGTAGGAACAAGAGCTAGACTTCTTTTGCGGTGACACGCAACAACGTGACGAGGGGATTGACGGGGGAGATAGCGATTGCAATGGAGAGCGGCCCTGCAGCCCTCTCCATCGGCTTGCCCGGGCATGGGACAAGACACCGACGCATTCTATAGCGCAGAAGGAATATGAGCGATGGCCAAGCCTCCAGAGATGACGAAGTACCGCGGCTTTCCATCCGGCATGCCGGGAACGGGCATTCAATTCACCATTCGCCGCGCGAACTCCAAGGGCGTTACCCCGATCAAGAGCCTACCCCGTCGTGCCCGGCCAGGCTCTTCGGAACACCGCGTCGATGCAGCGTTCCTGCATGCGCTCTGGCACTATTTCGGTGCCGAGCCTTTCGCGCGTGGCAATTTGGACGCTGCCCGATTGAACTTGCTCTTTGGACGTGAGGTAGTGGCGGCCGACAAGGATTTCGATCCGATCTCTTACGATGCGATGCTCGTGATCAACGAAAAGCTGGCGCGGGAAAATTTTCCGGAAGCCTTCGAAGATGTGATGGAGGTCTGACAAGGCGCTCTTGAGGTGGCGTCCCCGTCGCTCCAGCCATAGCGTTTGCGGTTTTCATTCCTCTATAATTTCAAACCGGACCGACGCATGATAAGCATTTCAAAGCAGACGCCGAAAAGTCTTAATCGATGACCTCTGCAACCAAATCGATCCTCAAACCTACGTCGCCTGTGGGGGCATTTAGGAATCTTTGCGGACGGAGTGCATCCGTCTAGTTGCCAAAAAACCATAATTGCTCCACGAACATCATACATTGAACACTCAACGTTGAGAATCGGGTCAAAGCTTAATGCGTATACAATATGGTTTCCTCTGCATGTTCCTGGCAATTGCCCCGTCGGCATATGCGCTGGAAACCGGTTCACCGCCAGTTCTGGCGCCGCTAGAGCAGCAGGCGCAAGCAGCTCATTTGAGCGCACAATTTCTGACGCGTTTCCACTATAAGCCGGTGCCGCTTGATGATGCCTTGTCGGCCAGGATCATGAACCGGTTCATCAAGTCTCTGGATCCGGACCGTGTCCTCTTCCTGAAGGCGGATATCGACAAGTTCATGGCCGACAGCGCCAAGATTGACGATGCCATCAACCGCGAAGACTTGCAGATCCCGTTTACCATTTTCAATGTGTATGAGCAGCGCGTTGTCGACCGCATGAACTACGCGCGCAGCCTGCTCAAGCAGGGTTTCGATTTCAGCGTACAGGAAGACTATTCCTTGCTGCGCGACAAGGAGCCTTGGCCGCAATCTGAGGCGGAAAGCAATGAACTGTGGCGCAAGCGCGTCAAGAGCGACTGGCTGCGCTTGAAACTGGCGGGCAAAGCCGACGCTGCCATTCGCGATACGCTCGACAAACGCTACGAAAACTCCCTTGAGCGCGCTTACAAGTACAAGAGCGACGATGTGTTCCAGTCATTCATGGACGCCTATACAACGTCGGTTGACCCGCATACCGACTATTTTGGCGCGACCGCTTCGGCTGAGTTTGATATTTCCATGAAGCTGTCGCTGGTTGGTATCGGCGCGGTATTGCAGGAAAGAGATGACTACACGACGATCCGTGAGCTCGTGCCTGGTGGCCCGGCGCAATTGTCCGGCAAGCTTGCGGTCGGTGACCGCATTACCGGTGTTGGCCAGGGCGAGAACGGCGCGATAAAGGAAGTTGTGGGGACGCGCCTTGATGAAATCGTCCAAATGATCCGGGGCGCAAAAGATTCCATCGTGCGCCTGGACATCTTGCCGGCGGATGCCGGACCGGACGGCAAACATCGCCTCATCAGCCTCGTGCGCGATAAGATCAGCCTGGAAAAGCAAGCTGCCCAGAAGACCATCCTCTCGGTAAAGGATGGCGACGCCACTCGTAAAATCGGAGTGATTACCCTGCCGGCGTTTTATGAAGACTTCGAAGCGCGACGAAAAGGCGACAAGGACTATAGAAGCGCAAGCCGCGATGTCGCCAAGCTTCTCGTTGAACTGAAGCAAGACAACGTCGACGGCGTTCTGGTCGACTTGCGCAACAACGGCGGCGGTTCCTTATCCGAGGCGATCGATTTGACAGGTCTGTTTGTCGGCAAAGGCCCGGTGGTTCAGCAGCGCGATGCAGGCGGCAAGGTCAACGTGGAGAGCGATGATCTTCCCGTACCTGCCTGGACTGGTCCGGTCGGAGTTTTGATCAATCGCGGCTCGGCGTCGGCGTCCGAGATTTTTGCGGCTGCGATACAGGACTACGGTCGAGGCGTGATTATCGGAGAACCCAGTTTTGGGAAAGGCACCGTGCAGACCGTAGTCAATCTTGACCAGGTGGCTCACAACATCAAGCCGAAATTCGGCGAGCTGAAATTGACGGTTGCCCAGTTCTTCCGTGTCAATGGCGGCACGACACAGCTGCGCGGCGTGACGCCTGACATCAGCTTGCCGGGTCTTTCCGACCCTAAGAGTTTTGGTGAGGCAAGCTATGACAATGCTCTGCCGTGGACGCAGGTCAAGCCGGCGAACTATGCGCCTGACGGTGATATAAAGGCATTGCTGCCGCAGCTGCAAAGCCGCCACGATGCTCGGATAAAGAACGATCCGGATTTCCAGCGCTTTGTGGAAGATATCGGCGAACTGAAGGCGCAGCGCGAGAAAAAGGTTATTTCACTCAATGAAACCGAACGCCGCAATGAAATGACCGCTCAGGCAAAGCGTTTGAAGTCGCGCGAGCAGATAAACGATGGTGTGGATACAGGCGAAGACGATGGCCTGCAGGCGAACGAGCGCAGCCTGAGTGCCGATATTGCCATTGAAAAAGCCCGCAAGAACGCAAAGGACGTCCTGCTGAACGAGGCCGCCGCCATTCTTGCCGATGAGGCGGATCTGCAGGCAGGTGGGCAACGATAGGGAAGCGTTGACGGAAATTAGTATTTTCTCGATGAACACAGCCGCGGAGGTCGGATGAGCTATTCCAGCTCATAGGCCCGCCCGGCCGGAAGCACGACAGTGGCGTCGTGACGCCCTCTTTTTTTCGCTCCAGCAATACTAGAACGCGCCAAGTGGCAGAGGCGGCGCCTTTGGCCGCCTTGTCCTTCAAGCTTCGTCAAGCGCCAGTGCCAGATCGGCAATCAGGTCGTCGGGATGTTCGATGCCGATCGAAAGCCGGATCGTCGATTCAAGCACGCCGATGCGTTGGCGCACGTCCACCGGCACGCCCGAATGCGTCGTCGTCGCCGGGTGGGAGGCCAGGGACTCCGTTCCGCCGAGGCTGACGGCGAGTTTGAAGATCGTCAAGGCGTTCAGGAACTTGAACGAGGACGGCTCGCCACCCTTGACGTCGAAGGAGAAGGTGGAGCCTGCGCCGGTGCACTGGGCGGCGAATGTCTGGCCGACAGGCGATTTCGGGTCGCTGTAAGACAGGTAGTGAATACTCTCGACCTTGGGATGCTCCCGCAGGAAATCGGCCACTGCCTTTGCATTGCTGTTCGCGCGCTCCATGCGGATCTGCAGCGTTTCGAGCGAGCGCCCGAGCATCCAACAGGAATGCGGATCGAGCTGTGTGCCGATCGCGCCTCTCAGCGCCTTCACCTGCTTCATGACCGCCTTGCGGCCGAGCGCGGCACCGGCGATCAGGTCCGAGTGCCCACCGACATATTTCGTCAGTGAGTAAAGCGAGATGTCTGCGCCGTGCTCGATCGGCCGCTGGAACACCGGCCCGAGCAGCGTGTTGTCACAGGCGATGATCGGCGTATGGCCTCGCTTCTCGCCGATTGCGTCGGCAACCCTGCGGATCATCGCGACATTCACGAGGCTGTTGGTCGGATTGGCCGGCGTTTCTATCAGGATGACAGAGACGCGGCCCTTGGCCATGGCCTCCTCTGCCGCAGCCTGCACCGATGCTTCGTTGACACCATCCGCGAAGCCAACCGCGGAAACGCCGAGATTGGCGAACGTCTTGGCAAGCAGCGTCTCCGTGCCGCCGTAAAGCGGCTGCGAATGCAGCACCGCATCACCCGGTCGAGCGAATGCAAGAAGCGTGGTGGCGATAGCCGACATGCCCGACGAGAACAGCACACAGCTTTCCGTCCGCTCGTAGACTGCCAGACGGTCCTCGACGATCTCGCTGTTCGGATGGTTGAAGCGCGAATAGACGAGTCCGGCCCCCCTTCCTGCCGGCGGTTCCTTGCGGCCTGAGACGTAGTCGAAGAAATCGCGGCCGTCTTCCGCGGACTTGAAGACGAAGGTCGAAGTCAGAAAGACCGGCGGCTTGACGGCACCTTCGGAGAGCTCGGGATCATAACCGTAGTTCAGCATCTGTGTTTCGGGATGCAGGGCATGATTGCCGATATGGGTTCTCGGCGGGTGCGGCGCAGTCATGAGACGTCTCCTCCATCGGTTTCACGAGCTTTGCGCTGCAGATTATATCAAACGTGGCGGTGTATTCTTGCTATTTGGCGCGCTCTTTTGATGCTTGAGGCAACTTCTTGCAGCGACAACGCATCGCTTCGAACAAGCGAGAAGCGTTTTCCGGGATCAGACGAAGCCCAACAGGTCAGACCTCGCATCCTTTCAGGAAGATGTCGGCGCAAATTCGCGCGCGCTGGGCGATCTCCTCGATACCAGCCGGCTTCCGTTGACGCAGGATGGCGGCGCGCTGCGGCTCCATGATCATCATTCCGCGCAGCATGCCCGAGGCCATGTGCGGATCCTCGAGCTTGATCAACCCGCGCTCGGCCTGCCTTGTCAGCCATTTCTCCATGACGGCATTGGAACCGACGATAGCGGTCTCATAGAAGCTTGTGGCGATCTCGGGGAAGCGGTCGGATTCTGCGATAACGAGACGGGTCATGTCGACTGTATCGTCCGACATCGTCAACATGCCGTAGGTCGTCAGCAGCCGCTCCAGCCCCTGCCGCAGATCCATCGTCGCGAGCGTCGACTGGTCGAGTGCCAGGAAAAACCGATCGATGCGATCGGAAATGATGCTGGAAAACAAATCCGCCTTGGTCGGGAAGAGCCTGTAGAGCGTCTTCGTCGAGACGCCGGCCGTTTGCGCGATCGCACTGATGCTTGCGGCCGCATAGCCGTTTTCCCGGAATTGAGCGTCGGCCGCCTCGATGATCACGCTTTTCGTATCGTCGTCGCACCGGATTTGGGGGCGGCCTCTCGACCGCTTCTCAATTAATTGAATTTCGACCATGTTGATTTTCCAAATTCCTATTGACTTCCATTTTATAGCGCATATTTTGGAAAATATCAAGTTTCCTAAATATCCGTCCGAGAATTTTCGCGGGGCTATCCGCCCTCCCAAGACGATCGGCCTATCCGGAGAAACAGCAGTGGAAAACAAGGTTCACGTATTGAGTGCAAGCAAGCAGGCACCCGTCGCCGAGGCCCCGACCATGGACGCCGGCAAGCCGGATGTCTCGGCCGAACTGGCGCGTATCGCCGCTGAGGAAAAGCCGGCGCCGAAACGCGGCAAGTCATTCCTGCTCGGAGCCACTGCGCTCGCTGTCATCGCTGCCGCCGCCTATTACGGTCATAACTACTGGACGGTCGGCCGCTTCCAGGTATCGACCGACGATGCCTACGTGCAGGCCGACAACAGCGCGATTGCGCCGAAGATTTCCGGCTACATCACCGATGTCGTCGTCAACGACAATCAGACGGTCAAGACAGGGCAGGTGCTTGCCCGCATTGACGACCGCGACTTCAAGACGGCGCTGGATCAGGCCAGGGCCGACGTCTCAGCCGCTCAAGCGGATGTCGAGGCCAAGCAGGCGTCCCTCGAGATGCAGCAGTCGTTGATCGCCGCCGCCCAGGCGACCGTCGATGTCGACAAGGCCAACGAGACCTTTGCCGAACAGAACGACAAGCGTTATGCGAGCCTCTCGGTCAACGGGTACGCTGCGGTGCAAACCGCACAGCAAGCCGCATCACAGATCGCCGCCGCCCGCGCTGCGATCGACCGCGACACGGCATCGCTTGCTGCCACCACCAAGCAGGTCGATCTGTTGAAGGCGCAACTGGCGCAGGCTAAGGCAACGCTCGCCCATGACCAGGCCGTCCAAAGCCAGGCCGAACTCAATCTATCCTATACGGCGATCACCGCACCGCTCGACGGCGTCATCGGCAACCGCACACTTCGCGTCGGCCAGTATGTGCAGGCAGGCACACAGTTGATGTCGGTGGTGCCGACATCAGCCGCCTATATAATCGCCAATTACAAAGAGACCCAGTTGACTGACGTGCACGCCGGTCAGCCGGTCGACATCGAAGTCGATATGTTCCCCGGCCGGACCTATCACGGCCATGTTGACAGCCTGGCGCCCGCCAGCGGCCAGGAATTCGCGCTGCTGCCGCCAGACAACGCCACGGGCAATTTCACCAAGGTCGTGCAGCGTATCCCGGTCAAGATCGTCCTCGATGCCGACAGCGCCACATCGGGCGATCTGCGCCCCGGCATGTCGGTTCAACCGAGCATCGACATCAAGACGGCCGGTCAGAGCCACGGCGCGTGAACGGTGAGGGATGAGGAGTATTGAACCATGTCCACCATCGCAGCCACCGCCGTCCCACAGCCGAGTGCGAGGGCCAGCACCAGAGAATGGATTGCCGTACTCGCCGGCATGATCGGCGCCTTCATGGCCATTCTCAACATCCAGATCACCAATGCCTCGCTTCTCGATATTGAAGGCGGCATCGGCACGGGCGTCGACAACGGCGCCTGGATTTCGACCTCCTATCTGATCGGCGAGATCGTCGTCATTCCATTGACGGCTTTCTTCAGCAACGTCTTCTCGTTTCGCCGCTATATCCTGGTGAACTCGATCCTGTTTCCGCTGTTCTCGATTGCCTGTGCCTTTGCGCATGATCTCGGCACGATGATCGTGCTGCGCGGCTTGCAGGGCTTTGCCGGCGGCGTGCTGATCCCGATGGCATTCACCATGATCCTTACCAAGCTGCCCAAGGCGCAGCAGCCGACCGGGCTTGCCCTCTTTGCGCTCTCAGTCACTGTCGCCCCGGCCATCGGCCCGACCATCGGCGGCTATCTGACGGAAAATTACGGCTGGCAGACGATCTTCTTCATCAATGCCCTGCCAAGCGCCATCATGGCGATCGCCCTTGCGCTGACGCTCGATAAAGGGCCGATGCGGCTCGGTCTTCTGAAGCAGGGCGACTGGGCTGGGATCGTGACGATGGCGATCGGACTTTCAGCGCTGCAGACCGTGCTTGAGGAAGGCAACAAGGACGACTGGTTCTCCTCGCCCTTCATCCTGAAACTCAGCGCCATCGCTGTCGTCTCGCTCAGCGCCTTCATCTGGATCGAGCTGACCGTCCAGAACCCGCTGGTGAAGCTGCGGCTTTTGAAGCAGCGCAATTTCGGCATCGGCGTTCTCGTCAACGTCCTGGTCGGTTTCGCCCTCTTCGGCTCGGTCTATATCCTGCCGCAATATCTCGGCCAGGTGCAGCGTTACAATGCTGAGCAGATCGGTAATGTGCTTGCCTGGACCGGTCTGCCGCAGCTCATCCTCATTCCGCTGGTGCCGATGATGATGAAGCGTTTCGACGTCCGCTATATCGGCTTCCTCGGCATCGCAATCTTCGCGATAAGCTGCTTCATGAACGTGACGCTTTCGGCCGATACAGCCGGCGATCAGTTCTGGATCCCGAATATCGTGCGCGCCATCGGCCAGGCCATGGTCATCACACCAATCACCGCGATCACAACCGCCGGCATCGCCGCGGCTGACGCCGCCGCAGCATCGGGTCTTACGAACATGCTGCGAAATCTTGGCGGCGCCGTTGGAACGGCGACGCTCGGCACGGTACTCACCAAGCGCGAGCAGTTCCACTCCAACATCATCGGCCAGTCGGTGACATTGTCACGCGACGAGGTACGGGAACGGCTGACGCAGGTGACCAATTATTTCCTGTCGCATGGCGTCTCGGATCATGCCCTTGCCGCACAGAAGGCGACGGTCGCGCTTGGCAGCATCGTCAAACGGCAGGCACTGATCATGGGCTTCAGCGATACGTTTGCCGTGATCGGCATTCTATTGGCAACAGCCGCAGTCGCCGTCCTCTTTGCCCGCAAGCCCTCTCCCGGTGGGGGAGCAGGGGCTCACTGACGCCCTGCGGACTGACCACCGGGCGCCACGAGACCTTCCAGCCCGGTGGCAACGACCGATACCCTGAACACGCCATCGAGGTTTCTGTCAAAGATCGCTCCAACAACGATATCGGCATCATCGAAGACTTCGTCGCGTATGCGACTGGCGGCCTCATCGACCTCGAACAACGTCATATCAGTCCCGCCGGAAATGGAGATCAGCACGCCCCGCGCGCCCTTCATGCTCATGTCATCCAGAAGCGGGTTGGCAACGGCGGCATCAGCGGCTCTTAGTGCACGGCCTGGTCCTGTCGCCTCGCCTGTTCCCATCATCGCTCGACCCATTCCACGCATAACGGATTTGACGTCGGCGAAGTCGAGATTGATGAGACCTTCCTTGATGATCAGATCCGTGATGCAGCTGACGCCGGCATACAGGACCCGGTCCGCGGTCACAAAAGCATTGGCGAAGGTGGTCGTGGCATCCGCAATACGAAACAGGTTCTGATTGGGAATGACGATGACGGTATCCGCACTTTCGCGGAGCCGCTCGATACCCTCGTCGGCGGTGCGCATGCGTCGGTTGCCTTCGAACGTAAAGGGCTTGGTGACGACGCCCACCGTGAGAATCCCCGCCTGCCGTGCGACCTGAGCGATGATCGGGGCAGCGCCCGTGCCGGTGCCGCCACCCATTCCCGCCGTGATGAAGCACATGTGCGTACCCTGAAGATGATCCATGATCTCATCAATGGATTCCTCAGCGGCGGCTCGTCCGATTTCCGGCAAGGAGCCCGCGCCGAGACCTTCCGTCACCTGTGCACCAAGCTGAATGCGCCTGCTCGCCTTCGACGTCGCGAGCGCCTGTGCATCCGTATTTGCCGCGATAAATTCGACGCCCTGAAGCTCTTCCGCGATCATATTGTTGATGGCGTTGCCGCCGCCGCCGCCGACACCGACGACGGAAATCTTCGGTATCACCTCGGAAACTGGTGTGCGGATGTCGGCCATGAAGGACTCCATTGGATCAATTGCATTCTCAATCGCAATCGCCTGCCGCTTGCGGGAAGGAACATTGAAGCGATTCGCGAGAGCATAGAGATCCTAGTGAGGAACGTGTGCGCATTGCGGCACGAGCCGGCCGCCCTCCACAGGATATTGAGTCCGGCAAACGGCAGAACTTCAACGCCTAGTCATTTCCAGCGTGCTGACGTCGCTTTTGGCCCCCAATCCGTGCTCCGATCTTTGCATCAGAGGCCTGTGGATCGTAATTGCGAAGCCAGGCCACGTGCCTGCTGACTCGTGAACGTGAAACACAGCTATGAGGCAAGCGCCTCGCTCGCCTTGATGGGGACCGAACCGACTGCCCGTCATCTCGATTTCCTGGGATAACAATGATTTATGGGACCCATGAACCGAAGAAAGATTGGTGGTGGCTGCGTTCCCTCGGAATCAGTCTAAATATCAGACATTTTTCAGCGCAGCCGTTTCAGCATTGTAATATAAAGCAGCGCTATTGTAGTTCAGGAATGCAGCCC